>ERZ764778.3316-NODE-3316-length-12774-cov-4.295306_pt1 | contig 12774 bp, 6 predicted proteins | sample MGYA00374951_ERZ764778 | MGnify/ENA primary metagenome ERZ764778 (study PRJEB28918, sample SAMN05720193) | bioreactor metagenome | isolation source: Anaerobic biogas reactor | place: USA:Washington, USA | collected 2015-08-08 ...
GCTTATAGCGATGCTCTTTACTATTGTTTACTACTTCCTGTTTTACTTCAGACGTGACGAATTCAAGAATCTTAAGTCGATAAGCTTCCTGCTTATCCTGGTTGTTGTAATGGTCATATTTGCACAGCTTGCAAGGAATTCTACAGAACAGGGGCTAATCTATATAATTCCTTTTGCTATCCTTCCAATAATAGTCAGAATATTCTTCGACAGCAGGCTTGCATTCTTCCTGCACGTAACAACAATATTGCTGTCAGCTTCGTTTGCACCAAACAGCTTCGAGTTTGCTATTATCCAGATACCTATCGGGCTTGTTGCAATGTACAGCTTGTATCGTATGACAAGGAGGTCTCAGCTTGTCAGGGCCGCTATCCTTATAGTACTGAGTTACTCTGTTCTGTATACCGGACTCAAGTTATGGCAGGAAGGGGACTTCACAAGGATTGACTACATCATGTATCGTAACCTGGCTATTAACGGAGGTCTGTTGCTCCTGGTCTATCCGCTTATCTATATATTCGAGAAATTATTCGGATTCCTTTCGGATGTGACCCTTGTAGAACTGTCCGATACCAACCACCCAATACTTAGACGACTTGCTGAAAAGGCACCAGGCACCTTCCAACACTCAATACAGGTAGGGAATCTGGCACAGGAGGCCATTTATGTAATTGGTGGTAATCCGATGCTTGTACGAACTGGAGCTATGTATCACGATATCGGTAAGCTAATGGCACCGTTGTACTTCACGGAAAACCAGACAAGTGGTATCAATCCGCATGAGCACCTTTCATATGAAGAAAGTGCCCAGATTATAATAAGTCATGTTGAAAACGGGGTCAAAATGGCGCACAAGGAAAAGCTGCCACGGCAGATAATTGACTTTATCGAGACCCACCACGGTACGATGAAAGCCAAGTACTTCTACAATATGTATGTGAATGAAAGGCCTGACGATGAAGTAGATGTAAGCCTCTTCTGCTACCCCGGCCCCACTCCTTTCACCAAGGAAACTGCCGTGCTTATGATGGCTGACTCGGTTGAGGCTGCATCACGCAGTCTCAAAAGCTACTCGGATGATGAGATAGACCGACTGGTTGAAAACATTATCAATAGTCAGATAGCCGAGAATCAGTTTATCGACGCCCCTATTACGTTCAAGGAAATCAATACTGTAAAGGACATATTCAAGCAAAAGCTTAAGAATATCTACCATGCCAGGATTGAGTACCCCGAATTGAAGAAAAAGAAGCAACGTCTATAGGATCAATACAGGCCTGCACGTCATTGACGTAGAATAATCAATTTATCTGGAGATTGATTTTTATACTCCTACAGAGGTAATCTGAGAATACTTGCAAAAATATGGCGTCCTTTTGACATGAGAGTAAGGCACCACCCAGAAGCAAAAAAGGCAGAGGTTTAAGCCTCTGCCTTTTTTGCTTCTGGAAAGAATTTCTTCTGAAACAGCAGTATCGCTATTATGCCTAATGATATAGATGCGTCAGCAATATTAAACACAGGCCTGAAAAAGATAAACCTGTTTCCTCCAACAAAGGGAAACCAGTCCGGATAATATCCGTCAATCACAGGGAAATACAGCATATCGACTACCCTGCCGTGCAGGAAGCTGGCATAGCCTCCCTCCGGACCCATAAATGTGGAAACAACACCATGAGCACTTTCACTAAACAACAGGCCATAAAATGCACTGTCAATAATGTTGCCTATTGCACCGGCCATAACCATGCTTACACAAACTACAAAGCCTGTATGAACTACCTCTTTTTGGCATATCTTATAAAGATACCATCCGATACCTATAACTGCCAGTATCCTAAACAGGCTAAGGAATAGTTTACCATATTCTCCGGTAAACTCCATCCCGAAAGCCATGCCGTTGTTTTCAATAAAATAAATCCTGAACCAGTCAAACACCCTGTACTCCTGATAAAGTGACATATGTGTCTTAATCCAGATTTTTACTGCCTGGTCGACCAAGAGAATCAGGAATACTAAGAGCAGTGATTTTTGAAATTTAGTCATTTTAAGTTTCTAAAAAAGTTGACAACTCCACACGTAAATGATGAGTTCATCATTTACTCCACCACAACTGACGGATGGGTTCAGGTTTACCTCTGGTTCTTCTTTGCGTCAATGCTCAACGTGGCGTGGGGTACTGCACGTAGACGTTCTTTAGGTATCAGCTTACCTGTTTCCCGGCAGATACCATAGGTCTTGTTCTCGATGCGAACTAAGGCAGCCTGCAGGTGCCGAATAAACTTTTGCTGTCTTTGAGCCAGTTTTCCGGCTTCCTCTTTAGACAGAACGGCTGCACCTTCTTCAAGAACCTTGAATGTAGGTGAAGTGTCCTGAGTGTCATTACCATCCTCGAGAGTTATGGTGTTTTTCAGCAGTTCATAATCGCTCCTGGCTTTTGTAAGCTTCGCAATAATAATATCCTTGAACTCCTGAAGTTCGGCGTCAGAATACCTGGTTTTTTCGCTCATATCTATTAGTATTTAGGGTCAGTTACTTATCTTCTTCACCAATATCGCTGTCTCTATATCTGAGTCCAGTTCTACGACAATAGCTGCAGAATCGTTACATTCATCCACCAGACTGATTTTTGGTGCTAGAGTCTGGGTTCCGATATAACCGGTAAAGTTCATTACTGCATTGTTGATTGCCTCATGTTTCCTGATGTAGAGTTCAATCTTATCAGTAATTTCAAAACCGCTATCCTTACGGATATTCTGAATTCGATTTACCAATTCCCGTGCCAGACCTTCCTGACGTAATTCCTCAGTAATGGTGATATCCAAAGCAACTGTTAGTTTTCCTTCATTTGCTACAAGCCAGCCGGGTATATCCTCACTGATTATTTCGACATCCTCGGCCAGCAGTTCGATCTTTGATCCTTCTACCTCTACCTCAAAACGCCCCTCTCGCTCAAAATGGGTGATCTCTGCCGGTGTCAGGGTATTTACAACAGCGGCTATACCTTTCATCAGCTTTCCATGTTTCGGTCCCAGCGTCTTGAAGTTGGGTTTTATCTTCTTGACAAGGACTCCGCTGTCATCTGCCAGATATTCAAGCTCCTTGACATTTACTTCTGACAGAACCAGATCCTTGATCTTGTCAATTTGCTCCCTGAATGACACTCCCATATCGGGAATCATAATCTTCTGCAGGGGCTGGCGAACCTTGATACTTACCTTTCTGCGCAGTGCCAGAACCATTGATGATATCTGCTGGGCATAGCTCATACGTTCTTCTAGGCCAAGGTCTATCAGCGCCTCATTACACTCGGGCATCATGGCGAGGTGAACTGACTTGTTTTCTCCTGTAAGGTCCAGATACAGCTTCTCCATAAAGAAAGGAGCAATCGGTGCAGACAAAACGGCAACAGTCTTCAGACAGGTGTATAGGGTCTGATAGGCAGCAATCTTGTCCTTGTTGTACTCACCTGCCCAGAACCTCTTCCTGTTAAGCCTTACATACCAGTTGCTCAGGTTTTCGATTACGAAATCCTGTAATGCACGTCCGGCACGTGTTGGTTCATAACTGCTATAAGCATTCTCTACTTCCTTGACCAGACTGTTGAGAACTGAAATAATCCAGCGGTCTATCTCTGGGCGTTCGGCAACGGGAACTTCCTCTGCACCCTGAACGAAACCGTCAACATTGGCATAGAGGGAAAAGAATGAATAGGTGTTGTATAATGTGCCAAAGAACTTGCGCTTGACCTCATCAACACCTGAAATATCAAATTTCAGGTTATCCCATGGCTGTGAGTTGGTCATCATATACCAACGCAGCGGATCTGATCCGTACTGCTCAATCACTGCAAAAGGATCTACAGCATTGCCAAGACGCTTAGACATCTTATTGCCGTTCTTGTCAAGTACAAGACCGTTTGATATAATATTTTTGAATGCTACTGAGTCAAAAAGCAGGGTAGCCAGTGCATGCAGGGTAAAGAACCAGCCACGGGTCTGGTCCACACCTTCGGCTATGAAATCTGCCGGGAAGGGCAGATTATCCTTAGACTCGAAGGGATAATGCATTTGTGCATAAGGCATGGCACCTGAGTCAAACCAAACGTCGATAAGGTCCGGCTCCCTGTACATTGCTTTTCCTTCATCGCTTACAAGAATGATCTCATCCACATAAGGTCTGTGAAGGTCTATCTTCTCATAGTTTTCCTTGCTGTAGTCACCCGGTACGAAGCCTTCAAATGGGTTCTTTTTCATCAGACCGGCCTTTACAGACTTTTCTATCTCACTGAAAAGCTGTTCTACCGAACCGATACACAGTTCCTGACTTCCATCCTCGGTACGCCAGATAGGCAGCGGAGTACCCCAGTAACGAGACCTGCTAAGATTCCAGTCCACCAGGTTTTCAAGCCACTTACCAAAACGACCGCTACCGGTGCTTGCAGGCTTCCAGTTGATAGTATTGTTCAGCTCTATCATCCTTTCGCGCAAGGCTGTAGTTCGGATAAACCAGCTGTCAAGTGGGTAGTACAATACCGGCTTGTCAGTTCGCCAGCAATGCGGATAACTGTGAATATGCTTTCCTACTTTAAAGGCTCTGTCTTCTTTCTTGAGCATAACAGACAGATCCACATCCAGGGTGGCATCTTCATCTGTCAGCCTCTCATCATAGGCATTCTTGACATAGCGGCCGGCAAACTCGGAGTACTTCTCTACATTTACACTCTTAGCCACAAAGTCGGGATGCAGGTCCTCAATCCTGAAGAAACGACCGTTACGGTCAACCATGGGCTGACGCTTGCCATCCTTGTCGATCATCAGTAGCGGACTAACCCCTGCCTGACGGGCAGCCCTGTCGTCATCCGCACCAAAGGTCGGTGCTATATGCACGATACCTGTACCGTCGCTGGTGGTAACAAAGTCACCTACAATTACCCTGAAAGCATCACCTTCCGGCTTTACCCATGGCATCAGTTGCTCGTAACGCACACCCTCCAGTTGGGCTCCTGTATATTTCCCATCAAGAATCCTGAACGGGATATGCTTGTCACCCGGTTTGTAATCCTCCATGCTGAGTTCGGCATCCTTCATATTGAAATATGCACCTACAAGGTCTTCAGCAAGGATTACACGTATCGGTGAACCAGTATAGGGATTAAAGGTCTTAACCTTAACATAGCTAATGTCAGCACCTACTGCCAATGCTGTATTGGATGGCAGTGTCCATGGAGTAGTGGTCCAGGCCAGGATAAACAGGTCTGTATCAACACCGGCAAACAAAAACTCGGACTTCTCATTCCTGATCACCTTAAACTGAGCAGTACAGGTTGTATCCTTTACATCACGGTAGCATCCCGGCTGGTTAAGCTCGTGGGTGCTAAGTCCGGTACCTGCTGCTGGTGAATATGGTTGTATAGTATATCCTTTGTATAGATATCCCTTCTTGTGAAGCTCGCTGAGCATCCACCAGAGGGTTTCAATATAACGGTTGTCATAAGTGATATAGGGATCATCCATGTCAACCCAGTAGCCCATCCTGCTGGTCAGATCCTCCCACATATCGGTATATTTCATCACATCACTGCGTCATGCCTTGTTGTATTCAGCCACAGAGATTTTCTTGCCTATATCGTCTTTCCTAATACCAAGCCTTTGTTCAACTCCAAGTTCAACAGGCAATCCGTGGGTATCCCATCCCGCCTTGCGATGTACCAGAAAACCCTTCTGGGTCTTGTAACGGCAAATCACATCCTTTACGGTACGAGCCATCACGTGGTGAATACCGGGCATACCGTTGGCTGATGGCGGTCCTTCATAAAAAACAAAGGATGGACATCCCTCACGTTCCTTTAAACTCTGTTTAAAAGTATCGTTCTTATCCCATAGCTCCAGCACCTCTTTATTTATGCCGGAAAGATCAAGCTCCTTGTATTCAGGAAATTTTCTGCTCATCTTAATTTGAAGCTAATTTGAGTGCTTGTTAAAAAATCGTACAAATATAGATTATGAGGACTGGAAAAACAAGGACAACAGTTCTTTTATAGGTATGGGCTACGGAAGTATTACTGAAACTTTTATAGCTTTGTGTAAATACTATTAACAATGAGGCTTAGCGCGTTTACCCTGCTTCTTACTTCTATTTTACTGATGCCAACGAGGGTCTGCGGACAGCAGTCCGCATCCCTGGCTGTCACGGTGACAGGCTCGGTAAGCGATACAGCAGACAGCCCCCTGCCTTACGTCCATATAATATCCGACTCCCTCGCCATACATACTACAAGTAGTGAGAATGGCAGCTTTTCATTTACCACCGATGCCCTTCTGCCATTTTGCTTTGAGATTAGGTCACTTGGATTTAAGACCCGGAAGGTCTGCATAGGTGACAACACTGTGTTTCCCCTAGCCATCACACTCGAGAAGGATGCCTATCTCATCGATCAGGTAGATGTGGAAGGGCACGGACCTACTGAAATAAATAATCAGCAGCTGGATATTTCACATATCCGCACCATACCATCGGTAGCAGGGCACTCCATTGAGTCACTGGTACGCTCGCAAATGGGGGTTACATCTTCCAGCGAACTCAGCAGTCAGTATCGGGTCAGAGGGGGCAATTTTGACGAAAACATGGTGACTGTCAACGGTGTGGAGGTTTACCGCCCCTTCCTGATCCACTCCGGGCAACAGGAAGGTCTTAGTTTTGTAAATCCCGACCTAGTAGAGTCTGTCGAGTTCTCAGCCGGAGGCTTCAGCGCCTCCTATGGCGATAAGATGAGTTCGGTACTCGACATAAACTACAAGCGCCCAAAAGAACACGCAGGCAGCATCTCTGCCGGTATGCTTGGAGCCTCCCTCCACCTCGAAGGTACCGGACGTGACGGTAAATTGTCATGGATAGGAGGTGCCAGATATAAGACAAACCGTTACCTGCTGGGAACACTCGAAGAAAAGGGGTACTACCATCCCAATTTCACAGATATCCAGACCTTTATTAGTTACCAGTCCTCCCCTGCCCTATCCTTCGATGTGCTGGGATATTATTCATCCAATCGTTACCGCTTCCAGCCACAGTCGAGGGAAACAACCTTTGGTACCATCTCAGATATCAAGCGACTCAGGGTTTACTTCCTCGGAAGGGAGGATGACAGCTTTGAAACCGGCTATGCTGCCGTGTCGGCAAATTACAGCCGGGGCTTAAGCCAGTACAAACTGACAACCAGTGGCTTCCGCACCTACGAAGAGGAGACCTACGATATTATTTCCGAGTACTGGATGCATGAGCTTGAAGACCCTTTTGGTGATGGAACAGAAGGTGAACAGATAGCTGTCGGAGGCTTCCACCGCTATGCACGCAATGACCTCTTTGGTACAGTCAATGCAATCAACCTCGAAGGAAAACATAGGGGAAACAGCCTTACCTCATGGGGACTGCAGTACCGACATGAGCAGTTCCGCGACAGAATCACAGAGTGGGAAAGAATAGACTCTGCTGATTACTCCATACCCCAACATGATGACAGACTTGAACTTGCATATTCAATCCACGGGCGAAATACTCTTAGCAATCACAGGCTATCGGCTTTTATAAAGAAGGTATTTACATGGCAACTCGCAAAGGGACGCCTAAACCTGGATGCTGGAATCAGAGCAACCTGGTTGTCATTCAATGATGAAACTACTATCAGTCCACGAATCCTGCTAAGCTACCTTCCAGAAGGTCGCAGTAGCCGCTACCGTCTTTCAGGAGGTGTGTACAACCAATCCCCAATGTTTAGAGAAATGCGACGCCAGGACAGCTCTATCAACGAAGAGATCAGTTCCCAGCGCTCAATTCACTTAGTGGCAGGCTACGACTACCATTTCGCTATTGCAGAGCGGCCCTTTAAGTTTACTACCGAACTCTATTACAAGTATCTGGATCGCCTGATACCCTATCACATTGACAATGTAAGGATAGTTTACTCAGGTGAAAATGAAGCCCAGGGCTATACAACGGGTGTCGATTTCAAGATTAACGGGGAACTGGTTCCTGGTGAAGAATCATGGGCTACTCTGTCGATAATGAAGAGCGAAGAGGATATTAGTGGCGATACCTGGGACGATCCGGCCAGAGCCGGATCTCCGGGCTTTATCCCAAGACCCTCCGACCAGAGGGTAAACTTCTCCCTATTCCTGCAGGACAAGCTGCCGCATAATCCTGAGTTTAAGGCCCACCTAAGCTTTTTCTATGGATCAGGACTACCCTTTGGTCCTCCCAGAACCGACAGATACAAGGCTACATATCGTATGCCTCCCTACAGAAGGGTTGATATCGGATTCTCGTACGACTTATTGAGCAGGAGAAATGCAAATAAGCAACAGCACAACAGCTATATGAAAAACCTGTGGCTGGGTATCGAGGTCTTCAACCTGCCCGATATAAACAATACTATCTCGTATTACTGGGTAACGGATGTGTACAACAGGCAGTATGCGGTACCCAACTACCTCACCTCCCGCAGGATTAATATAAAACTGACTGGGAAGTTCTAGGTAAGTATTAAGCACCCCAGACGCCCCCTTTAATTTGTCAGTTTCTTATTCCCCTGACAGACTCCCGATAATCTGACTCCAGGCTTTCACCACTTCTTGATCCACATTATAAGTCCGGTAACAGGCAGAGAAGCTGCAATAAGACAGGCAATAAAGTACAATATCTTCGAAAAAGTACCGAAAATCTCACCTGTATGTATGGCCCGAATTGATGATGCAATACGCTGGTTTAGCGGTTTGTCTGAGTAACGGTCAACTTTCACAACCTCGCCACTAACCCTTGAGATAACAATATTATCACTTCCTGCACGTGCGAAGAAGGCTGCGCCCGATTTTGAAATACTTACAGTCTCATCTTCCTCAGATGGGATAGTAATCCTGAGATTGCCCTTATATGAGAATTCCTTATTTGCAGCCTCTATCAGCTGCGCAAATGCTATATAATCAGCAGTGAGGCCAACTGCAGTACTGTCCACTACAGTATCAGCCGGGTCTGTCTGAGCAACTGTGATATCACCACCGGAAGCAGCCTGAGCCTCAACTGACCTTCCACTACCACGACGTTGTCCCCGGGCAGCCTCTCCTCTTCTTTCACCACGGCCTTCACTGCGCTGCCCTACTCTCTCACCACGCTCCCCACCTGCCTTATAACCGTCCTGACCTGATCCGGCACCACCGGATCTGGCACCACCGGATCTGGCACCCTGTCCCTGGCCTGCTCCACCACCCTGTGGTCCTCCCGGTCCACCCGGTGCTTCAACTCCCAGCACTCCATAAATGGCCTTGCGTGACCAATCAAAGGACCAGAACAATCCTGTAACTGACATAATCAGCACCAGAATTGCAGTGTAAAAACCCAGCACATTATGCAGGTCGTAAGTTAACCTGTAAGAACCTCCGTTCCACATTATCTTAAGTCTCCTGGCAATGTTCTTCAGTTTACGGGGAAACCACAGCACAATACCACTTACTACGAGCAGGATCATTATAATGGTTGCCCAACCCACAATAGGGCGGCCAATTGCAGTATCCAGTAATAGCCATCTGTGCAGGCGGAACACAGTCATAAAGAAGGCCTGTCCCCTCAGGTTGCCGCCTTCTGAAACAACACCGGTAAACTGGTTTACAAAGTAGTTGGTACCTCTACGTCCTCCCTCAGGAGTTACGACATTGGCAATCCATACATTGTCTGAAGAATAAGGAATATTGATAAAGCGGGGGGCAACTCCCGTTGCCTCCTTTACCTTTTGTACGGCATCTTCTATGCTAATGGGACTGGTACCGTCAACTGCCTTAACAATGTACTTTTCCTTGTTAAGACACCTGATAATATCTTCCTGAAAGGTGTAAATGGTTCCAGTGAGGCATACGACAAACAGAATCAGGGCACTTACAATACCTGCCCATTTGTGGATAACAAAAAACCACTTTCTGATGGGGTTCCAGAGAGATTTTTTTCCGGATTTCGCTACTTCTTTCTCCATTTTTCACAAAGTATTATTTCCGGGCCAAAATACATGACCCGGAGAAATATTGAAATCCCTAAATTTAGTGGTTTTTCAGGTAGTAATCAAATTACATACGCTCCGGCACATCGATGCCAAGCAGCCACATTCCCTTTTTGATTACCTCGGCAACTGCATGACTGAGCGAAAGTCTCATCTCACGCAGATCTGCATTTTCCTCGTAAAGAATAGGACTGTCGTGGTAAAACTGGTTATATTCCTTTGCCAGTTCGTAGACATAGTTGGCTATTACAGCCGGACTGAAAGCAGCACCGGCTTCCTTAACAACATTGGGGAATACCGCGATACTGCGTACCAGGTTGTTTTCCTTTTCGTTGAGAGTAACATTTGAGGGTGCCGAACCGCTCCACGGAATGCCTTTGTCAGCAGCTTTTCTGAAGATAGACTTGATCCTGGCGTGGGTATATTGAATAAATGGTCCGGTATTACCGTTAAAATCAATAGACTCCTTGGGATTGAAGGTCATATTCTTTCTGGGGTCAACCTTCAGGATAAAGTATTTGAGTGCGCCAAGGGCAACCATACGATACACCTGCTCGGCTTCCTCCTCCGTATATCCCTCTAGTTTACCGAGTTCCCTGGACATCTCACGTGAGGTATTGATCATCTCTTCCATCAGGTCGTCTGCATCAACCACAGTACCTTCGCGTGATTTCATCTTACCTTCGGGTAGTTCAACCATACCGTAGCTGAAGTGAACGAGGTCCTTACCCCATTCAAAACCCAACTTGTCCAGCAGTATTGAAAGGACCTTGAAGTGATAGTCCTGTTCATTACCCACTACATAGACCATCTTGTCAATCTTGTACTTGTCAAACCTTAGTTTGGCAGTACCAATATCCTGTGTCATATATACAGAAGTACCATCAGCCCTGAGCAACAGCTTTTCATCAAGCCCCTGATCAGTCAAATCTGCCCATACGCTGCCGTCATCCTTCTTGTAGAAAAGACCCTTCTCAAGACCTTCAAGCACCTTATCACGTCCTATTGAATAGGTATCAGACTCATAATATATAATGTCGAAATCAACACCCAGGTTCTTGTAAGTAATATCAAAACCTTCGTAAACCCAACTGTTCATCATCTTCCACAGACTTACAACCTCCTCATCACCGGCTTCCCACTTGCGCAGCATTTCACGGGCTTCTTCCATAAGAGTTGACTGCTTCTCGGCCTCCTCCTTGCTCAATCCCTTAGCCTGCAGTTGATTCAATTCTTCCTTGTAATGCTTGTCAAACAGCACGTAGAAGCGTCCTACCAGATGGTCGCCCTTCTCACCGCTTGAAGCAGGCGTCACTCCTTCACCCCACTTCTTCCATGCAAGCATTGACTTACAGATGTGAATACCCCTGTCGTTGACAATATTGGTTTTCACTATCCTGTAGCCATTCGAACCGGCGATACGGGACAATGAATAACCCAGCAAATTGTTGCGGATATGTCCCAGGTGGAGCGGTTTGTTTGTATTGGGAGAGGAGTACTCTATCATCATTAATGGGGACTCTTCGGTAGCTGGCATAAACCCAAACTCCTTCTCCTTCACAATTGCATTGAGCTGGCCAATCCAGTATGAATGCGACAGATTTACATTCAGGAAGCCCTTTACAACTTCATACGAGTCAATATAGGGCAGGTATTCCTTAATATAATTACCCAGATCAGCTCCCGTTTCTTCTGGTTTCTTCTTAGAAACCCTAAGCAAAGGGAATACAACAACAGTATAGTCACCATTCTGATCCTTGCGTGTCAGCTGAACCTGAACGGTCTTTTCATCAACCTTTTCTCCGTATAGCTTTTCTACAGCTTCAATGACTGTATTGCGTAACTGTTCTTCAATGGTCATATATAAAGGAATATTATGTTGTAATAAGCTATGTAAAAACCGTGCAAAGATAAGAATTCCACACTTCAAAACCACTTTTTGGAACCTTAGTAATATAAAAGCAATTTTTTAGTGTAATGATTCCATATTTTTGTCATTTAAATGGAAATAATGTCGATCTGCCAATCGACATTTAAGTGCATTTAACGTATATTTAGACTTAAACGGGTGTTTTCACCTGTATATTTCTAACCCATTAGGCAACGAACTGGAATTATTGAGCAATGAACGGAATATTAGCATATTATATCACACTTATTTCATCATCTTCTGTATCTGCCATACACGGATTTATACCTACCCTGCTTGCTGCAGAGGAAGATTTTATTAACATTGGCAGATTAAAGGCAGCTGGCTTTCTACTGCTACTGGTCATTGGGGCCGGAATCGTCCTTTTTGTATATACCACGCTTCGCAAGAACATGAATCGTTCTCGTGAGCTCCGCAAAAAGGCCGGAAGAACTACATTTTTTGAAAGAAAAGTCACGGCAGACAAGGAGATTACAACAGATAAGATTGAGAATAGTCAGTACAGAATATTTGATCACTACCCCACCCCAACTGCAGTTTGTCTTCCAAACGGCATGATTTGCTATGTTAACAGAGGCTTTGCCAAGGCCTTCGGTTCGGTAAAGGCCAATATGGAAAACCTTCTGGTGCTCAACATACTGCCGTCCGAACTGGCAGCCTCTCTTGATCCTATATTCAGGGATAAGAGCATGGATGAGTTTGAATCTCCCTCTGTTTTCTATACATCAGCAACGGGAACGAGCTACAAAGTGAGAGTGACCCGCAGCCGTCCGGGAGATCCAGACTGTGTAATGTACCTGACCCT
>ERZ764778.3318-NODE-3318-length-12772-cov-8.734764_pt1 | contig 12772 bp, 14 predicted proteins | sample MGYA00374951_ERZ764778 | MGnify/ENA primary metagenome ERZ764778 (study PRJEB28918, sample SAMN05720193) | bioreactor metagenome | isolation source: Anaerobic biogas reactor | place: USA:Washington, USA | collected 2015-08-08 ...
CGGGAGGAGAAACGTGGAACAAGTGTTGTTGGGCGCCCTGTCCCTGGGGCTCTTGTGGAGCATGATGGCCCTGGGGGTGTATATCACCTACCGGGTGCTGAACATAGCGGACCTCTCGGTTGAGGGCACCCTCACCCTGGGCGCCGCGGTGACGGCGCAGATGATCTACTCGGGGCAAAACCCCTACTTGGGCATGCTGTTGTCCTTCGGGGCGGGGCTTTTGGCGGGGCTGGCCACGGGGCTTCTTCATACCAAGCTGAAGATCCCCGCCCTGCTCTCCGGCATTCTCACCATGATCGCCTTGTATTCTATCAACCTGCGGGTGATGGGCAAGGCGAATCTGTCGCTGTTGCGGCTGGACACCGCCTACACGTTGATTGGCAACTGGACGGGCCTGGACAAGACCTGGTCAGTGATTTTAACCGGAGGCGTGTTGTCCTTGGCGCTGGTGTTTATCCTGTACTGGTTTTTTGGGACGGAGCTGGGCAGCGCCATCCGGGCCACGGGCAACAACCCCAATATGGTCCGGGCTCAGGGCATTCACACCGACACCACGGTGATTGTGGGCCTGATGCTCTCAAACGGCCTGGTGGCCCTCTCAGGGTCCCTGATCGCCCAGTCCCAGAACTACGCGGATGTGCAGATGGGGGTGGGGGCCATTGTGATAGGCCTTGCCAGCCTCATCATCGGCGAGGTGCTCTTTGCCCGCAACAACTTCCTAAGCCGCCTGCTGTCCATGATTTTAGGCGCGGTCACCTACCGGATCATCATCGCCCTGGTTTTGCGCCTGGGGATGCCGGCGGACGACCTGAAGCTGTTCACCGCGCTGACGGTGGTGGTGGCGCTCTTTTTGCCCCGGCTTAAGGAGATGCGCAGCACTGCCCGCCACATCACGAAAGGGAACCACCATGCTGAGCGTTGAAAACCTGTCAAAAACCTTTAACCCCGGCACCGTCAATGAAAAGCTGGCCCTGGATAACATCAGCCTGAACCTGGCCCGGGGGGATTTTGTCACCGTCATCGGCGGCAACGGCGCGGGAAAATCCACGCTGCTCAACTGCGTGGCGGGGGTTTACCGCCAGGATCGCGGCAGCATCCGGGTGAACGGCACGGTGCTGGACAAACTGCCCGAATACAAGCGGGCCAAGCACTTAGGCCGGGTGTTTCAGGACCCTTTGATGGGCACGGCCGCGGACATGGAGATAGAGGAAAACCTGGCCCTGGCCTTCCGCCGGGGGCGCAGGCGCACCCTGGCCTGGGGCGTGACGCCCCAGGAGCGCAAGCGCTACCACAGCCTGCTTCAAAGCCTGGGGCTGGGGCTGGAAGACCGTATGTCCCAAAAGGTGGGGCTGCTCTCCGGCGGCCAGCGCCAGGCGCTGACCCTGCTGATGGCCACCATCTGCGCGCCCAAGGTGCTGCTTCTGGACGAGCACGCCGCCGCCCTTGACCCCAAGACCGCCACCAAGGTGATGGCCTTAAGCGACCAGTTTATCAAGGAGATGGGCCTTACCTGCCTGATGGTCACCCACAACATGCGCCACGCCATCCAGTACGGCAACCGCCTCATCATGATGAGCCAGGGCCGCATCATCCTGGATGTGGCGGGCGAGGAAAAGCAGCAGCTGACCGTGGAAGGCCTGATCCAGCGCTTCTCCCAGCAAAGCGGGGAGGACGTGATCAACGACCGGATGCTGCTGGGTTAAGCTGTTTGACCGGGAGAGCATCCCGCTTCTTAAGTCAGTCTTTTACCACCGGCACCCACAATTCCATTTGGTAATCGGGGCTTTTGATGTCGCCCAGGGCGTAGACCTCAAAGTCGGGTGTGCCCGCGTGGCGCCAGCCCCGCTGGGGGAAAAAGGTGTCCCAGACATAGATCCAGCTGTCCTTGATGCACTTGGGCGTAGGGCCATTGACGGGCACGATGGCGTATTCCGCCTCCGGCACATCAATCAGCTCCAGCCCCAGCGCGCGGGCTTGTTCCACATCCCGCGTGTGGTAGCCCGCCATGTAGCGGAAGCTGCCGTCTTCCTTCATGTCACAGCACACGCCCAGGCTCTGGCCGCTGCCCAGGGCCTCCAGTTGTTGATAGGGCACCTTTTCAAACAGCTCATCCCAGAGCTTGCCAAAGTCGGACTTGGGGGTGGCGTCTATCATAAGCCCCGCCACCTTGAAACCCTCTTTTTTCTGGATGAGGATGTCCATAGCGCTTCCTCCTTGTTTAATTACCTATTTTGTTCAAGTGGTTTTTTACCGCCAGCAGTTCCGTTTCCCCAGGCGCCCTGAAAGCCGCCTCCGGCGGCGCCGTGAAGGCCATCCGTTCACCCGTGATGGGGTGGATGAAGGCCAGGGACCAGGCGTGCAGCATCAGCCGGGGGGCGGGAGGCTGTCCCTTGTGCCCGTACAGGGCGTCGCCCAGCACGGGGTGATTGGCGTGGGCAAAGTGCACCCGGATCTGGTGGGTGCGCCCGGTCACCAGGCGGATAAGCACCAGGGCGCTTTTCTCGTCCTGGCGCACCAGGCGCCACAGGGTGAGGGCGCTTCTTCCGCCCTCAAGCACCGCCATCTTCTTGCGTTCCTTCAGACTGCGGGCGATGGGGCCGTCCATCCGGCCGCTTTCCTGCTTAAACTGCCCTGCCGCCACAGCCAGGTAGTATTTGTCTATCTGCCTTTGGGCCAGCGCCCGGGAGAGGGCCAGGTGGGCCCGGTCATTCTTGGCCACCAGCATCAGGCCTGAGGTGTCCTTGTCCAGGCGGTGCACAATGCCCGGGCGCTTCTCCCCGCCAATGCCGGAAAGATGATCCAGGTGGTGGAGCAGGGCGTTCACCAGGGTGCCGGTGGGGTTGCCCGCCGCCGGGTGCACCACCAGGCCCGCGGGCTTGATCACCACGGCCAGGTCCTCATCCTGATAGAGAATTGTAAGGGGGATGTCCTCCGGCAGGCTGCGGGCCTGGGCGGCCTCGGGCATTTTCAGCCTGGCCTCAGCGCCCGCCGCGGGCTTAAAGGAGGGCTGGAGAACAGCCCTTCCGTCCACCAGGGCCTGCCCCTCTTTAATCAGGCGGGCGGCCTGGGAGCGGGAGAGCCCCTCCCCGCTTAAGAGCAGGTCAAGGCGGGTTTGGCCGTCCCCTGTGGCGCGCATCTCCCCCATCAATGCCGCCCCTCCGGGGTGCTGAAGGTGCTGATGACCAGCAGCCCCGCCCCCAGGATAATGCACACATCCGCCAGGTTAAACACCGGGAAATCCATAAACAGCAGCTGCACATAGTCGATCACCCCGCCATAAACCAGCCGGTCCAGAAAATTGCCCAGGGCGCCCCCCAATAAAAGCCCCGCCCCCCAGAGACCGGCGCCCAATAGGGGCAGCTGGCGCAAAAAGGCACCGGCCAGAAGAATCAGCGCCAGGGAAAAAAGAGTGACCAGCTCCGGGTGCTCTGAAAAAAAACCGAAGGACACCCCGGTGTTTAAAACGCCAAACAGTTTCACCAGCCCCGGAATAAGGGCCTGATCCGCCCCTCTAAAAATCGCCTTGAGCCATTGGTCCGCCGCCAGCGCCAGAAGCGCCAAAAGCCCCGCCTTTCTGACTGCCATTTCCGCCCCCCTTCCTTTGCCGCTTATTATATACATAACGGGTATAATTGAGAAAGACTTTTCAAAAGGAGGAGTGACAATGCGCCAGCTTTCGGCCCTTTTGGTTCTGATTCTGATGCTGTCTCTGGCGGCCGTGCCGGCCTTGTCAGTGGGGGAAGGGATGAAGACAATCTACTTCGCGGGCGGCTGTTTCTGGGGTGTGGAACACATGATGGAACTGGTGCCCGGGGTGAAGGACGCGGTGAGCGGCTATGCCAACGGCACCCTGGACAACCCGGACTATGGCCAGGTGATCTCCGGAAACACCGGACACCGGGAGACGGTGAAGGTCACCTACGACCCCCGGATGGTCTCCCTAAGCCAGCTGACGGAGCTTTTTTTCTCCGCCATTGACCCCACGGTGAAAAACCGCCAGGGCAACGACATCGGCAGCCAGTATCAGACGGGCATCTACTATGCGGACGCGGCAGACGGCGATATCATCCATGCCCTGGCCCAGGCGGAACAGGGAAAGCACAGCGCCTTTGAGGTGGAGATCGGGCCGATCAGCAGCTTCTGGGAGGCGGAGGAATATCACCAGGACTATCTCATCAAAAACCCCGGCGGCTACTGCCACCTGACCCGGGAGGACTTTGACCGGGCGCTGGTGACAGGGCTTGCGGAAGCGCCCAGGGTGGCGGTCTATCGCCGCATCAGCCCCCAGGACGCCAAGGCCGCCATGGAGGCGGGGCAAAACCCCATCCTCGTGGACGTACGGGAGCCTTATGAGTTTGCTTCCGGGCACATCCCGGGCGCCATCAACCTGCCCCTGGGCGAGCTTTCCGCCCTGGCACAGGCGCAGCTGCCCGACAAGGACGCCCTGATCTACCTCTACTGCCGTTCCGGCAACCGCAGCGCCTATGGCGCCCAGGAGATGATCAAGCTGGGCTACACCAACCTGTACGACCTGGGCGGCATCATCGACTGGCCCTATGAGGTGGCGCGGTAAAGGGATATTGAGGGTTTTACGGGGCGGGGTGCTTTTTCAAAAGCGCCCCGCCCCACGGTCTTCGTTTTCTTCGTTCTTAAAGGCCCTTTTCCCTGATCATCCGGTCAATCGCCCTGGCCGCGTCCTTGCCGGCGCCCATGGCCAGGATGACGGTGGCGCTTCCGGTCACCACGTCTCCCCCGGCATAGACCTTCTCCCGGGAGGTGAGGCCGTCCGGGCCGTCCACCATGATGCCGCCCCATTTGTCCGTCTCAAGGCCGGGGGTGGTGAGGCGGATCAAGGGATTGGAGGAGGTGCCCAGGGCCATGATCACCACGTCGGCCAACAGCTCATAGTTGCTGCCGGGCTCTTCGATGGGGCGGCGGCGGCCGGAGGCGTCCGGCTCGCCCAGGGCCATGCGGATGCACTCCAGCGCCCGGACCCAGCCCCGATCGTCCCCCAAAATCTGCACCGGGTTGGTCTGGAAATGGAAGGCGATGCCCTCCTCCTGGGCGTGGTGCACCTCCTCCCGGCGGGCGGGCAGCTCCTCAAAGCCCCGGCGGTAGACGATGGACACCTCCCCCGCCCCCAGGCGCTTGGCGCAGCGGGCGGCGTCCATGGCCACGTTGCCGCCGCCCACCACCGCCACATGGCGGCCCCTTAGGATGGGGGTGAGGCTGTTTTCCTCATAGGCCTTCATCAGGTTGATGCGGGTGAGGTATTCGTTGGCGGAGTAGACGCCCTTTAAGGATTCCCCCGGGATGCCCATAAAGCGGGGGAGGCCCGCGCCGGAGGCGATGAACACGGCCTCAAAGCCGTATTCCAGCAGCTCGTCAATGGTGAGGGTTTTGCCGATGACGGTGTTGAGCATCACCTCAACCCCTAAATTGATCAGGGCATCCACCTCCGCCATCACGATCTCCTTGGGCAGGCGGAACTCGGGGATGCCGTAGCTGAGCACCCCGCCCGGCAGATGCAGCGCCTCAAACACCGTGACCGCGTAGCCCAGCCGGGCCAGTTCCCCGGCTGCCGTCAGGCCGCCAGGGCCCGCCCCCACCACCGCCACCTTGTGGCCGTTGGGCTTGGGGGCAGGCGGCAGCTTGCAGGCGTGCGCCCGGTGCCAGTCCGCGGCGAAGCGCTCCAGGCGGCCGATGGCCACCGGTTCGCCCTTAAGCCCGCGCACGCAGAGCTGCTCGCACTGGGTTTCCTGGGGGCAGACCCGCCCGCAGACCGCCGGCAGGGCGGAGGCTTCGTTCAGGATGTGGAAGGCCTCTTCAAAGCGCCCCTGGGCGATCTCCTCCACAAAGCCGGGGATGTCTATGGCCACCGGACAGCCTTTCACACAGGGCCTGTGTTTGCAGCCCAGGCAGCGCCTGGCCTCCTCCACGGCCATTTCCTCGGTATAGCCAAGGGCCACCTCGGAAAAGTTGCGGTTGCGGGCATGGGGGTCCTGGGCGGGCATGGGCACCTTGGTTTTGGACAGGTTGCGCGCCATGTTACTCCTCCCCCTGCTTTAACAGGTAGCAGGATTCCTCCCGCTCCCGCTGCTCAAATTCCTCATAGATGCGGTTGCGGCTGATCACCTCGTCAAAGTCCACCTGATGGCCGTCAAAGTCCGGCCCGTCCACACAGGCGAACTTCACCTGGCCGCCCACCGTCAGCCGGCAGCCGCCGCACATGCCGGTGCCGTCCACCATGATGGGGTTCATGGACACGGTGGTTTTCACGCCGTATTTTTTTGTCAGCTGGCTTACGAACTTCATCATCACCAAGGGGCCGATGGCGATCACCTCGTCATACTGGTGGCCTTCCTTGATCAGGCGCTCCAGCGCCTGGGTCACCAGGCCGGGCGTGCCATAGGAGCCGTCATCCGTCATCACGAAGAGCTGATCGCTGACGCCCTGAAAATCCTTTTCCATAAAGACCAGGTCCCTGGACCTAAAGCCGATGATGCTGTGCACCACGCTCCCCTGCTCGTGCAGCTTCCGGGCCACGGGAAAGGCGATGGCACAGCCCACGCCGCCCCCCACCACGCAGACCTTTTTAAGGCCCTCCGTCCGGGTTTCCCGGCCCAGGGGGCCCACAAAGTCGTGCAGGCGCTCGCCTTCCTTCAGGCTGTCCAGCTCCATGGTGCCCGCGCCCACCACCTGATAGACCACGCTCACCGTGCCCTTCTCCCGGTCCTGGTCGTGGATGGTAAGGGGGATGCGCTCGGAGTGCTCCTTGGCCCTTAAGATGATAAACTGGCCCGCCTGGGCCTTGCGGGCCACCAGGGGGGCGGAAATCACCATCCGGCAGGCGCTGCCGGACAGAGGGGTTTTTTCAAGGATGGTGTATTGCTGCATAGCAGGCCTCCAGCGTTTATTTGGGAGTTTGTTTTAAAAGCGCGGCCCGCGCCCTGTAATCAGGCATGATGCCCTCAAGCAAATGATAAAAGCCGGGGCCGTGGTTCATCTGTCTTAAGTGCGCCGCCTCATGGGCCGCTACATATTCAATCGCACCCAGGGGGTAGCGCATCAGCCGCCAGGAAAAACACAGGCCGCCCTTTGCGTTGCAGCTGCCAAAGCGCTTCTGGGCGCTGGTGATCTTCACATAGCGGGGCGTGACCTGCAAAAGCCGGGCATAGCGGGCAACCAGGGTGGGCAAAAGCGCCCGGGCGGCGGCCTTCAGCGCCGCCTCCTCAAAGGGGCCTGTATCCCGGGGCTTTGTCCGGGGCCGGGCCAAATGCTTTGCGATCCATCCGGCCTTGTCCTTAACAAAGCGCTGGATTTCAGCCTGTGGCAGCCTGTTTGGCGCCCGGACGATCACCTCGCCCTCCGGGGTGATCTCAAGGGAGAGGGTGCGGCGTTTGCTTCTGATCAGGCGATAGGCAGGCACCGGCGGGCTTAGCCCCCGCCCTTTGAAAACAGGGCGCGGGCCTTCCCCGCCAGGCGGCCATGCAGGGTGCGGGAGCGTTTCAGCGCCATCTCAGCCGCCAGGGCCTGCCTGCGGTAGTCCAGGTTGTCCGGCGCCAGGCGCACCGCGGCGCGCCAGGCCTGATGAGCGCTTACATAGTCCTTAAGCCCCGTCAGGGCCTCCCCTTGCAGGGCGTGCCACTGGGCGTCCTTGCTCTCTGAGCGGCCCAACTGAAACAGCGCCATGCCGTACTGCTGGCGCTCTAAAAGGCTTTTGGCCCAATACTTCGCCTGGGCCACCGGCAGCACCGGGGAGGCGCTCTGCCGGGATTCTACTGTTTTTAAACACTGGGCATAGGCCAGGTTGATGGAGATCAGCGCCTCCTGGCCCTCCCGCTGCTCCTCCGGGTCGCTGAAGCGGTCCGGGTGGTGGGTTTTCACCAGCCGCCGGTAGGCGCTGCGGATGGCCGCCTCGTCCGCATCCGGGCCTAAGCCCAGGCGTTCAAAGGCCGTTTGCATTGCCGTTTTCCTCCGGTTCAAGGGGGGCGCGGGATATCTTGGCCCCTAAGCTGTTGAGCTTGCTTTCCAGGTGGTCGTAGCCCCGGGCGATGGTGCCGGGGTTGTAGACCTCGGTAATGCCCTGGGCCATGAGGCCTGCGATCACCAGGGCAGCGCCCCCCCTTAGGTCCGGGGCCCAGACCGGCGCGCCATGCAACTCCGGCACTCCCTCGATATGAGCCAGGCGGCCGTTGATGACGGACTTGGCGCCCATTTTGCGCATCTCATCCAGGTGCTTGAACCGGGATTCGAAGATATTTTCAATCACCTCGCTGGTGCCCAGCGCCTTGGTTAAAAGGGCGCTCATGGGCTGCTGCAGGTCGGTGGGGAAGCCCGGATACTCCTGGGTGGAGATGCGGATCGCCCGGTGGCCCTGGCGCAGGTTCACGGTGATGACGTCGTCCTGGCTGGTGACCATCACGCCCATCTCCAAAAGTTTGGCCGTCAGCGCCTCCATATGGGTGGGGATGCAGCCGTGGAGCGTCACATCCCCCCGGGTGGCGGCGGCGGCGATCATCAGGGTGCCGGTTTCGATCTGGTCCGGGATCACGGTGTAGTTGCCCCCGTTCATCCGTCCGGTGCCCCGGATGCGGATGGTGTCCGTGCCCGCGCCCCGGATGCGGGCGCCGATGCGGTTTAGGAAGTTGGCGGTGTCCACGATGTGGGGCTCCCGGGCGCAGTTGGTGAGGATGCTGTCCCCCTCCGCCCGGGCGGCGGCCAGCATCACGTTGATGGTGCCGCCCACGGTGACCATGTCGAAGTTGACATGGGCGCCCTTCAGCCTGCCCTCCAGCACCAGCATGCCGTTTTCATCCCGGATGCTGGCGCCCAGGGCGCGGAAGCCCTTTAAATGCTGATCAATAGGCCGGCTGCCCAGATCGCACCCCCCGGGGTAGCCCACCTCCGCCCGGCCATAACGCCCCAAAAGCGCGCCCATCATGTAATAGCTGGCGCGCATGCGCTGGCTGAAGCTGTAGGGCACCGTCAGGGAGCTAAGCCCGCTGGCGTCGATGGTCATCTGCTTTTGATCCGGCCGCCAGTCCACCTTGGCGCCCAGATATTTCAGAATACGATATAAAACCCGGATATCTTCAATAGCCGGGAGGTTCTCAATGATGCAGGGGCCGTCGGCCAAAATGGCTGCCGGAACAACCGCCAGTGAGGTGTTCTTGCCGCCGGAAACACATGTTTCACCGCGCAGCTCCCGACCGCCGTCAATCACCAGTTTGTAATCAGGCATCCGCCGCGTGACCTCCTCCGTCGATGGTCAAAGTATAGCATAGGGGGGAAATGAAAGTAAAGAAAGTCAAAAAAGGCCCGGTCCGGCCTTTTTCAGCGTGTTTATTGATCCCGCCCGAGCATGCCGTACTCCAGGAACTTCATCACTTCGTCCACCACCTTGTTCAAGTCCGCATCCTTGTCAAAAAAGACGTACTTTAAGCCGATGAAGTTGGAGATGCCCATGAGAATATAGGCCATCACCGTGGTGTCCATCTCCGTCAGCTTATCCTGGGACTCATCCAGCTGGCTTTTGTAGCGCTGGGCGAAGGTCTCATAGTAATTGACAAAGAGGGTGGGGTTGATGTAAAGGGATTCCCAGATGATGTTGTACATGTGGGGCTTGCGGCGCACATGCATCAAAAAGGCCAGAAGCCCCGCCCGCTCGATCTCCATCCGCCCGGTCAGCCCCTTGGTTTTCAGGGCGATGTTCTTGCGGATCTGGTGGCCATACTGCTGAAGCAGGTGGCAGTACAGGCTGTACTTGTCCTCAAAATAGATATAAATGGTCCCCGGGGCCACCTTGGCCCTGAGGGCGATATCGTTGATGCTGGTGTTGTAGTAGCCCTTGCGGCCAAACTCCGTCTCCGCCGCGCGGCTGATCCGGTTCATGGTGGTCTGGCCTCGGGCCGTTTTGGGGCTGGTGGTGCTCATCGCGCCTTCCTTTTCATGTCATTATTGGGTGACTAAATCATTTTCGTCCATCGGGGCCGGGCTGTCAAGGAGGCCCAGGGCCTCCCGGTAGTCAAACCAGCCCATGGCCAGGGAGACGAACAGCTCCGGCCGCTCTAAAAACAGCACATGCCCGGTGCCGGGCAGGCTGATCATCTCCGCCTGGGGGATGCCTTTCAGGATGCGCTTTTGCTCCCAGGGCATCATCACCAAATCCTCCTCCGGCGCTAAGATCAGGGTGGGGCAGGTGATGGCGGGCAGCCGGTCCCGCAGGTCAAAATCCATGATGGAGCGCACCAGGCGCCGCATGCGGTCTAAAAAATCGGGGTTTGAAAAGACCGTGGCCTCCAGGGTCTTCCGGCGCTTTTCCATCCACTCCCGCTGGTTTTGCTGGAAGGTGGCCCCGTAAAAGAGAGGAATGGTGCTGGTGTAAAAGGCCTGGGCGCTGGCGGTGCCATGCAGCCAGGATTCGCACATGTCCCGAAACAGAGGGTCTGTCCAGGCCCGGGTGGCGGCCAGCAGCAGCCGGTCCACCAGCTGGGGCGCGTCACAGGCCAGCTGCAGGGCCAGCGCCCCGCCATACGAGGTGCCCAGCACGGAAACCCGGTCGATCTCCAGATGCCACAAAAAGGCCTTGAGCATCTCCGCCTGCTCCTGGATGCCGTAGCCCGGGGGAAAGGCGGCGCTTTTTCCCTGATCCATCAGGTCTAAAAGGATCACCCGGTGGTGGCGGGAAAAGGCGGGCACAAAGGGCGCCCAGGACTCCGTGGACATCATGATGCCGTTTAACAGCAGGAGGGGATGCCCCTGGCCTTTTTCCTGATAGTGGATATTCCTGCCCTTGTAGGAGTACAGCATGTTCGCTCCTTTCAGGGAAGCTGAATCTGCTCCCGGTGGCTGATAAAGCCGGTGAGGAGGGCCGTAAACAGGTCCGGCCGCTCGTAGAAAGAGGCGTGCCCCGTTTTGGGAAGAACCACCAGCTCCGCGTTGGGAAGGCGCTCATACAGGAAGGTTTGCTCCTCCGGCGGGGTGATGTGATCCTGCTGGGAGGAGAGGAGCAGCACCGGGCAGGTGATACGGGGCAGCTGCTCAGTGACGTCATGGGACTCCGCGGAGCGGGTGAGCCTGGCCATGCGGGCCTGGAAGTCGTGGCTGGCAAAGGCGGTGTTGGTGAGCAGGGTTTTGCGCTGATCCATCCACTGGGCCCGGCGGTCATAAAAGGCGGGGCTGTAGATGACAGGGATGGTGGTGGCGTAGTAGGCCCGGGGGTTGTTCCCCGCCAGAATCCAGCCCTCGCCGATCTCCTTCAGCCAGGCGTTGGTGCGGGCCACGGTGTTGGCCAGCACCATGCGGCCGATCAGATCAGGCCGTCTGGCCGCCAGGTTCAACGCCACCTCGCCGCCATAGCTGGTGCCAAAGATATCCACTTCCTCAAAGCCTAGGTGATGAAGCAAGGCCTCCAGCATCCGGGCCTGGAGGGTCATGGGGAAGTCCTGGCCCATGGGGTCGGACTGGCCCTGGTCCAACAGGTCTACCAAAAGGGGCTGGCTGCCCGATTTGGTGATGGCCGCAAGGAAGGGGGCCCAGGACTTGGTGGACATCATGATGCCGTTTAGCATCAGGAGCGGCCAGCCTGTGCCCACGATCTCGTAGTAGACGGACTTGCCTTCAAAAACGAAGGTGCTCATCGGTCGTACACAAGCCCGATCTCATAGGCCTGCCGGCGCAGCTCCTCCCGGAACTTGGGATGGGCGATGGAGATCAAAAGCGCCACCCGCTCCCTGATGTTGGTGCCCCGCAGGCGCACCACGCCATATTCCGTGACCACATAGTCCACGTCGTTTCGGGAGAGGGACACGGCGGCGCCCGGCTTTAGCTGGGGCACGATTTTGGAGATCTCCTCCCGTTCCCCGGTCTGGGGGTTCTTGGCCATGGTGGTGGAATAAAGGCAGATAAAGCTGCGGCCGTTTTTGGAATTCTGCGCCCCGGTGGCGGTGTCTGTCTGCCCGCCGGTGCCGGAGAACTGCTGGGAGCCGATGGACTCGCTGGCGCACTGGCCGGTCAGGTCGATCTCGATGGTGGAGTTGATGGACACCATGTTGTCGTTCTGGGCGATGACGTAGGGGTCATTGGTGTAGGAGCCGGCCAGCACCTCAACAGAGGGATTGTCGTGGGCAAACTCGTAAAGCTCCTTTGAGCCCATGATAAAGGTGCAGACCATCTTGCCGTTCTGGATCTGCTTTTTGCGCCCCGTGATGACCCCGGCCTGGGCCAGCTTCATCATGTTGGTGGTGAGCATCTCGGTGTGGATGCCCAGGTCCTTCTTGTCAAAGAGGGTGTCCGCAATGGCGTTGGGCATGCCGCCGATGCCCAGCTGCAAACAGTCCCCGTCCTTGATGTAGGGCGCCACCAGGGAGCCGATGATCCGGTCTTTTTCGCCTGGCTCAATGTCCGGCAGCGCCGGCACCGGATAATCCGTCTCGATCAGATAATCCACCTCATCCAGGCGCACAAAGGCATCGCCAAAGGTGCGGGGATAGTTGGGGTTGATCTCAAGGATCACCAGGTCTGCGGCGGCGATCATCTGCATCTCATAGGTGTTGGAGCAGGAGAGGCTGATGTTGCCGTGGGCATCCGGCATGGCCGCCACGCCCACAAAGATGTTGGGCTTGCGGTATTCCAGGCGCTTGGTGGCCGCGAAATGCAGGCAGTTGGGCACAAAGGATGTGTTGCCGTTTTTGTGGGCCCGGCGGGTGGCGGGGTTGTAAAACCAGCTGTCATGCAGGAAGGCATGGCGGTACTGGGGGTCGTTAAAGCA
>ERZ764778.3357-NODE-3357-length-12680-cov-6.587485_pt1 | contig 12680 bp, 10 predicted proteins | sample MGYA00374951_ERZ764778 | MGnify/ENA primary metagenome ERZ764778 (study PRJEB28918, sample SAMN05720193) | bioreactor metagenome | isolation source: Anaerobic biogas reactor | place: USA:Washington, USA | collected 2015-08-08 ...
AATCGAGTCTGTACCATCAAAAAGTGGTACGGGCTCGATTATTTTGTTTACATTTTATAATCAAGGTGGAGGAAAATATTTCTTCGCCAAAAAATTGAGACATCCTCAGTCTCGTATTCACGGATTGACAATTGCATATGATGGGATATGATGAAATAGAATTTAATAATTAGGGGAGGCGTTACATTGAAAAAGAGTTGGATTATCGCACTGGTAGTTTTGCTGGTGCTTGTTTTTGCTGGAGTCGGCAGTTATAACAACCTGGTTTCTTTAAATGAAAAGGTGGACAGCAACTGGAGTCAGGTGGAAAACCAGTTGCAGCGCCGGGCTGATTTGATTCCCAATCTGGTATCAACCGTAAAAGGATTTGCCGCCCAGGAAAAGAGCATATTGAATAATATTGCCGATTCACGCAGCCGATTGCTTGGGGCTCAGGGTGCAGCCGAAAAAGCAGCTGCCAATGATCAACTGAACTCAGCCCTGTCACGGTTGCTGGTCATCGTTGAAAATTATCCGCAACTGAAATCAGATGCTAATTTCCGCCAATTGATGGATGAACTGGCCGGTTCGGAAAACCGTTTGGCGGTGGCCAGAAAGGATTACAATGACACTGTTCAGGTATACAACGCCAGGATCAAAACTTTCCCCAATGTCATCTGGGCCGGAATGCTGGGCTTTGAACCTCGTGAATACTTTAAAGCCACAGAATCAGCCAATCAGGTTCCACAAGTTGATTTCGAGCAATAGGTACATTTATGATTAAAAGATTTCCTACAGTTTTCAAAAAAAGCAAAGGGAAGAAGAATATTAAAAAATATATTTATGGGGGGAGTTTGCTCTCCCTTTTGCTGTTGTTCCTATTTCTGGCTCTGCCGTCTCCAGCCGTTGAAATTCCATCACCGCCGGCAGACCTTTACGTGCTTGACCAGGCTGCCGTAATGAGCAACGAGACCCGCTCCCTGATATTGGGTACAAGTCAGGATCTGGCCCGGCAGACCAAAGCACAGGTAGTCGTAGTAACTCTTAAAACGCTTAACGATCAGGTACTGGAAGAGGTATCGCTGGCTATACTGCGCGGATGGGGGATCGGTGACAAGGAACTGAACAATGGGGTATTGATCCTGCTAATACCTTCCGAGCATAAATCAAGGATTGAAGTCGGATATGGGTTGGAAGGTGTTTTGACGGACGGAAAAACCGGTCGCATTCAGGACGAATACATGCTGCCCTATTATAAACAGGAACAATATGATCTTGGTCTGCGTAACGGTTATTTGGCTATTGTCCAGGAAGTTGCCCAAGAATACAACGTTGCACTTGCACCAAGCCAGGATTACCGGGCAACCCCGGCCGAACCTTCCCCTGGCAGCAGGGGAACACCTGCCTGGCTAAAGATTTTTGGAATATTTGCTGTCCTGTTGCTGCTCTGGTTGGATCATCGCTATTTGAATGGATTTATTCTGGGCTTTATTCTGGGAAGTGTGTTTCGCGGCGGAGGCCGGGGAGGCGGAGGCTTTGGCGGAGGCGGTTCCGGAGGTGGCGGAAGCTTTGGCGGCGGTTCCGGAGGCGGGGGAGGAAGCAGCCGGGGGTGGTAAAACATTTGCTGGGCAAATTAAAAAAACACGAGCCTTGTCCGAAGGCGGATGAGGCTTTTTTGTGCCCGGATTGATCGATTTAATCGTCATCTTGCTGGCTATAATTCGGATGGTAAAATGGGCTGCTTAAGGCGGCTCATTTTTTATCATCCGAATTACCGTTTATAAGAATCTTCTATATTTAAATTCCACATAAATAATAATTTTATAATATAATTATTATATTACTAGAATCTGGACAGGAGGTTTTTTGAATGGAAAGAAGCTGGTACGCATTTTATGACGAAGGAGTAGGCCACAGCATTGACTACCCGGGTTTGCCTATGAAGGCACATTTCAGTAAATGGGTGGACAAAAATCCTGACAAGCCTTACCTGATTTGGGGGGACAAACAATTAACCTACAAAGAAGCTAATAGTATTGCTTGTAAGTTATCCAGTTCGATTATTTCTCTTGGTTATGTAAAAGGAGATCGGATTGCGCTGATGACTACCAACCTGCCGGAATATGTGATCTGTCTGCAGGCCTGCTGGAAACTGGGAGCCGCCATTGTACCCACCAACCCCATGTATACTGTACCGGAGCTGACCCATCAGTTTGGTGACAGCGGTACCAAGATTGTTTTTGCTGAAGCACAGTTTGCCAACAAAGTGGTTGAGATAATTAAAAATGGCAAAACCAGCATAGAAAAACTGGTGGTAATTCAGACCGCCAATAAAGTTGAATTTCCAGCCGCCGATTATATTTTTGACTACAATGATCTGGTGGCCGAAGGCGAGGACAAGGAACCAGACATTGAGGTAACGTCTGCAGACCTTTCCATGCTCCAGTATACCGGCGGCACCACTGGTTTGTCCAAAGGCTGCCTTTTAAGCAATTCCAACCTGGAAGCCATGGCCTACCAGGATGTGGAATGGTTTAAACCTCCCTTTGCCATCTCTGAGGAAATTGTTGCCATGGCCGCCATGCCGCTCTATCATATTTATGGCTTCAATACCAGCGTCAACATGATGATGGTAGCGGGTGGAACGATTATCGTTGTCAACGGTCCCAGTCCTGATAATCTGCTGAAAAACATCAACGAACACGAACCCAATTATTTCGCTGCAGTTCCGGCCATGATTTACGGGCTAAACAACCACCCTGATATCGGCAAATCCAAGATTAAGTCCATTAAAGCCATGATCTGCGGATCTTCACCGTTGGCGGTGGAAGGACTGAATACTTTCGAAAAGCTTTCCGGCGCTGTGATTACGGAAGGATACGGACTTTCTGAAACTTCCAACGTATTGACCTGCACTCCTTTCTACACCAAACGTAAAATCGGCAGTGTAGGACTGCCTTGGCCGGATGTTGATATTAAGATCGTTGACCTGGAAGAGGGAACCAAGGAAATGCCCAACGGAGAACCGGGCGAATTGATTGCCAAAGGACCACAGATCATGAGCGGATATTGGAATAATCCGGAAGAAACTGCCAATGTATTACGTGACGGCTGGCTTTATACCGGCGATATTGCCACTATTGACGATGATGGTTTTATTACCATCGTGGATCGTAAAAAAGATATGATTCTGTGCAGCGGCTTTAACGTATTCTGTCGTGAGATAGATGAAGTCATGTATAAAAATCCCAAAGTATTGGATGCCTGTGCGATAGGTATTCCTGATCCCAAGCGAGGCGAGACTCCCAAAATATTTATTATCCTGAAGCCCGGACAAACCATGACCGAAGATGAAGTCAAAGACTACTGCCGTCAGTATCTTGCTCCCTACAAGGTCCCGACCCATGTTGAGTTTATTAATGAATTGCCGCGTACTTCGGTCGGCAAGCCCATGCGTAATGCCCTGCGCCAACAGGAAAAAGCCAAAAACAATCAATAGGGAAGATGCAAATATGGTTAAAAAGGGATGAAACGATGGCCCGGGCACTGGGCTTGGGTACCTGTTGGATGACCAGCCCGCTGCAGGATGAGGCAACGATTCGAAAGGTTCTGGACATCCCCGAGAAAAAAGAAATTATCGCAGTAACGCCCTTGGGTTAACCGGTGGCTTTTCCTGAAGCACCACCCCGGGTAGATCCTGAATTAAAACGTAAAATTCGCTGGGTGGAATAAATTAGCGCAAGGATAAAAATTCAATTTGGGGGTCGCTGTCAGCATTTTAATATGCCGGCGACCCCCTTTTATTAGAATAACCGAAGCAATACCATGAAGGTATTAATCCGCAATTAAATCGGTTTAATGGTTCGTGGCTTTTTATTGTTTGGAATAATTAGCCACTGTCAGATCTTAATTTAGTAATGTTATTATATTTTATAATGGTATGATAAAATTAGTTAGATAACATGAAAGGTAAAAGTTAACAGTTCAAATCATACCGATTTTATTTGCAGGATATTTCAGGAGGTAAAACCCGTTTGAATGATTTAAGGACCCAGGAGCAGCTTTTACAGGAAGTTGATGAGTTAAAGGCCAGGGTTACGGAACTGGAAAGAATAAATACAAATGACGTACTTGAATATACCTCAACGGTAAGAGCATTGCGTCTTTCCGAAGAAAAATTCTCCAATGCCTTTCATTACAGTCCTGACATCATAACCATTTCATCTTTAAATGACGCTCGTTATCTGGATGTGAATGATGCTTTCCTTAATCTGGTCGGCTTTTCGCGGGATGAAGTTATCGGCTATACCAGCTATGATTTAAATATCTGGCAATTTCCGTATGATCGTGGAAGATTAATGCAGCAATTGCGGGGAGATGGTCGTTTACGCAATCTCGAATTTGTTTTTCGTAATCGTAACGGAGAGCTTAAAACGACCTTGATTTCTGCCGATATTATCAAAGTCGGTGGTGAAGATTGTCTGCTTTGCGTGGTCAAAGACATCACTGATCGCAAGAAAATGGAACATGATTTGATCCTGTCAGAGCAGCGTTTCAACAAAGCATTTAATTTTAGTCCTATCACCATGAGTATTACTACACTGGAAGAGGGACGTTTCTTAAATGTTAATGAAAGTTTTTGTCATGTGATGGGTTATACCCGTGAATATCTTCTCAGCAGCAGTTCAATTGAAATAGGGTTTTGGGTTGATCCTGACCAGCGCGAAGAGGTAAAGCGCATCATAAGTGAAGGCGGATCGGTAGGGGATATGGAAGTCCGATTTCGCAGGGAGAAAGGCGAGATTAGGCTGGGCTTGTATTCCGCAGAAAGAATCGAACTGGACGGAGAAATATGTATACTGAGCCAATTCATAGATTTGACCGAACGCAAGCATATGGAAAATGAAATGACCCGCCTGGGTCAACTAAATCTGGTTGGGGAAATGGCAGCAAGTATTGCCCATGAAATAAGGAATCCCATGACCACCGTACGCGGTTTTCTACAGTTGCTAAAAGAAGTTGAAAAATATGCAGATGAAATTGATTCCTTCAATCTGATGATCGAAGAGTTGGATAGAGCCAACTCAATAATTACGGAATTTCTTTCTCTGGCTAAAAATAAAATGGTGGAAATTAAACCGGTCAATCTCAATACCGTAATAAATAATGTTTATCCGTTAATATTAGCCAAAGCCATGATGCAGGATAAAATAATCAGCCTTAACTTGGACGATATTCCCGACCTGCTTTTGGATGAGCAGGAAGTCCGTCAACTGATCCTCAATCTGATTAACAATGGTTTGGAATCGATACCGGAAGGAAAAATCGTATTTTTGTCCACATACACGTCTGACAACCAGGTGATTCTGGCCGTTCGCGATCAGGGCGAAGGAATTAAAGAAGAAATAATTGAGAAACTGGGAACTCCTTTCTTCAGTACCAAAGAAGGAGGCACCGGATTAGGTTTAGCGATATGTTATGGAATCGCATCCCGTTATAACGCCAAAATTGAAATAGATACAGGTCCAAACGGAAGTATATTTTATGTTTGTTTTCCAACTATAGAATAATTTCTGACCCCGTTTTATGCCTGCTGCTTTACGCATTTATAGTCAAAGCAGGGGCATTTTTTATTTGCCTCAAATTAAGTTATCTAAGATGGCTCTTCCCCAAGGAAGCGGTTCCCAGACCCTTCCCTAATAAACGAAAATTACCTCCGGAAGATGCTGTGCTACAATGAAAGCAGAGTTTCTATGGGGAGTAACAATAATGAATAAGCAATCTACAGTTGATTTCGATCACCAGCTACATCAGCTTTGGCTTGATTATCGCAACGGTAATCTGGCAGTGCTGGAAGATATATTTGATAAACTGATGCCATTTTGTCTGCGGGTTTGTTCCAAAACCTGTGGCAAGTATATTTATGATAATGATGACGAAGCCAGTATTGCCCGCTTGGCTTTAGTGGAGGCACTCGACAAGTATGATCCTGACAAAGGCAGTATGCCGGTTTTTATTGGGCAAGTTATAAGAAATCGTATCATTGATTATAAACGTAAAGAAAGCAAACAAAGCATTATTTCATTCAACCTGCGATCAAAAGGAGTAGGCAGGATTGAGGAGGAAGTCGACGAATCCTTTTTTGAGGAAATCATTGATTCGATTGCCAGAAAACAGGAAATTGATAAACTTAAAAGCCTGCTGCAATCATTCGATATTTCTTTTGAAGAATTGACCAGACTTTCGCCGCAGCAGAACAAGACCCGGCAAAGTGCCCAAAATATTGCCGGAATTATCGCCGCCGATGAAGCACTGCAAAGCTATTTGCTCCGGAAAAAGGCGCTGCCGCTGAAGGAACTGGAGGAAAACTGGCAGATTAATCGCAAATTGGCCGATCGTTATAGAAAATACATCATTATGGTTGTTTTGATTTATATTAATGATTTCCCTCTGTTAAAAGACTATATTTTGCCAATGAAAGGGGGCCGGGCAGATGAAAGCTAAAAAAGGAATCGTCGTAGAATCAGGCAAAAACAAAGCAATCATTTTGCTGCCGGGCGGAGAATATAGGAAAGTTCGTACTGGAGGCAAATATCTGGAAGCAGGCGATCTTTATGAGTATAACAACACTCCTATGATCAAATATGCAGTGGCCGCAGTCTTATTGCTGGTACTTATCGCAGGCGGCATAGACTACAATTTGGTGAAAGCATATGCCAGTCTCGGGTCTGATCTGGAGTTGGGCATCAATCGCTGGGGCAGGGTCGTATCAGTGCAGGCGAAAAGCCCAGAAGGCCAGCAAATACTGGATTCGGTTGAAATAAAAAACGATACAATTGAATTCGCCGTGAAAAGGATATCCGAACAAGTTAAGGAAGAGGGAACGATAAATCCGCAAGGAATCCGTGAGAACCTTAAAGTGATTACCAAAGGCAAGTCTAACCTGGATTTTGCAAACAAAATTATAAAAGAAATGGAAAAGGGTCTGGAAAAAGCAGATAAAAAGAATATAAAAGAAATTGAAAAGGATCTGCGAAAAGCTGACAAAAGGAATAAAAATGAAAGCAAAAATAATAATGAATCAGGTAACAGCCAAAATATAAAGGAACCTCCCCAGAAGTCAAACAGCTATTTACCGATTATGGGGAAACAGTCAGTCAACCAAGGCGGTTCGGATAATGGCAGGGGAAAAGATCCGGCAGGCAAGAAGATTGAAAAACAATCACCTGTAAATAATCAGCCTAAAGACGAGCAGTCCATAAAGAAAGACGATCCAAAAAACGAAACGCCGGCTAAAATTAACGAATTAAAGAATAAACAGATAATTCACCAGAACAACAGAGACAAACAAGATAACCAAGATAAAGACAAAGATAGAAAAGCAAACAAAGATTGATCACTTTCGCGTAAGTCGGGGACGCTTCTTGACTTACGCTTTTTGTTTGGTTGTTCAGCCAAATAACCGGCACAGTGTTATCTGGTTAAAAATATACTCAAATAATTTGTGAATCAGATTCCATGTTATTGAAGTTATTTTAGGTTAACGAAGCGATACAGTTACGAGTTTATCTGCGAATTAAAATTGACATTGGCAGGTGAAATACCTAGACTTAAAGAAGTAATTAGTTATTAGAAAGCGGGATCGAATGTCGCATCTGACCCAAAATCTCATCGGCAAAAAAGCCTTGCTGCTGGTTCTTGCAGATCAGGAACCCGAGCCGGAAAATGGTGCAGTTATGGAAAAACTTCCCTGGCGCTATTGTTTGGGAAAGGTAGGTGCGATGGAAGCACACAAGGTGGTGGCGGCGATTGAAACCGCAGCCAAGAAAAACGGGATCATCAATCCCGATGTCTATCGGGAGATCCATGCGCTTTATCACGCCATCGTGGAGGCCATCGAAGGCGTAACCCGCGGGCAGATACAGTTAGGTTCAGTACTGCGTACGGTGGGACTGCGCTTTTCCATTATTCGGGGCAATCCCTATGATACGCCTGAAGAAGGGGAATGGATTGCGGTTGCCCTGTATGGTACGATCGGCGCCCCGGTCAAAGGGCTGGAACATGAAGTAGTAGGTCTTGGTATCAATCACTTGTAGTCGTAAACAACAAATATATAAAAGATTACTGGGTAGAGCCTATAGTTTACCAGTTGTTAGGGGGCTTTATTAAGAAGGTTACGGACTTTTTTAATAAAGCCCCTCTTTATTTTAAGAAGGAGGTTTAAAATATTGATTACATTAACCGGTAATTCCCTGACTATTAAAGAAGTTGAAAGAGTTCTCTACGGCTATGAGGAGATTTGCCTTGATGAGGCCAGTTTGGAAAAAGTGGATGCCAGTCGACAGGTAGTTGAAAAAATCGTGGCCGAGGAACAGCTGGTCTACGGCATTACCACCGGTTTTGGCAAATTCAGCGACGTTTTGGTCAGAAGCGAATATGTGGAAGAATTGCAGCTGAATCTAATCCATTCCCATGCCTGCGGGGTGGGGGAGAAATTCCCGGAAATGGTCAGCCGGGCCATGCTGCTGCTGCGGGCCAATACGCTGCTGAAAGGTTTTTCAGGGGTACGCCGGGAATTGATTCAAATGCTGGTTAGTTTGCTTAATGCCCGGATTCATCCGGTAATTCCCCAGCAAGGTTCGCTGGGTGCCAGCGGGGATTTGATCCCGCTCGCGCATCTGGCTCTGGCTCTGCTGGGGGAAGGGGAAGTAGCCTATCGGGGTAAAATTTGTCCGGCGATTGAGGCCTTAAATGCGGAAGGCCTTAAACCCATCACCCTGCAGGCCAAAGAAGGCCTGGCGCTCATAAACGGCACCCAGGCCATGACCGCCATGGGGGTACTGGCTTATCTGGAAGCAGAAAGGCTGGCTTATCAGGCAGAATTTATCGCCTCTATCAGTATCGAAGGGCTGCAGGGCATTACCGATGCTTTTGACGAAGAGGTGCAGTTGGCCCGGGGCTATCAGGAACAGGTGGAAGTCGCCCGGCGCATCAGAAAAATCCTGGAAGACAGTCAGCTTACCACCCATGCGGGGGAACTGCGGGTGCAGGATGCCTATTCCCTTCGCTGTATCCCCCAGGTTTTCGGGGCCAGCTGGCAGGCTTTGGCTTATGTCAGAGATAAACTGGAAACCGAGATCAATGCCGCGACCGACAATCCGCTCGTTTTTGACGAAAGCGGCAAAATAATTTCCGGGGGCAATTTCCACGGTCAACCCATTGCGCTGGCTATGGATCTGCTGAAAATTGCCATGGCGGAGCTGGCCAATATTTCCGAACGACGCATTGAACAGCTGATCAATCCAAGCCTCAATGATCTGCCGGCTTTTTTGAGTCCACAGCCGGGTCTGCAGTCGGGAGCTATGATCCTGCAGTATTGTGCCGCCTCCCTGGTATCAGAAAACAAGACATTGGCTCATCCGGCCAGTGTTGATTCCATACCGTCATCGGCAAACCAGGAGGATCACGTGAGTATGGGTACGATTGCATCCCGGCATGCTTATCAGATCATTCAGAATACCCGCCAGGTTCTGGCTATAGAGCTGATCTGTGCGTTGCAGGCTGTGGATTTCCGCGGTGTCGACAAAATGGCACCGATCACCAGAGGAATTTATAATGAAGCCAGGAAGATAACGCCATCAATTGTCAAAGACAGGATTTTTTCCTATGATATTGAAAAGGTCAATAACTGGATGACGGGAAAAGGTTTTAATATAAAACTGGACTGAAATACAGAACGTGATAAAAAAGAAAAGTTCAGCGCCGCCTGAGCGTCGGTTAATCCTAAAGATCATTCGGCGTTGCCTCAGGATGATACGGTAAAGCTATCGTCTATTTTTAATTTATAAAAATATTTCAAATAACGGAGGTGCTTGAAAAGATGAATAATCAGGAAATATATAATGCCATGCAGATCAAGCTCGGCCGGGAATTGCCGCCCATGCCAGAATTTGTACCGGGGATTAGGCGGGCACCTTCCCGGGGTTTTAACTTAACCCGTTCACAGACGGAAACCGCTTTGAAAAATGCGCTGCGCTACGTACCGGAAGAATTGCATGCTACTCTGGCACCGGAGTTTATGCGGGAACTGCTCACCCACGGTCGAATTTATGCTTACCGTTATCGGCCTGAAGGCCGAATATATGGCCGGGATATTGATTCCTACCAGGGCAATTGCATCGAAGGCAAAGCTTTTCAGGTCATGATCGATAACAATCTCGATTTTGAAATCGCGCTTTATCCCTATGAACTGGTCACTTACGGAGAGACCGGGCAGGTCTGTCAGAACTGGCTGCAGTATCAGCTGATCAAACAATATCTGGAGATCATGACCCAGGAGCAGACCTTGGTGGTGGAATCCGGTCATCCCCTGGGACTATTCCCGTCCAAGCCGGAGGCGCCGCGGGTCATTATCACCAATGCCCTTATGGTAGGCATGTTTGACAACCAACTGGACTGGGAGGTTGCCACTGCCATGGGTGTAGCCAATTACGGACAGATGACAGCGGGCGGCTGGATGTACATCGGGCCGCAGGGGATTGTCCATGGAACCTTTAATACGCTTTTAACCGCCGGGCGTTTGAAATTGGGCGTACCAGCCGACGGTGATCTGCGCGGCAAACTGTTTGTTTCCTCCGGGTTGGGGGGAATGAGCGGTGCGCAGCCCAAGGCGGTGGAGATCGCCAACGGAGTAGGGATCATTGCCGAAGTGGACGAATCCAGGATTCGCAGCCGTTTTGATCAGGGCTGGGTCAGTAAAATATGTACCAGCGCCGCGGAAGCATTCTCCATCGCCCGTGAATATATGAATAACCAACAATCCATATCGATTGCCTTTTACGGTAATATCGTTGACCTGCTGCAATATGCAGTGGATAATAACATACATGTCGATCTGCTTTCTGACCAGACTTCCTGCCATGCCGTATATAACGGCGGGTATTGCCCCCAGGGGGTTACCTTTGCGCAAAGGGGCGAGATGCTGGCTCATGACCGGGAGAGGTTCCATGCTGAGATCGATCGAAGTCTGCGGAATCATTTCCAGTTAATCAAAACCCTGGCGGAGCGCGGAACGTATTTCTTTGATTACGGCAACTCCTTCATGAAAGCTGTTTTTGATGCCGGGGTAAAGGAAATTTCCCGCAACGGCATTGACGAGAAGGATGGCTTTATTTTCCCGTCCTATGTTGAAGATATCATGGGGCCGGAACTGTTTGACTACGGTTATGGACCTTTCCGCTGGGTGTGTCTGTCCGGGCGGGAAGAGGATCTATTGAAAACCGATCAGGCGGCCATGTCCTGCATCGATCCAAACCGCCGCGGTCAGGATCGGGATAATTACAACTGGATCCGAGACGCCCAAAAGAATAAACTGGTGGTAGGCACCAAAGCCCGTATTCTGTACCAGGATGCGGAAGGACGTAAAAACATTGCCTTAAAATTCAATGCCATGGTAAGAAACAAAGAGATTGGACCGGTCATGCTCGGTCGCGATCATCATGACGTAAGTGGAACCGATTCTCCTTTCCGGGAAACTGCCAACATCAAGGACGGCAGCAATGTCATGGCGGATATGGCCGTGCAGTGCTTTGCCGGTAACGCCGCCCGGGGTATGAGTCTGGTGGCGCTGCACAACGGCGGCGGAGTGGGGATCGGCAAGGCGATCAACGGTGGCTTTGGTTTGGTGCTGGACGGCAGTGAACGAATCGATGAAGTTATCAAATCAGCCATGTTGTGGGATGTCATGGGCGGAGTGGCCCGGCGTTCCTGGGCACGCAATCATAATTCAATGGTTGTTTCCATGGATTTCAACAAAAATTATGCCGGCGTCGGGCATATCACCATGCCTTTTATTCCGGAGGAAAACCTGATCAAAGCGACCGTCAGCCAGGCATTAGAGAAAAAATAGAACAGCGAAGTATTACCATATAACAAGGAGGCGTATTTATGGCAGTACTGGTGGAGTGTGTACCCAATTTCAGTGAAGGCAGTAACCTGGAAAAGGTGGCGAAGATAATTGCCCCATTTAACAGCACTCAAGGGGTGAAACTGTTGGATTACAGTTCGGACCGCGACCATAATCGTACCGTGGTAACGGTCATGGGTGAACCGAAAAGCGTCAAAAATGCCATGATTGAAGCAGCCGGAATTGCCCTTCAGGAAATCGATCTGCGCTGCCATCAAGGAGAGCATCCCCGTATGGGAGCAGTGGATGTTGTACCCTTTATTCCGATTCAGAACTATACCATGGAGGAAGCTGTTGTTTTAGCCCGGGAAACGGCTCAGGATTTGGCATCCCGCTATGATCTGCCAATATTTTTGTATGAAAAAGCGGCCACCCAGCCGGCCCGTGAAAATCTGGCCAATATAAGAAAAGGCGAGTTTGAAGGCATGAGCGAAAAACTTTTGCTGCCGGAGTGGAAACCGGACTTTGGACCGGACAGCATTCATCCCAGTGCCGGCGTTACCGCAGTCGGCGCGAGAATGCCATTGGTGGCTTATAATATAAATTTAAATACCGACAATCTGGAAATTGCTAATCAGATTGCCCGCTGCATCCGTCACATTTCCGGCGGGCTCAGGTATTGCAAGGCCATGGGGGTAGAACTGAAGGAAAGAAACATCGTGCAGGTATCAATCAATATGACTGATTATACGAAAACCGCCTTGTACAGGGTGTTTGAAATGGTCAGGTTTGAAGC
>ERZ764778.3358-NODE-3358-length-12680-cov-5.311208_pt1 | contig 12680 bp, 9 predicted proteins | sample MGYA00374951_ERZ764778 | MGnify/ENA primary metagenome ERZ764778 (study PRJEB28918, sample SAMN05720193) | bioreactor metagenome | isolation source: Anaerobic biogas reactor | place: USA:Washington, USA | collected 2015-08-08 ...
CGTTGTTGACGGCGATGCGCAAGGCCTGGAAGGTGCGCCGGGCCGGATGCTGGGCTTCGCGTTTTGACGCTGCCGGCATCACGCGGCTGACCAGGGCGGCCAAGTCCGCCGTGCTGGTGAAAGGCCGGGTCTGGCGCCTTGCCGCGATCGCCTGGCTGATCCGGCCGGCATAGCGCTCTTCACCGTAATCCGCGAGGATGCGGCTGATCTCATGGGCCGGCCAGGTGTTGACGATCCCGGCGGCGGTCAGCGTATCGGCCTGGTCCATGCGCATGTCCAGAGGCCCGTCCGCATGGTAGCTGAAGCCGCGTTCCGCCTGGTCCAGCTGCCACGAGGAAACCCCGAGGTCAGCCAGGATGCCCTGGGCAGCAGGTCTTCCCTGCCCGGCCATAATCTGAGCCAAATCGCTGAAGTTGGCGTGCACCAGAATGCGTTGGGCCGGGCTGGGATGGCCCTGCAGGCGGCTCTTGGCCGCCTCGAGCGCGTCACGGTCCCGGTCAATGCCGATCAGGAGGCCGTCCGGACCAAGTCCGTCCAGAATCGAGGCGGCATGGCCGCCGCCGCCGAGCGTACAGTCGACGTAGCAGCCGTCCGGACGGACCTGCAGCAGGCGAAGCACGTCCGCGGCGAGCACGCTCTGGTGGCCGAACTCACAATCCCTTGACATCGAAACGTGTCAGGTCGACGCCGGCCAGCGAGCCCTGCTCCTCCTTCTGTTCGTCGTAGAAGGTCTTGGCGCAGATCTCGAGTTTGTCGATCATGTCGATGAAGCAGATTTCGTCGCCGCGTCTGACCTGAATATGCGACCAGAGCTCGTCACTGACCGAGATGCGGCCCTGGCTGTCCAGTTCGCAGGTCATGGCCTCGCCGATCAAAAGGCGTTTCAGGCGGCGGACCTGGGGGTCCGTGCCTGACAGCTGGCCCAGCTGTTCGCGGATCAGGGTGAACTGCTCCGGGGAATACGCGGACAGGTAGCCGTCGTCCAGGCTGAGTGTCACAACCAGAGAAGCCCCGATCGTGCCGCGCAGGCGTGCCGGTACAAAGACACGTCCCTTGGCGTCGATGGTGTGTGTAAAACGGGCCATGTCCTCACCTCCCTGTCCGCGCCGCAATTAGCGCCACGATTACCCACTGTTAATCCTTTTTTTGCTACATTTCACCACTTGATTGTCATTTTACACGCAAACCGAACAGAATGCAATCGAGCCGGGATTGAACATCGCAATGTCACGCAAATGTAACAAACCCGTCAGGTTTCTGGCGGGAAACCGGACGGGTCCGTGCGGTCAGCGGCTTTGGCCGCTGCTTATTTTGCGTTCAGGTTACGGTCGATGGAGATGCTCAGCATGACACCGATGGCGAAAAAATTAACAATCATGGCGGTGCCGCCCAGGCTGATGAACGGCAGCGGGATGCCGGTGATCGGCAGCAGGCCCACGCACATGCCCAGATTCTCGATAAAGTGGAAGGCCAGCCCGGCGGTCAGACCGACCAGGATCAGGGCCGAGGACAGCCGGTGCGTATGGACCTTGGACGCGACATACAAGGCGCGGGTCAGGAAGAAAAAAACCAGGATCAGAAGCGCCGTCGTGCCGATGAACCCCATGTGTTCCGACACCGCGGTGTAAATGAAATCGCTTTCCTTGACCGGCACATGCACCGGCGTTTCGCGCAGGCTGCCGGCCAGGCCGCCGGAGGCGATCGCGCGCCGGGCCTGCATCAGGTTGTAGGACGCGGCCGGGTCGTGCCCGGGATAAAGAAAGGTCAGGATGCGGTTTTTCTGAAAGGTGTCAAAATAGAAAAACCAGGCCAGCGGGACGGCCACAACCAGGGCCGACAGGCCAAGCAGCACGAAACGCCAGCGAATCCCCCAGACGAACACGACGCAGACAAACATGAAGATAATGACCATGGCCGTACCGAAATCCGGTTGTTTCAAGATCAGCAGCAAGGGAACACCGTACATCGCCGCCAGGACTGCCATGCCTTTCCAGATCCGGCTCGGCGTACTCATCCATTCGAAGACATAGGCCGAAGCCATGGCCAGGCCGATCTTGGCCAGTTCCGACGGCTGAAAAGAGCCGATCAGCGGAAGGTCAAGCCAGCTGTCCGCGCCCCACGTGTCGACCATCGTATAGCCGTCGACCAGCACATAGACGAGCAGGAGCACACTGACCCCGTAAACCCCCCAGGCAATCAGGCGCATGGTCGGCACCTCGATGACGCTGAGCATCAGGGCCAGCAGGATGCCGGCCAGGACGGCGCCGGCCTGGCGGTAGAGGTTCATCGGGTAGGCATCACCGAACCCGTCCGCGAGTACGTGGCTTAAGACGTACAGCCCGATCATGGCTAAAAGGAGCACTGGAATGAACAGCCAGTAGTCCAGGATACGGAAATAGGTCTGCCTTTTCAGTTGTTCAAATCCGGTTCGGGCCATCAGGGTGACGCGGGCTTATCCGGATCTGCCGGTTTGGCCGGCAGCTCGTCCTCGATGGCGACAAAGTCTGCCGATGCATCCTCGCTGTCCTCAGGGGCCGGTTCAGCAGAGGTTTCGCTGTCGTCAGCTGACAGGGCGCGCGTCAGCTCCAATCGCATCTGACGGCGCTTTAAGACGATCAAAAAGACAATCGAGCCGACGACCATCAGGGCGGAAAGCAGCATCGAGATCCGGATGCCGGTATTCCCAATCACCAGCGGGTCGGTGCGGATGCTCTCGACAAAATAGCGGACCATGCCGTACAGCAGCAGATACCACAATGTCGTCTGCAGCGGGAACGTGCTCTTTTTGCGTACGCGCAGCAGCCAGAAAAAAATCAGCAGGTTGGCGGCAAATTCGTAGAAGAAGGTTGGATGCACCGGCAGGTCTGGGTTGAGGCCGGTCACCCGAGTGACATACTGGAGGTAATAGTCGGTCTGGTTGCTGTACATGCCCCAGGGAAGTGTCGTATTGGTACCGAACGCCTCCTGGTTGAAAAAATTGCCCCAGCGCCCGATCGCCTGTCCCAGCGGGACATACACGGCGAAAAAATCAAGCAGGCGGACCAGAGAAATTTTCTTGACGCGCGTAATGACGATGATCGCGATCACACCGCCGATGACACCGCCGTAAAAGGCCAATCCGCCGTCGCGGGTACTGAACACGCGCCGCAGGTCCTGGGAGAAGTATTCCCATTCGAACACGACATAAAACAAGCGCGCCATCACGATCATCAGCGGGATGATCACGATGAACGTATCCATGACATCGTCCGGCGTCAGTGAAAATTTTGGAGCCTGCCGCATCGCCAGCAGGAGGCACAGCACGAGCGCAAATGCGATCAACAGGCCGTACCAGTAGACCGGCCATCGGCCGAACAGCTCGAATGCGACCCGGTTGACCGGCAGGTCATGGATGCCAAGACCGGGGAAATCGACAAGAAAATCAGGCTGCATGGCGGTTTTTCACCTCCGGGGTGTCACGAGAGCTGTCACATAGGCCTGAGGATCGGCCAAAAAAGACAGCTGGCTTAACGCTTGTACGGGATCAATCTTATCATAGATGGACGGATAATCGAAGAGGTCGACAGGCAGCAGGCTGGCGCGGGCCTGGACCATGCCGCCGTGCTCGACCGAATCAAGCGCCTGGACCATCTCGCCGGCGGCGGCGCGTTTCTGCGCCGCGAAGATCAGCTCATCCAGCCCGTCCCGGCAGGCTGCGGCCAGGCCCTCCCGCAATCGTTTGGCTGCCTCGGCCGGCTTTTCGGATTCACCGCCGCAGGCCAGAAACCCGTAACTGGCGTCCCAGGAAAAGTGGCAGCCGAAAGAGTCGTTGATCAGGCCGTCCCGATAAAGTGCGTCATAGAGCGGGGAAACCGGCGATAGCAGCGTATCCAGGACCAGCCGGGCGGTGCGCTGGCGCCGGGCTTTTTCCAGCCCGTTCAGAGAAGCGCGGCCGTCCCGGACCGGATCCTTGACCCCGATCATGAAAAGCGGGACGTAGACGTCCATCTCGAGCTGCATGTCCTTTTGGCAGGGCAGCTCCGGCTCGCCGGGAAAGATTGGGATGGCAGGCCCGGGATGCGGCTTATTGGCGTCAGACAGGCAGCGGTCCAGCACACCCAGCACCGAATCCAGATCGAAATCGCCCGCCAGCGTCAGATGCAGCTGGCTGGGATGGTAGAAAAGCCGGAACGCTTCGGACAGGTCCTGCGCCGTGATCGAAGCGACAGACGCCGCCGTTCCGCCTATATCTGTCCGAACCGGGTGGGCCTGGTAGAGCCCTTCCATCAGGAGCTGGCTGCAGCGCGCATCGGGGTCGTCCTGGTACTGGCTGAGTTCAGCTTGGATGATCGGCTTTTCAGCCGCCACGCGGGCCTCGTCCAGCTGGGGCTGGAGCAAGGCGTTCAGCCAGAGCCGGAAAGCGTCTTCGAAGTGGTCGCTGGATGAGAAATAATACAGGGTGTGGTCGTGCGTGGTGTAGGCGTTGGCCGAAGCGCCGAGCCCGGCCAGATGGCCGGCCAGGCCGCCGCCGTCATCACGGCTGAACACGCAGTGTTCCAGGAAATGGGCGGTACCTGAGGGTAACGCCACCTGGCTCCGGCCATGGCGGCAGCGGGTATGGATGGAGCCGAACGGCACGGCGGCCGCGGCGAACTTGCGTACGAAACCCGGGTAAGGCAGGACACGCAAAGTCAGGCCGGATGGATGCCGGATCGTGATGAGCGATTTGCCGGTCAGGTTGTCATGGCGGCTCTGACCCTGGCAGCCGAAGGGCAAGCGCGTCATGTTTTTCATAGAATCGGTTTCTCCTTAGCTTGGTGCTCCGGTTGCCCGGTCAGAATAACGGTCGTGCGCAAGCGCATCTGGCGCGCGCACGCGATCACCTGTTCGCGTGTCACATCCTCGATCTGGCGGATCGAGTCCTTAAGACACATCAAACGTCCGGTCAGACGGCCGTTGACTTCGCGTGTCAGCAGGCTGGACACGTCATCCCCAGCGGCCTTGAGCGCACTGATCAGCATCATTTTCGAGCGCTGGACAAGCTGGTCGTCGAACTGGCCTCCGGCCAGCTTCCCGACCTGCTCCCGGATGGCTTGTTCAGCCGCCTCGAGCTTTTCGGGCGCCACACCGGCCAGGATGAACAGGCTGGAAAGGAAGCGCTGGCTCATTGAAAACACCTGGTAGGCCAAACCCATCTGCTCGCGGATGACATCGAACAGCAGCGAATGGACATCGCCGCCCAGCATGCTGTTCAGCAGGACTGCCGGGCCGCCCTGGTGGGCGTAATATGCCGGCAGGCCGTCGTACGCCAGCGCCAGCCGGGCCTGCTCGACGGTTTTGACGGTTACGTCGCGGCATTCGTCCGCCGCGGGGCAATCCGACGGCAGCAAGCCCGGATGCAGCCGGGGGCGCACCGCCCGGGGCAAGCGATTCAGGAGCGCGACGCAATGCTCGGTCATGGGCGCGTCGACCGGACCGCCAAGGTAGGCCGACAGCTGCATGCCGTGCATAAGCTCCCGGTAACCTTCCAGCAGGTCGTCCCGCGTGATCGTTTTTAGGTCCTCCGCGCGCCCGATTGCGGGCAGCCCATGGACCTTTTCGCCGCAAAAAAGCTCCAGGCAGCGGTCATAGGTCCATTTAAGCTTGTCGTTGGCGCGTGCGAGCAGGCTAAGCAGGAGGTTTGAGCGCTCGCTTTCCACGATTTCATCCCGGAAGGCTTGGGTTTTCTCATCCCAGTCAGGATCGAGCAAAACTGAGAAAAGCAGGTCACAAGCTGCCTGGAAAGGCGAAGAGCCGTCGGTCCAGCGCGCCAGTGCGTCGACGGAAAAGACCAGGGTCTGGATATCGCCGCTTTTTCCCGCATGGCTGTCCAAAGACGCGCCGTACAGGTTGTCCAGGGCAAGGGCCATCCGGGTGCGGCCGGGATAGGCGCGGCAGGTCGCGGTCAGGACTTCGGCCAGAAGCGCGTTGCGGGCGAGCTGCCGGGGCGTGGCCCGCGTCTGGAAAACAAGATGCAAACTGGCCTGGGCAAAGCGGCGGCTGCTGAGCAGAAACAGCGGCACATCCCCGACCCTCGTCTTCTCGTAGCATTGCTCGGCGTCGCGGTGCCAGGCACGCACCTGCTCCAGATCGGCCTGGATCTGATCGCGCAAGACCTCAAGGGAGTCAAAGCGCTTTTCCGGTCGGATAAACTTGAGCAGCTCGATTGTGACGGTTTCGCCGTAGAGGTGCAGGTCGGCATCGAAGATATGCGTTTCAATGACCGGAACCGTTTCGTCCGGGCTGACGGTCGGCCGCAGCCCGATGCTGGTGATCGCTTCCCAGGTCTGTCCCAAGGCCCGGACACGGGTCGCGTAAACCCCCAGGGCAGGCTGGACTTTGCCTGCCGGCAAGGGCAGGTTCGCGGTCGGGAACCCCAATGTCCGACCCAGACGGCGTCCGGACAGGACGATGCCGCCTAGGCTGTAGGGTCGGCCCAGCAAAGATGCGGCCTGCTCGACATCCCCTTCCTGGATCAGGGTGCGGATCCTCGAGCTGGAAATCTTGCCTGGCCCCATGACCACTTCGTCAACAACAACGAGTTCAATGCCGCGCTGCCCGGTCCACGTTTTCAGCAGTGCGACGTCGCCTTCGCCCCGGGCGCCAAACCGGTAGTCGGGTCCGACGACCAGCAGCTTAGCCTGAAAACGCCCGGCGATCAGCTCCTCGAGGAATGTGCGGGCACTTAAGGCAGCCAGTTCCGGCGTAAAGTCGGCCAGATGCGCCTCATCGAGGCCCATCTCGTCGAGCAGCGCCAGCCGCTCTTCGACGGTGCCCAGATAGGCAAACGGCTTGTCCGGTTTCAGGACATGCTCCGGGTGGTTGGCAAAGGTGAAAACCGAACTCGTCAGGCCGCGCGGCCCGCACAAGCCAAGCAGCGTGCGGACAAGCTCCGCATGGCCGCGATGCAGCCCGTCAAAAAAGCCCAGAGCCATGCCTCGCCTGACGGCCGGCAAAGACGGTTCATCCCCCGTGTAGATCCTCAAGATCGATCAGCACCCTTTCTGTCCGAATGCACCAGGCATCCGCTTGCTGTGATGGACATCGCGCGATGGCCGCCAGGCGGCCGTTCCAGGCCAGCAGGCAGCGGTCCGATCCCGGATCGGCCGCCAGGGAAACCGGCTGTCCCCTGACCAGGGCTTCGGCCTGCCCACGCTCCAGATCCAGAACCGGCCAGTCCGGCAGGGCGTCTGCCGGAGAAACCAGCCATTGTTCCGCCTCGAGACGGGTCAGCCGGCATTCGAAATCAGGGCAGCCGGACAGATGCTCGGCCAGCTCGCCGAGTCCGATCGCCTGGCTGTCGGTCCAGGGTCCTGCCCCGGTCCGGCGCAGGGCCTGCGCATGCGCGCCCCAGCCGGTCTCCTCTCCCATGGTTTCGCACAGGCTGCGGATATACGTGCCCTTCGAACAGCGCACACGGATAACCGCCTGTACGTGTTCGAGCAGCGCGACATGCTCCAGAACAGCCTCATAGATACGAACCGGGCGGGGTTCGCGGGTGACCTCCTGTCCCTGGCGGGCATAGCGGTAAAGCGGCCGGCCATCGACCTTGACCGCAGAATAGAGCGGCGGCACCTGGCTTTTGATCTCTGTCAGATTGGCCACGGCCTGTCGCACCGGGGCAAAGTTGTCAGATAATAACAGCGCGCGTTCGGCATCTGTCAGCCGATGGACAGACGTCGTCTGGCCCGTCAGATCGAGGGTGTCTGTCGTGCGTCCGAACGCGACAGTAACCCGATAGGTCTTGTCCTGCGATTCCATATACTGGATCAGGCGGGTGGCCCGGCCGAAGCACACCGGAAGCAGTCCGTCGGCAAAGGGGTCGAGCGTTCCGGTATGTCCGATCTTGCGGATACCCAAAACACCGCGCAGTTTTGCGACAACATCGAACGATGTCCAGCCGCGCGGCTTGTCGACCAGGAGGATACCGCCGGATGTCAGGCGCAAGGCGTTGACAGCGCGTCACCTGCCTTCTCGAGAAGCAATTTTTCGGCTTCGGCCAGTGACAAACCCGCCAGGGTCATGCCGGCCGCGCGCGGATGGCCGCCGCCGCCGAACCGGGCGGCCAGCTGCGAGGCGTCGACCGCCGTGCTCGTGCGCAGATTGACCCTAATCTGCCCGTCTGCCTGCATGCGCAAAATCATCGCCAGGTCGACGCCGGCGACATTTTTGAGCTCGTTGATCATGCCGTCCAGATCGTCGTCGGTCGCCTGGAAGCGATCCAGCGTAGCCGGATCGACCGATGCAGACACGACACGATCCGAGTAGCTGAAGCGGGCCTTGGTGCAAAAATAGCCTTTGAGGCGCAGCTTCGCCTGGCTGGACTGGTGGAACAGGCGGTAGGTGATCTGCCTTAGGTCCAGATCGCGGTGCATCAGCTCGGATGCGATCGTAAAACTGCGCGCGGAGGTGTTGGAATAGACAAAACCGCCTGTATCGGAGATCAGCGCGGCCATTAAGAGCGTTTTTTCGTCCGGACCCAGAAGGCGGGTCCCGGACTTGGCTTCGAGGCTGAGCAGAAGGTCGTAGACCAGTTCCGCACAGGCGGCGGCGCGGGTATCGACCAGATCCGTCTCGTGAAGCGGCCTGCGGGCGATGTGGTGATCCAGAACCCAGCGTTCCTCAGCCAGGACACAGCCTGCCTCGCGCTGTCCGGTTCGCTGCGGATCCGCGCAGTCCAGGAGCAGGGCGATCGTCTTTTCAGGCTGCATCATCCATCCGGTGCCGCTGGTGTCGACCGGGCTGATTTTCGCCAGGGCCGGCAGAAAATCGAGCTTGGGCGGAACCGGTTCATCGAGGGGCAATCGCACCGTTACCGACAGTTTTTCGAGCGCAAGCAGCAAAGCCAGCGCCGAGCCCAGAGCGTCGCCGTCCACATTGACATGGGGGAACAAGTCGACCCGTTCCTGCCGGCCGCTAAGGCTCAGCAAACGGGCAGACAGCCGGTCAATCTTCTGCTTCATGATCCGTCTTCTGTTTCGTCTGGCGGTCCGGTTCGCCCAGCGCTTCGTCGATCAGGCGGGAGATCCGGATGCCGCGCTCGATCGAGTCGTCGAACTGGAAATGCAGTTCTGGCGCGACGCGAAGCCGGATCCTGGATGCGACCTCGCGGCGAATATAGCCCGAGGCTGAACGCAGGGCGGCCGCACAATTTTTCCGGGCCTCTTCATCGCCCATGACACTGATGTAGATCCGGGCGTGGGACAAGTCCCGCGACGCATCAACCGCAACAACAGAAACCAGTTCCGGCATGCGCGGGTCCTTAATCTCGTTTTGAATCAGGTCGGCGATCACCTTGCGGATTTCATCGCCGACCCGGTTTGCGCGCTGCAACCTGATCAGCCTCCCTCAATTTCCTGCATCTCAAAGGCTTCGATCACGTCGCCTTCCTTGATATCGTTGAAACGCTCAAGCCCGATGCCGCATTCGTAGCCCGCCGCCACTTCGCGCACGTCGTCTTTGAAACGGCGCAGCGATGCCAGGCGGCCTTCGTGGACGACGATGCCGTCGCGCACCACCCGGACTTCGCAGGAGCGGATGATCTTGCCGTCCGTCACCATGCTGCCGCCGACACTGCCGACGCCGCTGACGCGGAAGACCTGGCGGATTTCGGCATGGCCCAGGACGACTTCCTTCATCTTCGGGCTGAGCATACCCTTCATGGCCGCTTCGATATCTTCGATGGCCTGGTAAATAATACGGTACATGCGCAAGTCGACGCCGACTTCGTCGGCCAGCTCGGCGACATTGGCCGCCGGGCGGACATTGAAGCCGATCACGATGGCGTTGGACACCTCGGCGAGGCGCACGTCCGTCTCGGTGATCGCACCGACCGCGCCATGAATGACATTGACGCGCACTTCCTTGGTTGCCAGCTTCTCGAGTGACTGGCGCACCGCCTCGACGCTGCCTTGGACATCGGCCTTGACAATGATGTTCAGGTCTTTGACCTCGCCGGCCGCCATCTGGCTGAACAGCGAATCGAGCGTCATGCGCGAGCTGGCGCGCAGTTGCTGCTCACGCTGCTGGGCGCGGCGCCGATCGGCCAGGCTGCGGGCCACCTTCTCATCGGTGACCGCGTAGAACAGCTCACCGGCTTCCGGCACTTCCTGCAGTCCGAGCACCTCGACCGGAATCGAGGGACCGGCTTCTTTGACGGGCTTGCCGCGGTCGTCGGTCATGGCCCGGATGTGGCCGAAAATCGAACCGGTCACCAGCGTATCACCCGTATGGAGCGTACCGCGCTGCACCAGCACGGTGGCCACGGGACCGCGGTTCTTGTCCAGCTTGGCTTCGATGACCGTACCCTTGGCCTGCTTTTCCGGATTGGAACGCAAGTCCATCAGGTCCGCCGTCAACAGGACCATTTCCAACAGCTCGTCCATGCCTGCACCGGTCTTGGCGGAAACCGGAACCATGACGGTGGAACCGCCCCAATCCTCGGGAATCAGATCGTGCGTGGCCAGTTCCTGGCGGACGCGGTCGATGTTGACCCCGGGCAGGTCGATCTTGTTGATCGCCACAACAATTTGTGTGTTTGCCGCGCGGGCGTGGTTGATCGCTTCAACCGTCTGGGGCATTACGCCGTCATCGGCGGCAACCACGAGGATGGCGATATCCGTAACCTGGGCGCCGCGGGCACGCATGGTGGTAAACGCCTCGTGGCCCGGGGTGTCAAGGAACGTGATCTGGCGGTTCTTGACGCTGACAGTATAGGCGCCGATATGCTGCGTGATGCCGCCGGCTTCGCCGCTGGCAACCGAGGCGGAGCGGATCCGGTCGAGGATCGACGTCTTGCCATGGTCGACGTGGCCCATGACCACCACAACAGGCGGACGCGCCACGAGAACTTCATCGGCGTCTTCGGAGTCGTCAAACAGGATGTCTTCTTCCGTGACCTCCACCAGCTGCTCCGTCGTGATGCCGTATTCGGCGGCGATCAGGGTTGCGGTATCGAAATCGATCTCCTGGTTGAGCGAGGCCATGATGCCCAGCTTCATCAGGTTCTTGATCACTTCCGCCGCGGTCTTCTTGATCGCCTCGGCAAATTCCTTGACCGTCAGGGTGGCCGGTAACTTGACATGGGTCAGAACGGCGCGAACCATGCGCGACGGCTGGCGCTGATTGCGCCGTGAATTGCGTCCGCCGCGTGAACGGGACGACTTGGCCGGCTCCTTATAAATCGTATCCAGGATCACTTCGTCCGAGAGGGCATCCGAAACCGGTTTCCCTGACAGTTCCTGAGCCTGCTTTTTGAGCGTGCGGTGCTTGTCTTTGACAGCGGCCGGCGTCTTCACGGTGTCCTTGCGAACATCGCGGCTCTCAGGTTTGTCTTCGCGCCTGGGCGCCTTGAAGCTGCGCGTCTCAGCCGGTTTCTCCTTGATTACTTCCTCCGGCACGCCAGGAATCTTGAGACGGCCGCGCGGGGGAGCACTGCGGGGCGCCGTCGGGCGCTGGCTTGTGCCGGGCCGCGCTGCGGACGCGTCATCGTCTTTATCGAAGCCGCCGACAGGGCCGCGGTTCATCGGCGGGCGGGCAGGCTGACCGGCAGACCGGTTGAGATACTGGCCGCTTTGCGGGCCGCGCGGCGGACGCGCGCCAGGACCGATCGGTCCCGGTGCGGCTGGCCGGCCGGGGGCAGGCCGCGGGCCACGGTCGAAGGACGGCCGTTCTCCCTGCGGGCGTAACGGTTGAGCCGGTTGAAAAGGCCGGGGCTGGGGCTGGACCGCGGGCCTTTCCGAAACGGGTGCGGGTTTCACCACAGGTGCGGGCCTCTCCGCCACAGGCGCGGGTTTTTCTGCTTGAACCGGTTTTTCCGCCGGTTCAGGCTTTTCAGCCGGCGCAGGTGCGGGCGCCTCGGCAGCCGTTGGCTGCACGGGCATCGGCACAGCCAGAGGTTCGGCCGGTTTCCCGGTCTTGACCTCGGCTTGTTCCGGCGCTTGTTCCGGTTTGGCAGGCTCGGTCTCCTGCGGTTCGTCCGCAGGGCGCCTGACCTTCTTGACGACCTTAACCACGCCGGTGATCATCTTGCCGGAAACACCCTGCATGGTCAGCGTCGGGCCGGCCGGCTCTTCAGGCTCATGAACCGGTTCGGGTATCGGTGGCTGTTTCACGATTTCCGGTTCTTCCTCTTTTTGCCTGGGCTTTTCCTTTTTGCGCGGTTGCTGCATCAGGCCGTCGCCGCGGACAAATCCTGCTCTCAAGCCGGATCCGGGATCTTCTCTTTTTACCATAATACCTTTCCTGTTCCTCCACTATGCTTTACAGGCCGGGGCCCGTTTTCATTCATGCTTCTTGCCGGACGGCAGCCACCTGGCCTGCCAGTTCCTGGAGCCGCAAAGCGAAATGCGTGTCGACGACCGCGATGACGGCCCTGTTCATGGTGCCTGTCCAGTGCCCGATCTGCTGCTTGTCGCCAAAGACAGCAACCGGAACATGGCTGTTCTCAGCAGCCTGCTGCACCTGGCGGATGGTCCGTTCTGCCGCATCCTCGGCCAGAATGACGAGGCGTGCCTGGTGCTGGCGAATCGCTTTATGGACCGCCTCCGTGCCGGAAATGACACGGCCGGCGCGCCGGGCAAGGCCTAGCAGGCGGTAAACCGCCAGCGGGTCGGCGCCAGGCATCGGCGTTTTACTTATAGTCCGTGTCTGTCGGTTCATGT
>ERZ764778.3390-NODE-3390-length-12612-cov-4.656845_pt1 | contig 12612 bp, 7 predicted proteins | sample MGYA00374951_ERZ764778 | MGnify/ENA primary metagenome ERZ764778 (study PRJEB28918, sample SAMN05720193) | bioreactor metagenome | isolation source: Anaerobic biogas reactor | place: USA:Washington, USA | collected 2015-08-08 ...
GAGGTAGCGCTCGCCGGCGTCGGGCAGGATGACGACGATGGTTTTGCCGGCGAATCCGTCTTGTTTCGCCAGGCGGACCGCCGCGGCGGCGGCGGCTCCGCAGGAAATGCCGGTCAGCAGGCCTTCTTCGCGGGCCAGGCGGCGGGCCATTTCAATGGCTTCAGGGCCGGAGACCTGTTCGACGCGGTCCACGACGGACAGATCCAGGGTGTCGGGGATGAAACCCGCACCGATGCCCTGGATTTTATGGGGACCGGGCTGAAGAGGCTGGCCGGCTGTTTTCTGGGTGATGACCGGGCTCTCCCGGGGTTCGACCGCGACGGACAGGATGGCCTTGCCTTTGATGTTTTTGATGAACCGCGACACGCCGGTGATGGTGCCGCCGGTGCCGACGCCGGAGACCAGCACGTCGATTCCGCCGTCGGTGTCGTCCCAGATCTCCGGCCCGGTAGTGGTTTCATGGATGGCGGGATTGGCGGGATTCTTGAACTGCTGGGGCATGAAGATCCGGTCCGGGGCGGCGGCGGCCAGGGCTTCGGCGCGCTGGATGGCGCCTTTCATCCCTTCGGCTCCGGGGGTCAGCACCAGGTTGGCGCCCAGAAACGCCAGCACGCGGCGGCGTTCCAGGCTCATGGTGTCGGGCATGGTCAGCGTCAGGGGGTAGCCGCGGGCGGCGGCGACATAGGCCAGGGCGATTCCCGTGTTTCCGCTGGTGGGTTCCACGATCTCCATGCCGGGCCGGAGCATGCCGCGTTTTTCCGCATCCCAGATCATGGCCGCGCCGATGCGGCATTTGACCGATCCCGCGGGGTTGCGCCCTTCGATCTTCGCCAGCACAGTGGCGCGGGCGTCTTCCGTGACGCGGTTGAGGCGGACGAGAGGGGTGCGGCCGATGGATTCCGGATTGTCGCGATAGATGCGGCTCATCTTGTAGCTCCTTGACTTGGTCTTTTTTTGGGGTAACAGTTCCAACCTTAACCCATGCCGGCGCATGTTCAAGCAGACGGATGAAGATTCCGGCGCGGGGAACAGAAAGAAGGAACAGCGATGAACCCGGGAATCCATACCTTGTCCCTGCATGCGGGCCAGCAGCCGGATCCGGCCACGGGCGCCCGTGCCGTGCCGATCTACCAGACCTCCTCCTTTGTGTTCAGGGACAGCGACCACGCCGCCAATCTGTTCGCCCTGAAGGAATTCGGAAACATCTACACCCGGCTGATGAATCCGACGACGGACGTGTTTGAAAAGCGCATGGCGGCGCTGGAAGGCGGCACGGGGGCCCTGGGCGTGGCGTCGGGCATGGCGGCCATCAGCTATGCGCTCCTGGCGATCACCCGCCTGGGCGACGAAATCGTGTCGGGCAACAACCTCTATGGCGGAACCTATCAGCTCTTTCACCACACGTTCGCCAAACTGGGCCGCTCGGTCGTTTTCGTGGATTCGCGCGACCCGGAGGCGTTCCGCCGGGCCATCACGGACAAGACCCGCGCGCTCTACGTGGAAACCATCGGCAACCCCAAACTGGATGTGCCGGATTTTGAAGTTCTCGCCGAAATCGCGCACGAGCACGGGATTCCTCTGATCGTGGACAACACCGTGGGAGCGGGGCTGGTGCGGCCGTTTGACCACGGGGCGGACATCGTGGTGGCGTCGGCCACCAAGTACATCGGCGGCCATGGCACGTCGCTGGGCGGGGTGATCGTGGATTCGGGCCGGTTCCAGTGGAACAACGGGAAGTTTCCGGAGTTCACCGAGCCGGATCCGAGCTATCACGGATTGAAGTACTGGGACGCCCTGGGCAACGTGCCGGGCATGGGCAATGTGGCGTTCATTCTGAAGATCCGCCTGACGCTGCTGCGGGATCTCGGCGCGGCCATGAGCCCGTTCAACGCCCATCAGTTCCTGCTGGGCCTGGAGACGCTGCCGATCCGGCAGCGGCGGCATTCGGAGAACGCGTTGGCCGTGGCCCGCTGGCTCCAATCGCATCCGCGGGTTCGATGGGTGGTCTATCCCGGGCTGGAGGACGATCCCGGGCATCCGCTGGCCGCCAAGTATCTGCGAAAGGGATTCGGCGGACTGGTGGGCTTCGGCATCGAGGGCGGACTGGAGGCCGGGCGCAGGTTCATCAATTCCGTGAAGCTGCTGTCGCACCTGGCGAACATCGGCGACGCCCGCAGCCTGGTGATCCATCCGGCCTCCACCACGCATCAGCAGCTGACCGCCGAAGAACAGCAGGCGGCCGGGGTCACCGAAGACTATATCCGGCTTTCCGTGGGCCTGGAGGATGTCGAAGACATCCAGGCCGACATGGATCAGGCGCTGCAGGCGTAACGCGTTGTGGACATCCGGCTGGAGAATTTGGAGTCGCGCTTTCCCGCCGACTGGGACGGGGGGCGCGTGGCTCGCGCGAAAACGGCCTTTTTCAAGGCGCTGGCGCTGGAGGCGCATCGCTTTTACGGCGGCAAAATCCAGGTCCTGCCGCGGGCGGCGCTGCCCGGCTTCCAGTGGTTCAATGCCTGGTACACGCCCGGCGTCTCCGCCGTTTCCACCGGCATCCGCGACAATCCGGATGAATCCTTCGAGTTGTCGTGGCGCGGCAATGTCGTGGCCGTGGTCAGCGATTCGACCCGCGTGCTGGGCGACGGCGACGTCTCGCCGCCGGGCGGGCTGGGCGTCATGGAGGGCAAGGCGTTCCTGATGAAAGTGCTGGGGGGCGTGGACGCCGTGCCCATCTGCATGGACAGCCGGGACGCCTCCGGCCGCCACGATCCGGATATCCTGATTGATTTCGTCCGCCGGTTGACGCCGTCTTTCGGGGCCGTCAACCTGGAGGACATCAGCCAGCCGAACTGTTTCCGCGTGCTGGACGAGCTGCGGGAAAGCTGCGACATCCCGGTCTGGCATGATGATGCCCAGGGCACGGGTTGAGTCACGCTGGCTGGCCTGATCAACGCGCTGAAGGTGGCGGGGAAGGACCTGGCCCGCTGCCGCATCGTGTTCCTGGGCGCCGGGGCCTCCAACACCACCATCGCGCGCCTGATTCTGCAGGCCGGCGCCGATCCGGACCGGGTGGCGATGTTCGATTCGCGCGGCGGCCTGCATGCCGGGCGCGGCGACATCGAGGCCGATCCGCGCTTTTACCGCAAATGGGAAATCTGCCGGACGACCAATCCGAAGCGCATTGCCGATGTGGCGGAGGCGTTGCAGGGCGCCGATGTGCTGATCTCCCTGTCCCGTCCCGGTCCGGATGCCGTCCTGCCCGAATGGGTGCAGGGCATGGCCTCCCGGGCCATCGTGTTTGCCTGCGCCAATCCGGTGCCGGAAATCTATCCGCATGCCGCGAAGGTGGCCGGCGCGTTCATCGTCGCCACGGGCCGCGGCGATTTTCCCAACCAGGTGAACAACTCCCTGGGGTTCCCCGGCATTCTCAAGGGCGCACTGCTCGTGCGTGCGCGGAAGATCACCGATGCCATGGCCATTGCCGCGGCGCGGACCATCGCCGCATTTGCCGAGCGCCAGGGGCTGTCGCCGGACCGAATCATGCCGCGCATGACCGACAGCGACGTGTTCGCCGAAACGGCGGCGGCGGTGGCCCGTCAGGCCCGGGAGGAGGGCGTGGCCCGCCGCGACCTGCCCCCGGAGCAGGTGGTGGCGTGCGCCCGGCAGGATATTGACGAGGCCAACCGCGCGCTGGAACTGCTGATGACCTCCGGTCTGATCCCGCCCCCGCCGGAGACCATGATTCAGCGTTGTTTCGATGCCGCCCTGGCCGGGGTGTAGGCAGGCTTTCAGGCTATCCTTGGTGGACCTGAACCTGCGGGAAGGGGATCACCCAGCCGTTTTCATTGCAGGTTTCCACCAGAATCCGCTGGATGGCCCCGGAAATCTGCGGATACAGGCGTGCCGCGCCGCCTGTCAGATCCACCCAGACCGCATAATCCAGCGACGAGGCATTGGCGCGCTGAAACAGGACCTGGATGTCGCGCAGATTGTCCGCGCCGACCACGGAGGGCAGTCCTGCCGCCAGACTGGATTTCATCCGGTCCGGGATTTCCGTGGTGGCGATGGCCTGGTGGCGGTAGTCCACGCCGAAGGTGGATTCCAGCCGGAAACCGCCGGAAAGATTGCGGGGGTGCAGGGAGAGGAAGTCGGCCACGGGATAGGTGACGGTCTCACCGCCCGGAGCGATGAGCTGGACGTTTGCGGGGGTCTGTCCGGCGATCCGGCCGGTCTGGCCGCCGTCCAGTGCCACCCAGTCGCCCCTCTCGCAGGGAAACCAGGGTTCGGCCTCTCCGACGGGACGCGACGTCATGCCGACCAGAAACTTCACCGGGAGCAGGCGGGTGCCGCCGTCCAGGCGCGGATTGTTCAAATGGGCGGAAAAGCCCAGGGAATCGACGCGGTAGGCCGTGCCGTCATAGACCAGGTATTCCCCCTCGCGCACCGCCCCGATGTTCAGCATCAGTTTGATGGTTTCCACCTGGCGGGGCAGGGTGTTGACGCTGGCCCAGCCGATGCCGAACAGAAAAATGATGATGATGCCCAGGAGGAACCAGTCGCCGGCCAGGTTGAAGACCAGCATCATGGCGCCCAGACCTCCCAGCACGCTGAATACATGAAACAGCAGGGCGGTCAGCCGCGAACCGAATTTCTTCTCGGAGCCTTTGCGGCGCAGCCTGCGAACCGCCAGTTCCGCCAGTCGGAAGCCGAAAAACACCGCGCAGAACGCCGCGATGCCCAGCAGAAGATTCAGCCCGCGGGTTTGGAAGAAATGCCGGGCATAGCCGGTGGTCTGGTCCAGCACAGACTCGCGGGCGGCCAGCCGGCTTTGCAACTGGATGTCCAGCGCGGAGAATTCATTTTCCGCCTCTTCCCAGATCCGTTTCCATTCAGCCAGGCGGTTGGTCAGGCGCGTTTGCAGTTCCGGTGAAGCCGGCCGGCCCAGCAGCGCCTCCAGATTGTGGACGGCTTCCGCCGCGAGGTCCCGGCGTTTGCGGACCGAATTCAACTGGGTGCGGATCTGCCCGATGACGCGGGTTTCCGCCGTGGCATTTTCGAATTCCGCCAGGATGGGTTCCAGCAGCTTGCCGACCTGTTCCTGCCAGTCGAACTTGGATTCCGTCTGAGGCGTGAAGGGACTCAGATCCACATCAACGGCAAAGCCGTCAAACTGCCGCCGCTGGTCTTCGATGGCGTTGCGGACCTCCTGCAATCGCCGCCGGAGGTCCTCCCGGGCCAGATCGTCGGAGGCGGCGGCCAGCTGCTGTTGCAGATCGGCCGCCTCGGCTTCCTTGAGCGACAGCGCCCGCTGCAGGGATTCCAGCGATTGCAGCACCCCCGAATCCGGGGACCATTCCAGCACCGGGGCGGCCTCCGCCGCCGTTGATGGTTTCGCTTCGGTTTGACCCGTCGCGGGCCCGGAAGAAACCAGGAGAATAATGCCCAGGACGCACGAGAGGACAGGCGGATGCTTCATGGCGTGACTATGAACAAAGGATGCCGTTGTGGCAAGGGAAGGAGCCCGGAAGAGATGGAATCCGGCGGGCGGACAGAGAGAGGATGGCGGAAGATCATGTTCCGGAAATCAGCCCGCGGATGTGGCAGATACTGTCCGGCTCAGGACGGGAATGGAACCCACATAGTTAATTAACTATGTGGAATATGAATATACATAACATATTAATATATAGATTGATAAGGTATTATATAAAATAAAAGTGATAATATATTTATCCATTATGACTGTTAACTGCCGAAGGAAAGCACACGGCGGTGCCAGGGGGGGATCAGGAGCATCCGGTGTGGCGCCGGGCCAGCAGCAGGTAGGCGGCCGAAGAGGCCAGAATGGTGTTCAGCGGAGCGATGCCGGGCAGGAACTGGGCGGCGGCGAAACCGCAAGCCCAGGCGATGATGGCGGGCCAGTGAACCGGGCGCGAATCGGGGGGGGGGCGGCCTCCGCGGCGGATCACGAAATGGTCGAGAATCAGCACTGCGCCGATGGACGGCAGCATCCGGTTCAGCAGGTTAAGCCACGGGACAAAATGGTTGTAGGCCGCCGTGGCGAACAGCGTGCCGATGAATCCGTTGAGCAGCACGAACCGCCGTTTGGGCCAGCGGGCGAGCGTGGCGAAGCCGAGGCTGGCGGCGTACAGCGCGTTGTCGTTCGTGGTCCAGATGTTCAACCCCAGCACCAGCACGGCCAAGCCGATCAGCCCCTGCTTCATCATGACTTCCGAGATGTCGTTGGTGCCGTAAAACGCGGCGGCGACCGCCCCGAACAGGAACATCAGCGAATTGCCGAGCAGAAAAGCGGTCATGGTGGTTGAAACGGCGATGCGCGGGGTGCGCGCGAAGCGGGTGAAATCGGGCGTGAGCGTGCCGCCGGAGATGAACGATCCCACGCAGATGCCGATGGCGGCGCCCAGGCCGATGCCGCCGGCCGGCTCCTGCGCGAACCAGGCCGAAATCCCGCCGAAGTCGGCAAAGGCCTTGGCGACCGATGCGGAGCCCAGCAGGGCGATGGCCGGCACGGCGACAATGGACAGGATGGTCAGGGACTGGATGCCGTAATACGCCGTCAAGGTCATCAGCGCGCCGGCCACCCACAACAGGGCCAGATGGGGCACCTGGGGAAAGAGCTGTCCCACGGGCAGGGCGAACATGGCCACGCCGACTCCGAACCAGCCGACCTGCGTCACCCCCAGCAGCAGCGAGGGCAGGGCGGCTCCGCGTTCGCCGAAAGCCTGGCGGGCCAGCAAATGGGTGGATCGGCCGGTTCGGGCGGCAATCCAGGCGAGCAGGCCGGTATAGGCGCCCAGCAAGACATTGCCCGCCAGCACCGCCAGCAGGAACGATGAGGCGCGCAGCCCCGTGCCCAGCGTGGCACCCGCCCACATGCTGGCGGAGAAGAACGTGAACCCCACCATCACGGCCAGCATGGCCCAGAAGCCGCGGCGGTCTTCTGCCGCCACGGGACTGAATTCATATTCGGAATGCATGCGGTCGAGTGTGCGGAATGATCGGGGCGGGCGTCAATCCGGAAGGAAGCGAGCGGGAACCTTCTTGACGCCGGCCGCAGCCGGCGGGATGCTGGCACGGCATGAAACGGACTGGGTGCACATTCCGGCGAAGCGGGGGGGCTGCGCTGATTTTTCTGTGGTTGTGGACGGCGCCGGCGGCAGCGGATGTGATCACCGGCGCGGACTGGCGGGTGGTGTTCAACCGTCCCGACCAGACCACGACACTCACCAGCATCGGCGCGAATGAGTTCGACATCCGGGAGGCCTTTGTCGAGCGTATTGAGGCGCTGGGGGCGGGCGATCATGGCTATTTGGCGACGTACACTCTGACGGGAGGCTATGAAGCCAACGGGGCGGCCGGTCCGATTCTGACGTCGGTTTCGAACGCCCTGGCGCGCGGCGCGCACATGGGTTTTATCGTGGGCAACGGTGTGGATATGGCCGACGAATTCCAGCCGGGCTGCTCGCTGGATTTGCTGTCCCGCCGCCCGGGCAACGCGCTGGAAGTGGCCCGGGCGCCCTCCACGGGCATCATGCACCACAAAGTCGGTGTCTTTTTCTACCACGGAACCGGGGAAAGCCGTCTCCTGTCCGCGTCGTGGAATTTCACGGCCTGGGCCAGTTCGCGGCAGTGGAACATCCTGGCGGATTTCGCCAATCGCGACCTGGCCCTGGCCTATTCGAATGAGCTGCGCCAGCTGCTGAACGGTTTCTTCCATTCCAATCCCGCCAAGTCGCGGATTCCGCATGACAAGGCGTCGTTTCGCACCGCCGAGTCGGAGGAAGACGGCTGGACGCGGTTTGCGCCGTATCCGTCTGGCCGGACGGGCGGCGACAACGCCCAGACGGAAATCACCAACCGCATCGCCGGGGCCCGGCAGAGCATCTGGTTCGCGCTGAACAAGCAGACCCGCGCGGCCGTGACCGATCAGTTGATTGCCGCCTGCGACCGGGGCGTAGCCGTGCACGGCGTGATCCCGCGAAGCGACCGTGACAACGTGTCCGCCGCCAGTCATGGCCAGTATCAGCGGATGCTGGACGCATCCGAATACGCCACGACCAACCGCATTCAGTTCCACGAGGCATATACCAAATCCACCAGCACCGAGGAGTATGATAACGGGCTTTCCGACCTGGTTCACTGCAAGTACATGGTGATTGATCCGTTCGGAGAATCCCCCTGGGTCGTTCACGGGTCGGCCAACTGGACGCTGACGGCGCTGGCAACGACCAATACGGCGTACTCCAACGACGAGAATATCCTGTTCATTCCCGACGGCGGGATCGCCCGGGCCTTCCTGTCGCAGTTTGAGGCCATGACCGGCATCGAGGCTGTCGAGCCGGAACCGGGCGGCGGCGTGCGTTTGGCGATGGTGCCGGCGTCGGGCGGTCGTTCGGAACTCCGCTTTACGCTCCCGGAAGGCGTGTCAGGCGTCCTCGTCGGCACCGCGGATCCGCGAAACTGGTCGCCGCCGACCTGGTCCAGGCCCGTGGGGGCGGGGATTCACGCCATTGCCTTGACGAACGGCGCGTCCCGGATGTTCTACCGGATCGAAGCAGGCGCGCCGTCCGGATCGAGCCGCAGTCCTGCCGGGCCGGCACCGTGCCGCGGTTCCGGCGGCGGAGCCCAGCTCCGGACCAACGGCGTCCTGCTGGAGGTGACGCTGGCGCCGGAGACACTGACGGCCCACGGCGAAGGCGGGGTGGAATACACGGTGTCGGCCGAAGTGGCAAACGACACGGGCCTGGACATCACCCGCGCCGAATGGTCGGTGGTGCCGGCGGACGGCATGACCAACGGGTTTGCGGGGGCGCAGGCCGAAGACGGCGACACCCTGGTGCTGGTGCCGGCGCCGGAGGATGGCGGCCGCGAATTCGACATCGGCTATCTGGTCGTGGCCGGCGAGGGGGACGGGTCGGTGACGAACTCCGCCGTCTGCCGCTTGACGGTGCTGAATCCCCGCCGGGTGGATTTCGAGACCCTGGGGCCGTTTTCCAGCTATCCGACCAATACCGCGGTGGACGAAGCCACCGGGCTGCCCGACTACATCGGCGTCACGACGAATTTGAACGGGATGGACTGGATGCTGTTCAACCTGCGCCGGACGGAGGCCAACTCCCTCGGTATGTATTCGGCACGGCTGCGGCACAGTTCCAGTACGCTGCCCGGGTTCCTGGAGAGCCGCGGCTGGTTCTCTGGACTCGGGTCAATTTCCGTGAACTACATGCTCTATAGCACGACAGGATTTCTGACCTTTGTGATAGAGGTCAAGGAGGCCGAGTCCGATGAGTGGCTCCCGGTGGGGGATCCCTGCCGCGTGGAGGCCGGGGGTGATATCAGCAACCAGATGTACACGGTGGATGTGAATCGTCCGGGGCGTCATCGGGTGCGGCTGCGGACGACGGGCGGATACGGGCGGGTCGTCAACCTCGACAACCTGGTCATCCGTCCGCATGGCGATCTGGTGCCGGTGCTGGAGGTGGACGGGGCGTCCGCCGCGGCCATCGGCCGGGAGTACGAATTGCGGTTCAGGCTGCTCAATGCCGAAGGCGCGCCCCGCGTCTGGTCGGATTACGGCGCGGCGGCGGCCGATGCCGGCGCCGCCCCGGTCGTTGAGGAAGCGGACGGCGATCTGCGCCTGGCGTTCACGCCGGCGCTTGAAGACGCGGGGCGGACGTTCACGGCCACGGGCACGGTATCCGTGTACGGCGGACAGTACGTCTATTCCACGAGCTGGACGTTCACGGTCGCTTCCGCGCCCGGGTTCGAGCTGTGGAATGCCAGCCCGGAGGGCCGGACGGTTCTGTACACCAACGAAATCCTGGATGTCTGGTCCACCAACGTGTTCCTGGGCGGCGAACCGTGCGCGAACAGCGCGGCCTACGAGGCCCGCTGGACGGCCTGTCCGCCGTTCGTCACCAACACGGTCAGCCAATACAACCGCTATCGCATCGGCGGCGGGCTCCTGGCGGCCGACATCGGCAACCACGAGCTGTTCCTGACCCTGACGGACACGTCCAACGGCCTGGCCACCACGCACAGCCTGCATTTTCTGGTGAGGGATCGCGAAACGCCGGATCCGAGGCATCTTCATTTCGAAGACTTCGCCGAGATCGGGTTCGATCCGCGCACGGCGACGCTGTCCGGCGGCGGCTGGGACCTGGCCGGCGTCCGGGCCGGATGGGATCCCGGTGATGCCCGCATCGGCACCACGGCCGCCCGGATCCAGTGTCCGGGAACGGGCGCGGCCTTTCTTGAAAGCCGTGATACCTTCGACGGAATCGGCTATATCGAATTCGCCTGCGCCGGTCATGCCGGCACCGAGGGCGGCGCGGTACAGGTGCAGGTGCAGGCGGAGGGCGAAGCGGAATTCCGACCGGTCGGCGCGGCGGCGGTTCCGACCGCCGATCTCACCCGGCATCGGGTCTATGCCGGAGTGGAAACTTCTGCCCGGGTCCGCCTGGAGGTGTCCGGTCCCGCCGGGAGCCTGATCAACGTGGACGAGGTGAGTCTCGGGGAATTTCGCCCCGAAGAGCGGATCGAGGTGGAAGGCGCGCTGGAGATTCCGGCGGGGGGCGGATTCGACCTGCGGTTTGTACCGACCAATCTGGCCGCCGGCGTGACGGCGGAAGGAATCGAAGTCCTGCGCAACGGGTGGGAGGTGACGCAGTACGACGATGAAACGCCGCGTTTTGCCCTGACGACCGAAGAGGAAGCCGGCGGACGCGCAGGCGAGTTCTTGATTCGGATTCCGCTGTCCAGCGGGTATTGGCTGGAAACCAACGTAACGTGGACCGTCCGGGCGGCCGCCGGCCCGCGCATCGAAGACTTCCAGCCCGGATCTCTGTCCGTCTGGGGCCTGGCCGGGTGGAGCCGCGTGGTCTTTGCCGTCACCAACCTGACCGGCGATGCCGCGCAATCTGCGAACTGGGTCTGGGCCGTTACCAACCTCCATGCCGCCGACGGCGTGGAGGAGATCGAACTGCCGGCCGCGGCGGATCCGCCCGCCGCGGGCCGTCGCATTCTGTTCTACGGCGTGAAAACCCAGTGACCGGATCGGTTCAGTACTTGACGGAGCAGCCGTAGGGGGTGGTCCGGGCGACGGGCACGGGCTCGCCGGCCAGAACCGCCTCCAGGGCTTCCGCCAGATGCGGCCGGGCGCCGGGAATGTCGTCGGGGTTGACCGATGGCTTGTCGTCGATCGCCCCGTTGTAGGCGACCCGGCCGTCGGCCTGGATCACGAACAGGTGCGGGGTGGTTTTGGCGCCGTAGGCCAGGCCGACGGTTCCGTCCGGGTCCAGCAGGAGCGCGGTGGCCCGGCTGCCGGTTTCTTCCAGAAGGGTATTCCATTCCGCCGCCGGGTAGTGCCCCTGTTTGCCGGGCGCGGACGAGCAGATGGCGAGCCAGACGACGCCCCGGGCGGTGAATTGCTCCTGGAGCTTTTGCATGTTGCCGGAGCGGTAGTGTTTTTTCACGAACGGGCAATCGGGATTGATCCATTCCAGTACCACCACCCGGCCTTCAAATCCGGACAGGCTGTGGGGCTGGCCATGCGTATCGGGGAGGGTGAAATCCGGCGCGGGGGAGCCGGGAGGCGCGTCGGCGAAGGCGGCGGTCCAGCCCGACAGGAAGACGGCGGCGGCGAAGACGGGGAGACGGCGTGGGTTCATGGGGCATTCCTTTCTGTGCGGGTTATGTCGGAAGGGGCGGACTTGGAAAACGGAGCGGTCACGCGCAGCGCCTGCCGGCCGGCGGGCCCCTGAAGGATCAGCACCCCCGACAGGCGTGCCGGAAACGAATCTCCGCCGGCGGCCGGTTCCATCTCCAGCGTAAAGCCGTTTCCGGCGGACTGAAAAACCTGCGGGGCGGCAGGAAGGATCACCTCCGGCGAATCCGGGAAAAAGGCGGCGGAGGAGACGGTTTCCGGTGCATCGCCGAGAGGCTGCGCCAGCAGGCGGTAGCGGTTGGCCGAGGCTTCGGCATGGATTCGCCAGTCCGCCGGGGCCCTGGGCAGATTCTCCCGGGCCTGCCGGATGACATCGGCATGAACGGGATGCGGCGGCGCGGGGGCCGGGCCGGCGGGCAGGGTCAGGTCCAGCTGCGCGGAACCCGGCAGGCAGAAGTCGCGGCAGACCAGCCACTCCGCCTCCGCCCGAAGAGTCACGGAATCCGCCTCCAGCACCGGCGGCGGGGTCAGGGTGACCAGAAACAGGACCTCGCCTTCATGGCCGTACGTCATGAAGGGCGGAGTGGGAATGGCGGTCGGCGGCGGATGCTGCAGGTCGCCGGCTGAAAAGCCTTCGGGGAGGGTCCAGTCCAGCGAGGGGGCCAGGCCGGAATCGCCGGGGTTGGTCCAATAGGCGTGCCAGGATTCATCCAGGGTCATGCGGAACGCGACGGTGAACGGCTTCCCGGGCGCGACGGCCGCCACCTCGGAAATCAGGTCGGCCTGCACGGGGCCATCGCGAACCGGCGCCGCCCGGGCATTTCCCGCCAGAATCGCCAGGGCCAGGATGGGTGTTGCCGGTTTCATCGAGGCAACGTACCCCACGGTTCCGCCGCGCGCAACCAGCCGGCTGGAAATCCGATTCG
>ERZ764778.3407-NODE-3407-length-12564-cov-8.115197_pt1 | contig 12564 bp, 9 predicted proteins | sample MGYA00374951_ERZ764778 | MGnify/ENA primary metagenome ERZ764778 (study PRJEB28918, sample SAMN05720193) | bioreactor metagenome | isolation source: Anaerobic biogas reactor | place: USA:Washington, USA | collected 2015-08-08 ...
GGGACGGCGGCTGGTGCTGAACATGGCTCCACGCTGGCGAGCAGCGTGGTGGCCCGAAGAGGGCGCGAAGCGGGCATGGTGGCGGTTGCGGCATTCCGCTCACTTCCGCTTCCGCAGCAGGTAGCGGACCGAGCCGGCGACGATCCGTCCGAGTTGGCTCCACTGGGAAGGGTTGCTCGCGGCAAATTGGACTTGGCAAAGCAGCAGTCTCGGACGCAGGTAGAACTCGCGAATGAACTGCTGCTGTTTGGCGAGCAGGATTTCCGGCGTCAGCCCGTGCGGCACGAAGACCGGCTTCCAGTAGTTGAAGCGTTTCCAATCCGATTCGTCCAGCGTCCCGTACTCATGCGCGTGCTGGTACTGTTCCGTGCCCGGCATGGGCGTGTTGATCGTCACCACCACGTGCCGCAGCGGGATTCGCTTGGCAAATGCGATTGTCTTCTCGATGGTTTCGACCGTTTCACGGGGGTGGCCGATCATGAAGAAGCCTTTGGTGACGATTCCCAAACGGCGACAGGCCTCCACCACGCGTTCGACGGCGGCCGGAGTGATGTTCTTGCGAATCGTCCGCAGGATCTCCTCGTCGGCGCTTTCGATGCCGAAGCTGATGTACCAGCAGCCGTTGTCCCGCATAAAGCGGAGAAGGTCTTCGTCGACCGTATTGATGCGCGACATGCAACTCCAGGGGAATTTCAAGCCGCGTTGCCGGGCCAGATCGAAGATTTCGTAGATCCGGGACCGCCGGACGGTAAAGGTGTCGTCCACGAACGAGATCTCCCGCGCCCCGTGCCGGGTCATCAGGAACTCGATTTCCTCGACGATGCTCTGGGCGCTTCGCATCCGGAACTGGCGTCCGAAGGTCGTGTTTTCGCAGAACGTGCAGGCGTTCGGGCAACCGCGGGAGGTCATGAGATTGGCGACCGGCAGCCGCTTGTAGTTAAACGGCGGCGGAGAATAGATCCGCATGTCCGGAATCAGGTCGTAGGCGGGAAACGGCAGCGTGTCCAGGTCGGCGATGTAGGGGCGGCACGGATTGACGACGACATTGCCGTTGCGGCGGTAGATCAGGCCTCGCACGCCGGACGGATGGCCTTGATTCGCGATCACTTGCAAAAGTTCGTCCAGTGTGACTTCGCCTTCGTTGCGGACCGCGTAGTCAAACGCATCGAACTGCAAGGGCTGTTCGGGCTGCGACGAGACGTGCGGCCCGCCGAGGACGACGACGGTTTCGGGGCGGGCGGCCTTGACCGCCTGGGCCAGTTCCAGAGAACGATGGAAAGCGACCGTCGTGGACGAGATCCCCAACACGCCGTAGCCGCCGGTGTGGAGTTCGGCGACTACGTCCTCGTTGGTCAAGTCGCGAGCTTCCGCGTCCAGGGCCTGGACCGAGTAGCCTTGCTGGCGAAGGTAGGCCGCCAGGCAGAACACGCCCAAAGGAATCTGCTTTCCGCCAAAGACCCCCAGTTCGCTGCCATAGCGGTCCATTTTGCTGATGGGAGGGTAGACAAGCAGTACCTTCGGTTTGATCGCCGTCATGGCATGAACTCTTTGGTGATTACGGGCCTACGCCCCATTCTAGGACAACGGGAAGCCGCTGTAAAATGAAGGCTCGGTTCGGCAGTACGCCGCACAGCAGCTGGGCTTTTATCCGCAGCAGAGAAGCACACAAGCATGTCCGATGTGATTGTCCTGATTCCGGCCTACAAGCCCGAACCGAGATTGCTGGGTTTTGTCCAGGGACTGACTGCCGCGGGGGCTCACGTCGTGGTGGTGAATGACGGGAGCGGACCGGCGTATGCCGATGTCTTCCAGGCGGTGCGGCGGGTAGGGAACACCGTGGTTTTGAACCACGTGGTGAATCTGGGCAAAGGGGCGGCTTTGAAGACCGGCTTGAACCACATCGCGTGCGAGCCAGGCGGCCGGGTGGGGGTTGTAACGGCGGATGCCGACGGACAGCACACGGTCGCCGACGTCATGGCGGTGGCTGAATCGCTGACCGCCAATCCACACAGCCTGATCCTGGGGGCGAGGGGATTTGAGGGCCAATTGCCCCTTCGCAGCCGGCTCGGAAACGCGCTCACGCGACGCGTCATGCGGTGGATCATGGGGCAGAAGGTTTCCGACACGCAAACCGGTCTGCGCGGCATCCCGAGGGCCATGATCCCGCGACTGCTGGTGATTCCGCACCAGGGCTACGAGTTTGAATTGGAGATGTTGTTGGTCTGCAAGTACGAGGGAATCCGCATCCGGGAGACGCGCATTCAGACCATCTACTTCGACGGCAACCGTTCGTCCCATTTCAATCCGCTGCTGGACTCGTTCCGGATTTACTTCGTCCTGCTGCGATTCACGTTCGTGTCGCTGATCTCGGCCCTCTTGGACAACGCGGTCTTTGCTGCGGCCTTCCTGTGCTGGCCGAACCTGGGCGCGGCTCAGGTTGCCGGCCGGGTGCTGGCCACGCTCTTCAACTTCTGGGGCAATCGGAACACCGTGTTTCGCTCGAAGGAGCAAGTCGCTCGAACGTTGCCCAAGTATCTGCTGCTGGTGGTGGTGTCGGGTGCGATGAGTTATGGGTTGATCCGGCTGTTTAGCCGGCCGGGTGTGATGGACGTCTACGCGGCCAAGATCCTGGCGGAAACGGTCCTCTTCTTCGCGAATTTCGTCGTGCAGCGCGACTTTGTGTTCCCCGGAAACCAGCCGCGGCGATGGGAAGAACGGGCGGACACTGCAACGTCGCCGCCGCTGGACCAGCGTCCGGCAGGCCGATGAAATTCAAAGAGCGGCTCACCCAGGGAGGCAGGTTGTTCATGCCGCGAGGACGAGCATCCAGAAGGCGGGCGAAATCGACGGACTCCCGGCGTGCCGGACCGGCGGCACCTCCGCTGGCCGGACCGGGGTCTGCGAGCGCAGGGGCCGCCGTAGCGGCGGTCGTCTTGGCAGGTGCGGCTGCCTACAGCAATAGTCTGCACGGCGCCTTTGTCTTCGACGACCCGTTTTCCATCGCCGACAACGAGAGCATCCGCAGTCTGCGGCGTCTGGACGAGGTCCTGTTGCCGGTGGCGGAACTGGACTACTATCGGCCTGTCCTGAACCTGTCGCTGGCCCTCTGCTACCGCGTCGGGGGACTGGACGTCCTGGCTTATCATGTGCTGAACCTGGGGATCCATCTGGCGGCCTCTTTGACGCTGTTCGGCCTGGTGCGCCGGACGCTGCTGCTTTGGCCGCGCGGCCACCACCTTGCCACGGCCTCAACCGCTTTGGCCCTGGCGGCAACGCTGTTGTGGATGTTGCACCCGCTGCAAACGGAATCCGTGACGTATGTGGTCCAGCGTTGTGAGGCGATGTTTGGGCTGTTCAGCTTGCTGTCGTTGTACGGTGCCTTGCGGGGCGCCACGTCGCCGCGCGGGTGGCCGTGGTATGGCGGCGCGGTGGCGGCGTGCGCGTTGGGGATGGGGAGCAAGGAAGCGATGGCGGTGACGCCCCTGCTGGTCTTGATGTACGACCGCATCTTCCTGGCTTCCTCCCTGCGCGAGACGTTCCGGAAACGGTGGGGATTGTACGCCGGCCTCGCCTTGACGTGGGGCATTCTCGCGCCGATGCTCTTGGCGTCCAACTTGAGCCGATCTCCGCGCGCGGCCGACCCGATCACCATTTGGGAGTACGCTCGCACGCAATTTGGCGTGGTCGCCCATTATCTGCGGCTGAGCGTTTGGCCGGACGTTCTGTGCCTGGATTACCAATGGCCGGTGGCCCGATCTGCCGGGGACATCGTTCCCTTTGCCGCGTTCCTCGGCGCGGTCTTGTGCGCCGTGCTGGGGGCTCTTTGGCGCTGGCCGAAAGGGGGCTTCCTGGGGGCCGCGTTTTTCTTGACGCTGGGGCCCAGTTCGAGCGTCATCCCGATTCCCGATTTGGCGTTCGAGCATCGGATGTACCTGCCCTTGGCGCCGCTGGCGATCTCGGCCGTGCTGGGCGTGTACGCGGTCGGCCGAAAGCTTGTCAGCGGGCGTCCGTCTCTGCAGCCCGCGGCGAGGTTGGCGAGCGTGTGCCTGATCGCCGGAATCGCCGGTGTCTTGGGAATCCTGACCTATCTTCGCAACGACGACTATCGCAGTGAACTGAGGATCTGGCAAGACACGGTCGCCAAAGCGCCGCACAATTACCGCGCCCACAACAACCTGGGACGAGCCTTGGCGCACGAAGGCCGTTCGGCGGAGGCGATCGCCCACTACCAGACGGCTCTGGAGATCAACCCGGCTTACACCGAGACGAACTTCAACTTCGGTCTGCTGCTGGTCCAACTGGGACGCTTCGACGAGGCCGTCCCGCGTTTGAAGCAGGTTCTGCAGTTCCGTGCCGACGACCTCGAAGCGCACCTGAACCTGGGCGTGGCGTTGGGGCACCAGGGACAAGACGATGAGGCGATCGGGCATTACCGGAAAGTGCTGGAGATCGACCCGCGATTCGCGCCGGCCCACAACAACCTCGGCAACATTCTGCTCCGTTTGGGCCGCTGCGACGAAGCGGTGGTTCACTACCAGGCGGCTTCTGAACTCGACCCGGAAGACGCGGAGTACCGGCACAACCTCGGCGTCTGCTTGCAGGCGTTGGGCCGGGGCCGGGAAGCCAAGACGGCGAAGTGATCGGACCGGCGGCCAGCAGGTCGCGTTCCGGTTCCCGGACAGCTAGAATTCCATCGACCAGTGAGGACGTTCGTCTATGGCGCGTACACGCGGTTTCAGGGATCGAAGGACGCCGAAAGAACCCCGGCTCCGGGAAACGCCGGAATCTCCGTGGAGGAAGCGACGTGAGGCAAAAACGTGGGCCGCGGGGCTGCTGATCCTCCTGGCCGGCGCGGCCGCCTACAGCAACAGCACGCACGGCGAGTTCGTGTTCGACGATGCCCCTGCGATCTCCATGAACCCGAGCATCCGCCGTCTGTGGCGGCTGGACGAGGTTCTCGCGCCAGTGGACAAACTGGACTATTACCGCCCGGTCTTGAACCTGTCTTTGGCCGCTTGCTACAGCGTCGGCGGACTGGAGGTCGTTCCCTACCACCTCTTCAATTTGGGAATCCACCTGGGAGCGGCCTTGACGCTGTTCGGCTTGGTGCGAAGAACTCTGCGGCTCGGTCCGCGCGACCACCCATTCGGTCCGGCGTCGACGTCCCTGGCCCTGGCCGCAACGCTTCTGTGGATGCTGCATCCCTTGCACACGGAAACGGTGACGTACGTCGTCCAGCGGTGCGAAGCGATGTACGGTTTGTTCAGCCTGCTGGCGCTGTACTGCGTGATGCGGGGGGCTTCCGCTGCGCGCCCAAGGCGGTGGTACGCCGGAGCGGTGGCCGCTTGCCTGCTGGGGATGGGCAGCAAGGAAGCCACGGCGGTGGCGCCGTTCGTCATCCTGCTGTACGACCGCACGTTTCTGGCGTCTTCGCTGCGGAGCGTGTTCCGGCAGCGTTGGGGGCTGTACGTGGCGTTGGCGTTCACGTGGGGGATGCTGGTGCCGGCGCTGCTGGTGTCTCGGTCCGGCCATCCGGACGCCGGACAGGCGGTCACGGTGTGGGAGTACGCCCGCTCGCAATTCGGAGTCGTCGTGCATTATCTGAGGCTGAGCGTTTGGCCCGCGCCCCTGTGTCTGGACTATCAGTGGCCCGTGGCCCAATCCGTGTGGGACATCGTGCCTCCGGCCGCGGCCATCGGCACGCTGGCGGTGCTGGTGCTCTGGACGCTGTGGCGATGGCCCCGGTGGGGGTTTCTGGGTGCCTCGTTCTTCCTGACGCTGGCGCCAAGTTCGAGTGTGATCCCGATTCTCGACCTGGCGTTCGAGCACCGCATGTACCTGCCTTTGGCGCCGCTGGTGGTTGCGATCGTGCTGGGCGTGTACGCCGCGGGCCGGAAGCTCATCAGCCGCAGACCGTCGCTGCAGCCGGCGGCGCAGTGGTCGGGCGTGTGCTTGGTTGCCGTCCTTGCCGCGACCCTGGGAACGCTGACCTATCTGCGGAACGACGATTACCGGACCGCCCTGCGGATCTGGCAGGATACGGTCGCCAAGGCGCCGAAAAACTCGCGTGCTCACACGAACCTGGGTGCGATCCTGGTCGAGCGGGGCCGGGCCGACGAGGGCATCGCCTGCTATCGGAAGGCGCTGGAAATCGATCCTCGCAACGCGCGGACCTGGGCCAATCTGGGCATCGCCCTGATCCGGCAAGGCCGAGTCGATGAGGGACGGGATTGCTGTCAAAAGGCCCTGGAACTCGATCCCCGGAATGCCGGCACCCACTACGGTTTTGGCGTGGCGTTGGTCGAGCAAGGCAGAGTTGAAGAGGGAGTTGCCTGCTACCGAAAGGCGTTGGAAATCGAACCCGATCATGCCGACGCGCACAGCAACCTTGGGCTGGCACTGGTCCAGCAGGGGAAGATCGACGAGGGAATCGGACATTTTCTGACGGCCCTTGAAATCGCTCCGGATCAGGCCGAGGTCCGCAACAATTTCGGCCATGCTCTGCTGCAGCTGGGAAGACTCGACGAGGCCCTGCTGCAGCTGCGGACGGCCCTGGAACTCGCTCCGGACTACGCCAGCGCCCACAACAACCTGGGCCGTGTCTTGACGCTCCAGGGACGGTTCGGCGAAGCCCGCAGCCATTACGAAGCGGCCCTTGCAGGGGCGCCCAACGAGGCTCAATTCCACCACAATCTGAGCCACGTCCTCGCTCAGATGGGCAAAGTCGCCGAGGCGATCCACCACGGCCGGAGGGCCGCGGAATTGAGAAAGGAAACCCTGGGAGAAAGGCATCCCGATTACGCTGCCAGCTTGAATAACTTGGGGCTGATGTACCAGAGCGAGGGAGACCACGCACGCGCGGAACAGTTGCTGCGACGGGCCACGGAGATCTGGAAAGAAACGCTGGGCGAAACCCATCCCGACTATGCCGCCGGGCTGAGAAACCTGGCGGTGATCTACCGCGCCCTGGGCGACCGGGAACGCGCGGCGACGGTCTGCCGGCAAGTGCTGGAACTCAACCCCGGCGATGCCCAGGCCCGGTACCTGCTGGAACTCCTCGCCCCATGAGCCGGAGCGACGAGGCCGCGCGGTGGCCTTCCCGCAACGCGCTCGACGCCGCCGGCGTTCCGGGCGTGGCGCTGCGGCCCTCACGCTACGGTTGCCGCTTCGGCTTGGGGATCTTGCCCTGGCCTTGACGTCCGCGGCGGCGGCCGCGCTGCGACGAAGGCGATGGGAACTTGACGTCGCTGATCTTCTCGCCGTACGACTCTTGCAGTTTCACGATGCGGTCCCGCAAGGCGGCTGCCCGCTCGAACTCCAACGCTTCCGCGGCAGCCAGCATTTCGGCTTCCAACTCGTTGATGTACTCCTGCGTGACGTACTCCGCGTCGCTCGTGCGGCCGGCGGCGGCGTTGGCCTGGCGGTGCGCGTCGACCTCGGCCTCGATGCCGGCACGAATGTTCTTGCGGATCGTCTCCGGCGTGATCCCGTGCTGGCGGTTGTAATCCTCCTGCAGTCGGCGGCGGCGGCGCGTTTCGTCGATGGCGTGCTTCATCGCACCGGTCACCTTGTCCGCGTACAGGATCACCTTGGCGTTCACATTTCGCGCGGCCCGCCCGATGGTTTGGATCAGCGACGTTTCGCTTCGCAAAAAACCCTCCTTGTCCGCATCCAGGATGGCCACCAGCGAGACTTCGGGTAGGTCCAGGCCTTCGCGGAGCAGGTTGACGCCGACCAGGGCATCGAAGCGGCCCTCGCGCAGTTCCCGCAGCAACTCGACCCGCTCGAAGGCGTCTAGTTCGCTGTGCAGCCACTTGCAGGACACGTTCTGCTCGTTCAGGTAAGCCGACAAATCCTCGGCCAGCCGCTTGGTCAGCACCGTCACCAGCACGCGTTCGCCGATCTGCGCCCGCTGGCGAATCTGGTCCAGGAGGTGCGGCACCTGGCCGCGCGCCGGAACGATTTCCAACTCCGGGTCCAGCAGGCCCGTCGGCCGGATCACCTGCTCCACGACCTCACCGCCGGTCTGCTTCAGTTCATACGCTCCGGGCGTGGCCGAAACGAAGACGGCCTGGTGCACCATCCGTTCCCACTCGTCGAACCGCATGGGCCGGTTGTCCAGCGCGCTGGGCAGCCGGAACCCGTGCTCGACCAGCGTCTGTTTCCGGTTGCGGTCGCCCGCGTACATCGCTCCGATCTGCGGCACGGTGACGTGCGATTCATCCACGACCAGCAGGAAATCCTTGGGGAAGAAATCGTACAGCGTATCCGGCTTCTCGCCTTCCTTGCGGCCGGACAGATGGCGGCTGTAGTTCTCGATGCCGGGACAATGACCGACTTCGGCCAGCATCTCCAGGTCGAACCGCGTGCGGGCGCTCAGCCGTTGCGCCTCCAGCAATTTGCCTTCGTCCCGGAACGTCTGCAACCGCTGATCCAGTTCTCCGCGAATCGCCTCCAGGGCCTGCGCCATGCGTTCCTCGGGCATCACGAAGTGCTTGGCCGGATAGATAAACATCTCGTCCTGCGTCGCGATCGTCTCGCCGCTGGTCGGGTTGATGATCGACAACTGGTCGACTTCGTCGCCCCAGAACTCCACGCGGAAGGCGAACTCTTCGTACGCCGGCCAGACCTCGACACAGTCGCCGCGCACCCGGAATCTACCCCGCTCGAAGCTCACGTCGTTGCGGTCGTACAGGATGTTTACCAGCTTGGTCAACACCTCGTCGCGGTCAATCGTCAGTCCGCGGCGCAGAGCGACCATCATCTGGCGGTAATCCTCGGGCGATCCCAAGCCGTAGATGCTGGACACGCTGGCCACGATGATCACGTCGCGGCGGCTGACCAGCGCGCTGGTCGCGGCCAGTCGCAGGCGATCGATCTCTTCGTTGATCGAGGCGTCTTTTTCGATGTAGATGTCGCGCTGCGGAATGTACGCCTCCGGCTGGTAGTAGTCGTAGTAGCTGACGAAATAGTGCACCGCGTTGCGCGGAAAGAACTCCTTGAATTCGGCATACAACTGGGCGGCGAGGGTCTTGTTGTGGGAGATCACCAGCGTCGGCCGTTGCACGCGCTGGATGACATTGGCCATCGTGAACGTCTTGCCCGAACCCGTGACGCCCATCAAGACCTGGTGCTTTCGGCCCGCGTCCAGGCCCGCCAGCAGGGCGGCAATCGCCTGCGGCTGATCGCCGGCCGGCTCGAACGGGGCTTGCAGTTGGAATTCCACGATGTCTGTCCTTTGGCGTCTTCGTCGTACGAGTGCCCAGTTTCTTGTTCTTTGCCGGGAGTTGTGGAGTGCGGCGCCTTGTTGCCGCTTTGGCTCGGTGGCGACGGAACGGCCGCCGCTTTGTGTTCCCGCGGCTTGCCATGTCGCCTGAACCCAATCCGCCGCAACGCTCCAGGCCGCTGTCTGAAGCGGTGACAAGGCACTGCACGCCAAGACGCGGTTCCCTTCGCTGCCGTCAAATCACGTCCCAGCTTCCCTCGGGCGAAAGCTTCACCTGGATGCGGCGGATGGCCGTGCTGAGGCCCGTCTGGGGACAGACCTCGACCACGGCTCCGCAGATCCGCAGGTCGTCCGTGGCGACGTCAAACTCCGTCGGCCGGAAGGTGGTCGTCGTCATCAGGACGCGGTCGATCCGGCGGCCGATAATGCTGGCGTGCGGCCCCGTCATGCCGACGTCGCACTGAAAAGCGGTCCCGCCGGGCAGGATCTGTTCATCGGCGGTCGCGACGTGCGTATGAGTTCCCAAGACCGCAGAAACGCGACCATCCAGGTAGCGCCCCATCAGCTGCTTGTCGCTGGTCGCTTCGGCGTGGAAATCGACGACGCGGACCTTGACGTCCCTGGGCATTTCCGCCAGCACCCGGTCGGCGGCGGTGAACGGACAATCCACCGGCCGCATGTAGACCCGCCCCAGCAGGCTCAGCACGCCCACCGCCACCCCGTTGTTGGCCGGCAGGACCGTCCAGGTTCGGCCCGGCGAGGTGGCCGGAAAATTGGCCGGCTTGACGATCTGAGGTTGCGTCTCCAGGATCGGAATGATCTCCTTCCGCCGGTAGATGTGATCGCCGGCGGTCAGACAGTCGACTCCGCTGTCCAGCAACTCTCGGAAAATCTCCGCCGTGATCCCCGACCCGTTGGCCGCGTTCTCGGCATTGGCAATCACGAAATTCAAGTCCTCGCGCTGCCGCAACTGGGCCAAGGTTTGCCGGATGATCCGTCTCCCAGGCTTACCGACAATATCACCAATCAACAGAATTCGCATCTGACAGATCCATTCGGCGATCAGGCTCCAAGGTCCGAAAAACCGACCTTCCGCTGGACGTGCCTCCGAAACTGTCTTTGAAACGGTCTGGCCGGGTTCGGAGACCCGTCTGCGAGAGACTATCGTAACGGGATTTGGTCCGGCGCACAGATGAGGTCCGAGATTCTTCCGCCTTGCCAATTGCCATGCGCCCGGCCTACAATGCCGCCGACAAGGAACGAATATGCCCGAAGGCGACACGATTTTTCGGACCGCGGCACGGCTGCGGCCCGTTTTGACAGGCCGCACCATCGCCGCTGCGCGCGCCCGCGATCCGGGCTTCCCGGCCGGTTCTTTGCCCGGCCGGACGTTCGCGGCGGTCGAAGCGCGCGGCAAGCATCTGCTGATGCACCTGGACGACCAGCGAACGATCCACTCCCACTTGGGCATGCACGGATCCTGGCATCTGTACCGGCCCGGCGAGACGTGGCAGAAGGACCGGCGGCAGGCCGCCCTGGTGCTGGAACTGCCGGAGGTCGTCTGCATTTGCTTCTCGCCCAAGGTCCTGCAACTGCTCTCGGCCGACCAGTTGCGACGTCACCTTCAGCTGACCGGCCTGGGGCCAGACCTGCTGGCCGAACACGTGGATGAGGCCGAAGTGCTGCGCCGCTTTCGCACACACGATTCGACTCCGATCGGCGAAGCCGTCATGAACCAATCGATCGTCGCCGGGATCGGCAACGTGTATAAGTCCGAGGTTCTGTTCCTGACGCGGACCAATCCGCTGATCCCGGTCGGCCACTTGTCGGACGAGCAACTCCTGAGGATCGCCCACACGGCCCGCCAGTGGCTGGCTAAAAACCTGACGGGCTATCCGCGCCGCACGCGATCGGCACTGGACGGCCAGCGGCTGTGGGTCTACGGCCGCAGCGGCAAGCCGTGCTTCGCGTGCGGCCAGCGAATCCAATTGCGACGGCAGGGCGACCAGGGACGGACGACCTATTGGTGCCCCCACTGCCAGGCCGCTCCGACTTTGGCTGGATCGCCAGCCGCAGACGTTCGAGTTCAACCGTGACGACTTGGTCGCTGAAAGCGTCCGGGCCGATCCTTGCGCCCAAGTCTTCGCCGTCAGCGCCCAGGACATGCACGGGCACGTCCCGCAGCACGACCCGCCCGAAACGGATCGCCGGCACGACGCCGCGTCGAGCCGAGACCAGGCGTCCGGTTCCAACCGGCCACGGGACGGCCGTCTCAGCCGGCGGCAACGGCAAGCCGGCGGCTTCCATCATCGACGTAGTCAGCACCGTCGGGCCGCCCTCCGGCTGCCACGTGAAAACGACCGGCGCCGTTTCGTTCAGGACCGCCCCGACTCGGATTCGGCCGCTCTGCAAATAGACCGGCAGCCACGGGGTGAACGCGAGCCGTTCGCACTCACCCCGGCGGCTCTTGTCGGCGTTAGCGGCATTTCGCTATCCCTCTTCGACGACGACAAGGGGCAAATTTCGCGCACCCTTTCCTTTGATTGCGGGGACTTGCTGCCGGACAAGGAAATGGGGGAGTTTTCGATCAGCGGGTTTGGCCCGCTAACTGGGGACACGATTTGGAATGCGGACAGGCGTCTGCAATTTACGCCCCCATCGTCGTGGAAGCGAGCGACGTCGTGCGCACCCAACTCGGTCGGGATCTTTCAATTGGCAGACACGACGCGGACATGGAGGCATGATTGGATCGGAACTAATGAAACCGAACATGAGGAGTGGCATCCTGATCGTCTTCTGGGACGAGCAGATCTGGCTAACTGGTCTCGCGCCTCCGGCGACACGCAGGCGACGCTGCGCGACACTCCCGGTAGCAACAGCCGGTACTTCGGTTGGACTGGCTTATGGACACTCATTAAGCTGGAACAGCATTTTCAAACGTGCGCGGTTGTTACGGATTCGACAAGCCCAAGGTACAAAGAGGCACTCGGATGTGTTTATTGACAGTACGTCATCGAACGCACGTCATCGAGTTCCGGCGATACCTTTACAGGCACTTTCAGGATTGGTCAACCGTGGTCCAGACACGTGACGTGGACCACCAACAGCGAGGACGCCTCGGTAATCGGGACCTGGCCGGCCGCCTTGTACGTGTTGAAAGGGCCGGCCCAAGAAGGCGGACCGCCGTCGAAGATGTTTCTTCAGGAAATCGCGGATGGCGGGTTCGCCGGGTTGTGATAACTTCTTCCAGACCCCAAGTGAAACAGCCTCGGAGCGCCACCTGGGGCGTCGGAACAGGCCCGCCACGCGCGTCACTGGGGAATCGATTCCTCCGCCAT
>ERZ764778.3408-NODE-3408-length-12560-cov-7.813275_pt1 | contig 12560 bp, 11 predicted proteins | sample MGYA00374951_ERZ764778 | MGnify/ENA primary metagenome ERZ764778 (study PRJEB28918, sample SAMN05720193) | bioreactor metagenome | isolation source: Anaerobic biogas reactor | place: USA:Washington, USA | collected 2015-08-08 ...
TCCTGCTGGGGCTTGTGGCGTTCATCTTCAGCACGGCGGGAGGAGTGCTGTTCGGCCAGCTGATGAAGAAGTGGAGCGGCGGGAAGATCAACCCCATGATAGGTGCGGCAGGAGTGTCGGCAGTGCCGATGGCTGCGCGGGTGGTGCAGAGGTTGTGCCAGCAGGAGAACCCGGGGAACTTCCTGCTGATGCACGCCATGGGCCCGAACGTGGCGGGAGTCATCGGGACCGCCGTGGCCGCAGGCGTCATGCTCACTCTATTGAGATGACACGTTTCCGCGGGGGTCCCGAAAGGGGCCCCCGTTTTTTCTATCTCCAAAAATTCAAGGAGGCACCCGATTGAGAGAAGTATCGGCGGAAAAAATAACTGAGACAGTGGAACGGCTGTTTATCGAAGCGAATTATAATCTCCCTCCCGATATGGTGTCGGTTCTCGAAAAAGGAGAACGGGAGGAGGAGAACCCTGTGGCGAAGTCGGTTTTCCGCACGATCCTGGAAAACCGCCTCGTGGCTTCGGAGGGCAGGTTCCCTCTCTGCCAGGACTGCGGTATGGCCGTCGTCTTCCTCGATATCGGCCAGGAGGCGGCCGTGACGGGGGGAAGTCTTGGGGACGCAGTGAATGAAGGGGTCAGAAAGGCCTATGAAAAGGGATACCTCAGGAAATCCATGGTAGGGGAGCCCCTTTTCGAGAGGAAGAACACCGGCGACAACACACCGGCAATACTCCACGTCCGGATCGTTCCTGGAGACAGTGTAAGCGTCACTGCCGCTCCCAAAGGCGCCGGGAGCGAAAACATGAGTGCCCTGGCCATGCTCTCTCCTGCCGCGGGTCCCGAGGGTGTCGAACGGTTCGTTCTTGAGACGGTTCGGAAAGCCGGCCCGAATCCCTGCCCGCCCATCGTTGTCGGCATAGGTGTGGGAAGCGACTTCGAAGGAGTGGCGGAACTCGCGAAGCGAGCCCTCCTCCGTCCGGCGGAAAGCTCAAACAGTCACCCGAAGTATGCGGCCCTGGAGGCCGGGCTGCTCCGGAAAATCAATGACCTGGGCATCGGAGCGGCAGGATACGGCGGCACCGTCACCGCTCTCGGGGTAAATATCGAGTGGGCTCCGACCCATATAGCCTGCATGCCCGTGGCTGTAAATCTCTGCTGCCACGCCAACCGGCACTGCAGTGCTCAAATCTAGGAGGGGATAGGGTGGAAGAATGCCGGAGGCTCTGTGCGCCTTTTCTTGAAAATGAAGCCTCGAATCTCAGGGCAGGGGACGAAATCTTTCTTTCGGGGGTAATTTACACTGCCCGGGATGCGGCTCACAAGCGGCTGTCCGATGCGCTTTCCCGGGGTGAAAAACTGAAAGTCGACCTTTCCGGCGCGGTCATTTTCTACGCGGGGCCGTCCCCGGCCCGGCCCGGAAAGCCCATGGGCTCCATAGGTCCCACAACAAGCTACCGCATGGACCCCTACACGCCGATGCTTCTGGAGCTTGGAGTCAAGGGGATGATAGGCAAGGGCGAACGGTCGGAGGAAGTCCTGAGGAGCATGAAAAATAACGGGGCCGTCTACCTCGGAGCGACCGGAGGAATCGCGGCCCTGCTAGCGCGAACAATAGTCTCCTCCAGGGTTCTCGATTACGAAGACCTTGGGCCTGAAGCGCTGAGGGAGCTGGAGGTCCGGGACATGCCGCTGGTCGTTCTCATAGACAGCCTGGGCAACAGCATGTACCGGGAAGGTCCGGCGAAATACGGAAAAAGCGGGAAATAGGAAAACCTATTTCCCGTCGTTTCTTCCCGCCCCTCCGGAAATTTCGGAGAGGGCTTTTTTTGTCCGCTCCTCAGCGTTGATGAGATGGCGTGTCACCATGGCCTCAACTTTGTCTGGATTGTGTTCTCTGAGGGCGGCGATGATTTCGTTGTGTTCCCTGGTCACCTGTTCGATGACTTCTTCCCGGAAAGGCCCGTTTTCTGCGAAGTACCTGATCCTTCTGGCATGGACGCTGAGATTGGCCAGTGATTCCAGGATCAGGGGATTCTCGGTATGGCTCGAAAGAAGGCCGTGAAGCGCAACGTCTGAATCCTGGTATACGGAGAAATCATCGGGATGGCCGAGGACCTTTTTCAGCTTGGTCTCCACCGCATCGATTTCCTCTTCAGTACAGCCGGTGGCTGCGTCGCGGGCGACTTTTGCCTCGAGAATGCGCCGGAATTCCCATACGTACCTTGACCGTTTTTCGCTGACCTGGGTGACCACGGCCCCTTTATTTCTTTCAATGTCCACGAGACCGATTCCCTCAAGCCTGAGGAGCGCTTCCCGAACGGGAGTGGTGCTCACGCCGAACTCTCCCGCAAGCTTGTCAATCTGGAGAACGATGCCAGGATGGTACGTATTGTTGATGATAAGCTCCTTGATTGTTTCGAAAACCTGATCACCTAAAGAATGAAAAATTCGACTTGCCAAAGAATCCAACTCCTCTCCCGGAATGCCACAACTCAATATTTTACCATTTCGGGCGCAATTTTCCATAACCTCGTCCATTTCCTTTCATTCCGAATGAAACAAGGCAACTTATTTCCAACAATTTATCTGACACAAAGCAGCATGCATGATAGATTTTTCAGGGTTGCCCCTGGCTCATTCTCTTTTCTTCGAGATCCCCTCTTGTGAGAATTTCCTATGCCGTTTCCATGGAGAACCTGGAAAAGAGCATGGACAGAATCGAAAAAGCCCTCGCTTCACTGTAGGTAATTCCGGAAGCAGGAGTTTCAGAGAACGGCCGCGGGGAGGAGAGCCTTCTTTCCCGCGGATCTTTTTTTTGGTACAGTGGGCAGGGAAAAGAAAAGGGGATGAATACAATCGAAAAGTTCTTTGCCGGGTTTCGTGCAGCGGATCCGGAAAAGCTCTGCCGCGCCCGATTCATCGACAGGCCCAACCGCTTTCTGGTTCGCTGTGAAGTTGAAGGGCGTCCGGTCAGTGCCTTTCTTCCCAACCCGGGGAGGCTGTGGGAAATCCTTCTTCCGGGGACGGAACTTCTCCTTGCCGAAGATGGCCGGAGCGTGACCCGTAAGACAGCCTTCACGGCTGTTGCCGCCTTGAGGGGGGAATCCGCCGTCCTGCTCCACACCCACATTTCAAATGATGCTGCCGACTGGCTCATCAGGACCGGCAGGGTGCCCGGGCTTGAAGGGTGGGCGGTGAAAAAAAGAGAGGTCTCTTTCGGTCGTTCACGGTTCGATTTTCTGCTTGAAAAAGAAGGGCGGCTTCTCCTCCTGGAAGTGAAATCCTGCACCCTGTTCGGAAAGAAATTAGCCCTGTTTCCCGATGCGCCGTCAGACCGCGGGCGGAAGCACGTGGAGGAACTCCGGAAACTTGCAGGAGAAGGATACGGTGCGGCAGTCCTTTTCCTGGTTCAGTCCTCCGGGCCGTCTTTTTTCCTTCCGGATTTTCACACTGATCCGAAGTTTGCCGAAAGCCTGTTCAGGGCAAAGGACAGGCTTCAGCTTTTTCCCCTCGCGGTGAAATGGAACTCCGCTCTCGAACTCACCGGGGAGCCGAAGCTCCTGTCTCTGCCCTGGGAGGTCTACAAACGGCACGGCGGTGACGAAGGCTACTGTCTCGTCGTTGTTGACGCCGGGAAAAAGGGGTTCTGGGCGGCCGCCTTCCGGACGGAAAATCTCTCGTCCTTCGCTGGAAAAGCCCTCCGGAAGGGAGGAAATGATTTTCCCTTTCCCCCGGAGGAAAATGGGGGAGTGCGGGTTATCCCCATACGGTCATCCCTTTCAGGTGTGAAGGATTTGCATGACGACCTTTCCCCCTTTGCTGCAGGTGAGATCGTGAAGGATGGGACCCGGTATTTTGCTTTTGAGGAGCCCCCCATGAAGAATGCCGGTTTCGTTGAAATGCTCCTGCTTCGCAAAACAGATCTTCTGTTGAAGGGTCTTTCCTAGAGGGGAAAGACCACCAGGGGGCACCGGGTGTTCCAGAGAAGGCTTTCCGCGACGGAACCGAGAACAAGACGCCCCAGTTCCCCCGCCGCGGGTAGTCCGATGGCGAGAGCGGAAGGGGCAAGCTCCTCTATGCGGCCGGGAAGATCTGTTACCGGATCTCCGGCAAGAAGGTGTGCTGTGACTTCAAGCCCCCACGAGGCAATTTCATCACGGACTTCCTCCAGGGCCTCTTCCGCTGCGTTCAGCATTGCGGGAGCTTCTTCAGCCGACAGGGGAGAAACCCCGTGGACGAGAATGATCTCAGGGGACGCGCCCGTGGCTGCAAGCATGGTCCTGAGGTTGTCAAGCATCAGGCTGGTCCTGTTGGGCTCCAGATCCAGAGCTACTGCAAGTTTCCCAAAAACCTCGGCGTTCGGGAACAGCCCTTCCGATTCCCGGATAACAAGCTGGGGGACGGGGATGGATCGTATCAAGGGGAGCCCGTCCACACCTTTGGGCAGCGCAAGAAGGGCAAAAGTGCACCCCTCGGAACGGACCGTCTCCGGAAGAGTCTCCAGGATGTCGCCCGACAGGACGAGGGTTTTATAATAGGATTCGGGGGGAAGCACCCGGGAGGCCATTTCTTCGAGGTAGCCTTCGGCCTCCCGGACCACATGGGGAGCCTCCATCCCTGCTGCGGGGTCGACCACGTGAAGCACGAGGAAATCCGTCTGCTGCCCCTTGAGCTTTTCCGACGCCCAGGCAAGCGCCCGCTCGGAGAAAGGGGAAACATCGGCGAGAAAAAGAATCCGTGTGAGCATGATCATCCCTCCCATGGTATTCTGGTCTTCCGGATAAGTATATCGTAAAGGAGTCTTTTCAGTGCGTAGAAAATTCGAAAGATGCGGTATTGGTCATGAATAAGGACATTTCGTGGAAGATCGCCGGAGGGATCCGGAAAGTGATCAGGGGGCTGCCCTATTCCTGGTCGATCTCTCTCGGCTCATGCCTCGGCGCCCTCCTCTGGGCGGCGAGCAAAAAAAAGGTGGATGAAGCGGAAAGGCGCTGCGTGAGGGCGCTTCAGGTCGGGGTGACCGAGGCCAGGAGAATCGTTCGCGGTTCCTATATGAACCTTGGACGGTCTGTGGCGGAATTCCTGTCCATGGACAAGGTTCGGGGCGACCTTCGGGACCTGGTGGAGTTCCACGGCGAAGAACATCTCCGTGAAGCCCTTGCCAGGGGGAAAGGGGTCCTCTTTCTCTCGGCTCATCTGGGAAACTGGGAGATCGGTGCGGCAGCCGTCGCCGGAAGGGGATACCCCATGAACGCCATCGGGACGGACCAGCGGGATGAACGGATCACCAACCTCATCATCCAGAAGAGAGCCGAATGCGGTGTTACTTCCGTCGGCAAAGGCTTCGACCTCAAGGCCGCCATACGATGCCTCCAGAGAGGAGAGGCCCTGGCCATCCTCATGGACCAGGACGTCAGGGACAAAGGCGTAGTGGTTCCTTTCCTGGGGCTTCCCGCGAGCACTCCCTACGGCCCCGCAAAAATCGCACGGAAACTCGGAAGTACCATATTGCCTGCTTTCATGGTCCGCAGGGGCACTTCCCTGGCGCATGACTTTTACATTCTTCCCTCCCCCTGGGAGAAAGGGTATCCGGAAGAGGACGAAAGCATGGAAACGGCCATGAGCCGATGCAACGACATCATCAGCCGGTTCATCAGGGAATATCCGGACCAGTGGATGTGGCTCTATCCACGCTGGGCCTCGACGGAGAGCCGGATCCGATGATCCTCGGCATTGACCCTGGAAGGGACAAGTGCGGATGGGTTTTTGCCACCCCGGAAGGAGAACTCATCGCCTCGGGGATTTTTCCCACGGAGAGAGCGGAGGCCTTTTTTCGGGCGATTGCGTCCGGAGACGGGCGGGAAATTGCCTCTTTTGCCCTGGAAAAAGCCGGTTCTTTTCCGGAATGGTTTTCCCTCACTGAATGCCTTGTAGGAAACGGCACAGGAAAAGAATTGCTTCTTTCGCTTGCAAAAAACGTGTCCCTTGGAGTAAAGTTAATACCTGAAAAGGGAACGACCCTGCTGGCGAGGAAACTATACTGGAAGCACCATCCTCCCCGGGGAATCCGAAAACTGCTTCCGGAAGGAATGCGTGTTCCCCCAAGGGACGTGGATGATTTCGCCGCCCTGGCGATCGTTCTGCACTATATCGAATCGCAAGGCGCTCGATGAACAGGAAGGGTGAATGAGAATGGGAACGGAGAAGCTGGCGGTACTTGTAAACACATTCGGGTCTTCTCTGATGACTGTCAGCAAAGAGATGGGAGTCGAAGTCTCTCTCGTGAAGTCGGAGATTGCCCAGGGAGTCAACGTGACAGGAAGCTGTGTCGCGGCCCTTGTAGGCATCGTCGGCGGCGGAGTGCAGGGAACGGCGGTCATAATGCTCGACAGGGAAGGCTTTAACGCGACCGTTTCGGCCATGTCTGGGGGAATGATCACCCCGGACACGGAAGACGCGGTCTCCATGAGCGTCATCGGGGAACTGGCGAACATGGTCAGCGGGAGGGCCCTCGTGCAGGCGGCGCTGGAAGGGACGGAGGTTACCCCTCCCCAGTTGATATCCGGTGCTGGAATCAAGACTATCCCCAGCCAGTCCCCGGGAGTCAGGAGCTTCACCCTGCCCTTCAGGGTTCCCGGCGGGGGGACTCTCTTTCTTGTTCTCTCCTTCCATGTGTGAACCTTTCACCGAATCAAAGCGGCGCCCGGGAAACCGGGCGCCGCTTTTTTAAGTCAGCCGCTCCGGAAATGAGGAAAAAGCGAGGACTCGGCATCCGGAAAAAAGCCCCGGGCATTTCAGCCCGGGGCAAAAACATTTCCTGTTGGACAATTTCGTGGAAATCGGCTCAGGACCACTTGGAGAGGTCGAGTTCCCCCTCGCTTTTTGCGACTATTGCCGATCCGGCAATGTCTCCGGTGATGTTCACGGAGGTGCGGCCCATATCGAGCAGTGCGTCTATGCCGAGGATCATGGCGTATGCGGCCGCCACGGCGGAACCTTCCGTAACCTTCAGGCCGACCGATTCAAGAACCATGAGCAGCATGATGGCTCCCGCGCCGGGAACCCCCGCTGTGCCTATGCTCGCCAAGGTGGCAGTGAGTACGACGACGGCCTGCTGGTTGAACGTAAGGGGAAGGCCGATGGCGTTTCCGATGAACATGGCGCAAACACCGAGGTAGATTGCGGTGCCGTCCATATTGATCGTCGCTCCGAGGGGAAGGGTGAATGAACAGATACTGCGGCCAACACCGAGGTTTTCTTCCGCGCAGCGCATTGTCACCGGCAGCGTACCGCCCGATGAGCGGGTCACGAATGCAGTTATCATGGCTTCGTTGGCCCCCTTGAGGAAGCGGAAGAATCCAAGCTTCGAGACGGCGAGAAAGCCTCCGTAGCAAACCACGATATGCACAAGCAGGCCAAGGTACACGGTAAGTGTGACTGTGAAAAGAGGCCCGATTGCCTTGGGTCCCTGCAGTGCGAAAACCTGGGCAATGAGAACGAAAACGCCGATGGGGGCATACTGCATGATGCCGTGGACCATCTTGTATATGCCCTCTGCGGCTCCGTTCACCACGTCAAGCAAAGTCGAGCCGACTTTCGCGATTTCGGGCTTATTGGAGGTTTTCACGTAGGACAGTGCTATACCGAAAAAGACAGCGAAAAAGATGATGGGAAGCACGTCACCCTTGGCAAGGGATTCGACGGGGTTAGTCGGGACTATATTCAGCAGGATCTGGGAAATGCTGGGGCTTTCCGCAAGCTTTCCCTTGACGGCCGCATCTCCCACAATGCTGAAACCTGCCCCGGGATTCAGAATGTTGGCGAAAAAGAGGCCGAAAGCTACTGCCAGCGCACTGGTAAAGAGGTAATATACCATTATCTTGACTCCGACCCGGCCGAGCCGTGATGGCTCTATGCTGGCCGCTCCTGCGATGAGGGAAAAGAGAATGACCGGGACGACGATCATCTTCAGGAGGCGGATGAAAAGATCACCGAAGAACTTGGAGTTATCCACGAAAGCCTTTACATAATCCGGGAAAAACCCTCCCAAAACAATGCCGACTATTGCTCCGAGCACAAGTCCGAAAAGAATCCTTCCTAAAAGATTGGCTTTGAAGTACCAGCTGAATGCTCCGTTCTTTTCCGTCTTCGGTTCCATGATTTTATCTCCTCCCTTAAGGATAAATTGTGTTTCCCTGTTGAAAAAAGAAAAAAATAAAGCCCGGAAGCCGGGTTTCTTGTTCTATATCCCCTGCAGGTTGGAACTGTAACTATTGTTTCATTCTATCACCTTCACGGCGATTATTCTCGCCCTATCGTTCAAAAAATGGCCAACTTTTTTTCGAACGCTTTCCTGATATTTCGCACAATATAAGGTGTTTCATGTTTGCGGTTTCACGAGTCCCTGCTTCAGGCTGAGGAGTTGCCCCGATTTTGAAAGAGAGGGGATAATGTAAACAGGTAAACAGGATTAGAAGTGGCCACAGAAAATAAATTCTGATAGGATAGTCCGGTAGAGTTGTGAATTTAGTTCCCTTGTGTTCTGGAGGAATGACCATGGTTTCTAAAAGAACGATACTGTTTTTTCTCTCCCTTTTTCTTTTTCTATGTCCGGCGGCTGCTTCAGCCAGAGGAGGTGTCGTGCTTGTCCTTTCCGGTGGAGGCACCAGGGGACTGGCCCATATCGGCGTCATCGAGGTGCTGAAGGAAAAGGGCGTCCCCATCGCAGGAATAGTCGGGACTAGTATGGGGGCTATCATCGGAGGTCTTGCCGCAAGCGGCTATACTCCGGCGGAACTCCGGGAGGTGATTGCGTCCCTTGACCTCACGAGCCTCATGTCCGAGAGGACGAATCCCATATTTGTTCCCCTGAACCAGGACAGCACAAACCCGCATAATAAAATTCCATGGGTAGCTCTTGACGCCGCAGGGAACGTGATCGGTCCCCTCGGAGGAATATCCGGTGTGAAGCTTCTCGAGCGTTTCGCCCAGCTTGCTTCGAGAAGCCAGGTTGTGCGGTTCGACGAACTGGAAATTCCTTTCGCCGCGGTGGCGACAGACCTCGAAACAGGAGGAAAGGTTGTTATTCGTACAGGCAGCCTTGCCTCGGCCATGCGTGCCTCGATGGCGATACCCGGGGTATTCGATCCGTGGCAGATGGGGGGAAAACTGCTTGTTGACGGAGGGCTTGTTTCCAACCTTCCCGTCGAGACTGCGAAGGAAGTTTTTCCGGGTTTTCCGGTGATTGCCGTAGACGTGTCGGGAACGCTGAAGACTAGGGAGGAAATCCGCTCCCTGGTAGACGTTGTTGAACAGTCGCTGACCATTTTTACAAGGCGCAACGTCCTGGACGAAATGGCGCTGGCGGATCTTGTCATAGCACCCCCTGTGGAAGGTGTTTCCATTTTTGACCTCACGAACGCCGACCGCGTTGTCGACGGGGGAAGAAAGGCCGCAATGCAAAAGCTTCCCGATATTGTCAAGCTTGCGGAAAATGCTCCTCCCGTGGCCCAGAAAGAAGCGCTCTGTCTCGAGTCAAGAGTCGTGGAAATAAAAGTTGAGGGAGGAACACCGTACCTGGAGGACTTGATTCAAAAAAAATACCGTTCGTGGGTAGGCGAGCCCCTCAGCACCCTGAACATGGTGCGGGCCAGCACCGAGATAGGAGCGCACGACGACGTACTCGCCGTGGACTATCGGTTTGAGGAGATCGGGAAAGACCTGGCGGTTGTGTTTGCCATACAGAGGAAACCCGCCCTGGAATTGAACATCGGGGGATACACAACGAACTTTCACCCCCACCGGTGGATATACCTCAGCGGTGTCCGGAGAGACCTCTTCTCGGACGGAGATTCGCTGCACTTCAATTTCAAGGTCGGCGAACAGTGGGGTGTGGATGCGAGCTACCTCACGTCTCCGGAAAAAAACAGGAGCTGGGAGGTCGTTCTTTCAGCTCAGAACTGGGAACTTTCCTCGAATAAGGGAAGAAGGGAATGGGACAGGTACGCGGCCGGGATAAGCCGCCGCTTTTCCGCTGGCTCCTTTGAGGCGGGGCTCGGCTACGCGTTCGAGCAGGTTCACTCTGGAGGGGAGGAGTATTCTTCTTCAGGTCCTACGTTCTTCCTGACGTCCAATACTCTGAACGACCCTACAGATCCCACGAAGGGGTCCCTCTTTCACCTGCAGGCCTGGTGGCCTGACATGGAAGAGGTGCTCTACAGGGCTACCTATTTCCAGGCGGCCCGCCTTTCCGATAACTGGCGTTTCTATTTCCGGGCCGGTTTTGCAGAAGGTGACGAGACCTCGGCAAACGGAAACCGTGCGGTATACCTTGGGGCCGCCGAAGAACTCTACAGCTACTCCGGGAATCCCATCCAGGGCGAACGGATGTTCTGGTGGAACGCCGCATTCAGGAGAATTCTTCTGAAAAGCTGGTGGGGCAAGCTGAATACCGAGATTTTCGGCGGAATGGGTTTCGTCTACGATGATGGCGGCGACAGATATCGTGATGTCTGGGAGGCCGGGATTTCCTTTTCCATTCCCGGATTCCTTCTCGACGGGAAACTCATGTTCCTCTACAACGACGAGAAGGACTTCAAGGTGGGCTTCTTCATCGGAAGCCCCGTCTGGGGACATTACCCCCTGCCGTAAACCTGCCGGGTTGCGCAGAAAGGCCTTCAGGGACTAGAATAGTCTTTCCGCCGGCGTCCAAAAAGCCGTGCGAAACTGACGGAACATAAACAGGAGGAACCCAAATGGCACGGAACATAACACCAAGAGCTGACGACTACTCCCAGTGGTATCTTGACATCATCAAGGCTGCGGAACTCGCAGACTATGCCCCTGTGAGGGGCTGCATGGTCATCCGCCCTACGGGATACTCCCTGTGGGAGTCCATACAGCATCATTTTGATGAAGCTTTTAAAGAAACCGGCCATGTGAACGCCTATTTTCCCCTCCTCATCCCGAACTCCTTCCTTGAAAAGGAAGCGGAGCACGTGGAAGGATTCGCTCCCGAGTGCGCCGTGGTCACCCACGCAGGCGGTGAGGCCCTCGAGGAGCCCCTGGTGATCCGCCCCACGTCGGAGACGGTCATCGGCCACATGTACAGCAAATGGGTACAGTCCTGGAGAGACCTTCCCATCCTCATCAACCAGTGGGCCAACGTCATGCGGTGGGAAAAGCGTCCCAGGCTGTTCCTCAGGACCTCAGAATTCCTCTGGCAGGAAGGGCACACGGCCCACAGCACCAGGGAGGATGCCATGGAGGAGACCCTGAAGATGCTCGGCGTTTACGCCAGGATCATGAGGGACATTCTCGCCCTTCCGGTGGTGGAAGGAGAGAAAACGGAGGGAGAGCGCTTCCCCGGGGCGGATAACACCTATGCCTGCGAAACCATGATGAGCGACGGAAAAGCCCTTCAGGCCGGAACGAGCCATTTCCTCGGCCAGAATTTCGCCAGGGCCTTCGACATCAAGTTCCAGAACCAGAACGGTGATCTCGAGTATGCATGGACCACGAGCTGGGGCGTTTCCACCCGCCTTATCGGAGCGATCATCATGACCCACTCCGACGACGACGGCCTGGTCCTTCCTCCCCGGGTCGCCCCCGTGAAGGCGGCAATCCTTCCCATCGGCACCAATGAGGAAAAAATCAACTCCGCCCTCCTTCCGAGGGCTATGGAGCTTTCCTCGGAACTTGACAGGAGTCTCGGCGGCCGCTGCACTGTGGTGGACAAGCAGTTCTATCTCCGGCCGGGAGACCGGTTCTTCCAGCACCTCCAGAGAGGGGTGCCCCTGCGGGTGGAACTGGGTGAGAAAGACATGGCGGCCGGAACGGCCAGGGTGGTACGGAGGGACTCCGGCGAAAAGCTGGACATCCCCCTCGAGAACCTGGCATCCAGGGTCCCCGTACTCCTTGAGGACATACAGTCCGGCCTCTTCAACAGGGCACTCGACTTCCGGAAGAAAAACACGTCTGTGGTTTCCACGTACGAGGAAATGAAGACAGTCCTGGAAGAAAAGGGCGGATTCATTGAGACCTGGTTTGCCGGCTCGAGGGATGATGAAAAGAAAATTAAAGAAGAAACAGGTGCTACGGGAAGATGCATGCCCATAGACAGCACCGAAAAAGGGACCTGTTTCTACACGGGGAAACCGGGCGCCCGGAAGGTCATTTTCGCCAAGGCCTATTAAAGAGAGGTCAGGAAGGGGCCGTGCTTTCGAGTGCGGCCTCTTCTTTTTTTGCTGGTTCCCTGGAAAAAGGTCAGGTTCATGTCTGTCTATTCTGAAATAATGTCTTCTGCCGGGATTACGGGTGTCCTGTTGACGCGTTGATGCGTGCAAAGGCAGTGATTGCAATGCTATGCGTTCTTGAGCTCTCATTTCTTCCTTCAGTCGAATACGAGTTGACTTCTCTCCAAAAAATGGTATTATACCCCTCGCGTCGTTGAAACGGCGCCGCCTGACCAGCCCCGAAAGAGCTGAAAGGCAGGCGGGAACGAACGCAAGTGAACCTTGACAGTTTTATAGGGGAAGGAAAGAGGTAAAAGAGCGAGCCTGAAGCTGA
>ERZ764778.3432-NODE-3432-length-12503-cov-12.581780_pt1 | contig 12503 bp, 10 predicted proteins | sample MGYA00374951_ERZ764778 | MGnify/ENA primary metagenome ERZ764778 (study PRJEB28918, sample SAMN05720193) | bioreactor metagenome | isolation source: Anaerobic biogas reactor | place: USA:Washington, USA | collected 2015-08-08 ...
GGATTGTGGGCTGTAGCTTGTATAGGACTGGCCGTAGGTTCAGGTTTGTATATTCCGGCTGTGGCTACTACAGTTTTGATTCTTTTTGTATTGATTTATTTTGTTAAATTTGAAGAAAAAATTACGGGAATGCGTGATTACAAGGGCCTGGTTATGGTAGTGGATGACCGGCCCGGACAGGTGGGAACCATAGGTTCAATACTGGGTGATCTCTGTGTTTTAATAAAGAATATTCAATTGACCCGAGTAGACGAAGGAGACAGCCTGGAAATTGAATTACTGCTACAACTGCCACCCAACTTGTCTATCGAGGAAGTAATACAGGAGTTATCCATCATCAAGGGATTACGCAGTATTGACCGCCTGGGCTAGTAAGAGTGGGAGAGTAGAATGATAAACGGCGACTTTTATAGTTTTATTTCAAATTTTAATGATTCTTTGAGCAAGTATTGGAAAGATTCTTATGTTGAGAAACTGGAGGTTTTTCGCAGTAATAAGAAGTGGAAAATATATGTTGCGATAATGGAACCCTTGCCTGCTCATATCCTTCAGCAAAGCATCGTCAAACTTAAAGATTCCCTGCCTTTTCTAAACGAACTGGAGATAATCCCCCGGCTAGCAGATTTTGGCCAGCAAATGGAAAATATACTGCGGTTACGACATAATGAAGTCTTATCAGAGGTCTTCGTGTCCGAGCAGGCAGATTTTGCCTCACTGGAATGGCGTTTTAACGAGAATCGCATAGATATGTTGGTTCAGGATAGGAATGTTTATAATAAGCTGATTGAGAAGGAAAGCTGTAACCGGCTTTCCCGGTGGATGGGACAAGAATATGCCCTGCGGGTTGTGGTGAGGGCCATATGTACTGAGAATAACGAAGATGATGTTCCTGAAAACTATCTGCTGGCCGGGCAGAAGATAGAAGTCCTGGCGGGAGATACTGAATTTAAGGGTAGAAAAAAGCGCTACTCGGCAAGAAATAGCGGAGGGATAAAATTACTGGAGAACAGTGGGACTATTAAAATCTCCGAGTTGCAAGAGGGTATGAGGAATGCAGTAATTGAGGGTGAGGTATGGCATAAGGAGATTAATAGCTTAAAAGACAACAGTATAGTAGTTGCTTATTATTTAAGCGATTATAGTAATAGTATCATTGCTAAACTATTCCTGGACAAAGTGGAGGATGACAAGATAGAGCTCGGTGATTGGATAAAGCTATGTGGAAGTATACGCTATGATAATTATGTAAAAGATGTGGTATTGTTTATAGATGCCTTTGTCCATTTGGAAAAACCGGAAAGAAAAGATACGGCCACGGGAAAAAGAATCGAACTTCATGCTCATAGCAAGATGAGCGCCATGGATGGCCTGACCGAGGTAAGCATGCTGGTGAAAAGGGCTGCAGAATGGCAGCATCCGGCCATTGCCATCACTGATCACGGCTCAATTCAGGCTTTTCCCGAAGCCTACCAGGCAGCGAAAAAATATAAAATAAAGGTTATATATGGTGTAGAAGCTTATTTGGTCGAAGAGGACAAAAAGGAACGACCTTATCATATTGTATTGCTCGCCTTAAATCAAAATGGCTTAAAGAATCTCTATCACCTGGTTAGCATATCTTATATGGATTATTTTTACCGATATCCTAAAATACCCCGCCAGGAATTAATTAAAAAGCGGGAAGGACTTCTTCTGGGCAGTGCCTGTGAAGCAGGGGAGCTTTTTCGAGCTATGGTAAGGGGGACAAAGGAGAAAGAGATTGAAGAAATAGCTGGTTTTTATGACTACCTGGAAATACAACCCCTGGATAATAATGATTTTCTGGTGAAGGAAGGCAGTGTTAAGTCACGGGAAGAATTACAGGAGATAAACCGCAGGATTATCCGCCTGGGTCAGAAACTTAATAAACCGGTTGTAGCTACCGGTGATGTTCATTTTCTCGACCCTCATCACGAAATCTTTCGGCGGATTATTCAAGCGGGACAGGGCTATGATGATGCTGAAAGCCAGGCCCCTCTTTATTTTCGCAGTACCGATGAAATGCTGGCGGAAATGGATTATTTAAGTGAAGAAGAGGCCCAGAAGGTAGTAATCGATAATCCTGCCTTAATAGCGGAAATGATAGAGGATATACGGCCGGTGCCGGAAGGCTTTTACCCCCCCAAGATTGAGAGTGCCGCCGAGGAGGTTACCCAGATAAGCTGGGACAAGGCTCACTCTTTATATGGAGAAGAACTGCCACCCATTGTGGAGAGCCGTATAATGAAGGAATTGAACTCAATTACCCACCATGGTTTTAGTGTTCTTTATCTTATTGCCCACAAATTGGTGGAGAAGTCCAATCAGGACGGATATATTGTGGGTTCCCGAGGTTCGGTAGGCTCTTCTCTGGTAGCTTTTTTGACCGGTATTACCGAAGTCAATCCGTTGGCCCCCCATTATTTGTGCCCGCTCTGCCGCTTCAGTGATTTTGTAGTTGATGGGTCCGCCAATTGTGGAGCTGACCTTCCCGAACGCTCTTGTCCTGATTGTGGGGGCAAAATGCATCAAGACGGTTTTGATATTCCCTTTGAAACCTTTCTGGGTTTTGAAGGTGATAAGGTACCGGATATAGACCTCAATTTTTCCGGGGATTACCAGAGCCGCGCCCACCAGTATGTGGAAGAATTGTTTGGCCAAGAAAATGTTTATAGGGCTGGTACCATTTCGACCATTGCTGAAAAGACCGCCTATGGTTTTGTTAAGAAATATATGGAAAACAAGGAAATAGGCATTAGTAATGCTGAAGTTAATCGCCTGGTTAAAGGAATAACTGGGGTAAGAAGGACCACAGGGCAACACCCCGGTGGGTTAATAGTTGTTCCTCAGGATCGGGACATCCTAGAGTTCACCCCCTTGCAGCATCCTGCCGATAACAAAGATTCCGGGGTAATAACCACTCACTTTGAATATCATGCCATTGGCGAACAACTGGTTAAGCTAGATATACTGGGCCATGACGACCCCACCGTACTAAAGGAACTGGAGGATCTTACCGGCAGGAAAGCCTCCAGCATAAAACTAAATGAAAAAGAAACTATGAAGCTTTTTTCCGGAGTCGAGCCGTTGGGACTGGAAGCTGCCGATATTCTTTCCACGGTGGGAACTTATGGGATACCCGAATTTGGTACCCGCTTTGTGCGGCAGATGCTGGAGGCTACCCGGCCGACCACCTTTTCGGAACTAGTCAGAATCAGCGGACTCTCTCATGGTACCAATGTATGGCTCAATAATGCCCAGAACCTGATAAAAAACGGAACGGCCAGCCTGAGCGAAGTTATTTGTACTCGGGATGATATAATGAGTTATTTGATTCAAAAGGGCTTGGACAAAAAACAGGCCTTCAAGATCATGGAGAATGTGCGCAAGGGCAATGGGCTAAATAGTGGAGAATGTGAACTGATGGCAGGGCAGAATGTGCCTTCCTGGTATATAGATTCCTGCCAAAAGATTGAATATATGTTCCCTAAAGCCCATGCTGTCGCTTATGTTACTATGGCTTTTCGTATAGCTTATTTCAAGGTTTACCATCCTCTGCAATTCTATGCCAGTTTTTTCAGCATCAGGGCGGAGGATTTTGATTCCCAGACCATTTTGGCAGGTTATGAGGCCTTGAAAAAAAGGATACAGGAGATTGAAAAAGCTGGTTTATCCGCTTCCCCAAAGGATAAAAAACTGCTTCCCGTCTTGGAAGTGGCTATGGAAATGTATGCCCGGGGATTCACTTTTCGCCCGGTGGATATTTATAAATCTGATGCCAGTAAATTCCTGGTGGTAGATAATGCCTTATTATTGCCTTTTTCCGCTCTGCCCAATGTGGGTGCAGCCGCAGCTCAAGGAATAATTGAATCAAGGGAAGGCGGCAGTTTTATTTCCGTGGAAGATTTTCAACAGAGATCGCGGCTTAACAAAACGGCTATGGAAGTATTGCGGAAATTTGATTGTTTCAATCATCTTCCGGAAACCAACCAGGTCAGTCTCTTTGGCTAGCAAAACGGAAGGCGGAAGATGTCGGATTAGAAGAGGGTATTCCCTGCTACATCATATTATTCAAGTGTGACTCCACTGCAAAAAACCCTTTTGTTGCATAAGGGTTGCATAAATATACAAAGCGAGCGTTGGCGAAGCATGGATGCAACACCCGGCGAAGGTGAGCGGCGAAAGGGGGCGAGCGACAGGACGTCGCGAGAGCGCTACTAACCAGGATGGGAGATTAGCGCGGTACCCCTTGAGCCGCGAGACAAGCCGCAGGTATTGCCCATGCGAAGACTGCGAGTGGTATATTTATACAAGCCAATGGGGGGTTAGTAATAAAAAAGGCTTGACAATAGCCAAATAGCTTGAATTGATTTATGTGAATATGCTATACTAATCGCAAGCATACTAATACCATTAACCACAAAGTGGGTACCTGCCCACTTTTTCTATTGTTAAATCAATCTTATTATAAAAAACCGGGGGGTGTGACTAATAGATAGAGCTGCATTCCTGGCCAGGATAGAAAAAATGGTTGAAGAGAGACTAAATGAACTGGAACTGGAGCTGGTTGATATAGAATATCGCAAGGAGAACAAAGAGCAATTCTTGCGAGTTTTTATTGATAAAGACAGCGGGGTCGATTTGGAGATGTGTAGCCAGGCCAACCGGGCCATAAAAGAGAGCCTTGATGAACAGGAAATTCCTTACGATTATCTGGAGGTCTCATCACCGGGTTTGGATCGAGTCTTGAAAAAGGAACGGGATTGGGAACGCTTTTCCGGATACCGGGTTAGAATTAAAACCAGGAAATCATTTCCGGGTCCGCAGCGGATAATCGGCATATTGTTGGGATTTGATAGTGAAAACATAGCGGTAGAGGTTGACGGAGAATTGCTTAAAGTACCTCGGGAGATAATCACTATAATCCGCTTACATCCAGAATTTTAAGAGGAGGAAAAACAATGTCTAATGATTTAGTACAGGCATTGAATGACATAGAGAAAGAACGTGGTATCCCTAAAAGGGCACTGGTTGAAGCTATAAAGTCAGCCTTAAGCACTGCGTATAAGAAGAATTTTGGGATTGCTCAGAATGTAAGTGTAGAGTTTAATGAGATTAATGGTGAAGTCAAGGTTTATTCTCAGAAGAAGGTAAGCGAAGAAGTTAAAGATCCCCGGCTGGAGATGTCTTTGGAAGAAGCCAGGGAACTCTACCCCGACTGTAAAGTTGAAGATCTGGTCTATGTTGAAGCCACACCATCAGATTTCGGACGCATTGCGGCTCAGACGGCCAAACAGGTAGTAATACAGAAATTAAGAGAAGCGGAGAGAAGCTTGATATATGAAGAGTTTTTAGAAAGAGAGGGCGAAATTATAACCGGTACTATTCAGAGGATTGAATCCAAAACCGTTTATATCAGCCTGGGTCGAACGGAAGGAATAATGCTGGCTTCGGATCAAATCTTCGGGGAAAGATATGAAGTTGGACAGAGGATTAAGGCGTATATTTATGAAGTCAAGAATACTTCCAAAGGGCCTAATATATTTGTGTCCAGATCCCATCCGTATTTTTTACGACGTTTGTTTGAAATGGAAGTACCGGAGATTTATGATGGAGTGGTAGAAATCAAGTCTATAGCTCGCGAAGCGGGAGCGAGATCCAAAATTGCGGTCTATTCCCTGGATGATAAAATCGACTCGGTAGGGGCTTGTGTAGGACCCAGAGGTTTGCGGGTACAAAACATTGTTTCCGAATTGGATGGAGAAAAAATAGATATCATTAAATACGACAAAGACCCGGAAAGGTATATTTCCAATGCTTTAAGCCCTTCCCGGGTGGTTGCGGTTAATATTAATGAGATGGATAAAGTAGCTCGGGTTATTGTACCTGATTACCAGCTTTCACTGGCTATTGGAAAAGAGGGACAAAATGCTCGCCTAGCCGCAAAACTTACCGGGTGGAAAGTGGATATAAGAAGCGAAAGCCAGATGAGTGATTACTATAATGAAATAGATGCTGAGATTGATGATGAGGTATTGGAACAGGATTGGACTGAAGAAATGACCGGGGAGACGAAAATAGATGAGCAGGATTCGTAAGCAACCCCAGAGAATGTGTGTAGGCTGCCGGGAAATGAAAAACAAGCGGGAATTGGTCAGGATAGTTCGTAGCCCTCAGGGGGATATAGATTTGGATACTACTGGAAAGAAGCCGGGGCGGGGAGCTTATATTTGTCCTGAACCAGAGTGCCTCAAGCAGGCCATCAAGGGAAAGAGATTGCAGAAGGCCCTAGAACAGAATATCCCTGAAGGGGTTTTAGAAAAGATTAGAGAGCAAATCGAACAGGATAAAACTGGGCAATAAGGTGTGTGATAGTTTGAAAAAAAGCTATTCTATTTTAGGTTTTGCTCAGAAGGCTGGGAAAATTTCCTCAGGAGCTTCAGCGGCAAAATCCAGTATATTAAGGCGAAGAGCTTTTTTGTTAATTGTTAGCAATGACATAGCGGAAAACACCAAACAGGGTTTGATCAGTAGCTGTCAAAAACAGAAGATTCCCTGGGTCGTAATGGGTAATAAGTATGAAATAGGGGCTTGCATAGGAAAAGCATACCGGGTTGCTGTAACGATAAATGACCAGGGAATGGCTGAGTCCCTGATAAAATCGCTTGAGGCTGTCGGAGCAAAAGTAAACACGGGGGTGGTTGAATGGCAAAAATAAGAGTACATGAATTGGCCAAGGAATTGGGGATTGCCAGCAAAGAGATGGTTGAGGTTCTGGTCAAACTGGGCTTAGATGTGAAAAATCACATGAGTACAATAGAGGAATCACAGGCTAGCTGGGTTAAGAAGCGTTTAAGCAAAAGGGATGAGGATAGCAAAAAACAGCCAACCCAACCAGTGACCAGGGATGAAGTTGCGAAAAAACATTCCGGGGAACCATCGATGCAGACCACCCCGAAAAAGCCAGACAATCCTAGGCATGTAGCAGGACCGCGTCCTCAAGAGGGTTCTCAACCAAGCGGAAGTACGGGAAGACGTGAATTTTCTGACAACAGGGAGCAATACAGAAAAGGGGAAGAAAGACATTCCGCTAGTCCCAGGCCAGGTACTCAAATGAAAAACCCGAGAAACAATGCAGCTCGGCCTACAACAAGACCAGAACAGCGGGCTTCCGGAGCAACGGGGAGAACGGACCATAGGGACCCTGGAGCAGTTGGAAGAACAGATAATAGAGGAGCGGGACCAGTTGGCAGGCCTGATAATAAAGGCTCCAGGCCAAGTGATGCCAAACGCCCCCCGCAGAGAACAGTGCCAGGTAATACCCCCAAGCCGGTATCGCCTTCAGAGCGAACAAATGATAAGAAGACCAGGGAAGCAGGTTCCAAGACATTGCCTAGTGGCGACAGAACTGCAGGCGACAAGAAAGCTTTCCGGAAAAATACTCCTGCACCTGGACAGTACCAGAGTAAAGATTATAGTCGCCCGGGGCGGAAATCGAAACACAAACGCAAGAAAGAAAATGTAGAGTTTCAAACCCCTGAAAGCATAAAGATTGAAGGCTCTATTATGGTTAGAGACCTAGCAGAGAAGCTTAATAAGAATCCAGCTGAAATAATGAAAAAGCTAATGGAATTGGGAATCATGGCTACTATTAATCAAAACATTGATTTTGAAACTGCGGAAATAGTATCCAGCCTTTATGATGTTAAAGTTGAACGGGAGCTTTCCGAAGAAGAAAAGATACTGGAGGAACTTGTTGATATTGATGATGATGCTGAACTCATAGCGCGTCCTCCAGTTGTTACCGTAATGGGACATGTAGACCATGGTAAAACTTCCCTGCTAGATCGTATCAGACAGGCTAATGTGGTTTCAGGAGAAGCGGGGGGAATTACTCAACATATTGGCGCTTACCAGGTAACGATAAAAAATAATAAAATAACTTTTATTGATACTCCCGGGCATGAGGCCTTTACTGCCATGAGGGCTCGCGGAGCCAATCTTACTGATATTGTAATCCTGGTGGTAGCCGCAGATGATGGGGTAATGCCCCAAACCGTTGAGGCCATAAACCATATCAGGGCCGCCAAGGTTCCTTTCCTGGTAGCTATCAACAAAATTGATAAGCCGCAAGCGGACCCGGAAAGAATAAAGCAGCAATTGACCGAATATAACATTGTCCCGGAGGAATGGGGCGGTGATACTATATTTGTCCCCGTTTCGGCCAAAAGTGGGGAAGGAATAGAAAACCTGCTGGAAATGATTCTATTGGTGGCGGAAATGAACGAAATAAGGGCCAACCCGGATAGAGCTGCTTACGGCCTGGTAGTCGAAGGAGAACTGGACAAAGGGCGGGGAGCGGTGGCCACAGTATTGGTATTGAACGGAACCTTGAATATAGGGGATTATATAATCTGTGGCACCAATTGGTGCAGAGTACGAGCTATGATTGATGATCGAAGCAAAAGGGTGGAGAAGGCATTGCCCTCCATGCCGGTTGAAATAATGGGATGGTCCGGTGTACCAGAGGCCGGGGGCAAAGTTCAAGTTTGTGATGAAAAGGTAGCCAAGGAAATCATCAGTCTTAGATTAAGTGAAAAGAAAATTGAAGAACAAAAACAAAGCAGCCGGGTTTCTCTGGATGAATTCTTCCAGCAGATGAAGGATGCCGAAATCAAGGAACTAACTTTGATTATAAAGGGCGATGTTCAGGGTTCGGTTGAAGCTCTCCGGCAGTCGCTTTTACGACTGGCCACCAATGAAGTCAAAGTAAATGTAATCCATTCAGCGGTAGGTGCTATTACGGAAACTGATGTTATGCTGGCTTCGGCTTCCAATGCTATAATTATTGGATTTAATGTAAGGCCGGACAGCAAGGCCAGAAAATATGCAGAAGACGAAAAAATAGATGTTCGTATGTACCGGGTGATATACGAGGCTATTGATGATGTCAAAAAAGCCATGAGCGGGTTGCTGGATCCGGAATACAAAGAGAAATTTCTGGGCCGGGCTGAAGTGCGGGCTCTTTTCAAGGTACCCCATGTGGGAGTAATCGCCGGGTCCTATGTTATTGATGGAAAAATTCAGAGAAATGCCAGTGTACGGGTCCTGCGGGACGGGGTAATTGTATACGAAGGCCAATTATCTTCTTTAAAACGCTTTAAGGATGATGCCAAAGAAGTAGTGGAAAACTATGAATGCGGCATCGGAATTAGAGATTTCAATGATGTCAAGGAAGGAGACATCATTGAAGCTTATACCCTGGAGGAAATACCCAGAGAGTTGTAAACTTTTCTTCCAGGCATGGAGATTAGTAAGAAAATTTGGTTTAGACGCGAAAGGACACTGACCCTTCGGGAGCAGCAACCATAATAGCAACCGCAGGGAACATCAGTGGTACCCGCAGGGTGATTTGCGCTGATACTATCTTATGAAATCTTAATAAATCAGCGTCATTCAGCGTCAAAAAAATGGCACTTGTTGCTTCCCCTATTTTCATCGGTGGTTGTGGCCCCCGGTCATGGGTATTTAGTAAAAAAAGTGAGGGATAGATATGAGTAAACGCCGGCAGGAAAGAATGTCTGTAGAAATCATGCGCGTTTTATCCCAGATAATACAGGAGGAGATAAAGGATCCTCGTATTGAATTTAAGAATCTCTCCATAACTCGCATAGATCTTAGTAATGATTATAGCCATGCCCGGGTAAATATAAGCATACTGGGTGATGAAATCCAGAGGGAAGAGGCGATGAAAGCCCTGCAAAAGGCCAAAGGCTATATTAGAAGCGCTCTGGCCCAGCAGCTAAAGGTGCGCCATGCGCCGGAGCTGGAATTCCGCCTGGACCGCTCTATAGAACATGGAATAAGGATTTCTTCCCTTCTGGAAGAAATTAAAGAAGAGGCAAAAGGCAGTAATGAATAAACTGAAGGAAATTGCCAGTAAAGTAATGGATAAAGATGACTTTTTGCTGGTGGGACATAAAGCTCCGGATGGGGATTGTATTGGTTCTATGCTGGGTTTGTACCTGGGACTGAAGGCCATGGGCAAAAGGGTCGGGATGCTTTTGTCTGAACCTGTTCCTCCTGTCTACCACTACCTGAGCGCGGCGGAACAGGTAAAATTACCTGGGGAAATACAATTTATACCCAAAAACCTCATTTTTCTGGATTGTTCGGATGAACAGCGGGTAGGCCAGGAAGTATTCTCCCTCATACAGGAAAGGAACTGCAGCTTCAATATCGATCATCACCAAAGCAATGGTCTTTTTGCTGATTTTAACTATATCGATACCAGCGCTGCGGCAACTGCCGAAATCATTAGTGAATTACTACTGCTTATGCCAATAAATATTAGCGCTGCTATGGCGGATGCTCTTTTGGCCGGTATCATCATGGATACGGGATGTTTTTTAAATGCCAATACCACGGCTAAAACCTTGAGAATAGCTGCGGAACTAATAAATCTTGGTGCCAGTGTTAATCTCGCTCGGATAAGCCTTTTTGAATCCAAGTCCAGAAAAGAAGTATTAATATTGCAGCAGGCCTTGCAACACCTGGATTTCTCTGCTGATGGCAGAATAGCCTGGATGAGCTTACCCTATAACGAATTAGTGGCTATAGAGGCCGAAGACTTGTATCCGGAAGGGCTTATAAACCATACTCGTATGATTGAAGGTGTGGAGGTAGGGATTTTATTTCGCGAGATGCCGGCAGGAAAGGTTAAAGTTGGTTTCCGTTCAAGAGGGCAAGTTGATGTTGCTGCACTTGCTGCACAATTTGGCGGTGGCGGGCATAGGCAGGCATCAGGTGTCCAGTGTGAAGGTAAGTTGGAGGAAGTAAAGTCAACAATTATTCAAGCGGTTGAGGATGTGATTTGATTTTTGCATGGGTTTCTTAACATCAACAAACCCCAGGCTATGACTTCTTTTGATGTTATAAGAAAGCTTAAAAAAGCTTTGCCTCGAAAACATAAGTTGGGGCATCTGGGTACCTTGGATCCTATGGCTGAAGGCGTTTTGCCCGTGGCTGTCGGTCAGGGCACCAAAATAATTCCTTTTGTCGAAGATGAGACTAAGGAATATATTGCCACTATGACCCTGGGAGCATCATCCGATACCCAGGATGCCTGGGGAGTGATTACATACAGTACGCCAAGAAAAGTAGAGCCCGCCCAGATTGAAAAAGTGCTGGCATTGTTTCGGGGTAAGAGCAGGCAAGTTCCTCCCATGTATTCAGCTGTCCATCACGAAGGCAAAAGACTTTATGAATTGGCCCGCCAGGGTCTGGAAGTGGAGAGAAAAGCGAGAGAAATTGAAATCTTCGAATTAGAACTGCTGAATGCCGATTGGGAGCGGGAATTACCCCAATTGAGCTTGTGGGTAAGCTGTTCCCGGGGGACCTATATTCGTACACTATGTCATGATATCGGTCAGGAATTAGGTTGCGGAGCCTATTTATCCAGTTTATGTCGTAATCGTTCTGGCTGCTTCAAAATAGAAGAGGCGGTAAGCCTGGAGTATATTTTAGAGAAGCGGGAGAATCTAAGTCAAGCCTTGCTACCCCTGGACTACCCTCTAAATAACTTACCGCTTATAAGCCTAAAAAGTGCGGAATTACCAGATGTAATTAACGGAAGACAGATAAGCCGGACAGGAAAGCTGGCTAGTCCCCGGGTAAGGTTATATACACCGGAAGGACAACTGTTGGCTATTGCTGAAGTAAATAACTATAATGAAGATGAAGATACTGTATTCCAGCCCTGTCGGGTGTTTAAGATTAATGAATAGGGGAGAGTAGCATAAGGATACCCCTGATGAAGGAACAGAAGGAGTTGCTGTATGGAGGTAGTAAGAGAAATAGATAATTTTACTAATAATGAAGGCCCGTTATTTTTAGCCCTGGGTAATTTTGATGGAGTACATCGGGGGCACCAGCGTTTGATAGGTGATTTAGTAAAGAAAGCTCGGGCCAATAACGGAATCGCGGCGGCTTTTATTTTCGAACCCCACCCGGCTATGGTGCTTAACCCCAGCCGGGCTCCCAAACTTTTGGTAACTGCGGAACGAAAAGCCGAGTTACTGAAGAAAATGGGTTTGGATAAATTGATTTACAATACCTTTGACCTGGCCATATCCCAGTGCTCTCCGGAAGAGTTCGTAAAAAGCATCCTGGTCGAGAGATTAAAAATAAGAGAAGCGTTTGTGGGATTCAACTATTCCTTTGGTCACAAAGGAAGTGGTACGCCCCAATTATTAAAAGAGCTGGGGGAAAAATATGATTTCCAGGTTAATATCATTCCCCCGGTGGAAATCAAGGGGCAGGTGGTATCCAGTACTATCATCCGCCAGGCCCTGGATGCCGGCGATATGGAATTGGCCCGGGAAATGCTGGGTTACTATCCCATGATAGAAGGAAAGGTAATTGAAGGGGAAAAACGAGGAGCAACTATTGGTTTCCCTACAGCCAACCTGGGGATTGGGGCAGAA
>ERZ764778.3444-NODE-3444-length-12461-cov-7.119942_pt1 | contig 12461 bp, 10 predicted proteins | sample MGYA00374951_ERZ764778 | MGnify/ENA primary metagenome ERZ764778 (study PRJEB28918, sample SAMN05720193) | bioreactor metagenome | isolation source: Anaerobic biogas reactor | place: USA:Washington, USA | collected 2015-08-08 ...
GCCGCCCCCACGACCACCACGATCAGGCCCAGCAGGTTGGCGGCCAGCCGGTAGGCGCGCTCCCTCTCCCCCTCCGTGAGCAACGCGGTGAACACGGGGACGAAAGCGGCGCTGATCGCCGCGTCGGCGAAAAGCTGCTGCACGAGCTGCGGGATGACGGAGACCGAGACGAAGGTGTTGTAGTCGGGGTCGACGCCGTACACCGCGGCGGTGATGACCTCGCGGCCGAGCCCCGTCAGACGTGAGACGGCGGTCGCGGAGGCGACGATCACCGCCGCCAGGGCGAGCTTGCGCGTATGGTCGCTCATGGGTCCTTTGATTCGACCGCCGGCCGCGTTTCACTGCCCGGCCGGCCCGGCGGCGGCGGGGCCCGAGCCCGCCCGCGGTCAGACCGCAGTCCGGAGGCGAGTGTAGCAGAGCACGGCCCCAGGCCCGGGCGCCGACGCCCTTCCCGGCGTACGATCCGCGCGCTGCGGCGCGTCAGTGCGGCGCCGGCGCCAGCCCGGCCTTGCGCTTCAGCTCCAGGACGCGCAGGGCCGACGCCTCCGCCTGCGCCCGCGGCAGCCTGCCGGAGCGGATCGCCGCCGTGACGGCGTCGATGACGGCGGCGGGGTCGCCCGACGCGAAGAGCGCGAGGTCGGCGCCGGCGCAGAGCGCCCGCACGGCCGCCGCCGGCGTCTTGATGCCCAGCGCGGTGGTCGTGGCCGCCATGGAGAGCGAGTCGGTGACGATCACGGTCTCGTCGCCCACCCGGGAGCGCAGGTACCGCATGGCGTTGCGCGAGAGGCTCGCCGGCGTCCTGTCCCCGGTGAGCCCCTTGGAGCGCAGGTGACCGACCATCACCAGCGGGACGCCGGCGGCGAAGGCCTGCTCGAACGGGACCATGTCCCTCCTGCGCAGCACCGACAGCGAGGGGACGCGGGCGACGCCGGTATGCGTGTCGGCGGCCCAGCCGTGGCCGGGCCAGTGCTTGACGGTCGTGAGGACGCGCGACCTCCGCATGCCGGTCACCCAGGCGACGACCCGGCTGCCCACCGCCTCGGGACGCGAGGAGAAGCAGCGGTCGAGCGAGCTCATGTAGCGGCCGGGGACGTCGAGGTCGGCGACCGGCCCGAACACCACCGAGACGTGCAGCTTGCGCAGGCGGGCGCCGTAGTCCCGGGCCGTGGCCCTGTTCCTGGAGACGCTCCAGCGACCCATCACCCGCGCCGACGGCAACGGGTAGATGACGTAGCGCAGCCGCTGGACCTGGCCACCCTCCTCGTCGCTGGCGATGAACGGCTTGACGCCGCCGGGCGCCGGCTTGAGGATCGTGGCCAGGTCCCTGCCGATGCTGCCGCGGGCCCCGCCCCCGAGGATGACGATTCCGCCGACGCCCATCCTGGCGAAGCGGCGACCGGCGAGCGGCCGACTCGCCGGCACGCTGCAGAACACGAGCTGCGCAGCCAGACGGCGGGCGCCCCAGGCGGCGAGCTCCGAGGGCGCGCCCGGACCGGACGACGGCGCCGGCGAGGCGGCCGCGACGCCGGCCGTGACCGCCGTGGCGGCGATCGGCTCTTTCGCCGCCTCGGCGGCCCGCCCGGAGGCGCAGCCCGGCGCGCCGGCCACCGCGAGCGCGGCGGCCGCGAGACTCACCAGGGTGATGATGCACCGGCATCGTCCCATGCCGGTCGACGGTACCATCCCGCCGCGCCGCAGGCCAGAACGCCGCCGGGGTGCGAGAGACGGACACGTGGGCTACCCTCGTGGGGCCGGCGCCGAGGATGGCCGCCGCGCCGCGGGTCACGGGAGGGACGGGCCACGACGCCACGCACGGACAGAGAGTTCCCGGGCGCCTCCGGGACGCGCCCGCTCCAGCCCGGGGTCACGAGTCCACACGACGCACGCGCCAGAGGATGACGGACTTCTCCTCCCGAACGCCCGAAGAGACGCAGGAGACCCGGCCGTCATCCGCCGCGCGCCGACCGCGGGCTGAACGACGGGCGCGGCTGCGCCGGCAGCGGTTGCTCGTGCTCGCAGCCGCCGGCGGCGTCCTCATCGTGGTCCTCATCCTGCTGTTCACGGTCGGCCCGCTCGGCTCACACCTGGACCGGCCCGGGGACCCTCCGCTCGGCTACCTGCGCGACCCTCTCGGCGGCCGGCGCTACGCGGTCACGGCGTGGACGCTCGGTGACGCCGCCTCGCTCGAGGCCGCCGCAGCAGCCGGAGCCGTCGACCAGATCGACTTCGACTGGTATCACACGCAGCCGGACGGCAGCGTCACCGCACAGCACGAGGACCCTGGCCTCGTGGCCGCGGCGCGACGGCACGACCTCAACCTCTTCGCCACGGTGACCAACTCCACGGACTCGGCGAGCCCCTTCGACCGCGAGCTGGCGGCGGCCGTATTGGCTTCGCCGGAGCGCCGCCGCCGCTTCGTGGACGACCTCCTCACCCTCGTCCGCGACATGGGGTACGACGGCGTCGACCTCGACTGGGAGGAGCTCCGGCCGGCCGACCGCGACGCGTTCTCCGGGCTCGTCGAGGAGCTCGCCGACGCGCTGCACGCCGAGGGACGCTTCCTCTCCATCGCGGTGATGCCCAAGACCTCGGAACCCGGCGAGTGGGACAATCAGAGGTACGCCGACTGGAGCCGGCTCGGCGAGGCGGTGGACCAGTTCAAGATCATGACCTACGGCTACCACGGGCCCTGGGGCGCCCCCGGTCCGCAGGCGCCGCTGGAGTGGACCCACCGCGTGCTCGCCCACGCCGAGCGGACCGTGGAGCCGGCCAAGGTCTTCATGGGCCTGCCCTTCTTCGGGTTCGACTGGCACGACGGTTCGGTCGCGACCGCCTCGGCGCACCGGGCCGCAGCCCTGGCCGAGCGGCATGGAGCACGCGTGGATCGCGACCCCGGCTCGCAGGAGGCGACCATGACCTTCACCGGCGAGGACGGGGAGACGCACACCGTCTTCTTCCAGGACGGCGACGCCGTCGCCGCCAAGCTGGACGCGCTGCGGGCCGAGCATCCCGACATCGCCGGCGTCAGCATCTGGGTCATGGGCCAGGAGGCCTCCGGCTTCTGGCCCCTGATCACACGCAAGCTGCGCTGACGGTCGAGCGGGCGGATCCGGTACCGACGGCCGGCGCGCCACCTCGCCCGTTTGCCCCTCCTGACGGCCGCGTGATAGCATTCCGCGTCCGGACGCAGCCCCACTGCAACCTGGAACCGTCACGAATCTTCAAGCGAAGGATCCACGTGGCCAACATCAAGCAGCAGAAGAAGCGCATCCGCCTCGCCGAGAAGCAGAGGCTGCGCAACCGGCATGCCAAGTCGAGCATCAAGACGCTGTTCAAGAGGCTCGAGGCGCAGGTCGCCGACGGGCAGACCGACGAGGCGGCCAGGACCGCGACCTTCCTCACCTCGCGGATCGACAAGGCCGCCGCCAAGGGCGTGCTGCACAAGAACAACGCCGCGCACAAGAAGAGCCGCGTCGCGCACACACTGGCGCGGCTCTCGGCCTGAGCGGCTGCAGGCAGTGACGACGAAGCGGGCGGGCCGCATGCGGCCCGCCCGCTTCGTCGTCCGTCGCGCCTTCTCCCCGCCGGCGGCGCTCAGGCCAGGAGCCGTACCAGCGCCAACTCGACCACCAGACGTTCGTCGTCCTTGACCCCTCCGACGGATTCGAGGGTCACCGGCGCCTGTCCGCGCAGGCCCGCCTCCGCCTCCGCCAGCGCGCGGTAGGCACGCCCGATCCGCTGCCGGTCGAAGTGCTCCCGCTGCGCCAGCAGCTTCCTGGCGGCCCAGGGGTGGACGCCGAGCTGCTTGGCGGCGGCGGACTGGTCGTTGTGCGGGAGCTGCCGCGCCGCCTCCAGCTGCTCGATGTGGCGTTTCAGGCTGTAGAACACGCCGTTGGCATCGTTGCGCGGATTGCCGGACGCGTAGAGGGCCTCGAGCAGCGCGATGCTGCGCCCCCGCTCGCGGCGGCCCACCGCGTCCATGAGGTCGAAGATCACCGTGTCGTCGTCCGGCGTGCAGACGGCGTCCACGTGGGCCTCCGTCGGCTCTTCTCCGCCGCAGTACTGCTTCAGTTTCTCCAGCTCCCGCTCGATCCGCTCCGAGCGGCTCGGGTCTGCCCCGCAGCGCTCAAGCAGATGCTGCGCCACCGGGCCGCTCAGGTGGAAGTCCTGCGCCTTCGCGCGGTCCCCCACCCAGCGGGCCATCTCCCACTTCTTGGGCAGGTTGAAGACGAGCACCTCGCCGACCCGGGCCACCGCCTTGTACAGGGCGTCGGTCTTGCCGAGCCTCTCCGCCTCGAACGCGATGCAGGTGTCGGGCATGGGATCCTCGAGGCAGGCGGCCAGCTGCCTGCGCTGCGTCTCCTTGAGACGATCCACGCCCTGCACGAGGATCACGCGGATCCCGAGCGCGAGACTCGGCGTCGAGATCGCCTGGAGCGCCTCCTGCAGCGACGCGGCGGTGGCGGAGCCGTCGATTGCGACGACCGTCAAGTCGAGGTCGCTGCCGTTGTCCTTGACGACCCGCATCCGCAGCCGCTGCACAGCCTGGCTCACCTTGGGCCGATCGGTGCCGACGATGAGGTAGGAGGGCTTGAGGGGATCCGTCGAGGCCATCGTGCCGTGAGGATAGCACGGGGGTATGATGGCGCGGGCCGGCTGCGTCACCCGATCCTCCGGGGTCGGGCGCCGGCCGACGACCACTCGCGAGGCGCCGGGAGGTGATGTGTGACGATGACCCTGGCACACATCGCCGCGACGCCGACGTCGCCGGTTCTTCTCGCCGGCCTCGTGACGCTGTGCGTGGTCGAAGTCGGGCTGCTGGCCTGGGCGCTGGTCGACCTGTATCGACGGCCGTCGTCGCAGGTCAGCGGCGGCCACAAGGTCCCCTGGCTGATCCTGTGCGTTCTGCTGCAGATCGTGGGACCCGTCGTCTACCTGGTCGCCGGACGGGAGAGACCGGCGACGGCGCGCGCCGGACGCCTCCACGCCGACGTGCCCGCGCCACGTCCGGTCGGTCGGCCCGACGCCGCCGCAGCGGCGGACCGTCTGTTCGCCGCGTCGGCCGGCGGCGCCGACCCGGGCGCGTCCGTGTCACCGTCGCCCTCCGGTGCGGCGATCGAACTCCGCGACGTGCGCAAGGCGTTCAAAGGGGCCGTCGCCCTCGACGGCCTCACCCTGAGCGTGCCGTGCGGCTCCGTGTACGGCTTCCTCGGACCCAACGGGGCGGGCAAGACCACCACGCTGCGCATCCTGGCCGGCCTCGCGCGCGCCGACGCCGGCACGGTCCGCGTCCTCGGCCGTGACGTCGGCGACGGCGCGGGGGTGCGCAGCCTGGTCGGCTACCTCCCGGACGTCCCCGCCTTCTACAGATGGATGACCGCGCCCGAGTACCTGCGCTTCGCAGGCAGCCTCTTCGGCCTCTCCGGAGAAGGGCTGGAGGATCGCGTCGCGACCGCACTGACGCTCGCGGGTCTGAGTACGACACGAACCCGGATCGGCGGCTTCTCGCGCGGCATGAAGCAGCGGCTGGGGGTCGCCCAGGCGCTGATCCACGGACCGCGCCTGTTGCTGCTCGACGAGCCGACCAGCGCGCTCGACCCCATCGGCCGGCGCGACGTCCTCGACATGGTCGCGTCGCTGCGCGGGCGCACCACGGTCTTCTTCTCGACCCACATCCTGGCCGACGTGGAGCGCGTCTGCGACACCGTGGCGATCCTCGACCGCGGCCGCGTGGTCACAGAGTCGGGTATCGACGCGCTCCGTCGCAGTCGAGGCGGCATCAGCCGCCTCAGCATCGAGGTCGACGACCCGGGCCGACTTCGGGAGGCGCTCGCCGGAGCACCCTGGGTCCGTTCGACGCAGGCGGGCGAGGGCGGCACTCTGCTCGTCACCTGCGACGACGTGGACGCGGCGCAGCGCGAACTTCCGGCCCTCGTGGGCCGGCTCGGCCTCGCGCTGCGCCGCTTCGCCGTCGACGAGCTCGACCTCGAGGATGTCTTCGTCGACCTCCTGGACGGGGACCACCCGTGACCGGGCTGGCCCCCTTCCTGCACAAGGAGATGCGCGAGACGCTGCGCACCTGGCGTCTCTGGGTCCTCCCCGGGTTCCTCCTCTTCTCGGCCGTCAGCTCACCGGTGGTCATGTATCTGACCCCGACGCTGCTCGACCGGCTCGGTGCGGCACAACAGGGGTTCAGCATCACGCTCCCGGAGCCGACCGCCCTCCAGTCGTACATCGAGTACCTGGGCAACCTCAACGAGCTCACCCTGTTCGCGCTGGTGATCGCCTACGGCGGCATCGTCGGCGGCGAGGTCCGCAGCGGCACCGCGGGGCTCACCCTGTCCAAACCGCTCGCTCGCGCCGCCTTCGTCATCGGCAAATGGCTCTCCCAGGCGCTGGTCGTGGTCGTGGGCGCCGCTCTGGCGACCCTCATCTGCGCCCTGCTGACCCGGCTGCTCTTCGACGCCGGCCCCGCGGCGCGGCTCGCGCCCGCCGTCTCGCTCTGGGTGGCGTACGCCCTGATGCTGCTGGCGGTCCTGGTTCTCCTCAGCGTCGAGTTGCGTGCGCCGGCGGCCGCCTCCGGGGCCGGTGTGGGCACGTATGCGGCGTTGCTGGTGCTCGCGCAGTTCGACGTCACCAGCCGGGTCACGCCCGCGGGCCTGCCGGCCGCCGGGCTCGCCGTCGTCCAGGGGGAGCCCGCCCAGTGGGTCGGACCGCTGATCGCGACCGTCGTGGTCGGCGCGGCCTGCCTCGTCGTCGCCGTCCTGCGCTTCCGCAGGCGCGAGATCTAGGGCGGTCCGGCGCCGGCCGCTGCGCCCTGCCGCTCCGTCCTGACCTCGAGGCCGTCGCCACCGGAGGACAACGCCACGTCACCCTGTCGATCCGTGCGCAGGCACGGCACGCGACAGTCTGCGAGAAGGTCGAGCGTCTCCGCCGAGGGGTGTCCGTGGCGGTTCGGGCCGACAGGTATGACCGCCAGCCTCGGATCGAGGCCCGCGAGCAGGGCGGCGTCGAATCCGCCCGAGCTTCCGTGGTGCGGCACCCCGACCACTGTGCAGGCCGGCAACGCGAGCGCGTCCAGCGCCGGTCCCTCCGCATCACCGGGGAGGAGGATGCGGTGCCCGCCCAGCTCGACGACCACCACCAGCGCGTCGTCGTTCTCTCTCTGGTTCTCGTCCGTGCCGCCGACGGGATCGCTCGGCAGCACCGTGAGACCCCAGCCGTCGCCGGCGGCGCGGACCACGGCGTCGCAGCGCCGCACGTCCGCGCCGCGGGTGCGCAGATCGGCTTCGATCCGGTCGAGCGCGACTGACGCCTCTCGCGTCTCAGGGAGCAGGACGACGGCGATCGGCAGCGTCGCCGCCACGTCCGCCAGACCTCCCACGTGGTCATCGTGGCCGTGGGAGACGATGAGCAGATCGATGTCCCTCACGCCATGGGCCTTCAGCTCGCGAGCCAGCGGCTCCGGCCCTGTGTCGACCAGTACCGTGGGGCCGTCAGGCACCTGCAGGAGCGCGGCCGCCCCCTCGCCGACGTCGAGGAACGTGAGCGTCGGCCTGTCGGGCGGCCGGGCCGCGACCGGCGCGGCGAGCAGCGCGACCGCGACCATCGCCGCCGTCGCGACCGTGAGCGCACTGCGGCGGCGGCGGTCCCTCACGTATGCGAGCAGCCCGCCGCCGGACCTCGCCGCCAGCCCCACCACCACCGCCAGCTCCACGACGAACCCCGCGGACAGCGCCGACCGCAGCGTCATCCCCTGATACTCGTACACGGCTCCCGGAAGCCCGGCGAAGAGGTGGGACACGGTGATCAGGAAGCCGATGAACAGACCGGCCGCGGCGTTGAGCGGCGCCGACAGCCACGCGCTCACGAAGCCGAGCAGCAGCGACAGCATCCCCAGGAACATGATGGGACCGAGCACGAACCCGCCGGCCACGTTGGCCGGCACGCTCACCAGCGAGGCGGTCCCGAACGTCACCATGGAGATCGGCGCCGTGGAGATGCTCGCCGCCGTGGTGACCCCCACCTGCTCCGGCAGCGGTCCCGGCAGGAACGAGACCGCCCGCGTGAGCGGCCTGGCCAGGACGAGCAGCCCGGCGACCGCCCCGAACGAGAGCTGGAAGCTGACGTCGAAGAGGTTGTTGGGGTTGGCCGTGAGCAGCCACGCGGCCGGCGCCAGCCACAGCAGCCAACCGTCGCTGGGCCGCGAGGCGAGCACGGCCAGCAGGCCGACGATGCCGGCGACGCCGGCGCGGACGATCGACGGCGCCGCGCCGGTGAGCAGCACGTAGGTGGCCACCACCGGCAGCAGCAGTGCGGTGCGCAGCAGGCGATGCACGCCGAGCAGCGCGAACAGGAACGACCACATGCCGCAGAGCAGCACCACGTTCTCGCCCGACACCGCCATGATGTGCAACAGGCCGCTCCTGCGGAAGTCCTCCTCGATGCCGGCGTCGACGCCCTCGTCGTCGCCCAGCACCATCCCCCGCAGCACCTCTTTGACCGGCGACCGCACCGCCGTGGCCAGGTGGGTCCTCGAGGCCAGCCGGAGCCGGTCCACGCCGCCCTGCAGACCACCGCGCCGACCGACGATCCGCAGGTCGGAGAGCTCCGCCTGGAGGAGGACGTGCTCCCCCTTGCGGCGCAGGTAGCGCCCGTAATCGAACCGGTCGGGCTTCGGATCCGGCAGCGGCTCGACCTTGACCGACGAGAGCCGCAGGACCGCACCCTCGGTCAGCGGCCCGACGGGGTCGAGTGGGAGCGTCTGGCCCTCGGCGAGCCGGAGCCGCAGGTGGGCCGGCTCGCGGACCTCACGACCGCCCACGCGGATCACGCAGACCGCGAGGGTGACGCGGTCGTCCTTGATGGCCGGCAGATCGACCAGCACGGCCGTGAGCGCCACACGCTGCCCGACGCAGGCGCGCAGCTCCGAGCGCGAGAGCGCCTGCAGCCGGGCGCTGCCGATGAGGTGGCCGCCGCAGACGAACAGGACGACCAGGCAGCCGGTGAGGATCGGCGCGACCGCGCGCCCGTCCGTCCCGGCCGCGCGTCGCACGCCGAAGAGGAGCGTGACCGCGACCAGCGCGGCGCCGGCTGCCGGCACGAGCGGCGCTCGCCACACGAGGGCGAGGCAGAGACCCGCGCAGTAGCCCCCGAGCAGCAGGTGGGGGAACGCCGGCCTGCGCACGGAGCCGCCTCAGACCGTGATGGAGTCCTGCATGGCGGCGAACTTGGCGTCGCCGATGCCCGGGACCTCCTTGATCTCCTCGATCGTCTTGAAGCCTCCGTGGGCGGTGCGGTAGTCGATGATCTTCTGCGCGGTCGCCGGCCCCACGCCGTCCAGGGTGTCGAGTTCTTCGAGAGTGGCGGTGTTGATGTTGACGAGGCCGCCGGCGCCGGCCTGTCCGGCGGATTGTGCCCCCGGGACGCCGGGAGCGGCCGGACCGGCGGCCGCGAGAGCGGCCGCCTGACCCCGCTCGGGCACGACGATCTGCTGCCCGTCGGCCAAGGGCGCCGCCAGGTTGACGGCGGCGAGCTCGGCCTTGGCGGTCGGACCGCCGGCGAGCTCGAGCGCATCGGTGACGCGGGCGCCCGCCGGCAGGCGCACGACGCCGGGCGCGCGCACCGCGCCGCAGACGTACACGGTGAGGTCCGGCGCCGGCGCGGCGGACTGGGCGGCCGCGGCCGGCGGCGACGCGCTCACCGGCGCCAGCACGACGCCGTGCGCAGCGGCGGGCTGCGCCTGGCGCGACAGGACCAGGTAGCGCACGCCGACGGCGGCCACCAGGACGGCGACGGCGACGTAGGCGATGATCTGACGGCGTGACAGCTGCACGATCCACCTCCTGCGCCTCGCCGACTGGACGGGACTGACGGGCGCCGGGGGCGCGACCGGCGCCCGTCACGACGCAGGCTACGCCGGGGGGCTGTTCTCCGCATCGCCCCGGCGGGGGGATCTCACACGGTGACGCAGACAGACGGTCCGTCGCCGTGACGCGTGACCGGACGATCCGCCGCGACGCCGTCCGGCGGCGTACCCTGGGGCGGCGATCGGCCGCCTACGGCAGCGGCGGCAACCGCGCCGGGAGTGCCGCCCGCAGACAACTGAACCCGCCGGAGGTCCAGCGCCGGTACCGGCAGCCGAAGCAGTTCACGGCTCCCGCGAGGTAGTCCTCGTCCTCGTCGTCGTGCCGGAACCAGCCGCAGGCGTGCGCCAGAGCGGCGGCGGCGACGACGTCCTCGTCGCGGTCGAGCGTGCCGAGGAAGGTGCGGTCCGGCCCGGCGCCGACGATGCCGGCCACCGCTAGAACGCCCTGAGCGCCGTGTGTCGGACGAGCTCCCACGGCGCCGGGCCGCCCTGAGACGGGGAGACGAGCAGGACGGCCTGCCCGTCGAGCAGGACGAGCTTGGCCTGGGCGTCGCCGACCGCGACCAGCTCGTCGTCGTCCAGCGCCGTACGAACGGGCACGCCGTCGACGTAGGCGCGCACGCCGTCGGCGCCGTACGCCTTGAGCGCGCCGACGGGGAGCACGCCGCCGTCGGCGACGATCGCGGTCTTGCCCCTGAAGCGTCCGTCGGAGCCCGAGAGCCGCAGCCCGGCCCCGGCGAGCGCGCCGATCACCCCGAGACCGGTGCCGCCGTGCTCGGAGAGATGCACGCCGAGGCGGCCGGCCACGGCGAAAGCCTCGTCTTTGCGGCAGACGCGCTCCTTGGCGGCGCGTCCGAAGCCGACCAGGACGGCCGGGTCGGCGATCCGGGACGGCGCCGCCACACAGAGCCCCGGGTCCGCCGCCGGCTCGCTCTCCGCGGCCAGGGTGCGGCCGCACCAGGCGATGACCGCCTCGAGCCCGTCGTCGTCGATCGTCGCGGGGAAGCACATGGCGCTGTTGTGCGACGTGTAGGCGATGTCCGGATGGATGAGCAGTTGATGGCGGGTCACGCCGCCGCGGCCCGCCGCCAGCCCGGCCGCCACCAGCCCGTCGGCGAGCAGGTCGGCAACCTCGCCGGTCCCGCGGCTGTCGACGTCGTCGGTGTCGTCGACGCTGATGAGGACGTCCACTACCTGACGACGAAGTTGACGAGCTTGCCGGGCACGTACACTTCCTTGACGACCTGCTTGCCGTCGAGGAAGCGCGCCGCGTTCTCGGCCTGACGCGCCTGGGCGAGCACGTCGTCCTTCTCCGCGTCGACCGCGACCTGCAGGCGGTCGCGCAGCTTGCCGTTGACCTGCACGACCACGGTGACCACCTCGTCGGCGGCGAGCTCCTCGTCCCAGGCGGGCCAGGACGCGCCCAGCACGTCGCCGTCCTGGCCGAGCACCTCCCAGGCCTCCGCCGCGACGTGCGGCGCCATAGGGCTGAGGAGGAGCGTCATGTCGCGCAGGACCTCACGCCACTGCGCCAACGTGAGCGACCCGCGCGCCGAGGACCACACTTCGAGCGCCTCGTTCTGCAGCTCCATGAGCGCGGAGACGGCGGTGTTGAAGCGGAAGCCCTCGATGTCGCGGGTGACCTTGCGGATGGTCTTGTTGAGCGTGCGCAGCACCTGGCGGCCGCGCTCAAGCTCGGCCTCGTCCGCCGCCACCCCGCTCCCCTGCGCCTCCGCGACCTCGGCCACGAGGTTCCAGTACCGGCCGAGGAACCGGGAGGTGCCCTGCACGCCGCGGTCGCTCCAGGCCACGCTCTGCTCGAACGGCGCGATGAACAGCTCGTACACGCGCAGCGCGTCGGCGCCGTACTTCTCCACCACACTGTCCGGCGTGACCACGTTGCCCTTGCTCTTGCTCATCTTCTGGCCGTCCCCGGCCTGGATCATGCCCTGGTTGCGCAGCCGCGCGTACGGCTCGCCGAAGTCGACGTGTCCGGCGTCCTGCGCCACCTTGCAGAAGAAGCGCGCGTAGAGCAGGTGCATGACGGCGTGTTCGGCCCCGCCGACGTACAGGTCCACCGGCAGCCAATAGGCCGTCTTCTCGCGGTCGAACGCGGCGCTGTCGTCACGCGGCGACGCGAAGCGGAAATGGTACCAGCTCGAGCAGGCGAAGGTGTCCATCGTGTCGGTCTCGCGCCGCGCGGGTCCGCCGCAGCGCGGACAGCTGGTGGCCACCCACTCCGTCGCCCGGGCCAGCGGCGAACGGCCGTCGTCGGTGGGATGGAAGTCCTCGAGGTCGGGCAGCAGGACCGGCAGGTGGTCCTCGGGTACGGGGACCGTGCCGCAGCCCTCGCAGTGGATCATGGGGATCGGCGCGCCCCAGTAGCGCTGGCGGCTGATCAGCCAGTCGCGCAGCTTGAAGTTGATCTTCTTGCGGGCCACGCCGCGCTCGGCGAGCCAGGCGACGATCGCCTCGAACGCCTCGTCCGGCGCCCGCAGGCCGTCGAACCGGCCCGAGTTCACCATGACGCCGTCGCCCGGATACGCCTCGGTGAGAGTGCCCTGCGGGCCGGACTCGGGGGCGATCACCTCGA
>ERZ764778.3453-NODE-3453-length-12453-cov-3.880384_pt1 | contig 12453 bp, 12 predicted proteins | sample MGYA00374951_ERZ764778 | MGnify/ENA primary metagenome ERZ764778 (study PRJEB28918, sample SAMN05720193) | bioreactor metagenome | isolation source: Anaerobic biogas reactor | place: USA:Washington, USA | collected 2015-08-08 ...
TACAGGCTGTAGAACAGGTCCAGCTCCTCGTCATAGCAGAGATCGACCAGGCTGAGCCGTCCGGGGCCGCCAGCAGTAGTCGTCCCGTCATCCTCCAGCCGGTATGCCATCAGCCCAGAGTTGGAGCCGAGCACGCCGTTCCCCGCTACCAGGTAGGTGATGTCACGCGCACTATCCACCGCTGCCAGCGCCGGCGCCTCAGCAGCGCCCAGGGCTGTGGTGACGACCACCGTCGCGGTGATGCCGGTGGCGAGATCGAGGACCAGGTCGCCAGCGTAGAGTCGTCGGTTTGTGATGTCATGGTAGAGCGCGTCAGCGCCTGCGCGCACGGGGTGCGCTGCGACCACCGTCCCGTGGCGATCATGCAAGGTCAGCGTCCCCGCCGACGGCGAGAGCACGGCAACCTGCTCCAGTTCGGGCAGCCAGGCCAGCCGCTGCGGATCCGGCCCCGCGGGCCATCGGGCCTGGACCTCTGAGTCCCTTAACACGGCCACCTGGTCGGCGGCGCCGAGCGCGGCCAGCATGCCCTCGGGGCCCGTGGATAGGGCCGCGATGCGGGCGGCGAGGGGGATGGGCGCGGAGCGCTCGCCGGTAGTAGGATCAAGCCGTGCCACCTGATCTGACCCAGCGCAGACCACGTAGAGCACGCCATCCATGCATAGTAGGCCCACCGGCTCTCGGCCGACGTTCGCACGCCATAGGGGCTCTAGCCCGGCGGCGTTCAGCGTCAGTACAGCGTGCTCCTCCGGCAGCGCCACATACACCCGGTCGCCCGTAGAGTCTACCAGCACTGCTCGTGGCGCGCTGGAGAGGCGCACCTCGTCGAGCAGGGCGAGATCAGAGGCGGTGAGCTTGAGCAGGTGATGTTCGTCGGCCTCGGCCCGGTAGACACCGGCGTATAGATGAGTGCCATCATGGGAATAGGCCAGGGCTCGCCAGATGCCGACCTCGGCTACGGCGGTCTCGACGCCCGAGTCCAAGTTGGCGCGATGGATGCGCCCATAGGTCACTGCGGCGGCCCAGCGGGCGTCGGCGAGGTCGGGCACGATCCGCAAGACCGGCGCATTCTGCGAGAGCGAGATCGCGCCCAGCTCACTGCCGCCTTCAGGTGAGAGGGCCAGCAGGCGACCATCGCCGGTGCCGATCCAGGGCGTCTCGCCCACGACCGCCAGGGATCCGCTGCCAGGAGGGATGGTCCAGCGCTGCACCACGGCTGCGCCCTCGATGACGAGCAGCTGGGACTCGCGTCCATCCAGCACATAGACGCGGCCGGAGCTATCGGCAGCGAGGGCGATTGGCTCGGCGCCCGCCGTGATCGTGGCCACCACCTGGCCGCCCTCGATCACCGATAGGTTGGCGGACTGGGCATTGGCGACGTACAACCTGCCCTCGGTGGCAGCCATGGCCCGGGGCTCTATGCCTTGGCCGGGCAGATGGTAGAGGGGTACACACCCCACGATCCAGGGCTCTTGGGGCGTTGGCGTGGGGGCTGGTGTTGGGCTACGAGGAGGGGTCGGGCTGGACGCCAAAGTGGCCGCCGCGGCCGGGGTGGCGGAGACAAAGGCGGGCACCGGCGTTGGCGTAGCCTGCGTGCAGCCGAGGCTGAGCGTAGCGGCCAGCAGAGCTACCAGCCAGCGTGCCCATCGTGAACGCCTCACGGAGCGCCTCCATCTAGGATGGGCCCCAGCGCCTCCAGGATCTCTTGCAGGGCGGCTACCGAGCCGCCGGTGATCGGATTGGCTGGCAGGAACGGGCAGGCGTGCTGGACGCGCGTGCTCACGTCAAAGGTGCCGATGCGGCGGGCGATCTCGATGATCTCGGTCTTGTCCATGCCGATGAGCGGCCGCAGCACCGGCAGCTCGATACCCAGCGAAATGGCTCGCAGGTTGGGCAACGTCTGGCTGGCTACCTGGCCCAACGAGTCGCCCATGACGATGGCGTCGGCGCCGACCTCGGCCGCCAGCTCTTGCGCGCGTCGCAGCATCAGGTGTTTGCATACCAGGCAACTCCAGCGCTCCTCACGCATCTCTGCCAGCGCCGCCAGGGCGGGGGCCACGACCTCCGCGTGCTGGAGCACCGTAGGGCGGAACTCCCAGCCGTAGGCGTACCGCTTGAGCTGTTCCAGGTTCGCCAACGTCTTGGCCGTCTCGGCGTCGTTCTGCGAGAGATGCAAGGGAACCACGCCACAGCCCCGTTTCATCATGAGCCACGCCGCTACGGGCGAGTCGATGCCGCCAGAGACCAAGGCCACCACGCGCCCCTCGGTGCCGACGGGTAATCCCCCCGGTCCTCGTAACACGCGTCCGTAGAGAAGCGCCCGATCGCGCTGCACCTCGACGCCGATGGTCACGTCAGCGTCGCGGCTTAGGTCCACGTCGCCCTGGGTGGCCTCATAGATTGCCTCGCCCACTACCCGGTTGATCTCGGGCGAGATCAGTGGAAAGCTCTTGTCTGACCGCCGGGCCTGGACACGGTACGAGACGCCAGGCTTGACGCCTGCCGCCAGCGCCTCCCGGACGCCGGCGTTCACGATCGCCTCCACCTCGTGCGCCACCTCGGTGACCGGCGAGAGAGACACGACGCCAAACACGCGTTGTAGCGGAGCCGTTGCCTCGGCCACCTGCTCCGTCTCCACATAGACGCGCTGCCCTTTGGAGCTCACGATGCCTTGGATGCCGTGCTCTCGCAGGCAGGCGCGAATGTTGCGGCGTAGGGCTCGCAGGAACAGCGGGCGGTTGCGTCCTTTGAGCGCGATCTCGCCGTAACGGAGCAGAATGAGACCCATATGATACCTCCCAACACGATCATAGCCTGAAATGAAAAGGCGAGCCAACAGAAGCTGGCTCGCCGAGGAAGCGCGACAACGGCGCGAAGCGATGCTAGGCGGCCGCCTTCAGTGGCCGAAAGAGCGAGCCCCACTCATCCTTTTCCCAGACCACCAGCAACGGCACCGCAAAGAACAGTGAGGAAAAGGTGCCCATGACCATACCCGCCAGCATCATGACCATAAAGTTGCGGGTGGTGGCGCCTCCGAAAAAGATGACCGCCGTCATGATAAAGATGGCGTTCAGCTGCGTCGTCAGAGATCGGTGCAGCGTCTCCAGCAGGCTGCGGTTCACGATGGTCTCAAAGTCCTCGCCGCGCCGTCGCGGGATGTTCTCGCGGATGCGGTCAAAGACGACGATCACGTCCTCCAGTGAGAATCCGATCACCGTCAAGACGGCCGTCAGGACGAGGGCATCGATCTCCCAGCCGAACAGAATACCCATCACACTGGCAAAGCCCAGCAGAAAGAGCACATCATGGAGCATTTTGGCGATGGCGCAGACGCCATAGCGCAGGGGATTGGGAACCCGACGAAAGGCAAAGGCGATAAAGGCGAGGATCGCGGCTGAGGCGGCCAAGAGCGCATAGATCGCTGAGCGCGTGGTCTCGCGGCCGATGCTGGGCCCCACACTTTCATAGCGCAGCTCGGTGAGCGGGCCAAAGGCGGTCCGCAGCTCATCGAGGAGGGCCTCTTTTTCGGCGACGCTGATCTCTTTGGTGCGGATGACCACCTGATTCTCGCCGCCGATGGTCTGCGCCGAGACGTCGTCGAGCCCAGCAGTGACAAGCACCTCCCGAAGCTCCTCTGGCGAGATGGCCTGGTCAAAGGCCACCTCGAGCAGAGCGCCGCCGGTAAAGTCGATGCTCAGGCGGATGGGCGAGCCAAAGGCGATGGCCGAGTAGATCATGGCCACGATGCCTGCCAACAGCAGTGCGGCCGAGATGGTGAAATAGAGACGCCGTTTCTGGACCAGGGCAAACATGCTACCTCCCGACCCCTGCTATACGCCCAACAGCCACTTGATCTGGCGCAGCTTTTCGCCGGCCAGCACAAAGGCTGTGTGGACAAAGGTGCGTGTGACGATCACGGCGGTGAACATGTTGACCCCAACGCCGATCGCCAGGGTCAGCGCGAACCCCTTGACCATGCTGGCGCCAAAGCTATTGCCAAACAGCCAGAGAATCAGGCAGGTGATCCAGGTCGAGATGCCCGAATCCAGGATAGGGGCCCATGCGCGACTGAACCCGGCGGTGATGGCGTACTGGAGCGTTCGGCCGGCGCGCAGCTCCTCGCGCACGCGCTCGAAGATGAGAATGTTGGCGTCCACCGCCATGCCGACCGACAGCAGGAACCCCGCGATGCCTGGCAAGGTCAACGTGATCGGCACCAGCTTGTAGAGCGCGAGGTTGAGCAGGGCATAGATGATCAACGCCAGGTCGGCCAGGAATCCTGGCAGCCGGTAGTAGAGCAACATGAACAGGAGCACCGTTACCAGGCCAATGGCTCCGGCCCGGATGCTCTTTTGCACCGAGTCTTGCCCCAAGCTGGGACCGACGGCGCGGGTATCGAGAATGCGCAATGGCACGGGCAGCGCGCCATAGCGCAGCTGCAGCACGATCGAGCGCGCTTCCTCGAGGGTGAACTGGCCCTCGATTTGGCCTCGGCCGTCCGGGATGGTGGTGGTGATTCTAGGGCAAGAAATCACCTGCTTATCCAGGACGATTGCTAGGAACTGCCCGGTATTGGCCGAGGTGTGCTCGGCAAAGATGCGGGCTCCTTCGTTGTCTAGCTCAAAGGTAATGATGGGAAGACCGGTGCCCGTCTGATCAAAGGCCACACTGGCATTGCGGAGGTTGGCGCCGGTCAACACGGTGCGATAGATGGGGGTGTCCTCGTCCACCGTGGGCTCTTCGCCGGCGGTCTCGACATCGGTGCGGACCACCGTGCCTGGCTCCAGCCATTGGGAGCCCACATCGACCCACTCCATCAACGCGGTCTCACGCAGCGTCTCGACGGCCGCCTCGGGGTCAGCGATGCCAGGAAGCTCCACCAGGACGCGATCCGAGCCCACCCGCTGCACCACTGGCTCAGTCAACCCCAAGGCATTGACGCGGCTCTCAACCACCTTGGCGGTGGCCTCCATGGCGTCCGACGAGAGCGACTCGCTATCAGCCAGATCGGCCTCAAGCAAGACTTGCATCCCGCCCTGCAGATCGAGGCCTTGGTGGATGCGAATGTCCCGCTCCCAGCTACCCAACCGGATGCCGGGATTGCTGGGCAGGGCAACCCAGATGGTGAATGCGACCAGAATGGCGATGAGAACCAAGAGGCGAATGTCGCGCGGTTGCATCGCGTGTGTCTCCTCGTGCGCGAAACGCTGCTTTGTGGCGTTCAGAGGCAGGGCATTGAGCTGTGCACAAGCCCAGAGGACGATTATACGGCAGGGTGGGGCCTGGTCAAACCACCGACGAGTAAGGAGTGCGCGACGCTACGATCTGAGCTGCCGGGCCACGATGGCCAAGGCCAGCTCGGCCACCTCCTCGGGCAAGCGCTGGTCCGTGTCGACGACCAAATCCGCGTGTTCACGCGCGTGGGCCAGCCTGTCGACCTGGGCGTGGTAGAGATAGCAGGGTAGTGGCGGCTGACGTCGTGCCCGTACCACCGCGAGGCTAGCATCGAGATAGATCAGAATCTCCGGGCGGGTCAGCAGTCGCCACATCTGGGCGATATGCGAGTGCTCCTGTCCACACTGGACGGCGTCGTATCCTGCCGCCCGCAGCCGCTCCACCAACGTGGTCTTGCCGGCCGCGCACACGCCGACCACGGCGATACGGCCCGCTATCGGCTCGGGAACGGTTCGGCCCAGTACCTGGTCCACGGCGGCTCCCAAGGGGCCTGATGGTGCTAGAGGCCCAACACATTATCGAGTGGGACAATGAGGCTCATGCGGCGGGCACCGTAAGCGATGGGATCGGCCAGCACGGCGACCACCAACACGCTCATGTCATCGTGCGGTCGGTACGAATCGGCCTCCAGGGCGCGGGTCAATAGGAGGTCCGCCATCGCCTGGGCGGTCGGGCCATGGGGCGCTTCGGCCGACACGATGGCCAGCGGGTCGATGTCAGGGCGGGCGGCGCCGCCCGTCTCCATGATACCATCGGTGTAGGCAACTAGGTAGGTGCCGGCCGTCACTGGCACCTCGACGACCACCGGCTTGGTTCGCGCATAGATGCCCAACACCTGGCTGGGGGTATCCAGGAGATGTGCCATGCCGTTCTGATACAGCACGGGCGGGCAATGGCTGTTGCGCGAGATCACCAACGTGCGAGTGCTCAGGTCGACTGAGACGATCTGCAGCTCGGCCGAGACCTGGCCGCGGCGGTGGGTCAGCAGGTAGTCGTGGGTGGCGCGTGCTACGGCGCCATCGCGTACGCCCTCGCCGATCAGAGACACGGCCTTGCGCGCGACAATGTTGCTGATGATCTTGGCGGAACGCCCGCTGCGTTGTCCATCCACCAGCACCGCCGAGTAGCCCCCCTGTGGACGTTCGATCAGCTCTAGGGTATCGCCACTCTCGCGTGTTGCGTACTTGGCCACCTTGGCGGCGCCAAACTGCACCTGCACGATGCCTCCTCCCTCCCTCTAGCGGATCCATTCTAGCGCAGTGGGGCCATGCTGTGCAACGGGCGGTGACGGCGATCCTTGACGCCGCCTCCCCTGACCGTATAATCGCCGAGTGACTGGGAACGAATCGCTCCGCCCTCGGAGTGGGTAGGCAGGAGGTGTCCGCATGCCGAAACAGACGATTGGATTCATCGGGTTGGGTATCATGGGGCGCCCTATGGCCGGCCACCTGATGGCCGCGGGCCACGATCTGGTCTGCTTTGACGTCGTGCGCGAGGCGGTCGACGGGTTGGTGGAAAAGGGCGCTCAGGCCGCCGCTTCCTGCCGAGAGGTGGCCGAGAGGGCCGACGTAGTGATCTCCATGGTACCGGACTCGCCTGACGTGGAAAAGGTCTACCTGGGTGATGAGGGTGTGTTGGCCGGTGCCAAGCCGGACACGCTGCTGATCGACATGTCTACCATCTCGCCTGTAACGGCGATCGCGGTTGCCGAAAGGGCTGAGGCAAAGGGCTGCCCCATGCTGGATGCTCCGGTCAGTGGCGGCGAGGTGGGGGCGCAAGAGGCGCGTCTTTCGATCATGGTGGGTGGCGATGAGGCCGCCTTTGAGCGCGCCAAGCCGCTCTTTGGTCTGCTGGGCACGCCTACCCTCTGCGGTCCTTCGGGTGCTGGCCAGACGGTCAAGGCCTGCAACCAGATTCAGGTGGCGCTGAACTTTATCGGAATGGCCGAGGCTCTGGTGTTGGGCGCCAAGGCGGGCGTCAAGCCAGAGATCATCATCAAGGTGCTCAGCGCCGGCTATGCCCAAACGCGGGTCATGGACGTCCGCGGCCCGCGGATCGTTGCCGGCGATTATGCGCCGGGGTTCCGCAGCCGCTTCCACTACAAGGACCTCAACATCATCCGGGAGACCGCGCGTGCCTATGGGGCCTCTCTGCCGGCGTCGGCGCTGGCGCATGAGCTGTTCACCGCCATGATGGCCAACGGCTGGGGCGATCTGGACCACTCGGCCGTCGTCAAGGTGATTGAGCAGCTGAGCGGCTGTGAGCTGCCCGTCAACGAGTAGGCCTGCACCGGATTCTGGTCGGCGAGGGCGCTCCTGGGAGCGCCCTCGCATTGCCGATGATAGCTTTGGCACTAGCAAGGGAGCACAGATAGCATGGAACTAGCCCGGGTACACGCCCTCCTCATCGATCTCGATGGTGTGCTCTATCGGGGCCAGGCGCCGTTGCCAGGGGCCAGCGAGTTGTTCGATTTCCTACGAGAGCGTGATATCGATTACCTCTTGGTCACAAACAACTCGACCTTGACCCGAGAGGCCTTTGTTGAGCGTCTGGCTGGCTTTGACATTCAGGTCACGCCCGACGAGATCATGACCTCTGCGGTGGCCACCGCGGCGTACCTGCGGACGTTGGCGCCCGAGGGGACCAAGGTGAACGTGGTGGGCGAGAGCGGGCTGGTCCACGAGCTAGAGCGGTTCGGCTTTGTCATGGCGGGGCGCGATGCCGAGTACGTTGTCGCCGGCTGGGACAAGACCGTCACCTACGAAAAGCTGCGTGTAGCGACCCTGGCGGTCCGTGATGGGGCCACGTTTGTGGGCACCAACCCGGACAAGACCTATCCCATGGAGAACGATATCATTCCTGGTGCCGGTAGCATCCTCGCGGCGCTGGTGGCCGCCACCGATGTGGAGCCGATCATCGTGGGCAAGCCCGAGCCGATCATCATCCAGCGCTGCCTGGACTTGACCGGCAGCGCTCCGGCAGAGACCGCCATCCTGGGCGACCGACTGGACACCGATATTCTCGGCGGCCAGAGGGCCGGCATCGGTACCATCCTGGTTCTGACCGGCATCAGCACGCGCGATGAGGCCGAGGTGTGGACGCCCCGCCCTGGCCTGGTAGTGAGCGATCTTACCGACCTGCTGCAGCGGTGGGATGCGGCCTTGGGCTAGCAGCGCCTTTTTGCGAGCGCCCGTCGCCACGGCTATACTTGACCTGGATCGTTATGTTAGCATGTCATGCGACTTTCCAGGCGGTGATCCATGTACGGGCTGATGTTCAACTCGACTTATCTGCTCTTTGCGCTGCCGGCGCTGCTGCTGGGTTTGTATGCCCAGGCTCGGGTTCGCTCCGCCTATGGCCGCTACCAAAAGGTACGTAACCGACACAACATCACTGGGTACGAGGCGGCGCGAAGGATTCTGATGGTGGCTGGCCTCAGCGGTGTGATGATTCAGGAGACACCAGGTCAGCTCTCTGACCACTATGACCCCCGCGACAAATCGCTGCATCTCTCCGCAGGCGTCGCGCGATCGCCGTCGGTGGCTGCGTTGGGCATCGTGGCCCACGAGATCGGCCACGCCATGCAGGACGCCGAGGCCTATGCGCCTCTACGCGTGCGGACGGGCATCGTACCTGTGGTGCAGATCGGCTCGTGGCTGGGGCCCATCGTATTCCTGCTGGGGATGCTCTTCCAGACGCCCAATCTCGCGGTGGTGGGGTTGGTCCTCTTTTCGCTGACGGCGGTGTTCGCGCTGGTGACCCTCCCGGTCGAGTATAACGCCAGCGCCCGCGCCACACGCCTCCTGGCAACCAGCGGGCTGGTCGTCTCTGAGGAGGAGGAACAGGGGGTCCGCGCCGTGCTGAACGCCGCAGCGCTGACCTATCTGGCTGCGGCGATCCAGGCGATCTCGACCATCCTGTACTATGTGTTTCTCCTCGGCGGCTTTCGTCGCCGCGACTAGGTCTCGCCATCTCTGAGAGGACACTCTGTGGCAACTGGAACACAGCTGCTCGATCTGACCCTGCGTGAGCTAGAGCAGGAGCTGGTCTCCATGGGAGAGCCCAGCTACCGCGCCACGCAGGTGTGGGAGTGGCTCTACCGATCGCTAGTGACCAGCTTTGATGAGATGACGAACCTTCCCAAGGCCCTGCGCCGCCGCCTGCGAGATCGATGGTGCTGCGAGGCCCTGCGGGAGGTCACCAGCGCTTCGGCGGATGATGGCCGCACCCAGAAGACCCTGCTAGCGGCCGACGATGGAGCGCGAATCGAGACGGTGCTCATGGCCTACGACGAGCGCAACACGGTCTGCGTGTCGTCTCAGGTCGGCTGTGCGGTGGGATGCCCGTTCTGTGCCACGGGCGCCACGGGGTTGATCCGCAACCTCACCGCGGGAGAGATCGTGGCCCAGGTGCTACATGCCGCTCGCGCGCTGGCGCGCCAGGGGGGTAGCCTCACCAACGTGGTGTACATGGGTATGGGCGAGCCGCTGCTCAACTATGACGCCGTCTGGCGCGCGACGATGAACCTACATCATCCTGCTGGGCTGAACATGGGCACGCGGCGCTTTACGGTTTCTACCATCGGGGTGGTGCCGGGCATTCTCCAGTTGGCCCAAGAGGAGGGCGAGGTCGGGTTGGCCGTGTCGTTGCATGCGCCCGATGATGCGCTGCGCGACCAACTGGTGCCGATGAACAAGCGTTACCCCATTTCGGCGGTGCTCGAGGCCGCTCGATCGTATAGCCAGCAGACTGGGCGGCGGGTGACCTTTGAGTATGCTCTCATCGCAGGAGTCAACGATGCCCCCGCGCAAGCCCAGGCCACGGCCACGCTGTTGCGGGGGACGCTCTGCCATGTGAACCTGATCCCGCTGAACCCCGTGCCGAACTCGCCAATGGTGGCCCCTGGCGCAGACGTCGTGACCCGCTTTCGAGACGTCTTGCTAGCGTGGGGGATCCCTACCACCGTGCGCGACAGCCGCGGGGCCGAGATCGCAGCGGGCTGCGGGCAGCTTCGCGCCGCCCATGAGACCCAGCCCTAGAGAAGCAAGGGAGCAAGCAGTCGATGCAGGTCGAACGTCGCGTCCTCATTTCACCGTCCATTCTTTCGGCCGATTTCTCCTGCCTGGGAGACCAGGTCCGCGAGGCCGATGCAGCGGGCGCCGACGCCATTCATATCGACGTGATGGACGGGCACTTTGTGCCGAACATTACCATTGGGCCGTTGGTCGTGCGGGCACTGCGGAGAGTAACCGAGCTGCCGCTAGAGGTCCATCTGATGATCGAGCAGCCCGAGCGCTACATCGGCGACTTTGCCGAGGCAGGCGCCGATCTGATCATCGTCCATGTCGAGACCTGTCCCCATCTCGATCGAACCCTGCATCAGATTCGTGAGGCTGACGTGCGCGTGGGCGTTACCCTAAACCCATCCACTCCCGTCTTGGCGCTGCAAGAGATTCTGGATCTGGTGGATCATGTGCTCGTGATGAGCGTCAACCCAGGCTTTGGCGGGCAGAGCCTGATCCCATATACCCTAGAAAAGGTACGCCAGTTGGCCGCTCTCCGCGACGAGCGCCACCTCGGGTACGACATCGAGGTCGACGGCGGCATCAACGCTGAGACGGTGCAATCGGTAGTGGAGGCGGGCGCGAACATCCTGGTGATGGGGTCGGCCATCTTTGGGCATCTGGCAGGCGTGCAGGATGCCATGGACGAGATTCGCGCGGCGCTCTAGCGGCGTACACGGAAGAGGAGCCAGCGACTTGGTCGCTGGCTCCAGTAGTTGCTGGTAGAGAGTATCTAGGCTGTCTTGCTCAGCGTTCGCAGGCAACGCGTGCAGACGTTCATCCGCTTGGGGCGCCCGTCCACCATCACGATCGTCTTCTGAACGTTGACATTCCAGCGACGACGGGTGGTATGCTTGGAGTGCGGGACATTATTCCCGAACTGGGGACCCTTGCCACACATGTCACATTTGGCCATGATATCGATCCTCTCCCGAATGCATGCCGCTTGGCGTTGCATCATTTGCCACGAGCGTAAGGGCTATGATACCATAGCTCCCGTATGCGGGCAAACGGTCCCAGCAGGAGAAACGCCATGAGCGAGAAGGCAACAACAGGCAAGATCGAGGTATCGCCCAAGGCTATTGCGACCATTGCCGCCGAGGGGGTGCTTCGGTGCTATGGCATCGTGGGCATGGCGCCTGCCAACCTGGGCGATGGCATCGCCGAGATCCTTCAGGTCGGCAATCTGCATCGCGGCGTCAAGGTGCAGGTTGTAGACGAACGTATCGTCATCGACCTCTATGTGGTGATCCAGTACGGGACTAGGATCTCTGAGGTCGCCCAGAACGTGATGGAAGCGGTCAAGTTCAACGTAGAGCGTTCCCTGGGCATGCCTGTTGCCGAGGTCAACATTCACGTGCAGGGCTTGCACCTGAACCGCGAAGACTAGCATCCCAGCGAACAACTTTGTACTGTGTCGGAGGCAACTGTTGGGCTCAAGTGAGCGTGTGCCTGTAAAGAGCACGGCAAATTCCGAGGAACTGGATGGTATCGCTCTCCTGGAGGGCTTGCGGTCCAGTGGCGCGTGGTTACAGCGGCATCTGAATAGCATCAACGCGCTGAACGTGTTTCCCGTGCCCGATGGCGATACAGGCACCAATATGTCCCTCACTATCAAGGCGGCGCTCGCCGAGGTAGGCGACCATCCTGATGCCGAGGTAGGCAGCCTGGCTCAGACTATCGCCCACGGCGCGCTGATGGGCGCCCGTGGGAACTCGGGCGTGATTCTGTCGCAGATCTTGCGAGGGTTGGCCCGGGCCCTCGAAGGTCGAGCGACGCTAGACCCCGCATCTCTGGCCAAGGCGCTCACCGAGGGCGCTGCGACGGCCTACAAGGGCGTCATGAAGCCGGTCGAGGGCACCATCCTGACGGTGGCGCGGGAATCCGCGGCGGCTGCTGAGCGAACGGCCGCGGCCGGTGGGTCGTTGCGCGATGTGCTAGCGGCCGCTTACGAAGAGGCCGAGGCATCGGTGCTGCGTACCCCGCGGCTCTTGCCCGTGCTCGCGGACGCGGGCGTGGTCGATGCAGGCGGCACGGGCTATGCTCGTATCCTCGAGGGCTGGTTGCGGCAGATGGATGGTGAACAGGTGACTGACGTCCAACTCGCGGAAAAGAGCATCGAGCGCGTTGCTGCCCCAGAGGGCGGCTACAACTATGA
>ERZ764778.3466-NODE-3466-length-12426-cov-5.978902_pt1 | contig 12426 bp, 13 predicted proteins | sample MGYA00374951_ERZ764778 | MGnify/ENA primary metagenome ERZ764778 (study PRJEB28918, sample SAMN05720193) | bioreactor metagenome | isolation source: Anaerobic biogas reactor | place: USA:Washington, USA | collected 2015-08-08 ...
TGGGGGCTTATACCGACGTCAGTGCGCATTACCAGCGCGATGACACGATGGGGTTCCTGCAGCGGCAAGAATGGGCTCAATTTCTCATACCGATTGGCGATGCTGCCGCTGGAGGCGATTGAATATGTGGTCGTGCACGAATTGGCGCACATCCGCCATCACAATCATTCAGCTGCGTTTTGGAATTATCTTGGGCAGATGCTGCCAGATTACCAGCAAAGAAGGCAGTGGCTGAAACAGAACGGGCGGAAATTACCGCAGGTTTAATCGCCGAAAGAAATCGGGTTAGTCGGTCTGTATAGCAGGAGCGCTGCCTGACATACACAAGAGGAGTGCAGACCGCTGAACGGGCAGGTCTATTTCCTGCAGGAAATTACTCCATGCGCTGGAATTTCAATTCTTTACCATCGGCATCAAATTTCTTGCGTTTAGCGGTGATTTCTTCAATTTCGATGCGATAGACCATGGTGATTGGCAGAGCGCCAGCCAGGGCAGCATCGAAATATGCCATTTTGTCGGGGACAAACTTTTGACAGATCATTCGCAGTGCATCACGTTTGCCATCGTCGCTTTCCACCACGTCTACCTTGCCCACAACAATCGCTGAAGCAAACTCGGTTGTGAATACGTTTGAACCGAGCACTTCCAACCCTTTGCATTCAGCCAGCATCTGATCAAGCTGGCTGTTCCCGAATAACTCCGGCACCCTCACATCACTCACAAAAACAACCCTGACCTTCGTATCTGGAGTTAGCAAATCTGTTTTCAAGCCCGATCGGGCGCTGTGGAAAAATAAGCTCATGCCATCGCGGGCAATTGAAAGCGGGATGGAATAAACCTCGCCCAGGCGATCAGCCAGGCTTAACACCCCAAAATCAGAACGGTCAATCACCTCAAGCCCAAACTCCGCACTCATCTGACGATCTTTTCTGCGCATAGTAGCCTCCATTTTCTGCCAGTATATCAAAGACTGCCCCAAAAGTTGCCGAAAGTGGAAAAACTGGGGTCTAAATTTCCGCTTTTACCCTCTATCTTTTTGTTTCAAAATTTGCTACACTTGCCAGTAAATAGAACAACAGTTCTATAAAAGAGGAGAAGCGTAAAATGCGACACAAAACCCCCACTTTATCGGCTCATACGCAGGTCCTCGACCTAGCCCACCCTTGCAAGAGGGTGGGCAGAAGGGTCGGGGCTGAAAGCTTTCAGCCAGGCAGCACTTGTTATGAGCGGTTCGAGGCGAATGAATGGCGCTTTGAGCTCACAGAATTCCTCAGCAAGGAGGAGCGCATGCAGCTCTCTGAGAGCGCACGCCTGAGTCTTGAAAGCGAAATCAACCTGATGCGAGCGATAATCCAGACCTTTGCTGCCGCATCGAAAGGCATTAAAGACGGCGAACCTTTCCCAGCTGACCTTGCCAAAGTGGTTGATGTGCTTGGGCTCTCCTGCAGCCGGATTGCCAGCCTTATGCGCGTGCAGGTGCTTTTGCAGGGTCCCCAAAGCGGCGGACTGCTGGATGATCTGATCGACACGCTGGGCGATTTCGTGGAGCAGATGGCAGCTTCTGAAGGAGGGCAAGATGACTGATCTCGCATTTTACCCTCAAGTCACCCGCATGGGTCTCTCAGTGCAGACTCCTGATCCGTTTGCGCCACTGCGCAGGCACTTGCCCGAAAGAATTTCAACGCGGGTCGATTTTTTACGAAATTTGCGCAAAATTGAGTACTTCAGCCAGGTCTTCGGGAAAATCAAACTCCGCCGCTATCAGATCGAGGCAGCCAACACGATAGTCGATTCCGTGCTAAAGCAACAGGGGCTCTCGATCGTGGTCATGTTTCCGCGGCAATCCGGTAAAAACCTGCTGCAAGCACAGCTGGAGGTCTACCTGATGGTGCTTTTGGGATCGAGCAGCGCCGAGATGGTCAAGCTTTCGCCGACTTACCAGCCGCAGAGCCTGAACGCGATGCGGCGGCTCGAAACCGCCCTTCAGTCAAATTACCTGACCCACAACCAATGGCACAAGAGTGCCGGCAACCATTATCGCTTTAAAAACGCGCACCTGACCTTCCTCTCAGCCGCTCCCGGTTCAAACATCGTTGGCGCAACCGCCTCAACCTTGTTGCAGCTGGATGAGGCGCAGGATATCGGCATCGAAAAATATGACAAGCAAATTGCCCCAATGGCAGCCTCAACAAACGCCACCCGCGTTTTTTGGGGCACCGCATGGACCGGTCAAACACTGCTTGCCCGCGAACTGCGCGCTGCCAGACAAGCTGAAGCGCGCGATGGCATCCGTCGTGTCTTCCAACTGGGCGCTGAACAAGTGCGCGGTGAGGTGCCGGCTTATGGTCATTTTGTGGATGAACAGGTCGCACGCCTGGGGCGCTCGCACCCAATGGTGCGCTCCCAATTCTTCAGCGAAGAAATCGATTTCGCCAGCGGTTTGTTTACCCCTGCCAGGCTGAGCCTGATGCAAGGCAACCACCCTGCCCAGTCAGCGCCAGAATCTGGCAAGCGTTATGCCATGCTGGTCGATCTGGCAGGCGAAGACGAGCAAGCCCGGCAGGAGGATTTTAGCAGCGGCTCCGGCGAAAATCTACAGAACCCCACCAGAGACGCTACCGCGGTGACGGTTGTTGAAGTCGACCTGAGCCTGATGGATGAGGTGTTGCCCGGAAAACCGCGCTTCCGCGTGGTGCAGCGCTACCTCTGGCAGGGCGAAAAGCACAGCACGATCTACCAACGGCTTTACCACCTGGCACAACATTGGCGAGCAGAAAAAATAGTGGTCGACGGCAGCGGGGTTGGCGCGGGTGTCTGTTCCTTCCTGCGAGACCGCCTGGGTGAGCGCGTGATTCCCCTGGTGTTCAACCGCCAGGTCAAATCGAAACTCGGTTGGGGTTTTTTGGCAGTGATCGACACCGGTCGCTTCCAGGATTTTCGTTCCACTCACAACAATTACAGCGAAACCGGTCAGGCTAACCCGCTTGCATGGCAAATGATGAACGAACAAGAGCGCTTGCAAGCCTTGTTCGAACGCCAGCTCCAGGCGGTTTCCTGTGAAACCAGCATTGGTCCGGAACGCTGGCTTAAGTGGTCGGTTCCAGAAGGTACGGCTGACCCGTTGGGCGGCTTACTGCATGACGATTTGGTAATTTCAGCGGCAATGACCGCAACTTTGGATGAACTGGAATGGCGGCTGGCGCTGCCCCCTCAGATTATCCAGGCAAAAGACCCACTCAAAGAAATGGACGGAGGATTTTAATGACCTATTTTACCCGCAACCAAGGTTACCCCTTTGGGGTTGATCTTTCCCAGCATAACGCCAGCTGGGATGGCAAGCGTATCCCTGATTTTAATCAATTCAAACGGCACGAACCGGAAGTTCAATTCGTTGCCATGCGTACCGGCATCTCCTGGGGTTACCGTGACAGTCAGTTTGCCCGTTATTTCACCGAGGCAAAACGAGTTGGCTTGTGCATTATGCCCTACCATGTGCTCTACCCGGTGGCTGATGCCAAGCGCCAGATGGAGGCGTTCTTAAGTATTCTTGAGGGCGCAAACCTGGCAGAACTGCGCCTGGTGCTGGATGTTGAGCTGGCACAAGGGAAGACCCGCTGGCAGATTACCAATGTGCTCGCGCAGTCTTTGGAAGCGCTCAAACAAGCTACCGGACGCTACCCGATTGTCTATTCACGTGCCTTGTGGATAAACGAGAATCTGCAGGTTGAAGACTTGCCCCAGGTCGATTGGTGGCTGGCACAATACATCCGCAGCCTGGAATCCCCGCTTTATACAGCGGAATATCCCTGCCCGCCCTTGCTGCCAAGGGGGGTGAACAAGTGGCTGATCCACCAGACCACCCAGCGCGGTCCGGCAATTGGTGGAGTTGGGCACTACATGGATTTCAACCGCTGGAATGGCAGCCAGGAACAACTCTGGGCTTATTTTGGTCGGCAAAGAGCGCTGCCAACAAATTGTCCGATCGACAATTTACCCTGTGAGCGTGTGAAGGCAGAGATGGTACCAGCATGACCAGCCTGAGAGAAAGACTGCAAACCTGGCTGCTTAAAGACGAGCAGCAAGAACCTGCCCGCCTCAGCATGGCAATGCCCGAACGTGACAATAGTTTTTTCGTGGGTGCCCAAACCTATGGCAGACAACCGCGCGACCGCGACGCTTATGACCGCCAGAGCGTGCTGAACGACAGCCTGGATGCCTGGCGATTCAACCCGCTTGCCCGCCGCATCGTTGAATTAACCACGCAATATGCCACAGGAGGCGGGCTGACGGCTGTCTGTCAACACTCAGCCACCCAAAATTTTATCGACCTGTTTTGGGGTCACCGCCTGAACCGGATGGCAAACCGTGTCAGCGAGTTTTCGGATGAATTGTGCCTGAGTGGTAATCTCTTTTTGCTGCTGAGCACCGATCAGAGCGGCATGAGTTACCTGCGGGTTTTGCCATCCAGCGATGTTTTGGAAATTGAGTCCAGACAAAACGACATTGAGCAGGAGCTGGCTTATAAACTGCGCGCACCTGGCGATTCCGAGACTGTGCGCTACCCCGCTTACAATCCGCACAAAGACCAGCCGGATGCGCAAGCTCGGCTCGGGCATGTGGTTCTCCATTATGCAGTTAATCGTCCGAGCGGCTCGCAATGGGGCGAGGGCGACCTGACACCAATCCTTAAATGGTTGGCGCGCTATTCTGCCTGGCTGGAAGACAGGGTCAGGCTCAACCGCTTCCGCAATGCTTTTGTTTACGTTGTCAAAGCGCGTTTTGGCAGTGAGAGCGAACGCTCAGCACGCCAACTGCAACTGACTGCCAATCCGCCGGCGCCTGGATCGGTATTGGTCACCGACGAAGGCGAAGAATGGTCGGTGCTTGCACCGAAGCTGGAAGCACTGGACGCCTCCAGTGACGGGTTGGCGATTAAGAAGATGATCGCTGTGGGCGTAGGGCTGCCGCTGCATTTTTTGGCAGAGCCTGAATCTTCCACGAAGACCACTGCAGAGGCGGCTGGCAGTCCGACCTACCGGCGCCTGGGCGAACGGCAGCGCTTTATCTGCCTGATGGTCGAAGACATCCTGCGCGTAGTCGTAACCAGGCGGGCTTACTTTGACCCTTCTGTTGACCCGGCGGCTTTAATCCGGGTAGAGGGTGGCGACATCAGCGCACGCGACAATCGCGAACTGGCGCAAGCCGGGCAGCAAATTGCCCAGGTGGCTGCCGGGCTTTACGAGCACGGTCTGATCGATGAACGAGAAGTGCTCAGGTTGGTCTATCGCTTTGTCGGCGAACGCCAGCCAGAGGTTAAGGGCAATCAATAATGGAAATTTCCGATCTGGGCGTCACGCGTGGGGCGGGCGATCGATCGGTTTTCACTAAACAGGAGATTAAGAAGTGATGGAAGGAGTTTTATGACTGAAAAACGACAGCACCTGGCATTGGAAGTCACCCCGGTTGGCAGCGGTCAGTTCGAGATTCTGGCGATAACCGCCGGTGCAGCCAATGGCTGGGTTTTTCCCGCGCAAGTCTTGCGGGATTCACTCAGCCTGTGGGATGGGGTCAACTGTTTTGTTGATCACAGTCTCAAGGCACGCTCGGTACGTGATATCGCTGGCGTGCTGCGCAAGCCGGTTTGGGATGACGAAACCCAAGGTGTGCGCGCGGAACTGAGTGCTTTTGGTCCGTCTGCTGAGGTGTTGACTGATATCGGTCGCCAGGTCCTGGAGGAATCAAACGAAGCCGCGGTGAAGGTTGGCTTTTCGGCTGATGTCCTTTTCCAGGGGAAAGCCGGCAAAGTAGAGAAGATTTTGCGGATCTACTCTGTTGATCTGGTCTACAACCCTGCTCGCGGTGGGATTTTTCTGCGGGCGCTAAACCAACTCGGAATCAACCCAATCATGGAAGGAGAATTGAGAATGCCTATTCAAACTAACAAACTGAGCCAGGAGGAGACAGAATTCAGCCTGCAAAACGAAGCTGTGGTCGAGAGTAATAGTCTGGAAACACAACTTTCGGAGATGCGCCAGCTGCGCGAAGAAATGAGCGCTTTTCTGCTGGAGAGCAGCCTTTCGAACACCACCCTGCCGACAAGCCTCAAGAATAACATCCGAAAACAATTCCAAAACCGCAGCTTCGCGCCTGCCGAACTGCAAGGCGCTCTGCGGGAAGCCCACGCGCTGCTGAGCGACCTGGAATCAGGGCAAGTGGTCAAGGGTCCTGCCCGAATTGAGGGCATGATCGAGCCGGGTGAGCGCATCCAGGCGGCAGTTGATGACCTGTTTGGCGCTCCACGCGATAAAGCCTTGAACAATGCTTCGGTTGCCAAACTTTCGGGCATTCGTGAGCTCTACCTGACGCTGACCGGTGATTATGATCTGCATGGCGGTTATTTTCCACAACGTGCGCGGTTGGCGACCACTGCCGATTTCAGCGGTCTGGTGAAGAACAGCCTCAACAAATTGGTGAGCAATACCTGGGAAGAACTGGGCAAAGCCGGCTATGACTGGTGGAAAGACATTACTGTCCAAGAGCATTTCAACAGCCTGCACGATATCACTGGCACCCTGATCGGCACTGTCGGTGACCTGCCGATGATTGCTGAAGGCGCTGATTACCCGGAACTGCAGGTGGGTGACTCAGCCGAAACTGCCAGTTTTACCAAATACGGCGGTTACATCCCCCTGACGCTTGAACTAATTGATCGGGACGAAACCCGCAAGCTGCGCTCTTATGCCCGCGAGCTGGCTTCTGCTGGTATGCGCAAGATCTCCAGCCTGGTCGCGCAGATCTTCACCCTGAACGGCGGAACCGGACCGACCATGGCGGACGACGAATCGCTCTTTAACCAGGATCTGGTGACCAACAAGGGCGGGCATGGCAACCTGGGCGTTCTTGAACTCAACCCGACCAATTGGGATGTGGTCAGTTCGAGAGTTTACGCCCAGCCCATGCTGATCAAGAACCAGGCTGGGCTTTATGGGGTCGGACCGCAGATGGCGGTTAACCCCAAATACATCCTCGTTCCGCGCGCTTTGCAGAAAACCGCACTGGAAATTTGCACAGGCGCGTTGGTGCGCGAGGCTGACCACGTCTATGACAACGTCTTGAAAGGCAGCGCGGTGCCGTTGGTGGTACCGGAGTGGACTGACGCCAAAGACTGGGCAGCCGTGTGTGACCCCCGCGTGGCGCCAGCGATTTTCGTTGGCGAACGCTTTGGGCTTGCTCCTGAGATTTTTATTGCCGGCGATGAACTTTCTCCAGCGGTTTTCAGTAACGACGAACACCGCCTGAAAGTTCGCCACTATCTGGCTGTTTGGGTCAACGACTTCAGACCGCTGTTCAAAAACAACATTGCATAAGGAGTACCTATGGCTAAATTTACTATTTTGTTGAGTTCGCGCAAGTTTTGGGCTGCCCTGGTGGGCTTGATCTTCATGGTGATCAAAACTTGGAAACCTGATTTTCCGCTGGACGCTGAACAGCTTGCCGGCATCGTCGCGCTTTTGGTGACCTATATCCTGGGCACAGCCCTCGAAGACGGTTTGCGCGCCGATAAATAACTACGATTTCGGATTGCCCCCTCGTCAAAGGCGAGGGGGCAGGAGGTAAAAATGACAGACAAAGAAATAAAGCAAGTGGTCAGCCGACTGATGGGCAAGGACGTGCTCAGTTATCGCCTGAGGGACGATGGCTTTTTGGTGGTGATCAACAGCCAGGGTTGGAAGGTGACCTTTTCACCTTCAGAGGTGCAGAAAGCCCGCGCAAACGGAAAAAGAAAACCAAAGGTGACCGATGAGTAATTTGGCTGCATTGATAACCCGCCTGGAGAGCTTGTTTCTCGACCCGTACCAGCTGGCGTTGTCGGATAATTTGAAGCAGGAGGCTTTTCGTACCAGCCTGGCAGAGTTGAACAGTGTTTTGTGTGCCGATTTCCGACTGGAAGGTTTGGATGGCGCCAGCCAGTCCACACTGCCGGAAGATCATGTTCCTGCTTTGCTGCGCGAGGCTGCCGCCACAGTGCTGGAAGCGGTTTCGTTTCACAGCCGTTCCAGTTACAGCAATTTACCGGTCGAACATCCTGATATCACTGCCTGGGCGCGTTATCTGAGACAGGAACGCGACCAGATGTTAAACAAGCTGCGCCTGCGGTCGCTGACGCAATCTACTACCCCTGCCTGGGGCACCTGGGAGATGGAGGATGATTAACCTGGCGATCGGCAGGCTGGACTTGCCCGATGAGCAAGGCTGGCTGGCGCTTTCGGGCAGCGGTGTCATGGCAGGGTTGGTCGGTATGGAATACGACTTCCGCCCGGGTCAGGAAGAACACACACAGGAAAATATTAGCTTGCGTTTGAGTGGTTCGCGACCGCAGCTGGAAGCCTGGACGGGCAGGTTGGAAGCCTGTCAACTGCAAATCGAGGACCTATATTTGCGCCTGTGGAGCCAGCAGCGGCAGGAGTTTGGCTATGCCAAAATCCATCAGCTCTCGGTCGGAGTTCAGCCAAAACACCTGGAGTCACATGAAAAAGGATCGCTGGAACTGACACTCAAGCTCACGCGGGAAACGTTGTTTTTCAGCGCAGAGCAGCCCATTCCTCTATCCAATAGCTCCATGCCGCGGGTGGTGAACGGATTGGTGCTATATAACCACGATGACGCTGCTTTTGGGCACGATAACTGGTTTCGGGTCGACGCGAATGAACTTAACCTGGAGTATCCGCCATTGACCCGTTTTCAATTTGACAATACTTATAACGGAAAAGAACTTGGTGATTTTTGGATTGGGGGACTGACGAGCCGCCTGGGAGAGCCGCCGCCGAAAGCGACCTATGAGGCAGAAGCAGGCAGCGGCGGCACAGTCATAAATCACAACCAGGCTTCCGGCGGGAAGTATTGCCGATATCAGTGGAGTGGTGCCGGCTGGCACACACTGACAAGCTGGACTTTGGGAGCAATCGAGGTCAGCCAGTTTTCTGGCTCGACAGTGCTGCCGTTCGTGCGCTTTTTTAACCCCCCAGCAAGTTCTTCAATACAGCTCCGATTATTGATTGACCTCCAGGGCAAACGGGTCTTTGAAGGTCCGGTGACGCAGATTGCGCCTGGGAAGGGCATTGTGGGTCTCGACCGACTGCATTTGCCTTTGGGCGAGCTGCCGCTGAAGAGTGCCGCCATCCCGCATCAACTGATTTTACAAGCCAAACAAAACGAAGATGGTGAGCATTTGCTGCAGATTGATGACCTCCTGCTGCTTCCCCAGCAGCGCTTCGTTGGTTATCACTTTTTGAGCGGTTTGGAGACTTCAATGAGTCTGGTCGAAGATGAAAACACTGGCAAAAGCTGGAGTCTGGACGATGATCTCGAATTTAAAAGCCATACCCGCATTGGAACGGGTCTTGGTTTGCAGCCGAAACTGCCACAATATTTCTGGTGTTTTCAAAGCGACACAGACGGGCAGGCGCCGATTGATCGAACGCTCCGGGTCAGGGGTTGGTATCGCCGGCAATGGAGGTTGCCATGAGTTGGGCGGTGGAAGTGCTTGACCGTGATAATGGTCGTTTTTTGAATTCTCCGGAGATCTGTCAGCCGCTGAGCCTGAGTTGGGATGATTTTTCAGGTCCCGCAAGGGCTTTCGTGAGCTGTCCCTGTGACCACCTGGGGTTGGAAGACTGGCGTTTGCGGCTTGGTCAGGAAATCCGCGTATATGACCCGCAAGGCAGGCTGGCTTGGTGGGGCTACTTGCATGAAGTAATCCTGCGAGAGCATGATTTTCAGCATATAGTCAGCATGGGGACGGTTGCCAATCGGGTGGCTGTTCGATACAACGACCCAAATTCAACCTTAAAGGGTGAATATTTGCAGACCGATTGGTTGGATGAGCTGGAGAGTCAGTCGATTTATGGCATCAAAGAGCTTCTGATAAAGGCTGAGCATTCTTCGAAAAGTACGGCGGAATGGACCGCAGCAGTTTTACTTCACGATCGAGCCTTGCCGAAAATTGAATTAGGACCCAATCGAAAACCGGGCAGCGGTCGAACTTATCTATTGCAATGCCGCGGCTGGCTCGACACACTCAATTGGCGGGTTTGGCGTGGTGTGGCTTCGAGCGTTTCTCATACCCCCTCACAACTGGGCATTCAGCCGCTGGGTAATACACCGGCAAACAGGAAGGTTGTCCAGTCTTTCAGGCTGAAGGATGACCTGGGCATTAACAGCCTTGCGGTCAGAATTCGCAAACTACGCAACCCTTCAGATGCTTTGCGCATGAGCATACAGACCGATTTGTCCGGCGCACCCTCCGGGATGGAGCTCGGTGCCCAGGCGGTTGACGCAAACCAACTCAGCGCAGACGCTTATGGTTGGGTTGAGGCGCGATTGCCTGTGCCGGTCAATATGAACGCAGGAATTCCTTATTGGTTGGTTACGGAGCGCAGCGGGGCGATAAACCCGAGTGATTATTTCCTCCTGGCTGTTGATGAAAATGTTGGTTACCAGGATGGTCAACTGGCAATATATGACCAGTCGCTTTCTGGCTGGAAACCCCGCTCTCCAGAAGCAGACCTGCTCTTCCGGGTGAGTGGCGTGGTTGACCAGGTGGAGCATTTACTTGACGTGGTTGGGTATGGGGGTCAGTTTTTGCGCGGAGCGGAAACCGAAATTGATCAAAGTTTAGCCCTGCCGCCGGCTGATGACCAGGGGCAAACCTGTTTGCAGGTCATTCGAAATTTGCTCTTGCAGGGGAACGCGGTCATGCAGCCGCTATGTTCGGGGGTGGATACCAATCGCAGGTTCCAGGTTTGGAAACGTCCTGAGTCCGTTAGCGCGGCACTGCGGCTCGACCGACAAGGCAAGCTGCAAAATCGTTTTGGTCACCCTTTGGCGGCGCCCTGGCAGGCTGTTGGGCAATGGCTGCTTTCTGACGCGGCTGATCCGCTTTATCTTAACAACCTTTCATATGAGCCCATTGGAGGTAAGTTTACTTACAACCGCAAAATTGAATGAACCAGTAGTTGCCACATTAGCGGGTGGGCAGACTGGCTTCACCCGCTATTTGTTTTAATGTGAAAAAAGCGAAGGTTTCTTGCCCTAAAAAAGTGCAACAACAATATATACATGAGTGTAAGGGGAGGTCCTAATCGTGAGCGCTCAATTACGGCTTACATAGTCAGACCTCCCCAGCTTACGTTCTGAACCCATCCCAGTTGTTGCGATAGCATTGCAGTAGACTCAAATTCGGAGTCCGAATAACCCTGCATTCTGTATTTTATTCCTAAAAAACTTCCATATCTGGAATTGCTTTATCATTATCACTTTGCTTTTACAACAAAGGGGCTGGGATTCTAATTCGGATATAATGATAAGGATAAACCAATAAAATTATTCAACGAATTGTGCATTTTGACATGCAAACGAAGGAAATTATGAAAAAAATAAGGATAGTAAGTGATTCTTCAGCATACATCCCCAAGGAATTGGTGGAACAATATGACCTGTCAATTCTGCCTTTGACGGTAAACTGGCAAGGAAAATCCTTTTACGATGGAATTGATATCCAGGCAAACGAATTTTACGAGCAACTGGCAGTCTCAAAAGAGATGGCAACCACCAGCCAGGTGACTGTTGGGCAGTTTTTGGAGACCTTTGGCAGACTGCTTGATGACGGTAATGATGTGCTTTACCTGGGAATTTCCAAAGGGTTATCCGCAACGTATGATTCTGCCGTTCAGGCTAAAAAAGAACTGGGCGACCCCGAGAATTTGGTCGTGATGGATACCAGGCTCGTCTCGATGGCACTGACATTGATGGTGCTTGAAGTCGCCCGAGCAGCAGAGAACGGCGCCAGCCTGGAGGAATGCTACCAGTTAGCCCAGGATGCCTATTCGCGAATTGGTGTCTATTTTACGGTTAACACGCTCGAATATTTGCACCGCGGTGGGCGCATTAACACCGCCAAACGCTTGCTCGGTTCAGCATTGGACCTGAAGCCAATCATGATGATCCGCGACGGTAAGATCGAGTTGGTTGAAAGTGTGCGCTCTCAGAAGAAAGCCCTTATCCGCATGGTCGAACTTATCGAAAAAGACATTGACGGGCGCTCACCGGTGCGCGTTGGTCCGTTCCATGCCTTGGCGTTTGACGAAATGCTCTCGATGGAAGAGTTGGCACTCAAGCGCCTGCAGCCGATTGAGGTGATCCGTTCTGAAGTCAGCCCGGTGATTGGCAGCCATGTCGGTCCCGGCACGGTCTCGATGGCTTATATTGTAGACAAGTAAATATTAAATTTCCTCCTTTTGGGAGCACTCCTACCGGGCAGAATTTTGCCTGGTTGCTGTTCGTGTCGATTTCATTTAAGAGCGGGTAACTTGTGAACTGCACCCCAAAAGTTGGACAATAAATCCAACCGAGGAGGTGCAGTTTTTA
>ERZ764778.3471-NODE-3471-length-12415-cov-16.705097_pt1 | contig 12415 bp, 8 predicted proteins | sample MGYA00374951_ERZ764778 | MGnify/ENA primary metagenome ERZ764778 (study PRJEB28918, sample SAMN05720193) | bioreactor metagenome | isolation source: Anaerobic biogas reactor | place: USA:Washington, USA | collected 2015-08-08 ...
ATCTTGGCAAAATCGATAACATCAGACAGGATTTGATTATGTATACATTTTTCCCAGGATTTTCGGTTTTTTTTGTTTTCTATTATAGGGCTGGGGGGAAATGAGACGGTAGGGGGGAACAAGAGAAAAGATGGGTGAATGACGAGAATGAAAAAGGGAGAACAAGGAACGTGATAGAGACGAATATAAGAGAAAAGTCATGTTGATAACAGAGTTGCCGTACGAGTTTATCGATTCCCGCGATATATCCAGTCTGATTTGTTTATGGACCTGGTTCCGGTTGATCAGGAGTCCTGATTATGATTCCTAGCTCTGCGGTTTCTGCAGGGGTGAATGACTACTAGAATATTATTTGGTGCCCCGGTGACTCAAAGCACCGAGGCGATCGAATCGCTGTTGAAATACCTTGGTAAGCCGATTGATCCGCTTCCCGATGTGGTTAAGCTCCTGGACATGGTGCTGGTTCTGAACAACAGGAAAGACGCATATTACATCACCACTGCCAAATCATGCAGTTGCCCTTCTGCCGCATACCGGCCTGGCCAGAAATGCAAGCACCAGCGGCGGTATTTTCCTGGAACTGATGCACCAGGGCGTGTTGCTGCCGAGACATCAGATAGCATCCGCCCCGGCGGGAAGTGGCCTGGAGGGTTCAACGGCCCTGTAGACATTGACACGATCAAGGCCAAGACCGCAATTGACCAGAAGGAGGCCTGAAGACAATGGCCTCCGACGTCTATTCTCAGGTGAATGACCGCATCCTTGCAGCCCTGGAACAGGGAATCATCCCCTGGAAGCGCCCCTGGACTGGCCAGCTGCCCACAAATTACGACAGCGGCAAGCAATATCGGGGCGTTAACATCCTGACTCTTGGTATCGCCGAGATGGTCAGGGGCTACTCCTCTCAGTATTGGCTGACCTTTCGGCAGGCTCAAAAACACGGCGGGCACATCAAGAGAGGCGAGAAGGCCACCTACATTGTATTTTCGGATAAGAAAGTCAGGGAGGTCGAGAAGGAAGACGGGACAACGGAGCTGAAGGTCTATCATTTTATCAAGTCCTTCCCGGTGTTCAATTGGGATCAGACCGAAGGCGTACCCAGGAAGGAGGCAGGTGCAACCCTGGACCCAGATCGAGATCTGATTGAGGTATGCGATACCATCCTCTCCAAGATGCCCAACCCGCCCGCTTACAGGGAGAGCGGGAGTTCGGCCTACTATATGCCAAAGGACGATCTTGTGAACCTTCCACAAATGGATACATTCAGGACGACGGATGGATACATTGCTACGAAATTCCACGAGTATGGCCACAGCACCGGTCACAAATCAAGGCTGAATCGCTCGGGGGTCATGGGCGTGGCATCATTCGGCGGCGAAGAATACAGCTTCGAGGAGCTGGTTGCTGAGCTGACATCGGCTTATCTGTGCGCCGGCAATGGGATCGACAACACTCTGGAGAATTCTTCGGCGTATATACAGAACTGGCTGAGCGTTCTAAAAGACGACAAAACCATGTTTCTAAAGGCCAGCGGAAAAGCGGCTGCTGCGGTTGAATATATCTGTGGCAAAGGGGCAGGAGCAACGCCTGCCTCCTAAATTTTCTATTTTATGATTATATTATCAAAAATAACCACATTCCTAGAATAATACTGCAATATCGATAATAGTTGAGCCGTTTGAGGAGCGGCTTGATGGGGCGACGACTCATTACACGCATATGCTATTGGAACAAGGCTATTTTGCCTGCAATCGCACGTGGCTATGCTATGAAGGTAATATGAGCAGCTCGGCAGCACATAGTCACATTTACCGGGGGGGACAGTCGGCTTGCCCTTCCGGGAGGTCGGTGCCAACCGGGGGCTCAGGATCTATTGCCGCATATGCTTCGCATTACTCGCTTCGCGATGCAGTAGTGTTGCTATGCTTTTTTTGGTCAATTCGATCTGTGGTTCCTTCAGCAAAGGACAACAAAATCCGGAAGGCCGACGAGGAGCTGGTTGGCAGGCCCTGGCGAACGGGGCCGCGAATATCATTTCATGCGGGGCAGTACTGATGCCATTGCAGTAGATCACATGAGCCTGGCAGCGATGGCCGAGGGCCTGGGGGGCACATGCTGGATAGGTGCCTTCCACGAGGATCAGGTCAAAAAGATTCCAGGGATACCAGAAAATATCCTGGTGGTCGTGGTGCTGCTTTGGGCTTATCCAGCCGAGGCCCCTGCGTCCAAGCCGCGGAAGGAGCTGGAGGAGGTAGTGGCCTATGATGGATGGCGGAGCTGCCCCCTGGGGTTCCCGTTTCTTTCTCGGGCGGCTCGGTTTGATCTCAGTGAGGGATGATGTCCAAAAATTTTTCGTAAAAAAAGACGAAAAATCGCCTATTATAGGAGCAACCCCAAAAAATGATAAAAACACGGAATTTGAATGAGATAAAGATAACATTTAATTATATTATACGATTTATATCTATATTTAATTTTATTTGACCGACCGCACATCAAGCCCCTGATACCTACATGCTCTTCTGATGAAGGTATTTCTCAGCGGCCACTGAAAGTATAGTTGCGATGCTGCGGCGCAGTAAAGGGGATATGATCCCTCTCCTGGGGCTGAGGGAGGCTCTACGTTAACGGATTAGGTAAGGCAAGCCCACCTGCCCCGCCGCGCCAAGCCCACTAAGGATCAGCATGGGCAGTAATGGTATCTTTTTGCCAATAAGGATGGAAAAACTAAAACAAAAATATGGGGATGGCAGTCATATGGATAGGGGTGGTGAGGGCGAACGGTTTCAAAGAAGCTGGACTATCTATGAAGCTGCAATATTATGCTGGTCGGCTTAGAATGAGGGGTAACCCATAAATTCCTTGTTCCTATTCTGATATCCAGACCCCTCATAATCCCCAACGAATATGATCCCAAAGAAAGATTGGCGAACATTGAAGAAGCAAAAGGTAAGGACAATATGCCCATAAAAAAATCCGAACTCTATAGCTCCATATGGAAGAGCTGCGATGAACTCAGGGGCGGCATGGACGCCTCGCAGTACAAAGACTATGTGCTCACCCTCTTATTCGTTAAATACGTTTCAGACAAGTATGCCGGTGACCCGGATGCTTTGATCGAAGTCCCGTCAGGTGGCAGCTTCTCGGATATGGTAGCAGCCAAAGGCAGCAAGGAGATAGGCGACCGTATCAATAAGATCATCGGCAAGCTGGCTGACGCCAACGGTCTCAAGGGCGTAATTGACCTGGCCGACTTCAACGATGAGGATAAGCTCGGAAGGGGCCAGGAGATGGTAGATCGCTTGACCAATCTGATCACCATTTTCGAGAATCCAGCACTGGATTTCAGCAAGAACCGCGCCGAAGGGGACGATCTTCTTGGGGATGCCTACGAATACCTGATGCGTCACTTCGCCACCGAGTCCGGCAAGAGCAAGGGACAGTTTTACACTCCTGCGGAAGTCTCAAGGGCAATGGCAAAGGTGGTGGGCATAAACCAAGATACACGCCAAGACCAGACCCTTTATGACCCCACATGCGGTTCTGGCTCTCTCCTCTTGAAAGCCTCGGATGAAGCGCCTCGTGGACTTACCATTTACGGCCAGGAAAAGGATAACGCTACTGCGGGCCTGGCTAAAATGAACATGATCCTGCATGATAAGCCCACCGCAGAGATCTGGAAGGACAATACCCTCACTGCACCGCACTTCAAGCAGGATGGCGGTATCCTCCTGACAGTCGACTTTGCAGTAGCCAATCCGCCCTTCTCCGATAAGGCTTGGAGCAATGGACTTGATCCGCTCAATGATGAATTCAGACGCTTCGAAGATGGCATTCCTCCCGCTAAGAACGGCGATTATGCCTATCTCCTTCACCTCCTGAAATCCATTAAGAGCACTGGCAAGGGTGCCATTATCCTGCCGCATGGTGTGCTGTTTCGGGGAAATGCCGAGGCTGAGATTAGAAAGAGGCTCATCCGGAGGGGTGTGATTAAGGGCATCATTGGCTTGCCCGCAAACCTGTTCTATGGGACCGGCATTCCGGCCTGTATAATTGTGCTGGACAAAGAGCTTGCGTCATCAAGGCAGGGCATCTTCATGATAGACGCATCCAAAGGCTTCATGAAGGACGGCAATAAGAACCGCTTGCGCTATCAGGATATTCGCAAAATAGTGGATGTATTTAACAACAAGATTGAGATACCCAAGTATTCCCGCTTGATACCGTTGGGCGAGATCGAATCCAATGACTTTAATCTCAATATCCCGCGCTACATCGATGCAGGAGATGAGGAGGACCTGCAAGACATTGAGGCTCATCTGTTGGGCGGCATTCCTGAGAGGGACATCGAGAGTCTGGCAGCCTACTGGCAAATCTGTCCGACTTTGAAATCTGAACTTTTCACTCCCGCCAATCGACCTGGATATCTGCAGCTCAAGATCGACCCCAAAGAGATCAAGAATACAGTATTTCAGCATCGTGAATTCGTCGCCTTTACCGAGCAGGTAAAAGATCGCTTCCTTGGCTGGCAGGCGGCCAGCACGCCAATTCTTAAAGACCTGAAGCTGGGCGATAAGCCCAAAGCATTGATAGAATCGATTTCTGAAGATCTACTTATCCGTTTTTCTGATGTGCCTCTGGTTGATAAGTATGATGTCTATCAGCACCTGATGAGCTACTGGTCAGACATTATGCAAGACGACGTCTATATGATCGTCTCGGATGGCTGGAGGGCCACGGATATTGGCAAGCCGAATGTAGACCTGATCCCGGCGCAGCTTATCATTAACCGTTACTTCAGGTCTGAAGCCGAGGCCGTCGAGAGATTGGAAGCCGACCGAGAGGCTGTCGCTCGTGAGATTGATGAGATGGTAGAGGAGAACAGCGGCGAGGATAGCCTTCTGGAAGAGGCTAGGAATGATAAAGGCAAGATCACAAAGGCAAGCATTAAAGCGCGGCTCGCTGCCATCAAGCACGATTGGGATGCAAAGGAAGAGCGCAAGGTATTAAATGAATACCTAAAGCTCATCGAAAAAGAATCTGCTGCTGGCAGGAAGGCGAAGGATGCGCAGAGATCCCTGGATGGTAAAGTCCGGGCATTGTATGCCAGGCTAAGCGAGGAAGAGGTCCAGTCCCTGGTCGTCGATGACAAATGGATGGCCACCCTTGAATCCGATATTAAAACCGAGATAGACCGCATTACTCAGGCACTCACAGACCGGACCAAGCAGCTTGCCGAGAGATATGCTCAACCATTGCCTGCACTCGCAGATGAAGCTGAAAATCTTAGAATGAAGGTGGATGAGCACCTGAATAAGATGGGATTCGTATGGACGTGAAAGACCGATACAGATGTCCCATAGATTGGGAGATAATAACACTTGGTGATCTTTTCGCATTCAAGAATGGCTTAAATAAAAGAAAGGAGTATTTCGGATACGGCACACCGATCGTGAATTATATGGATGTTTATAAGCGATCAGGTATTCGGGCAGCGGATCTCAATGGCAGAGTAAATTTGAGTAAACAGGAAATTAAGGCATATGAGGTCCGTAAGGGAGATGTGTTTTTTACGCGCACGTCCGAAACAACAGATGAAATAGGGATCGCTTCCGTGATGCTAGATGATCCACAAGATACTGTTTTTAGTGGATTCTTGTTGAGAGCACGCCCAAGGAATGAGTGCCTTGATGATCAATTTAAAAAATACTGCTTCTCTACGAACGAAGTTCGGAAAGCTATTATCTCAAAGAGTTCTTACACGACAAGAGCGCTTACTAACGGTCGCTTGCTTTCATCTGTAACTATTCCATTGCCTTCCATCCACGAACAGCGCGCCATCGCCGCTGCCCTTAGCGATGTGGACGCCCTCATCGCCGCGCTGGACCGACTCATCGCTAAGAAGCGCGACATCAAGCAGGCCGCCATGCAGGAACTTCTCACGGGGAAGAAAAGGCTGCCGGGATTCAGTGGAAAATTATCTTCAGTCTGTCTAGGAGAACTTGGTAGTTTCTCGAAGGGTAGAGGAATAAAAAAGGATGATGTTGCTGCAAGCGGCATTCCGTGTGTTCGTTATGGAGAAATATATACTCACTACAATGACTATATTAGGGAATTCCATTCCTTTATTTCAGAAGAAATTGCCAAAGAGTCTCAACAAATAAGAAATGGCGACCTGCTTTTTGCGGGTTCAGGAGAGACTGCTGAAGAGATTGGAAAATGCGTTGCATACTTGAAAGATGAAGAAGCATGTGCTGGCGGAGATATTGTCATTTTTTCGCCAGAAAAGCAAAACTCAATGTATCTCGGCTACTTGATGAATCACTCCTCGATTGTAATACAGAAGGCAAGAATGGGACAAGGAGATGCTGTTGTACATATTAGTGCGAAAAATCTGGCCGGATTAAGGTTAAAACTGCCGCCTATTAACGAACAAAATGCTATCGCCTCTATCCTATCCGACATGGATGCCGAGATCGCCGCCCTCGAAACCCGCCATCAGAAGACCCTCGCCCTCAAGCAGGGCATGATGCAGGAGCTGCTTACCGGACGCATTAGGCTAATTAAGGGAGCTGAAGCATGAGCAACATTATTCCGACTTATCGCAGTGTGCAGCAATTGCTCCAAAACCAATCTTTTTCTATTGATGAATTCCAGCGTGAATACAAATGGGAAAAAGAGAACATAGAGGAGCTATTATCCGATCTGCAGGACAAGTTTCTTAACTGCTATCAGAAAGGTGACGAAACTCGCAAAGTGGCCAACTACGAGGATTATTTTCTGGGCTCTATTATCGTCAGCAAACGAAATGGCAAAAAATTCTTAATTGACGGCCAGCAACGTGTCGCATCTCTAACTCTGCTATTGATATACCTGCATCGCCACGCCAAGGCCAAAGATTTGCCTGAATCTCTGATAGGCAGCATTGCACCGCTCATTTATTCTGATAACTTGGGCACCCCCTGCTTCAACCTTGATATTCCAGAGCGTTTGCCCGTTGTCGAGGCATTGTTTTATAATACTCCGTTCACGCCTGATGGCCAGGACGAGTCTATTCAGAATATGTATGCACGCTACGGAGACATCGAAGCCAGGGACCTCGCAGGAGAGCTAGACGACGCTTTGCCGCATTTCATTTACTGGCTGATGACGAAAGTAGGTCTGATCGAGATAGCTACAGATAACGATAATTATGCTTATGCGATCTTCGAGACGATGAACGATCGAGGCAAGCCGTTAAGTCCTGTCGACATGCTGAAAGCCTATCTTTTAGCTCCTATTGAGGACAGTGAGCAGCGGCGCAACGCCAATCAAATCTGGAAACAACAAGTCCTGAACCTAATATCCTGGCGCGGTGAGCATGATCCAGAACAAGATGCTAATTGCATCAAAGCATGGTTCCGTGCCCAATATGCCTATTCAACTCGCGAACGCAAGGCTAACTCAGAGGATAAGGATTGGGAATTGATTGGCTCAATGTTTCATCGTTGGGCACGCGATAATCATGATCGTTTGCAGCTTGGTAATGGTAGCCAAAATTACTCTTTTATAAGAAACGACTTTCCATTCTTTGCTAAGGCTTACCAGCTCATACTCAATGCCAGTATAAGCTATCGATACAAGCCAGGTCTTGAAGCTGTGTTCTTCAACGCCCAAAATAAATTCACATGGCAGAATACTGTATTGCTTGCGCCTTTATGTGCGACAGACAGTGATGATATCATCCGCCGAAAGGTTGCCGCAACTGCTACATATCTTGATATTTGGCTCATGAGGCGAGCTGTGAACTATATTAGAGTCGGATACTCAAACGCTGCCTATTCTATGTTCCAGCTCTGTCGAGATATTCGCCGCAAATCTCTGCCAGACCTTGTGGACATCCTTTATCTTAAACTTGCTAATGATGATGTTACCTTTGAGGGATGCCCGATCAAAGGACGAGATGGAATCAATGGCCTTTATCTCAATCAATTCAGCCGACGCTATATATACCACTTGCTGGCTCGGCTGGCCGCTTATGTGGAAGTTGCTATTGGCGAGCATGATCAGTTCGAAAAATACGTGGATCGCTCAGTTGGGAATCCGTACGATATCGAACATATTTGGTCAAAGGATTATAGGAGCTACCCTGGGATATTCGATAGTGATAGCGACTTTGATTTCTTGCGCAATCATGTGGCTAGTCTATTGTTACTCCCAGCAGATGTAAATCGTAGCCTGCAAGACAAAGCGTTCGAGGAAAAGGCTCCTCACTACGCAAAACAAAACCTATATGCTGCCAGCCTAACAGCCTTTACTTATGAACATAAGCCGAAGCTTCAACAATTTAAAACGAATTACAATATTCCTTTTGAGGGATACAAAGAGTTTGGCAAAAAGGAACAGATAGAGCGCCGTGAACTGGTTCGAGCTTTAGTCCACCGGGTGTGGTCACCGGATCGTCTCACCGAGGTATTAAGATGATTACTGTAGGATTACCTGAGCGGCCCGTACAAAACCGAGTGATCGAATTATTCGGCGACACTTTGGGCTACGACTACCTGGGCAACTGGATTGATCGAGAAAATAATCGCAACATCGAAGAGGGCCTCCTACGCGAATTCCTGAAAGACATGCAGGGCTATGAAAAGAGCCTGATCAACCGTGCCTTGCATGAGCTGAACCGCGTTGAAGGCGACCAGAGCCGCAGCCTCTACGACATCAACAGGGAGGTCTACAGCCTCCTTCGCTACGGCGTGAAGGTTAAGGATGGAGCAGGCGAGCAGACACAAACCGTCTGGCTAATAGACTGGCAGCATCCGGAGAAAAATCACTTCGCCATTGCCGAGGAAGTGACGGTCCCTGCTGCCAGTGCCGGAGCCTACCCTAAGAGGCCGGACATTGTGCTCTACGTCAATGGCATAGCCCTAGGGGTGCTGGAGCTGAAGCGTTCAACCATCTCGGTATCAGAGGGCATACGCCAAAACCTTGACAACCAAAAGAAGGAATTCATCCGTCCCTTCTTCACCACTATCCAATTGGTCATGGCCGGTAACAGCAGCCAGGGCGTGCGTTATGGCGTCATTGAAACCCCTGAGAAATATTACCTTACCTGGAAGGAAAATAGCCCCCTCGTTGATCCGCTTGAACGGGACTTGGTGCAACTCTGTAACAAATCGCGTCTCTTGGAGCTGATCCACGACTTCATGGTCTTCGATGCCGGGATAAAGAAGATCTGCCGACATAATCAGTACTTCGGAATTAAGTCCTCTCAGGATTATATCCGCCGCCGCGAAGGAGGCATCATCTGGCATACCCAGGGAAGCGGCAAGACTCTGACTATGGTCTGGCTGGCCAAGTGGATAAAGCAGACCAATAGCAGCGCCCGTGTGTTGATAGTTACCGATCGCACTGAGCTGGATGACCAAATCGAAACTGTATTCTTGGGCGTCAATGAGGAGATCTACCGCACCAAGAGCGGTGCCGACCTGATAGCCTGTCTCAATGATACCCGACCTATAATGATGTGCTCGCTCATCCATAAGTTCGGGGGCAAGTATGGAGAAAACGAAGAGGCAGAGGCAGATGTAGATGGCTTCACCGCCGAGATGAAGAGGGCTTTGCCACCATATTTCCGTGTTAAGGGCGATTTCTATGTATTTGTGGACGAGTGCCACCGAACCCAATCTGCTGCACTGCATGATGCGATGACGAGCATACTGCCAAAAGCCCTTTTTATCGGCTTTACCGGCACGCCACTACTCAAGAAGGATAAGAAGACAAGCATGGAGGTATTTGGCCGATACATCCATACATATAAATTTGACGAAGCGGTAGCAGATGGAGTAATTGTAGATCTGCGTTATGAAGCAAGGGACATCGACCAGATCATCACCTCCGAGGCTAAGGTTGATCAGTGGTTCGAGGCTAAGACCAGGGGTCTCACTGATCCGGCAAAGGCCGAGCTTAAAAAACGTTGGGGCACTATGCAAAAGCTGCTATCCAGCCGCTCCCGTCTGGAGAAGATCGTTCAAGACATCTTGTTCGATATGGAAACCCGCCCGAGGCTCATGGATGGTCACGGCAACGCCATGCTTGTTACCAGCAGCATCTACGAGGCATGCAAATGCTACGAGCTTTTCGCCGAGACGGACCTAAGGGGTAAATGCGCTATAATCACATCCTATAAACCATCTCCTTCTGACATCAAGGGCGAAGAGAGTGGGGAGGGTCTTACCGAAAAGCTGCGCCAGTACGAGATATATCGAAAGATGCTTGCGGAATGGCTTAATTTGTCAGAAGATGCTGCCATGCATAAAGTAGAGAAATTTGAGAGTGAGGTCAAGGAGAAATTCATCAAAGAGCCTGGACAAATGAAGCTTTTAATCGTGGTGGATAAGCTCCTCACCGGCTTTGACGCTCCTTCGGCCACATATCTCTACATAGATAAGCAGATGCGTGATCATGGCTTGTTCCAGGCTATCTGCCGTGTAAACCGGCTGGACGGTGAAGATAAGGAATATGGCTACATCATAGACTACAAGGACTTATTCCGGAATCTGGAGAAGGCAGTAAAGGATTACACATCAGGAGCCTTTGATGGCTATGAAAGAGAAGATGTGCAGGGCTTGTTGGAGAACAGACTGGATAAAGCCAAGGAAAGCCTAGATCAGGCATTGGAGAAGGTAAGAGGGCTATGCGAACCTGTTGAGCCTCCCCGAGACAGCCTTGCCTTTATGCACTATTTCTGTGCCAAGGATTTGGGAAGCATCGAGCAAATTAAAGCCAACGAGCGGAAACGTCTGGAACTCTACAAGTCGGTTTCAGCCCTTTTGCGTGCTTACGCGGCCATAGCCAATGAAATGGTTGCGGCAGGCTACACGCAATCACAGGCTGAGACGATAAAAAAAGAGGTACAGTACTTCGAAAATGTGCGCAATGAAATAAAGCAGGGAAGTGGCGACTTCATCGACCTGAAACTCTACGAACCAGCTATGCGCCATCTGATCGACTCGTATATTCAGGCAAAAGATAGCAGGATAGTATCAACGCTGGATGATATGACTTTGATCCAGCTCATTGTTGAGCAAGGTGTGAGCATAGTTGATGCATTTCCCGATGGCATCCGCAATGATCCAAGGGCAATCGGCGAGGCTATAGCAAATAACGTCCGCAGGTTAATTATCAACCGGACACCGATCAACCCTAAATACTACGAAGAAATGTCAGCTCTGCTTGATGCATTAATCGAAGAGCGCAGGATTGGTGCTAAGGAATATAAGGAGTTTCTGGAAGAGATAATCGAGCTGGCCAAACGTGCCAAGAAGCCAGAAGGCAACTATCCAGCTCAAATAAATACCCAAGGCAAGCGTGCTCTTTATGATAACCTAAATAGAGAAGAAGAACTTGCATTGCAGCTGGATGTAGCAATCCGGGATAACAAAGAGCATGGCTGGATCGGCCATCCTATTAAGGAGAAGAAGTTACGCAATGCATTGCGCAAGGTACTTGGCGATGAATCGCTATTAAAGGCTACTCTTGAGATCGTTAAACATCAAGACGAATACCAATGAAGCGGCTGATTTGCATCAGTGGAATTGATGTCGAGATCATCAATAAGGATATAAAGAATCTACATGTAGGTGTCTATCCACCGGAAGGCAGAGTTCGCGTAGCAGCGCCGCTCCAGGTTGATGAAAATGCTGTGCGGATGGCGGTTATATCAAAGTTATCATGGATTAAGCGGCAAAAGGCCAGTTTTCACGAACAACCCCGGCAGTCGAAACGTGAATATGTCCCTCGTGAGAGCCACTATTTTCTAGGCGACCGATACCTACTCAATGTAAATGAACAACCGGGTGTGGCAAGGGTTGAGATCCGTCGCAAAAATCAGCTTGATCTGTTCGTACCTTGTGGATCGGATGCGTCCCAACGCGAACGTGTTTTATTTGCCTGGTATCGCAAAGAACTCAGGGCTAGGATTCCAAACCTGATTGATAAGTGGCAGGCGATAATTGGGGTTGAGGTCGTGGATTGGGGAATTAAGCGCATGAAAACCAAATGGGGATCATGTAACATTGAAGCCCGGCGAATTTGGCTTAATCTAGAATTGGCTAAGAAGCCGGTTCAATGCCTTGAATATATTGTGGTCCATGAGATGGTACATTTGCTCGAAAGACACCACAACGAGCGATTCGCCGAGCTGATGGATGGATTCATGCCTTCATGGCGTCTTTACCGTGATGAACTAAATCGTACTCCGCTGGGCCACGAGAAATGGAGCTATTGAAAACTTGTATGTGTTTAGCTCCATCTAATCACTATCATCGAGTCCATTTGCATTACAAAGAGAATGGACAAATCCTTGAGGAGGATATTTAACTTGGCTCCTCGCTATTCTCTGTGGGTAGCTGGTTAAGTCTTTATAGCAACTCAT
>ERZ764778.3477-NODE-3477-length-12408-cov-7.071966_pt1 | contig 12408 bp, 7 predicted proteins | sample MGYA00374951_ERZ764778 | MGnify/ENA primary metagenome ERZ764778 (study PRJEB28918, sample SAMN05720193) | bioreactor metagenome | isolation source: Anaerobic biogas reactor | place: USA:Washington, USA | collected 2015-08-08 ...
GCTCGCACCCCCGCGACAGCGCCAGGACCCCGACGAGCAGGGCCGCGACGAACGGCACTTTATACTGCATGAAGCCAGCGGCAGAGGCGGCGGAAGAGGGATTCGCGTGGTTCTGGCTCCAGGGACAACAGGATACCTTCGGGCGTCGTCGTGCGGCCCCGACCAAGTGACGACCCCGAAGAGGGGTGTCCGATAGAGGTTCGAAAAAAGAGAAGTCACGATCAAACAGGCAGAAAGCCCACCCCTTTAGGGGTGGGAGCAGTCACGAGGAGGGCTTTTTCCCTTTACTCCCCCTGCGGTAGTGGTGGAACCGGGGCACAACTTTCTTCGCCATAGTATCATCTCTTGCGACGAGAGGATATAGTCCTTCTGATGCAGATCACATCAGCCGGAACCCGCCGAGGTCGAACGGGTCGTCGCGGCGGCTCTTTTTCTTCTTCTTCTGCGTCTTCGGCCGGCTCGGGGCGGGCATGAGATCGTCGAGCCGAGTCATATCATCCAGCCCGGACCGCATGCGGACGGGCTTTGACCGGGTCGTCCGTCCGCCCCGGGTTGTACGGGATCTGCGCTGATTCTCCTGTGCGGCTTTCCGGGCGGCTTTGGCCGAGGCGGCAAGCGCTTCGGTGACGGGGGCGGCCCGCTCCACTACGCGCCCGAGCTTCTTCCCGATCTCGGAGGGGTGCGCCTCGTCATACTTGCGGTACATCTTTTTCTGTGCCTCCCGCTGTTCCCGCAGTTCTTTCCGGCCGGCTTTGATGCCTTCCCGGATCCGGGTGAGCGCTCCCCGGTAGACCGGGCCGCGCTGTTCCCGCTCAAGTGCGTCCTGCCGGGCGCGGGCCTCGGCGGCCCGGCGGGCTTCCATCTCTGCAATCTCTGCGTTGAGTCGCGATCTGTCGTAATCCATTCGATTTTCACCTCATTTTGTGGAAGAGGTCGCCAAGCGAGATCTTGCCGACCTTCTTGCATCGGGCGGGGTCGATGAGGTCCACCCGGATCTTTTTCAGTTCGTCGATGCCGATCCAGCGGTCCACCTGGCGGGGCAGGCGGACGATCAGGTTTCTGTCGCGGTTTGTCATGGTCACACTCTCCCTAAGAGCACTTTTGCGAGGATGCCGCCGCCGGCAAACGCCATCGTCAGCAGCATCACAACGAGGGCGTCTTCGCCCATCAGGAACGCCATCATCGAGCCGCCCAGAACGCCGACGATGAACGGCATGGTGGTGTCCTGCGTGTAGAGGTAGAACCCCATGCAGAGGGTGCCCCAGATGATGAGGAAGACCCAGGAGCCGAAGATCTGCGTGAGCGGCAGCATGAGGCTGAAGAAGAGCCCGTGGACGTCGATGAACCCGCTGTCCCGGCTGAACCAGTAACTGGTGTAGTAGCCGGTCTCGGGATCCCAGCGGAACGCCGAACCGTTGAGGGTGGGTGAGGAACCCGGAGATATAGTTTGGGGCAGGGTCGGGTCGGCAACGGTGCCGCTGAAGACGTGGAGGGTCTGGGTGGCAGATCTGCTGCCGTACTGGTTTGTGGCGGTTAGGGTGACCAGATAGGTGCCGGTTGTGGCGTAGGTGTGGGTGGGGTTCCGCACGGTTGAGGTGGTGCCGTCCCCGAAGTCCCAGACCCAAGAAGTGGCGTCACCGGAGATGGTGCTCTGGAACTGAATCAGGGTGCCGGTGGAGAGTTCGTCGCCGGCAAAGGTGTACGTGAAGGACACGTACGGGGCGGTGGCGGGAGAGGTGTGGGTGAGCTCTTCGCCGTAATACCAGGTGCCGTCAATCCGGACGGCGGCACGGTAATAATATTTGGTGCCGGCAGTATAACTGGTCGTCACCGGGTAACTGAACGCGGCCTCGGTATAATCGCCGCTGGACGAGATCCAGTTGTGATCGTATCCGGACGCACTGGGGACGGTGCCTTCGGGGTTGTTGTGACGGGTGGTGCCCCAGACGAACCCGACGTAATCAACGGTCTTCTCAGATGTCGCCCCGGTGGTCGTGCCGTGGAACGTCATGCCCTCGGTGGCCGGAAGGGTCCGGATACCCTGCATCGCACGGTAGAGGCCGTCGATGGTGACGGGATCGATCAGACCCGCGTCACGCTTGGCAGCGACGTAATCGAGGATCTCCGCGAACCGGTCTACGTGCGTCCCGTACTGAGTTGGTTCGTCCGATACGTCGTGAGTCAGCAGGATCAGGACTTCGTGGTTCTCGATGGCGTTATCGATCAGGGTTTTTACCCCATCAATCGTCTGGTCCTCACGGACGAACATGGTCTGTGCCTTCAGACGATACCAGTCGATAGATTGTCCCCATTCCGAGATCACTTCGGGATCTCCGGGGCCGCCGCGACCGGAAAGACGGTATTCGGCAATTATGGCGCGAGAAGTGGCGTCGTTCGAGGTGCCGGGGTAACAGTGGTGTTCGGGTATCGGCAACCCGTTTGCGAGGAACCGGGCATTAACCGCTTCCAGGTTCGTCCGTAACGCACTCTCCGTGAGTGTGGTCACGGCGCTGTGGTCGAGGGTGTGACACTCAATACCGTGCCCCGCGTCGCGTAACTCGCGGATCTGGTCCCAGGACATGTATTGCCCGGTCCCCGCCCACCCTGCAATCACATTGAAGGTCATCGGAATGCCTTTCGCGGACGCCAACGGGTAAACCTGGGTGTAATCGGTCGTGATCCCGTCGTCCGTCTGGAGGACGATCATCGGGGAAACGGGACGCGGTTTGTAGGTGATTAACTCGTCCTGCAGCGAGATATGGTGTGCCGCCATCCAGGCAACGGAACGGGTGACGTTGGAGATCTGGATCGAGTGGATCTCACCGTGCAACGTTCTGGACGCGTCGATCCACCGGCCGAACACCAGGTCGTTGGGTGTCGCCAACGGTTCGCCGGAATACGTCTTCGCGCCCCCGTTGATGCCGCTGTAGACGAGACGGACGGTCTTGTCCGTATACGACCGGGCAACTGCGAACCCGTACCGGTTCCCGGCGGCGATCGGGGTATATGCGTAGTAACTATACCCTACCCCGGCGTCCGATTTCTGGGTGAAGGTCATCTGGGAGACATATCCGCCGACACAATACTCTCCGTTGTATTTCTTCTCCACCAGTCCGGGTACGTTGTTGTAGGTCAGGGATTCAATGTAGTAGTCAACCTCGATCGTGAGATCGCCGGTGATCTGGAGCGTCGGGTCGTTCGGGACCGAGACGTAACTGTCCACTCCGTTGAAGTGGAGGCACCGCCCGATCGGGCCGTCCGTCTCCGTCGCCCCGTAGATCGTGCCGTGGTTGCCGTTCGGCGACGAGTCGAGCACCTGCCCCCCGGTGTTCTTCATGTGCCAGACGCCGGCATACCCGTTGCTCCAGACCTGTTGCGCCGCCGCCGAGCCGGTGTCGCCGACAAATTCTGTCATCGGTGCGTGCGCGGGGTCGAAGTAGAGGTACATCGTGGTCGCAGTACTCGGTTCGATCCGGGGAACGCGCACCCACAGGTATGCCGTTTTGTTCGCCGTGTCCCATTCGGCGATCTCCGTGTAGAGCGGTGTCCCGTCACTCGTTGTGAGGCAGATCCGGGTCCGGTTGGCGTCACTCCCGAGCGCGGTGAAGATTTTTGAGATGTCGGTGTGCTGCGACCCGGAGGAGGTCGAGAGTTTCACCATGACCGGGAAATCTTCCAATACGCCGGTCACTTTGCCTGCAGGGATAATGAGCTGGATGGGGTCGTAGGACCAGTCCCAACTGTGGATCGGGTCGGCAACGGTGCCGCTGAAGACATGGAGGGTCTGAGATGCGGATCTGCTGCCGTACTGGTTTGTGGCGGTTAGGGTGACCAGATAGGTGCCGGTTGTGGCGTAGGTGTGGGTGGGGTTCCGCACGGTTGAGGTGGTGCCGTCCCCGAAGTCCCAGACCCAAGAAGTGGCGTCACCGGAGATGGTGCTCTGGAACTGAATCAGGGTGCCGGTGGAGAGTTCGTCGCCGGCAAAGGTGTACGTGAAGGACACGTACGGGGCGGTGGCGGGAGAGGTGTGGGTGAGCTCTTCGCCGTAATACCAGGTGCCGTCAATCCGGACGGCGGCACGGTAATAATATTTGGTGCCGGCAGTATAACTGGTCGTCACCGGGTAACTGAACGCGGCCTCGGTATAATCGCCGCTGGACGAGATCCAGTTGTGATCGTATCCGGACGCACTGGGGACGGTGCCTTCGGGGTTGTTGTGACGGGTGGTGCCCCAGACGAACCCGACGTAATCAACGGTCTTCTCAGATGTCGCCCCGGTGGTCGTGCCGTGGAACGTCATGCCCTCGGTGGCCGGAAGGGTCCGGATACCCTGCATCGCACGGTAGAGGCCGTCGATGGTGACGGGATCGATCAGACCCGCGTCACGCTTGGCAGCGACGTAATCGAGGATCTCCGCGAACCGGTCTACGTGCGTCCCGTACTGAGTTGGTTCGTCCGATACGTCGTGAGTCAGCAGGATCAGGACTTCGTGGTTCTCGATGGCGTTATCGATCAGGGTTTTTACCCCATCAATCGTCTGGTCCTCACGGACGAACATGGTCTGTGCCTTCAGACGATACCAGTCGATAGATTGTCCCCATTCCGAGATCACTTCGGGATCTCCGGGGCCGCCGCGACCGGAAAGACGGTATTCGGCAATTATGGCGCGAGAAGTGGCGTCGTTCGAGGTGCCGGGGTAACAGTGGTGTTCGGGTATCGGCAACCCGTTTGCGAGGAACCGGGCATTAACCGCTTCCAGGTTCGTCCGTAACGCACTCTCCGTGAGTGTGGTCACGGCGCTGTGGTCGAGGGTGTGACACTCAATACCGTGCCCCGCGTCGCGTAACTCGCGGATCTGGTCCCAGGACATGTATTGCCCGGTCCCCGCCCACCCTGCAATCACATTGAAGGTCATCGGAATGCCTTTCGCGGACGCCAACGGGTAAACCTGGGTGTAATCGGTCGTGATCCCGTCGTCCGTCTGGAGGACGATCATCGGGGAAACGGGACGCGGTTTGTAGGTGATTAACTCGTCCTGCAGCGAGATATGGTGTGCCGCCATCCAGGCAACGGAACGGGTGACGTTGGAGATCTGGATCGAGTGGATCTCACCGTGCAACGTTCTGGACGCGTCGATCCACCGGCCGAACACCAGGTCGTTGGGTGTCGCCAACGGTTCGCCGGAATACGTCTTCGCGCCCCCGTTGATGCCGCTGTAGACGAGACGGACGGTCTTGTCCGTATACGACCGGGCAACTGCGAACCCGTACCGGTTCCCGGCGGCGATCGGGGTATATGCGTAGTAACTATACCCTACCCCGGCGTCCGATTTCTGGGTGAAGGTCATCTGGGAGACATATCCGCCGACACAATACTCTCCGTTGTATTTCTTCTCCACCAGTCCGGGTACGTTGTTGTAGGTCAGGGATTCAATGTAGTAGTCAACCTCGATCGTGAGATCGCCGGTGATCTGGAGCGTCGGGTCGTTCGGGACCGAGACGTAACTGTCCACTCCGTTGAAGTGGAGGCACCGCCCGATCGGGCCGTCCGTCTCCGTCGCCCCGTAGATCGTGCCGTGGTTGCCGTTCGGCGACGAGTCGAGCACCTGCCCCCCGGTGTTCTTCATGTGCCAGACGCCGGCATACCCGTTGCTCCAGACCTGTTGCGCCGCCGCCGAGCCGGTGTCGCCGACAAATTCTGTCATCGGTGCGTGCGCGGGGTCGAAGTAGAGGTACATCGTGGTCGCAGTACTCGGTTCGATCCGGGGAACGCGCACCCACAGGTATGCCGTTTTGTTCGCCGTGTCCCATTCGGCGATCTCCGTGTAGAGCGGTGTCCCGTCACTCGTTGTGAGGCAGATCCGGGTCCGGTTGGCGTCACTCCCGAGCGCGGTGAAGATTTTTGAGATGTCGGTGTGCTGCGACCCGGAGGAGGTCGAGAGTTTCACCATGACCGGGAAATCTTCCAATACGCCGGTCACTTTGCCTGCAGGGATAATGAGCTGGATGGGGTCGTAGGACCAGTCCTCCGGCTGCTCGACAGCGGTTGCTGGGGGGATGAGGAGCGCGACGACGAGACAAATACCAAAGATTTGGGCAATCCGATTCAGATTCAGATTCATTTTACGTCCCCCAAAACCCGTCCGGTGACGAGCTGGAATAGGAAATAACTGTAGATCATCCAGAGGCATCCGGTGAGCGGGTAGATGATGATCCCGGGGATGCCGATCATCGACATCATCTGCGGGGCGAGGGTGAACGGCCCGAGGATGAGGTCGAGGAAGGTGTTGAGCATCATCACGATCGTGCCGGGGTCGAGAAACGAAATCTCGGTGGTCGTGGAAGTGTCGATGGTGGAGTTGATCAGCTCGGTGCCGAGGGTGTAGTCGAGTTCGGTCTTGAACGGGTTGATGGCCTTCAGGATGGTGAACATGGCGTTCACCGCGAAGATCCAGACTGCGATGGTGAGTCCTCGTGCCATAGTTTTCTCACTCTCCTGATGTTCTCCCGAGCAGTCCGAGGAATGCCCAGACGATGCAGAGCGCGATGACGGTCGGCGGGAGCGGGAGCCAGCCCCAGAGCACCAGGGCGCCGGCGAACATGCTGACGACGACGGCTCCCTGTGGGCCGGAGAGGTAGCTGAAGAGGCCGGCGACGAAGAGGATCAGGAAGAAAGCGATCCCCATCCGTGCGTAGGTGTCGAGGTCAGCAGGGAGCGAGGCGACGCCGTCCGCGCCGACCCACTGGCTCCAGGTGTTGGTGTAGGACGGGGAGCCGGAGGCGGTGAGCTGGACGCGATATGAGGAGTTGGTCCAGCCGGCCGGGATCTGGTAGTAGTCGTCCACGGGGAGGGTGGTGTACTCCCGCACGAAGACCACGGTGTTGTCTGAAGATCGGGTGATCGTGTAGACGACGCGATGAGTCTTCTCCCGGGTGTCGTCATAGTGGAGATAGATCCGCTGGGTAGCGGGGTCGTAGCCGCTCGAGTACTGCGCTCCGGTCCGGAGAGGGTCGGGGCCTTTGATGCGGAGGACGTAGTCGGTCTGCGAGGATGCCGGGAGGATGACGCGCTGGAGTTCGCCGTCTCCGACAGTGACGCGGACGTATTCGCCCCAGCGGACCTGGACAGAGGCAACGCCGTAATCGTCGGTCTGGGTGGTGGTTGGTTCGCCCCAGGCCTGGTCGGTGCCGCCGTGCTCGATGGTGAGCTGTGCCCCGACGTAGGGGAGGGCGTCCTTGTAGACCGTGAGCCGGATGGCGCCGGGGAACTCGTCTTCTTCCACGGCGGGCTGGAACGCAACGAGCCGGCCGTTGGACCGGCCAACGAGGACGATCTCTCCGCGCCAGGACATGGCGAGCGCGGTGACGGGAGATGCGCTGTCCGAGGCGTGGAGGAGGTACCAGGAAGAGGAGACGTCTTTGCTGAAGACATAGTATTTGCCGTCGTCGCTGCCGCCGGCGGCGTAGAGGCCGTTTGCCCGCGCAACGTCCACGTGGCGGACGGGGCCACCGGCGGTGTAGGTGCCGACCTGGGCGCCGTCGGTGCGGAAGATGTCGATGAGGTTGTTGCGGCCCTCGACGATGAACGCGCCTTCGTGGGCGAGGGTGAGGACGTAGGGGGTGCCGGCCCGGGGTCCCAGGGTTACGGTGTCGCCGAACGCTGACTCGGTGATCTGCTGGAGGTAGAGGTTGGATGTCGTGGAGACGGCAAACCGGTTGCCGATCTCTGTCCCGGAGATGTGAGTGATGGTGCCTGAATAGGTTTTTGTGGCCGAGATGGGGATGGTAGGGATCGCAACCACTGCCTCGGAGAACGCCGTGGCCGCAGGTGGGGTGGCGCTGTAGGTGCGGACGAGGATCCAGTCGAGGTAATTCGCAGCGGTTCCACCATTGTTGAAGGTGATGGGATAATCTCCTGTCAGGGCCACCCGGGACTTGAGGTCCCCGGCGGTGTTGTAGAGATTTGTGAAGGAGGGGGAGCGGACGATCCGGGAGATCGCGTACGCGTCGCGGGTCCCGCCGGTTGTAAACGCTCCGTCGTTCCCGCTCGCCCAAACATAGGATAAATCCCCGGAGTAGTAGATGCTGACCCCGGAATCATAACTCAGATATGGCGCAAATCCGATGAACTGGGCGACTTCGTCGGTGGAACCTGAGGGGACGTTGTGCCTGATCTCCGCGATGACCCCTGTTCCGAAGGACTGCTTTGAGGAAATACCGGAGGTGTCAAGGCCAGGCCCGGTCACGGTGCAGACCCCGCCAGCGACGGAGAAGTTACCTTTGGCGTCCCATTTCGCGGAATCAAGAGATACTCCATCAAAGTGATCGAAGAAAAGGTATACTGCGTCCCCATCACTCGTCGTCGTTGCCGTCGGGTTCCCATACCAGACGAACAGCGACCCGGCCGCATCCGCTCCCGTCAACCGGACACAGAACCGGGATTCGCTGCTCGTGTAATCCGGCCAGAGATAATATGCGAGCTCCGCCCCGTTGGCATCGGTGAACCGGATATCTCCGTAATCATCCCGGCACTGTGAACCAACATAGAGGTGCCAGGTCTCCAGCCCGTTAGCAGTCTCATTGTACGCGGTGCCCGTGGTGCGATGGATCACGATGTCCTGCTGGTAGACTTCGATGTCGCTGGCAGAGTAGTCAATCTGTTGGTAAACAGTCCATCCATCAGGACGGGGCGGTAACTCGCTCAAGGGCGGTAACTCGCTCAAGGGCGGTAACTCGCTCAGTGAGAGTAGATCCGCCTTGGTCGGGGCAGCCCCCTCTGCGCCCACTGCCCAGGTTCCGTCCCCGGCGACCGTGAACGTCTCTGGGAGGAGGTCGGCGGTCACGAACCAGGCGCCACGTTCGGGGGTGATGACGGCGAGGTAATCCTTTGTGGTGTCGGTCGATTCGTGGGCGAGAATGTACCAGACGCCGCCGTCGGGTTTTGCGGCGACGCCGAACTGATAGCTGCGGTCAGTGAGGGAGAACCAGACGTCCCGGGTCTCGGTGTCTATGAGGTAGACGGAGGAGGTTATCCCTGCCTCATAGTGCTGGATCGCCAGCTGTTTCCCGTCTCGGGAGAGGATGAGGTTCGGGATATGGGTCATTTCGTGCCGGATGATGTCTCCGATCTGGTCCCCGTTCGTGTCGAAGCAGCGCACGATACCTTCCCCGGTGGCGACGTAGATCCGCCCGCCCATTTCGTCGGTGGCGACGGCGGTGATCTCCGATCCGAGCTCTTTCTCCCAGACCTCGACGGCACCGGCTGCCGGGGCGAGGAGGACGAGAGCGAGCAGGAGCAGGGCGAGGCGCTTCATGCAGTCCTCCTCTGGGCCTGCACGAGGTACCAGAACGTCAGGGAGAGGAAAAATGCTGCCGGGAGCCACTCATGGATGCTGTAGAGGTAGCCGAGCGCGGTTGAGTCGCCACCGAGATTGACGGCCATCACCCAGAACCCGGCATACAGGTCCCAGGTGAGAGTGTAGAGGAAGAGGATGGCGAACAGGCTGACAAAATACACAACGGTTGCGTAGGAGACCATTAGCGATCCCTCCAGGTGGGTTGCCGCCGGAACGCCGGGGAGACGAACGCATGGATGAGGGCGGCGAAGATGATCAACAACGGTGCCCAGTACAGAACCCGGTCGAGCAGGGAGAGCAGCGAGGCGTCTACCTCGAACGTGACGCAGGTGTCCCGAATGGCGAACCAGGCAGGGAGGATGGCGACGTAGTAGACGGGGAGGAAGATGCTGGCGCCGATGAAGCCGGCCCAGGCGCGGAGACCCATGCGTCACCGCCTCCGCCGGCTCTTTTTCTTCTTCTGGTCGAAGACGAGGTCGGGAACCCCGACGGCGTCGAGGGGCTGGACGGCAGGGATGTCCCAGGGCACCCGGTGCGGGGTTTTGCGGACGGTCGCGGTCTGGACGGTTCTGGCCCGGCGGGGGGTCCGGGGCGGGCTCCCGATGGTGACTCGCTGGAGGTTGCGGATGATCTTCGCGGGCCGGATCTTGGGGTCCCGGAGGTCGGTGTAGGTCTCTTCGAGCCGGGCGTGCGGGGTGGGGAGGTCGGCGGCGTGGAGGTAGAACTCGTCGCCGAATGAAGCCCGTCGCTGGTCCTCGTCGGACCACACGGGCGGGATCCGTGGGGGCCGGGGACGGAGGGAGGGAGCGCGGCGCACTCTCGGCGGCCGGATACGAGGTGATGGGGTTCGCGTTATGCGCGGGATCTGGACGCCGGTCTGAACCTGATCCAGTCTGAGATCGACCCTCTGAGCGGCCATAATCGCCAGATCGTCATCTAGTTTGCTGACCTCGGCGACGTCGGACCGTAATGCCTGCACTTCATCCATCTGCTGCCGGAGCGCTTCGTCGGAGGCAAGCTGCGAGAGGATGCTGGTGCTGACGATCGGGACCTGCCGGGTGTCGCTGCCCAGCGTGATAGCCGGCACCACACCGAGACCCAGCACGGAGGTTCGGGCGATACTGAAGTCCGGCCGGATGCCGCTTTCGGCCGGACGGACCCTGAGCGGTCGCCCGGACGGTGTGGTATGCGGCCGTGAAGGCGTGCGGAGCGGGCGCGGGAGCCGGATAGGGATACCGGCATAATATCTCTGCACCGGGAGGCCAGGGGCAGTATCGGCGGACTGTCGAGCGCCGCCCAAGATGTCTCGCGGAACGTCCACAAGGTCTTCCGTGCTGAGGAGTTCGGGCGGGATCGGTTTCTGTGAGGGTGTGCCGTACTTGAGGGTTGCTTCATACTGCCCCAGATACTCTCTGCCGATGTATCTCCCGGGCATGATCTCGACGATCCGCCCGGACTTTGAGGGGTGTCGGGAGGAGAGGGTTTTCAGGGACGCTATCGGATCCTCGCCGCGACGCTGGGCACGGAGTTGCGGTAATCCCTCCTCGATCATCGCTTCCGAAGGACGCCAGCCGCCGGCAAGCCCTCGTTCTGTGAAGACGGGTTCCCGAATCACCACCTCTGCCCGGAGAGATCGGGGGATCCCTACCAGGTCTTCCGGGCGGAGGAGTTCGGGCGGGATCGGTTTCTGTGAGGGTGTGCCGTACCGGAGGGTCGCCTCGTACTGACCCAGGTATTCCCGGCCGATGTAGACATCCGGCATTACCTCGACGAGCTGCCCGGACTTCGAGGGGTAGCGGGAGGAGATGGTCTTCATGGATGCTATCGGGTCCTCGCCGCGCCGCATGGCACGGACCTGAGGAAGCCCCTCCTCGATCATCGCCTCGGAGGGACGCCAGCCTGCCTCCATGCGGACGCCGCCGGGCAGTGCGTCGTCGGGAGCCCAGATGCGCATCTCGCGGGCGGAGGGGAGCACGGATCTCATTCGCGGCACTACTGCAGCCCCGGCGGCCACCGGAAGGGCTTCTGTGGTCATGATGCCGCCGAAGGTCTCGCCGGCACTGAAGAGGTCTGGGGAGAGGGCAGTTCGCGCACCGATCGACCCCACCCATGCAGCCTCTGCGAGTTTGAGGGCGGGGGGCACGATCTTGCCGGCCTTCGGGAGCATCGTTGCACCCTTTACGACCGCACCGCCGACGAGACCGATCCCGAACGATGCGAGGCCCGTGAGCGGCCGGTCTCTGATGCCGCTATACGCGCCGGAGAGGACGCCGGCCCGGAACTCTGCGATGACGGGTATCTGACTGATGATGGGGTCCTGCAGCCAGGTCAGACCGTATGCCTGCTCGCGGGTCATTTTTGGTAGGTTCAGCGTCTTTGCCAGCCCGGTCTCCCATTCGCTGAACTGGTAGGGGACGCCGAATAGCTCTTTTTTCTGGAGGTCTTCCGCCTCCTTGGCCCGAGCGGTGGCGGCTTCGGCGGATATTCTGAGTTCGTCGAACTGGATCTGGGATCGTGGATCACTGATCAGGAATTCGTCTCCGACGAGCAGCCCGGCATCTTCTACAGCCTTCCGCCGCTCTCCGTACCGTTTATACGCCTCTTCGGCATCCACCTCGGCCTGGGCGATCTCTTTGCGGTCGTCCCAGATGTCCGAGACGAGTCGTCCAACAGGGGAGAGAAGGAACGGGTGGGTCTGGAGGGTTCGCTCCAGCTCAGAACGGTCATCCGTATTCGGGACCGGCGACGGCGCCACGATGCCGGCCTCAACGTTCCATCCGGTCCCATCTGCGTTTTTTGTGAGACGGGCAACGCTCTGATTCAGACCCTTCGGCGGGGAGGGATAATCGCTGGTCTTCAGCGACATCCCCGACCCGAGTATCCGCAGTCCAGTATCAGGGTCAACGATACCTGTACCGGCGCCGGAGCTCCGGGCGGTCTGTTGGATCGAGGCGGAGGTCTCCCGCTGTTCGGCGGCAAATTTGGAGAGGTCCCGGAGGTAATCGCCATGGCGGGGATCCATCTCCACGCCGAAGTTCTCCTGCAGGGACTGT
>ERZ764778.3479-NODE-3479-length-12406-cov-6.289369_pt1 | contig 12406 bp, 10 predicted proteins | sample MGYA00374951_ERZ764778 | MGnify/ENA primary metagenome ERZ764778 (study PRJEB28918, sample SAMN05720193) | bioreactor metagenome | isolation source: Anaerobic biogas reactor | place: USA:Washington, USA | collected 2015-08-08 ...
TTGTTGTGCAACCTGCCCGCCGTGTCCACAATCAATAGATCAGTGCCCTTGGCCTTGGCGGATTGGACTGCGTCAAACACCACCGCCGCCGGATCCGCGCCCATTTGCTGCTTGATCAGCGGCACATCGGCGCGCTGGGCCCACACCATCAGCTGCTCATCCGCCGCCGCGCGGAAGGTGTCCGCCGCGGCCAGCATCACGCTGCGCCCCACTTCTTTAAAGCGCAGCGCCAGCTTCCCCACGGTGGTGGTTTTGCCCACCCCGTTAACGCCCACCACCAGCATCACCATGGGCCACTGAAGGGGCGGGCGGGGGATGTTCATCTCCTCGGCGATGATTTGCTGAAGCATGCCCTTGGCCTGCTGGGCATCCTTGACGCGCTGGTCCTTGACCTGTCGGCTTAAGGTGTCGATGATGTGCTCCGTGGCACTCACCCCCACGTCCCCCAACAGGAGGATGTCCGTCAGCTCCTCATAGAAATCCTCATCGATTTGCTGGGTGTTCCGGGCCAGCTCGTCGATTTTTCCAGTCATGTTGCCCCGGGTTTTGCTAAGGCCCTGCTTTAGCCGGGCAAAAAAACCTGCCATGTCTCCTCCTTATGCGGGATAGTCCTGCAAGCTCACAGAAATCATGTCTGACACGCCCTTTTCCCGCATGGTCACGCCGTAAAGGGCATCGCAGCGGGCCATGGTCCCCTTGCGGTGGGTGACCACGATGAACTGGGTTTCCCTGGCGTACTCCGCCAGATAATCAGCAAAATGAACGATGTTAGCGTCATCCAGCGCCGCCTCAATCTCGTCCAGCACGCAAAAGGGCGTGGGCTTAAGCTCCAGCATCGCAAACAAAATCGCGATGGCGGTCAGCGCCCGCTCCCCGCCGGACAAAAGGCTTAGCAGTTGCAGTTTTTTGCCCGGGGGCTGGGCCTCTATCAGTATATCACAGCCCAAGGGATCCTCCGGATCGCTTAAGCTCAGCCGCGCCTGTCCGCCGGAGAAAAGCCGTTTGAAGGTCTCGCCGAAAAAGGCGTTAAGCTGGTCAAAGGCGGTCACAAACTGCTTTTCCATCTCCGTCTGCAGGCGGTCGATCAACTGGATCAGGTCCTCCCTGGCTTTGTGGGCGTCCTCCTGCTGGGCAGTCAGCCCATCATAGCGCGCCTTGGTCTGGGCATAGTCCTCAATGGCGTGGATGTTGATGGGCCCCATATCCTTGATGGCCTGACGCAGGCCCGCCGCCTCTTTTTCCGCCTTGGGCAAATCCAAATCCAGCTCTTCCCGCTGGGCTTCCGCCGCGGCATAGCTCATCTCATAGCTGTTCCACAGGGTGTTTGTCAGGGCCAGCTGCTCATCCTCCAGGCGGGCGGTGGAAAGCTCGCTGCGGTGAAGCTTAAGGCTGTCCTCCTGATAGCGCTGATGCAGGTTTTCGGTTTCCTGGTTGCATTGCTTCTGGGCCTGCTGAATCTGGCGGCGCTTCTGGTCCAGGGCCGCCGTTTCCTCCCGCGCTTTAGCGAGCGCCTGCTCAAGGGCCTCCTGCTGCTGTGCGTCCTCTGTCTCAACCAAAAGCAGGGCGGCCATGCCCTCGCTTAACTTTTGCCGGTCGCTGTGGGCCTTCTCCTGCTGGGCCTTGATCCTGGCCAGCTCCTTTTCCAGGCGCCTGCGATCCTGGGCCAGAAAGTTCAGCTGATGGCTCAGCTCCTGCCGGGCCGCGCGGGCAGCGTCCGCTTTTTCCCGCTGGGCGTCCAGCTCTCCCCGCAGGCCGGCCAGTTGGTTTTTTAGCGCCGCTTCCTGCGCCTGAAGCTGCGCCTGGTCCGTCTCCATGGCTTGGGCCTGGCTGTCCGTGCGGCTTAAATCCTGGGTCACATCCTTAATGGTGGCCTCCAGCTGGGCGATGGCCCCCTCAAGCGCGGCCAGCCGCTGAAGGCTGCCTTCCAGGGCAGCCTTGGCGTTGCGCACCCGCTCCTCCTCCCGGGCCAGGCCGATTTCCTCGTCCTGGGCCTGGGCGCGGGCGGCAGCCAGCGCCTGATCCTGGGCCTGAAGCTGGACAAAGGCCTCCTCCGCCTCTCTGGCCTTTATCTCAAGCTGCGCCTGCTGCGCTGTGACCGCAGCCGCCAGCTCCTTCATCTCCCGCTCCCTGCCCAAAAGGCTGACGCTGCGGGCGGCGGTGGCCCCTCCGGTCATGGCGCCACCGGCGCGCATCACATCCCCCTTAAGGGTCACCACATGAAAGGCCTGCCGCCCCGCCCGGGAGACGGGGATGGCCTCATCAAGCGTCCGGGTCACCACCGCACGGCCTAAGAGGCTTTCCACAATGGGGCGATAGCGCGGCTCGGTTTTCACCAGATCGCTGGCCACCCCCAGGCAGCCCGGCATGTCCAGCACCTGAAGCTCCTGGTTGGTCAGCGTGCGGGCCTTAATGGCACTGATCGGCAAAAAGGTGGTGCGGCCCAGCTTGTTTTCCCGCAGATAATCAATCAGGCGCTGGGCGGTTTCCTCGTCATCTGTCACGATGTTCTGCAAAGCGTTTCCCAGCAGCATCTCGATGGCGTTTTCCATCTCCTTGGGCACGGTGATCAGTTGGGCTAAAACACCCCGTACCTTTGGCATGTTACCGGCGTATTTCAGCGCCTGGCGCACCGGATGAAAATAGCCCTCCAGGCCCTGGGACAGCTCCTTTAAGGTCTCATGCCGGCTCTCATCCTGGCGGATCTTGCTTTGCAGGTCGCTTAAGTCCCGCACCATCTCCTGGTGGCGCTGATGCCCTGTATGAGCTGCTTCCTCCTGCCTGGCGATTTCCCCAAACAGGCCCTCCACCAGACCTGCCGCGGCCTCATGCTTTTCTTTGGCCGCCTGAAAACTTATTTCCTGTTCAGCCCGGACGCCCTCAAGGGCGCTTAGTTCCGCGCTTAACTCATCCCGGCGCTTGATGGCCTGATCCAGCATCATCTGCTGGCGCACCTTGTTTTCCCGGGCGCCGCTTAAGGAATCAACCGCCTTAAGCATCCGGGAGCGGTGGGCTTCCAGGCTTTCCTCCGCCGCACGGGCGGCCTGGGCCTTGCTTTGAAGAGCGCTTTCTTGCGCCATCAGCGCCGCATCCAATTGCCCCAGGCGGCGGCCTTCCTGGTTTTCCGCAGCCTGGCTCTGGGCGGCCAGGGCGCTTAGCTGAGTGTATTCCGCCCCCAGGCTTTCAGAGGCCTTCAGCAGGCGCTCCCCCTCCTCCCGGGCTTTCTCCAAGTCGTTTGCCCGGCGCTGAGACAAAAGCAAATGCTCCTGCCTGGCGGCTTCTATGCCCTCAAGGACCCCCCTGGCGCTGTCTGACGCCATTTCCTGGTCCAGCAGCGCCTGCTCAAGCTGGCTCCGTTTAGCCTTAAGCGCCTCCAGCTCCGCCTCATGCCCCGCGATCAGCGCCCTCATCCCCGACACCTTCTCCTGAAGCGCGCTCATCCGCTCCCCCAGGCGGTCATGACGCCAGAGGAAAATATTGATGTCCAGCGCTTTGAGGCGTTCTGCGCTTTGTATATATTGCTGGGCTGCCTGAGACTGCTCCTTTAAGGGGATCAGCCGCCCGGAGAGTTCCTCCACCAGATCGCTGACCCGGGCCAGATTTTCCTCCGTGCGCTTCAGTTTCCTGAGGGCTTCCTCCTTGCGGGAGCGAAAGGCGGCGATGCCCGCGGCCTCCTCAAAAGCGGCCCGGCGCTCCTCCCCCTTGGAGGAGAGGATCTCGTCGATGTGCCCCTGCCCGATGAGGGAATAGCCCTCCTGGCCGATGCCCGTATCCTGAAACAAGGCCACAATGTCCTTTAAGCGGCAGGGCTTTTTATTCAAGGAGTATTCCCCTTCGCCGCTGCGGTACACCCGCCTGGTGACCATCACCTCGCTGTGCAGATCGTTTAAGGTGCCGTCCGCGTTGTCAAACACCAGGGACACCTCGCAGTAGGGCATCATCTTGCGCGTTTGGGTGCCCGCAAAGATAACGTCCTCCATTTTGGCGCCCCTTAAGGCCTTGGCGCTTTGCTCCCCCAGCACCCAGCGCATGGCGTCAGCGATATTGCTTTTTCCGGAACCGTTTGGCCCCACAATGCCGGTGATGCCATCATCAAAGGTGATGGTGGTACGCCGGGGAAAGGATTTAAAGCCATACAGCTCAAGCCGGGATAATTTCATCGATCTGCTTCTTCTTTTTTTAGTGTTTGAAGGGCTTTTTCCGCCGCCTGCTGCTGGGCGGCCTTGATGGTGCTGCCCCAGGCCCGGGCCAGTTCCCGGCCGGAGGCCAGAACGGCCGCCTCAAAGACCCTCTGATGGGGCGGGCCTTTTTGATCTGTCAGCTGATAGTCCGGCTGGGGGAGGCCCTGGCCCTGGAAATAGGCCTGAAGCGCCCCCTTGGCGTCCAGCGCCGTATCCGCCTGGCTGATCAGGGGCTGCCACAGGCGCTGTACCAGGTCGCTTGCCGCCTGGATGCCGCCATCCAGGTAGACCGCCCCGATGACAGCCTCCATGGCGTCCGCCAGCAAGGCGGGGCTCCTCCGCCCGCCCGAGCGGACAAGCTCCTGCTTCATGCGCAGATAAGCCCCCAGGTTTAAGCCCTGAGCCACCTGGAACAGGGCTTCCTCGCACACCAATTGCTGGCGCCGGCGGGTGAGGCCACCCTCGTCGTCCCTTCTTTTTTGCTTAAAAAGCTCAGCGCTGATGCACAGCTCCAGCACCGCGTCCCCCAAAAACTCCAGCCGCTGGTTATTTTCCTCATGGGTCATGGAGGCGTGGGTAAGCGCGCGCAAAAGCAGCTTGTCATCAAGAAAAGCATAGCCCAGGGCCGCCTTTAGCGCTTCAAGCCCTGTCATAAGACGCCCACATGAAAAAGGGCTGCCGGCCAAAAGCGCAGCAGCCGGCCCTTTTCGTTCTCAGCCCTTGCGTGAGGCAATATAGTTGACCACATCCCCCACGGTTTTAAGGTTGGTGATGGCGCTGTCCTCCACCTGCATATCAAAGGCGTCCTCCAGGTCCATGATCAGCACCATCACATTGGCGCTGTCCGCCCCCAGGTCTTCCACCAGTTTGGCGTCCATGGTCACCTTGTCAGGGGCCACCTTCAGCTGATTTGCGATAAGATCGGATACCTTTTCAAATACCATTGTTTATTTCCTCCTATTGGATATTGTCTGTGTTGGTCTGGACCGTGATGGCCTCCTCAATGGCCTGGGCCACGCCGCCGCGCACCATGCTGGCCGCCTGCCTGATCGCGCTTGAAATGGCGCGGGCGTTGCTGGAGCCGTGGGCCTTTACCACCGCCCCCTGAACCCCAAGCAGGGGGGCCCCCCCCACCTCGGTGTAGTCCATCCGTTTTTTAACGCGCTGAAAAGCGTTTTTGGAAAGCAGGGCGCCCAGCTTGCTGCGGGTGTCCCCCATCAGCTCCCGCTTGATCATGCCCATCAGCGTCATGGCGATGCCTTCCGTGTATTTCAGGATGAGGTTGCCGTCAAACCCGTCGCAGACGATGACATCCGCGTGGTCAGCGGGGATATAGCGCCCCTCGATGTTGCCCACAAAATGTACGGGCGCCTTTTTTAGCAGCTGGTGGGCCTGGCTGTAGAGTTGGTTGCCCTTTTCCTCCTCAGCGCCGTTGTTGACAAGGCCGATCCGGGGTTTTTCTATCCCCATCACCCGCTTCATATACGCATCGCCCATGATGCCAAACTGCGCCAGCCACTCCGGCCGGCTGTCCACATTGGCCCCGCAGTCAATCAGCAAAAACTGGCCCTTGCTGCTGGGAATTAAGGGGGCCAGGGCAGGGCGCTCAATGCCGGGAATGCGGCCCAGGCGCAGCATGCCGCCCACTAAAACGGCCCCTGTCGCCCCCGCGGACACAAAGGCGTCCGTCTCCTTTGCCCTTAGGGCCAGCATGCCCATCACAACGGCGCTTTTTTTCTTCTGCCGGATAGCCAGCGCCGGGGATTCGCTATTGTCAATCACCTCAGGGGCATCCACTATAGAGAGCCTGTCCCGAAGATCCCCCGCCTCATCCAAATAGGGCGCAATCACATCCACAGGCCCCGCCAGGGTGATGTGAAGCTCCGGATCGTTGCCAATGGCTTCAATGGCCCCCCGGCAGGTGGCCTCAGGGGCATTATCCCCGCCCAGGGCATCCAAAAATACTCTGATCATCTCTCTCCTGATGGCTTAGGCAAAACGCCATAAACCGCGGTCATTCTAACATACAGCCCAAAAGTTGACAAGCATCGCCCAGACTTGAAACATACCCGAAAAACAAGTATACTGCTCTTGACTGGAGCGGAATACCTCTTCCGCGCAATCGAACAGGAGGTTTAAGCCATGAAATTGATTATTGCCATTGTCCAGGATGAGGATGCATCCCATTTAGTCAGTGAACTGATGGGTGAAGGATACGGTGTGACCAAGCTGGCAACCACCGGCGGCTTTCTGCGTGCCGGCAACACAACGCTGTTGGTGGGCGTTGATGACGACCGCTTTGATGACTGCATGGCCATCATCGAAAAGGTGTGCAAAAGCCGCAAGCAGATCGCCACGTCTCCCGTTACCATGGGCGGTGCCACCGGCATGTATGCCCCCTACCCCATTGAGGTCACGGTGGGCGGCGCCACGGTCTTCGTGCTCAGCGTTGATCAGTTCTTAAAGATTTAACGCCTTGTCGCAGCGCCCTCATACCCAGGCTTCCCTTTTCACGCCCGCCGGACAGATAGGTGTTTTTGGCGCTGTTTCAGCGTCTCTCACCTCTTTGATTTCCGGCTATCTAAGCGGCCAGGCGCCCCAGGCCCTTTTGCTTTCGGGGCCTTTTGGCGTGGGCAAAAGAACCCTTGCCCAGCTTCTGAGCCTGTGCCTTTTTTGTAAAGAGGGCGATGCAGCGCCCTGTGGACAGTGCAAGGCCTGCAAACGCCTTGTGTCAGAAAGCCATCCTGATCACCTGGTGCTTCGCCTTTTGCCAAACGCCAAAAGCATCAAAATCGATCAGGTGCGGGACATCCTCTCCCAGCTGAGCCAGTATCCCCTGGAAGGCGGACGCCGGGTGGTTGTCCTGGAAGACTTCGACCTGTTCACCGTGCCGGCCCAAAACGCGCTGCTCAAAGCCATTGAGGAGCCGGACCAGGCCACGTCCTTTATCCTCACCGCCACCAATGAAAAAGCGGTGCTCTCCACCATCCTCTCCCGCTGCAGGCTTCAGCGCCTGCCCGCCTGGCCGGATGAGGCGCTGGCCTCTTTTCTCACCAGCCGGGGCCTTTGTGAAAAAACCGTACAGGACCTGGTGCCGCTTTCCGGCGGCAGCCCGGGCACAGCGATGAGGCTGGCGGAGGACGAGGACTTCTGGTCCCTCAAAACCCGGGCGGACGAAGCCTTCCTTGGCCTGAGGGGCCCGCTGGGCCTGCCGGAGGCTTCTGATAAGCTGAAGGATTTCCGCCAGGAAGCAAGCCAGCTGATGGACTATCTGGAAACCAAGGCCATCGTTTCCTTTAACCCGGAAACACTCAACCAATCGGACCCTGACACCCGCCGCACAGCCTCCCTTAGGCACCGGGCCCTGCTGGAATCCCTTTTTCTGGCCCGGCGCCAGCTGGCGTCCAACGTCACCTGGCAGGGGATCGCGGATCAACTATTACTCAATATTCTGGAGGAAAATCAACCATGCCCATGGTAATTGGCGTTCGTTTTGTTCAAGCCGGCAAGCTGTTTTATTTCAGCCCCGGCACCCTCAGCCCTCAGGTGGGCGACTCCGTGGTGGTGGAGACCGCCCGGGGCGCTGAAATCGCCAAGGTGGCGGAATCCCTGCACCTGGTGGACGAAAAACTCATTAAACCCCCGCTGCGCAGCGTGCTGCGCATGATGACCCCCGCTGACCTGGAGCAGCAGATTCACCGTAAGGAACGGGAGCAGGAGGCCCTGGCCATCTGCCACGAAAAGGTGGAGGAGCATGGCCTGGACATGAAGCTGGTCCGGGTGGAGTACACCCTGGACCAAGGCAAGCTGATGGTATACTTCACCTCAAACGGCCGGGTGGATTTCCGGAGGCTGGTGAAGGATCTGGCCTCTATCTTCCGCACCCGCATTGAGCTGAAGCAAATCGGCGTACGGGACGAGGCGCGCATGATCGGGGGCCTGGGCCCCTGCGGCCGTTCCCTGTGCTGCACCCAGCACCTCAGCGATTTTCAGCCCGTCTCCATCCGCATGGCCAAGGACCAGTGCCTCTCCCTCAACCCCACGAAAATCTCAGGGGTCTGCGGCCGCCTGATGTGCTGCCTGGCCTATGAGCATGAGCAGTACCAGAAAACCCGCAAGCAGATGCCCAAGACCGGCAAGGAGGTCATCACCCCGGATGGCCGCGGCATCGTGCTGGACTTAAACCCGCTGATGGAATCCATCAAGGTGCGCGTCCAGCATGGCGATGGCACCGAGGTCAGGGAATACCCCATGCAGGAGATCCAAAGGGTGCATCCCCCTGCCCCCAGCGGAGAGGGTAAGCCCGCCAAGCGTCGTAAGGAGTCCTCTATTGACGCTGTCAGCGCCGCAACGCTGCCTGATCCGGATGATGAGGAGTTCATCGGCACGGAGATCGACGTGTTTGACGACATCAAAAAGGTGGCGGACGACTGATTGTATCCCTCGCCAAGGCAAACAAAAACGGAAGCCGCAGCGCGCTTCCGTTTTTTTCTTGTCCCATTAATAGCGGTAGTTCTTCAGCTCCGTAAATATTTTGGCCGCCAGGGGCGCCGCGGTCTGGCCGCCGCCGCCGCCGTCCTCCACCACCACGCAAAGTGCGTAGGGCAAATCCGGCTCGTCCAGAAACCCGACAAACCACGCGTTGGTTTCCTCCTGGCCGGACACCTGGGCGGAGCCCGTCTTCCCGCATACCTTTAGACCGGAAACCGCCGCCCGGGTGCCGGTTCCGCTGGTCACCACGCCCCGGAGCGCCTCGGTGATCACATCCGCCTCAAAGGGCTGCAGCGGCACTCTGTAGGCCCTGGGGGTGAGGCTGGCCTTGGTGTCTCCCGCATCGCTGACAGCCTGAAGCAATATCTTGGGTTCCATCATCACGCCGTCATTGGCGATGGCCGCCGTCATCATGGTCATGTGAAGCGGGGTAAGCAGCAGGGCGCTTTGGCCAGGTCCCGTCCAGGCGATCTCCTTGTTCACCCGGTTGGTGGCGGGATAGGCGGAGTTCTCCACCACCAGGTCGGTGAACAGAAAATAATCATCCATGCCAAAGGCCTGGCCGGCCTTGCGCATCCCTTCATCCCCCACCTCCAGCGCCACTTTGGCAAAGGTGATGTTGCAGCTGACCTCCAGGGCTTTCTTTAAGGTAAGAGCCCCGTGGGAGGCCAGCCCCGCGTCCGTAATCACGGAGTCCCCTACCTGATAGGCGCCGGTGCATTCGTAGGTTTTGGTCAGGGCGTCCGGGATGTTCTTAAGAGCGGCCGCAAAGGTCAGCATCTTAAAGGCTGAACCCGGCGCGCTCAGCCAGCGGGTGGCCTTGTTCCAGAAAGGTTTCTGCGGGTTTTCCTCGATGTTTTTGGGGATGTTCATCGGGTCAAAAAGAGGAAAGCTCATCAAGCTGAGCAGTTCCCCGGTTTTATAGTTCATCACCACCACCGCGCCCGCCTTTCCGGAAGGGAAGGCGCTTGCGATATAACGGGAGAGGCTGGCATCGACGGAGATGCGCAGGTCGTTGCCCCGGCGCTTAACCCCGGAGAAGGCCTGGCGCAGCCTGTCGAAATAGGAATCACTAAAGCCATACAGGTACTGGGCCATGAAGGACTCCACCCCATAGGCCACGTTGTTGGCGCTGTCCCCCACCACATGCACCACGGCGCTGCGCACAGCGGAATCGGTGTGGTAATAGCGCTTGCCCTCCTCATCGCTGCTGGCAAGCAGCACCCCGTTGCGGTCATAGATGCGCCCGGGGATGACGTCATTTTTCTGCTGCCTGGCATAGACATTGGAAGCGGAGGAAAACCAGCGGTTGCCAAAGCTGCCCAGGCTGTAGGCGCCATAGCCCACCAGGGATCCCAGCAGCAGGATCACCGCCAGCACGATGATGCGGATGTTTCGCTTGATGAGTTTCATCAGTTTTCTTCTCCGATAAGGGCGATCATCTGATCCTCCTTGATGTCCTCCAGGTTCACGCTGGCAACCCCCTGCAAAAGCCCCATGATGCCCAGGCTGCTGATTAAGGAAGTGCCGCCATAGCTGACAAAGGGCAGCGTGACCCCGGTTAAGGGGATCAGCTTGATGTTTCCGCCGATGATCACAAAGGCCTGAAGCGCAATAAAGGAAGAGCAGCCCAAAGCCAACAGAGTATGGAACTTGCTGCGGGAGCGCATAGCGATGCTGATACCCCGGATAAAGATCAGGGCATAGACCGCCACCACGCAAACGCCAAAGAGAACGCCAAATTCATTGAGAATAACGGAGAAAATAAAGTCCGTTGAATACTCAGGAATCACGCTGGCATTCCCCAGGCCAAGGCCGGTGCCCCAGAGGCCGCCGTTGGCAATGGCGATTAAGGACTGAACGATCTGATAGCCGCTGCCCCGGGGATCAGCCCAGGGATCAATCCAAATGGCAACCCGCCGCTTCACATGGCTGAACATGGAATAGCCCAGCACCGCGCCGGCCGCGGCCCCTGCCGTTCCAAGCCCCAGGATGGTCAGGCTGCCCGTGGCGCTAAAGACCATAATCAGCGTGATCGCATAATAAAGCAGCGCCGTGCCCAAATCCTTTTGCAGCATCAGCAGAACCAAAGAGACCCCTGCGAAAAGGACCGAGGCAAGCACCCGCCTGCGGGAAAGCAGGAAGGCCAGCACCACCAAATGGGCCAGCTTCACTATTTCGCTGGGCTGAAACCCCACGCCAAACAGGGCGATCCAGGCCTTGGCGCCGTTTCGCTCCTCGCCAAAAAACACGGGAAGCGCCATCAGCACCACCGCCGCCACCGCCACGATGGGCACCGTGGCCTTTAACCGCTGCCAGAAGCGGATATAGAGGATGCCCATCACCATCACCCCAAGGCCGATGCCGTAGGTGATAATCTGGCTGATGCCCCGCTCCGGGTCCATCCGGTAAAGGGTGAGGATGCCAAGAGCGCACAGAAAATTCACCAGCGCCAACAGCAAGGTGTCTGCCGGGAAAAGCTTGGGAAGCAGCAGCGTGGACGCGTAAATGGCCAAAGGGTCCAGGATGGCCAACACAAAAGAAAACCAGTTAAAATCCTTCAGCCCCAGCAGCAAAAAGGCGGAGAAGATAAACAGCATCACGGGCTTTGCCAGCCGGCGCTCCGCCGGGCGCTGCTTAATGGTATCCATCCTGTCCCTCCCAGTCTCCGGAGGGCTGCCATTGGGGCTCCTCCTCTTGGGGCATTACTTCCTGCTGAGGAAGATAGGGATCACTGGCCCCAGACTCGTGCCGGGAGTAATCCTCATATGGCAGCGCCTCTTCCTGAAAGACGTACTCCTCCTGTCGGGGCCAGGGCGGCGGCATCATCTCATCCGCCTGCGCCCCGGGCGGTGTGGGCGGCGGCGCCTGCATCACCATCTGCTGGGCCCAGACATCCTCAGCCTCAGCCTCCTCCGCCTCCGGCGCGTAGCTCTGCCCCTGATGCTCCGGCACATCCAGGCCCTCAAACAGGCGGAAGCGGTAGGCCTTGCCCCCCATATCCAGAACAGACCCGTGAAGGGCATAATCCCCGCCGGACGCGATAAGCTCCTCATCCAAACGCAGATGATGCTTGCGGTGGCTGGGGATCAGCTTTAAGCCATATCCGGACCGGAAGACCAATTCCAGCGCCCGGCGTCTGATGCCCGGCAAGCGGATATCGCTGGCCCGTCCGGAACCGATCATGCCCTCCCGGGGCAGCTGGAAGGCCTGGCCGGTCTCCAGATCCACCAATTCCCCTACCAGCCCCGCATCCGGCAGCTGGCGCATGGTTTTTTTATAAAGGCGGTTTTCCTTTTGCATCAGCCTGATGGCACGCCAAACAATCACCACGGCCAAAAAAAGCAGCCAATACCTCAGGCCCATGGAGACCAGCTCATACACCGGCGTGCTCAGTCCGCTCACCCTTCACCTCCTGTTCCGCGCCATTATACCATGTATCAAAGCCCAGTGCTGAAACAATTCCTCCTTTGCCGCCGGGAGTTTTTGCAGGAAGCTTTGTTTATCCGGTGTCTTTTCTTAACCTGACGAGATGATGGCTTCGGTCTAACCGCTTTTTAGTATACACTAAGGTATACACTAAGGACGAAAAAAGGTGGTGAAAAGGGGGTAATTTTGGCGTTAATCAGATATAGTGAAGAAATAAGGCGGGTATAGACAGGCGCTAAAAAACCCCCGAAAGCTTTGATTTAACTCACTTTTCGAGGGTTTCCTTGGAGGCGCCACCCAGATTCGAA
>ERZ764778.3480-NODE-3480-length-12400-cov-4.426650_pt1 | contig 12400 bp, 10 predicted proteins | sample MGYA00374951_ERZ764778 | MGnify/ENA primary metagenome ERZ764778 (study PRJEB28918, sample SAMN05720193) | bioreactor metagenome | isolation source: Anaerobic biogas reactor | place: USA:Washington, USA | collected 2015-08-08 ...
GGTGGCAGTCCGGGCGGCGTAGATACTGGTGAGGGGCTGCCGATCGGCCTCGATGGAGGCGATCAGATCGCGCACGGCAAGGATGTTGCCGCCGTGGAGGCCCGTATTGGGCAGCGGCTCCGGCTCGCCCACCCCGGCGCTGGTGACAGGAAGCCAAGCGACGCCCGAGCGGCCCGGCGACCAGGACGAGTCGGGGAGGAAGTAGGTGTCGGGGATGTGGCCCGTGTTGAACATCTGGACAATGCCTTTGGTGCCGAAAATCTGCAGCCCGAACCGAGTAGGGCTCCCCCCGGCGTCGCGGGTCGAGTCGAAGCAGGCCGTCAAACCGCTTTCGAGCCTGAACATGGCGTGGACGGCGTCGCCCGCAAGGGGGCCGATGCCCTCGGGGCCTTCGCGAACGTCGGCGGCCGTCACCGGGTGACCGTCCTGGTATACCGAAGCAGAGCACCACTGGGGCGGCCCGGCGAAGTGGTGAATGAGGTTGAACATGTGCGTTCCGAGAACCCAAAGGTCTTCCCCACCTCCGCGGCTGTCTTCCTTGCCCCGTGCCCGAATTTCGAGCAGATCGCCGAGGGCACCATCGGCGATCAGTTTTTCGACCACCGGCAGTTTCTGGCTGTAACGCGTTTGGAATGCGATGGCCAGTTTTGTACCGCTCTTTTCGCAGGCAGCGACCATTTCGTCCGCCTCCGTGAGATTGCGGCACATGGGTTTCTCCAGATAGATGCCCTTCGCGCCCGCCTCGGCGGCTGCGACGACCATGTCGTGATGCTGATCGAGCCACCGGGGAGCAACCATGACCAAGTCGGGTTTGATTTCGGCGAGCATGTCACGGTAGTCGGCAAAGCCCTTCACATCGCCCATTCGGCTGACCGCACTGGCCAATCCACTCGGTTCCGCGTCGGCAACGGCAACAACCTGCGTTTCAGGCAGTTCCTGACAGACGCGGTCAAGCCCATGCCCGTAGTTGCCGCGGCCGGTGTGTCCGATCACCGCGACGCGGTACTTGGCGGTTGACCGCTCACTCCCACGCAGAGCCGAGCCGGCCGCCAGCAGCGCGGCGCCACCTGCCACGAATTGGCGACGTTTCATGACCTGGTTCGTTGCTGCGTGCGGGCCGGATTCTGTCCCCATGTTCCCGTTTCCTTCGGAGTGGAGTGCGAGATGGATGAAGCTCGTTTGCTGAAGGATAGCGCCCAGGCGGCCTGGCTGCAAGCGTCTGGGAACAAGGGGCCGCGATGTGGCTCGGATTTGCCGGGTGACACACGGCAGGCGCCGATCCGCCCCCTCGATGGAGTTATATTCTGCAAGGTATATTTCAATGGAGAGTTGTCTTCTTGTTCTGGGTCTCAGGGTCAAGAGAGCACGACCATGATCGCCTCCTTGCTGCGTTATCGGTGTCCGTTCTGTTCTGAACCGATCGTCCATGTATCCGGCATGGGGCCCAGTCCCTGCCCGCGTTGTTTTCGCATGGTGAGCTTGGAAAATGCCATGTGTCACCGGGCGATCCCGGTGTGGATCTGGGGAGTAGTGGTGGCTTTGGTGGGATGCCTGCTGCTGTGAAATAAGCCGCCGGGGAGTTGAGGTTGCAGATGGTTCCCGAGGAGATCGGTTGCGAAGGCGTTACACGGAGCAGGGAATGCTCTCGAATACGCCGTCGCAAATGCAATCGATATCGCGATCATCAAGAAGGGAGTGGAGCGGGAGCGTGACCTCGCGAGCGGCGGCCGCGACGGTGCGTGAGAGGCTCGGAGTGCCGGGATGCCGGTGTCGATACTGGCTGAAGAGATGGACGGGCGGGTAATGGACGCTCGTTTGGACACCTCGACGATTCAAGGCTTCACGAAAAGGGTCTCGTGCTTCGGCATGCTCCACGAGAACAGGGAAGATGTGGTGGGCGCTGTCGTCGAGCCGGTCGCTGAAGGGCACGGAGAGTCGGCTTGCTTCGGCCAATCGCTCTCGATAACGGTTGACGAGTTGGCGGCGGCGATTGTTGGCAGAGGGCAGCTTTCCGAGTTGTATCATCCCGAGCGCAGCGGTCAACTCGGTGCAGCGGTAGTTGTAGCCCAGTTGGACCACATCGTAATCGTAAGCTCTTCCTTCGGCTTTGTCCCAACTGGACTTGGTCATTCCGTGGGAACGCCCGAGCCGAATCCGTTCGGCAATGCGCGAGTCGTCGGTGACGATCATCCCACCTTCGCCGGTGACGAGGTTCTTGTTGGCGAAGAAGCTGAAGCAACCGACGTCGCCGATCGTCCCCAGCATCCGCCCGTGCAGGGGGCTTCCGGGGGCGTGATAGGCGGCACCGACTGCATGACATGCATCCTCGACGACGGCGAGGTTGTGCCGTGCGGCGATCTCCATGATGCGGCTCATGTTGGCAGCAAAACCGGCCAGATGCACGACGATCACCGCCTTGGTTCGCGGAGTGATCTTGGCCTCAAGGTCGTCGCAGCAGAGGTTCAGGTCGTGGTCGCCCTCAATGTCGACGAACACGGGCGTTGCGGCTTGGTACAGAATGCAGTTGGCGCTGGCGACGAAGGTATAGCTGGGAACAATGACCTCGTCGCCGGGACCGATATCCAGGGCAAGCAGCGCCAGGTGAAGTCCCGCCGTGCAACTCGACAGGGCTAGCGCGTGCTTCGAGCCGAATTGACGGGCGAATTCCGCCTCGAACTCCGCGGTCCGAGGCCCCAGCGACAGCCACTTGCTGCGGACCACGTCGGCCACCGCCTGCGCCTCTTCTTCGCCCATATCCACGTCGGACAAGAGGTACTTGCGATCGTTCACGTGGCGTTTCCTTTGCAGGTTGGCGCTCAATTGCAGTATTGGCGGGCTGAGGGGTCGGGCCATACGCCGGCAATCAGCGCTTGATGCAATTCGCGAATGCCGTCGTCGATAGTCCATTCCGGCTGAAAGCCCAATTGCCGGCGGATCTTGGAGAAATCGACGCGGTAGCTGCGCGGATCCGTGTCTCGTTTCACATACTCGAGTTGAGTGCCCGGGACGAGCCGCTGGACGCACTCCGCCAGATCGATCTTGCGCACATTGGCTTCGTTGCCGCCGACGTTGAACACGTTGCCGCTTACCATGGCCGGGTCAGCGTCGAGAACCCCGCAGACGGCGCGGCTGATATCTTCCACGTGAACGAAGGGACGCCAGAATTGCTCTCCGAACACCACGATCTTCCTGTCGCGCACGGCCGCCAGGGTGAAATCACTCACCATCAGATCAAACCGCATTCGCGGGGCAATTCCAAAGGCGGTGCTGAATCGGAGGACGGTCGGGACGAATCCCTCGGCTACCGATTTCAGAACGGCACGTTCCGCCGCCACCTTCGTTTCCGAGTAGGTTGAGATCGGCTGCAGGGGGGCTTCTTCCGTGACCAATTGGCCCGGATCGGCGGCGCCGTAGTTGCTGCAAGTACTCGAGAAGACAAACCGCGAAACACCGCTCGAGCGAGCGGCATTGAGAACCTTGATCGCTCCATGCAAGTTGGTATCGACCGCCAAGTCGGGGTTACGGTTACAGGCGGGTTCGCCGACAATGGCGGCGAGCAGGACGAGGGCATCGTGTCCAGGCACGATCCGCATCAGCAGGCTTTCGTCGCGCAAGTCTCCCTGGACGAGCCGGAACTGCTCGCTCCCCCCCAACGCGGCCAACGGCTCGCGTCCAAACAGGAGAAGGTCGAGAACGGTGACGTCGTGTCCGCGTTCAAGGAGGTGGCGGCAAAGCGCCGAGCCGATATAGCCGGCCCCGCCAATGACGAGCGTTCTCATGAAGGGTTCTCCACGAAAGACGCGGATGACTCGTTTTCCGGCGAGGAGTATTGCGGTGGGAGGGCCCGCTCGCGGTCGTCGCTGGGCAGGAACTCGTCGCGCAAGGCTGCGAAGCGTTCCGAAGCGCGAGCGTACTCGGAGGGGCGGCCGATATCCAGCCATTCGCTTTCCGAGACGAAGACCTTGACCAGGCGTTGTTGGTTGATGCTCTGGACAACGAGGGTCGGCAAGTCCATATACGTGCCGGGTTTTACGGTATCGACGATGCTTCGGTTGAATACATACACTCCCATCGAGGCATCGTAGGGCAAGGTGGGTTTCTCGCGATAGCCGGTAACCCGCATGCGTCCGTCGAACTCAATGATCCCCAGGTCAATGGTGGTGTTGCAGCGGTGCGTGGCGATTGTCAACTCGGCGTTCGTGTTCAAATGATAGCTGTAGAGCCAATCGTAGCGCAGCGTGGTCAACACGTCGCCGTTCATGACCAGGAAGGTCTCGGGGAGATCCTCCATGAGGGCCAGGGGGCCGACCGTTCCGAGGGGCTGTTCCTCGCGGGAATAGTCGATGCGGATTCCCCAGCGGCGTCCGTCGCCGAAGTAGGCCATGAGAAGCTCGGCGAGATGGCCGACGGCCATGGTGACGTGATCGAAACCGGCCCACTTCAGTTGCCGGACGACGATCTCGAGAATCGGCATATCGCCGACGGGCACAAGCGGTTTGGGAAACGTGATGGTGTAAGGCTCCAGTCGGCGTCCCTTGCCACCAGCCAGGATGACAGCTCTCATTTCGATGTACCTCGGTTGCCTCCTTGGGTCGTGCCTGGTGTTTTTTCAAGGATACCTGACAAACTTCCTGCGCAGCACTTCTCTCGCCAGTTTCGCGAGAAAGACCGTATTTGTCACAAGGTATCGATGCCAGAGACGGCCGGGTTCGTGAATCAATCGATACAGCCATTCTAATCCCCAACGCTGCATCCATCGGGGCGCCATGGGTTTGGCCCCGGCATGGAAATCGAAAGCTGCCCCCACGCAAACTTGCACAGCCCGAATCCGACTGCCATGATCGTAGGCAAAGTGATCCTGCTTGGGTGCCCCCAAGCCCACAAAGACGATTCCGGCTCCGCTGTCATTGATGCGTCTAATCGTATCCTCAGATTCTCCGGCGGACAACGGCCTGAATGGAGGGGATTCAGCTCCCGCGATTGCCAGGCCCGGATACTTGGCCAGCAGATTGGCCTGGAGACGTTCGAGCACCTCGGGCGAACTGCCGTACAGGTACACGGGAACGCCGCGGATGGCAGCCTGTTGGCACAGACGCAGCATCAACTCCGGCCCGTAGACACGTTCCCGCAGACCTGTCCCATACAGAAGGTTCAAGGCCCATCTTACCGGTTGTCCGTCAGGGGCGATCATCTGAAAAAAATTGACTTTTCTTCGCAACTCCGGGTCGGTGCTGGCCGTGATCAGGGCGTGTACGGCATGGAGTGAAACTTGCGATGGAACACGCCCTTCGGCCGCTCCGAGGATGGCCTCGACAGCTTGCCGATAGTCGGTGGCGCTCACCTGCACGCCAAACAGATCCAACTTCGGCGGCCAATCAACCGGCGGATCCTGGACCGGAACGGCGGCGGGATGATTCTCATCATGCGAAGTCATGGTTGGGTTCCGGTCGGAATTGGGTGAGAACGGCAACAACGCTCGATCGCGATCCTGTAGATTTCGGCAAGGGTGGCGTAGTTCCGCTCAGCCGTGTACTTGTTTTCGTACTCGGCCCGGGCGGCAACTCGCATGGCAGCAAGAGCGTTGCAGTCCCCGGCGAGCGTATTCACGGTCCTTGCGAGATCCTCCATGTCTCCCGCCCCAAAGTGCATTCCCGTGCGGCCGTCGTCGATCAGTTCGCCCATGGCCCCCAGTCGCGAGGCGACTACCGGAGTGCCACGCGAAAAGGCTTCCACGATGGTTTTGGGAAAACCCTCGTAGTTGACGGAGGGCACGATCAGGAACATGGCATCTCCCAGGATCTCGCGTATCTGTTCATCGCTTCTTCCGGGAAGCCATTCAACACTGGGATTTGCATCTGCCGCGGCGCGGACACGTTCAGCCAAGGGGCCGTTGCCGATCACCTTCAAGGGTAGGGAACGATCGATTCGGCTCCAGGCGTCCAACAGAACATCGATGCCTTTTTCCGGCGACAGTCGCCCCAGGCAAGCGGCGTATCCGCCTTGTCCCGGGCCGGGACCGGGATCCGGCGAGACGAAGTTCGGCTTCAGTTCGATCTTCTCGGCGGGTAGGCCCGCAGAAACGAGTTTCTGCCGCGAGAATCGTGACAAGGCAATATAGACGTCAACCGCGTTGGCGTAGGTCTTGAGGACGCGATGGGTAGCGAGCATCGTCGACAGTGCCGTGCTCCCGGCACGACTGCCCCGATAGCAGGCGTGCCGGATGGACGGCCACGGAAACAGCTTACCGGAGCACTCCTCGCAAACGCGGCCGTCTCGAAAGAACGTGCCGTTCGGGCAGATCATCCGGTAGTTGTGGAGCGACTGGACGACTGCAGCGCCGCCTCGACGTGCCGCATAATAGGCAGCCGGGGAGATGAGGGGGACCGTATTGTGGAAGTGCACGATATCCGCCCGCTCCGACGAGACGATTGCTCGCAGTTGTGCGGCAGCCTTGCGATTCCAGACGGCTCCCAAGGCCAGTCGCAGGCCGCCCTCGCCGCGAATGTCGTTGCTGTGGCGGGTGAAGCGGACGACTCGGTGTCCGTTTTCCAGCAGCAGTCGCTCCTCGTCGGCGAGGACACGGTCCTCGCCGCCCGGCTCTCGGTAGAAATTATGACAGAGGATGATTTTCACACCGGACCTCCGTGCCCGTTCCAGCCTGTATTTGTGGTCCCGAAACGGCGGTGCGGGTGCAGGGCAGCCTTCGCAACACGCCCCAATCGCTTGTTGAGTTTCGGCGCCCAGCTATACCAGCCGGACAACTTGGCAGCCAGTGTGGCGCTCGTGTCCCACGGAAAGACGTTGAAGCGTCCCCAACAGAATGGATCGGAGGCGGGATCGACGAGCACGGGCTCTGTGGTAAGGCCGCAAGCGGCCCCCGTCCTCTTGACCGCTTGAATCAGCTCGTCGGATGCAAATCCCGTGTGACGGCCGCCAAAAGGAAATGCAAACGTCACCTGATCGGTAAAGAACTTCGATCGCACGATGTCGACGGATTGTTGGACGTCTTCTCGAAATGCTTCGGGATCGCCACGATGGTCTGCGTGCGTGTGCGTGTGGGCACCGATTTGGATCAGCCCGGACGCCTGCATGCAGCGGCACTCCTCCGTCGTCAGCAGACGCCAAGCTTCGTCCGGCACGCGGTCATGGTGAGCGACTCCCCAGGCATCAAACGGCGCCGGGGCCTCTTTGTCAAGATAGGCCGTGTTGACAAAAACGGTTGCAGGCACCTTCAGTTCGCAGAGCGACGGATAGGCCTGCGTGTGGACCGATGCAAAGCCGTCGTCAAAGGTCAGAACGACCGTACGAGCCGGAACCTCGCGGCCTTCAAGATGGTGTTGGATGACGTCGCTCAACGTCCAGAACTGAAATCCGCGGTCAAGCAGACCTCTGATCTGTTTGCGAAAACGGGCCGGCGCTACGTTGTGCAAGGGAACTGGCACCTTCGAGATGGGATCGGTGACTCGGTGGTACGTGAGGATTCCCAAGGTGTTCCCTGCAATGCTGCCCAACAATGAATTGCATGCGGCACCGATCCGCCCTGCCGTCCGCATACCGACGTCTTTCGGCAGCTTCCGCCACCACGATGGTTCCTTAGGGAACGATAGCATCGATGACCGATGGGACAAGGCATGGTTCGAAGACGATGACTCGTTCGGGAGACTTATCATCCAACCTTCCCCGAGTTGGTTTCGGCGCATAACAGGCGATTTGCACGTATTCAAGTATTGCTCATCCCAAGATCGCGTGTGTTAACAATCGAACCGGGAGTACCTCCGGGTTCCGGACGCCCAGGGCGGCTGGCGATACAGGTACCACCTGCGAATGCTCCGGACAATTCCTTGAACGGGACCGCGAAGCGGGCTTGACCGGATCCGCTCTCTCAGTTCGAGCCACCCCCGGAACAAGGCTGCTCTTGCACGCCGTGCATCGACGGCCCCTTCCGCAAGTCGTAATGTTCCTGAGCGGAGGTTCTGCTTGTACCGTTCGGTACCCATTCCAAGATCGATGCACGTCAGGCCCAACTCGCGACTCGCCTGCGCAAGCCGCACCCAGAGTAGAAGCCCTGGGGAGTACTCGGAGAAAGCGGGGTTGAAGGCGGGAAACCAGCCGTGCAAAAGGCCGCCATTGCGCATGCCCAGATGGACCGCGAGCAGATGGTCGCCCGCATAAAGCGCCGACATCATTCCGGCAAAGGGCCCCTCCTGCGCAGAAACAACGCGCCGGAGAACCTCGCACGTCCATTCTTCGGCAAGATAGTTCATGCAACCGCACTGCCGATACTGTTCCATCCGCCACTGGAACAACTGCTCAAGGACGGTTTCGTCGCGTGTCTGTCCAACCAGTTGCAGTGGGCCAACCTCCCGTTCGGTCTTGCGCAACTTCTGCTGTACTCGGCTGATGGTCCGCTGTCCCAAACGCTGTTTCACGTTCTGAAACACCTCAAAACCTCGAGACAAATCGAGGTAGGATGTTTCGCCGACAATCCAGTGGTAGGGCAGCAGCGGCTTCTGGGTTACCACCAGATGGCGAAAACGCCACGCTTTGAGGCGGCACCCCTGGAGCAACTGCTCGGCTGTCCACGGCGCGTCGCCTGGAATGACGACTCCCTCGTAATCGGACAGATCCAGGCCGACCGACTTCGCCACGTTCCGCTTGTCGCGATGAAACGGGAAGAACCCGACCGGGTTGCCGGCCTGCTCAAAGACCGCGACTTCCACGTCATCACGGACGGATGCGACGATCTGCGTAAACTCAGGCCGGAAGAAAGGGCTGCGCAGCGTCGGCTCCGCTTCCTGGATGCGCGACCACGCCGCCACGTGCTCCGGCGAAAGTTCACCAGCAGATGCGACCGTAACGTTCATTTCCATTTGCTCGACTTGTGCAGGCAACCGATCTCGCCGGATGAGAGCGGTTTGAAAGTCGGGAAGGCCCCGTACGCGACTCAAGACTTCCGTTCCGCGTGTTGCAGGGCAAGACGGATGGCGTTCATCCACTCCTCGGCAGCCAATTGCGGCGTCATCCCCTCCACGCGAGCGCGCGCCGCGAATCGCATCTTGCGCAGTTTCTCGGGCGGAGTATTCAATGCCTCATCGATTGCCCGCTCCATCCCGGCCGTATCGTCCGTCTGAAAGGGCCAGCCGGTTTCGCCGTGCACGCACATTTCATCCACGGCCTGGCTGTAGGTGCTTCCGAGCACCGGAAGCCCGGCCAGCATCGCCTCGTTGACAACCATACCCCAGTCATCGCCCAAGGTCGGAAACACAAACACGTCCGACGCGGCGTAACACTGGGCAATACGATCGTACTTGCATTCTCCGAGAACCTTGATGGTGAGATTGTCGGGGCACGGGAGCGATTCCAGAATCTCTTGCTGGTTGCCGTAGCCGGCCAGGGTGAACTCGACGGCCTGGTTCGGGTTGCGGCTTGCCCAGCGAACGAGAGCTTCCGTGAAGGGGAGGATCCCCTTTCGCTCAATCATTCGGCCGACATACAGCAATCGCCGGACGTGGTCGGTGTTTCGATCGAGGGGAATCTTGTCGAACACTCCCGGCAAGGTCGGATAGTGAATGCGTTGCGTTCTCTCCGGACACGCGCCCATCCGCTGCAAGTAACGGCAGCCGCTTTCTCCGTTGGCGGCAAAACTGTCGGCGTTCTTCACCAGCCAGCGCCGCAGTCCGCGCCGCACAAACCCGCGACCTTTTTCGGTGTGCTCGGACAAGCCGCCATAGAGAACCAAGGGCGTGGATTTCACGAACTTTTTGTAGAGGACGCTTAGGGCAGAACGCGCGCCGAGTTCGATGGCGAGTATGACGTCGGGACGCAACTCCTTGAGAACGCCGATCGTGTTCCAAGGGATGTGCACGTAGTAGGGATCTGCAAATCCGACCGGATGCCGGTAACGGGCGCGAAACGTGGATGTCCGCAGCATACGCACATCGAGGTTGCCCCAGTCGGTCGCCCAGCGACGGTTGGGTTCCATGGGTGTCGACAACAGCATGGTGAACTTGTCGAGGCGTTTGGCCAACTCCATGTACATGTGAAGCTTGTGAGGTGCCACGAAATTCGTGAGCATCACGGCATGGACCGGCAGCTTTTCGAGTTGAGTCATTACTTCCGGAGATGATTCAAGGGCAGGAGTCAGCATGGGGCAGGTTCCGATCAGAGTTGTCGATCAGCGGCGGGAAGCACGTTAGAGGCAGGAATCGCCACGCGAACGCCGCCAACAAGAGTAGCGTGTGCGAATCAGGAATCGGGGAGAAGACGACAACATCTGCCATCCCGCCTACCAACACGAGCAGCAGGATGAAATCCGAAAAATCGTCCGGGTCGCTGATTGCACTGCGGATGAGCGCCAAGAACATGGCAAGCAGTAGGAGTCCTCCCGGGATTCCCGTCCCCAGCAGCATGTTGAGGATGACATTGTGCGCATGGTGTGTCGGCCAGTAGTGCTCTGCGACAATCACGAACCTGGAGCAACCATATCCGTACCCAAGAATCGGTGATTCGGACACCTTTCGCAGAACGAAGTCCCACAGGTCGGTACGTCCAGTAAGCGTTGTGATCTCCTCTGCCTCACCTGAACGCGAAACCCTGGAAAACACCGCGTCGAGTTCAGGTTGCTGGTATGCCAGCCAGATTGCGCCAATCACAATCATAGAATAGACGGCGATGTACTTAGTCGTGAAGTCCGTTTTCCGATAGAGGACCAGCGACAGGACGGCGAGTGCGGCGCAGATTGCCGTTCGACTGTCAGTTAGCACCAGTGTGAATAACGCGAATGCCATGACCGGGATGAGACACTTCCAGCGGACTGCCCGGGAGAAGCCGGCTACCAAGGCCATCGCGACGGTAAGGGCCGCTTGACGACCGGTTGCGTTGGGGTGATTAAGACCGCCAAATCGTATACTACCGTCCACTTCATGCATTCGCGACAGTTCAGGGGCGGCATAATACGCGATCCACGACCCGATCAGATAGAACGTCAATGCCAGAAGAGTAACCTGGATGAAGCGCTCGCGTCCCAGCGAGAGGAGTATCGCAGGTGCCGCCAGGATGAAACACCACAAGGCGGTAGCGGCTCCGGCAGAGTAGACGGGATTCACTCCGAAGGGAACCGTCACCAAAACCCAACCGCCGAGCAACACGGAGAGGAGACCGGGCATCTTGGTCAGATAGGGTAGCGTGCGGGCAATGTGCATGCATCCGTACAATCCACACCCGGCACAGACAATGAGCCGTACGCCGATCTGCCAGTCAAACGCAGGGTTCTCCACGTCGACTTCACGGAAATTCGACTCGTTGAAGAAGACAACAGCAGCAAGCAGCATGCTTCCCAGGACCACGTGAACGCTTGAGCCCATGTCCTCGCATGTGCTGGGCGTTGCGTCCGAAGCTAGTGCGGCGACGGTCATTCTGGGCTCTCCGCTCTTGCCTTCTCGGACATCTCCAAGGGGTTTCGCCGCCACGCGTCTCCGACAATCGAGAGACCGAGGAAAATCGCACACGCTGCATTGCCGGCAGTGGCGGCGATCGGGATCGCGAACGTGCCCCAACCGGCCTTGAGCAACAACGCGCTGCTCACAAGAACGACGGCTCCGAACACGCGGGCCCACACGCCGACGATGGCCCTGTTTCGCCCGCGTAGGTATCCCTCCGCAACCTGAGAGAGACCCGCAATGGCCATCGCCGGCAGTAGAGCCATCCCCAGGGCGATCGCTCCGCGGAAATCTTTTCCAAAGACGAGAATCATCAGGGTCGGCAAGGCCGCAGCGAACGCCAGTGCTGTGATCGTCTGCAGCAGCACCACGGCCGCACCTCGCGATACGAGCATCGCCAGGTGCGGCATGTCCCGCTGCTTGACACCCCAGTTGAAGCTGAACAGGGCCAGCGCGTTCGGTGCAACCAGCAGCAGGTTCACGGCGGCCAGGGCCGCCGCATAGTATCCCTGGGTAGTCAGACTCGCAAACCAGATGACGAGCAGCGTGTCAAGGCGATTGAACAGATTCGAGGCAACCACCGACACCGCAAATGGCGCCCCCTCTCGAATCAAAGTGCGACGGTCGGGCTCTGCGGCGCCGAAGATCACCGATCCGGATCGGAGGCGAAGAAGAAACACGAGACCGAATGCAGACGAGGCCAGTGTCAGCAATACGACCACCGTCGTGGATGCGGTTCCTGTCATCCACACAAAGGCCAGCAGGGCCGGAAAGGCAGCGGCAGCGACAAGCTGTCCGAGATTGTATCGGAAGAAGTTCGCGCTGCCGTGGTCTACCGCCAGCACCATCAAACGCATGTGTTCGACGGGTAGAAGAAGCGATGCGGCCAGGCAGAGTGGAATGAGGTGGTGCCGGTCCGCAGGCAGCGCTACCCACGTCAGCAAGGCGACGATTCCGATCGT
>ERZ764778.3489-NODE-3489-length-12377-cov-4.015014_pt1 | contig 12377 bp, 8 predicted proteins | sample MGYA00374951_ERZ764778 | MGnify/ENA primary metagenome ERZ764778 (study PRJEB28918, sample SAMN05720193) | bioreactor metagenome | isolation source: Anaerobic biogas reactor | place: USA:Washington, USA | collected 2015-08-08 ...
CCCACCAGCACCAGCCCCGCCTCGAGCGTGTCCTCGATGGTATAGTCATGGTAGGCCTTGCGGTTAACGCTGATGGTGCGGTCGCCGTGTTCCTGTGGGTCCTTTTTTCGTTTGGCCATCGGCTCCTACCGTCCCTCCAGCAGGTACTCTACGGCGCGGTCTCGTTGCGGATCGCGCCCCTCGGTCCAGTCCTCGGTGGTCAGATCCACCATGATGTCGGGCTCGATGCCGGTGCCGTCGAGCTGGTCGCCGCCGGGCAGTTGCCAACGCGAGATGGTCACCCGCAGCCCCGAGCCATCGGGCAGGGTGTGGGTGCTCTGCACCGAACCCTTGCCATAGGTAGCGGTGCCAATGAGGACGCCCCGCTGGTTGTCGCGGATGGCGCCAGCCACAATCTCGGAGGCGCTGGCGCTGCCGCCGTTGACCAGCACCACCAGCGGCAGGTCGGTGGCCAGCCCACCGCGGCTGGCGAGGTGATCCACCGGCTCGGCGGCGTCGCGACGGATCTCGTGGAGCACCACGCTGTTATAGGCCAGGAACTCGCTGGCCACCTGGACGCCCACGTGCAGGTAGCCGCCCGGGTTGCCGCGGAGGTCCAGAATGATGCCGCGGGGGTTCTGGCGGACCAGCTCGCGCAGCTCGTCGCGCAGCAAGCGGGGCACCTGGGCGTTGAAATCGGCCAGCTGCAGATAGGCGATGTCGCCCTCGAGCATCTCCGAAGCGATCACTGGCGACTCGACCCGATCGCGGGTCACGGGGACGATGAACGGCTCCTCCACCCCCTCGCGTTGAACCAGCAGGCGCACCACCGTCCCCTTGGGGCCACGAATGAGTCCAACGGCATCATAGAGGCCGAGCCCCTCCAGAGAGGCACCATCCACCTCCAGAATGACGTCGCCGGGCTGTAGGCCAGCCGCCTCGGCCGGGCTATTGGGCAGCGGCCGCCCGATGATGACCAGACCGTCCTCCAGCTTGACCGTAGCGCCGATGCCCTCAAAGGTGCCCTGGAGATCCTCCTCGAGCACGGTGGCGGTGACGGGCTCCACATAGACGGTGTGCGGATCGCCCACCGCGGCCACCAACCCAGCCGCGGCGCCGCGATAGAGCTGCGTGGTATCCAGCTCGCTGGGGTCCACATACTCGTCCTCGATAATGTCCCAGATCTCATCGAGCAGCGTGTTGGCCTCTTCGCGGGTCATCTCGGGCTCGACGGGCTCGGTGGAGGCGACGCTCCCGCCCGAGCTGCCCGAGCCGCTCAGGCCAGGGCGGCCCGCCGCGAACCACATGGCCGTAGCGCCCGACGCGAACCCTAGCGCCAGAATCACCGCGCCCGCGAGGGCCAGAATGACCAGCCGGGTCCAAAAGCGCTGGGACGAGTTGGCTACTGATGACATGGTAACCCCTTGTGAACGAGCGATCGCCGCCCAATAGGGTAGCGGGCTCATGGTGCGTGGTTGGCTGGTGGGTATTATAGACCGGGTGAGGGCAGATTCGAAAAGGTAACCCCGAAGGCCCTTTGCGTCAGGGCAACGTCGTCCGATCGCGGCCAGCCTTGACCTGTCGCCCCGTAGCGGTAGACTGGTGGGGTGAGCTGGCAGCGTGAGAGGAGTGCCCCGTGAGCAAAAAGCGGCCTCGCTATTGCGTCGGGCTGGATCTGGGCGGCACCAGCGTGTTCGCTGCGGTGGTGGACGTCAAAAAGCAAAAGGTGCTGGCCACCGCCAAGCGCAAGACGCGCGCCGAGCGGGGCGCCGACGTGGTGGTGGAACGGCTGGCGCGCACGGCCCTCGAAGCGCTCGAGTCCGCAGGCCTAAAGCCAAAGCGCGTCGATGCGTTGGGCGTGGGCGTGCCTGGCCCCATCATCCCCGAGGAGGGCGTGGTGGTGCGCTGCGCCAACCTGGGCCCCTCCTGGGACAACTACCCCCTGACCCAGCGGCTCTCGGCGTTGCTGCCAGCACCCATCGTGCTGGACAACGACGTGAACGTGGGCGCGGTGGGCGAGCACGCCTTTGGTGCGGGAGCGGGCGCCGAGGACCTCCTGGCCATCTTTGTGGGGACGGGCGTGGGCGGCGGGGTGATCCTGGGCGGCAAGCTACGCGTGGGGCCGCACAACGCGGCGGGCGAGATCGGCCACACGGTGGTGCAGGACGGCGGCCCGCTATGCGGCTGTGGCCAAGCAGGCCACGCCGAGGCGCTGTGCAGCCGCTCGGCCATCGAGCGGAGCATCATCCAGGCCGTGGAGGCGGGGCAGAGTAGCCTGGCCATGGAGCTGTGGCGCGCTTCGGGCAAAGCTACCATGTCGTCGGGCATCATCGGCGACGCCTATGACCAGGGCGACGCGGTAACGCGTGAGGCCGTGGCCCGCGCCCAGTATTACCTCGGGCTGCTGATCGCCAACTGCGCCAACACGCTGGACCCCGAGCTGGTGGTGGTGGGTGGGGGGATGCTGGAGCGCTTTGGCGAGGCCTACCTGGGGCCCGTCCGTGAGGCGGCGCAACCACATTTCATCAACCCCATCGCCGCCGAGACGACCAAGATCGTGCCCGCCAGCCTGGGTGACAGGTCGGGCGCGGTAGGGGCAGCCATTCTGGCGGCCCAGCGGTTGCAGCCGTCGAAATCAAAAGCCTAGAGTCCACGCATCCAGTACGGTTTACTTCCGTTGTATATGTTTTCGACTGTTATATTAGCTTCTATTACCCATCACTCGCCCAGCTTGTCGCGCTGCTTTTTCAGGGCCTCGGTAGGGGAGAGGCCGTAGGTGCCCACCATGTCGGCCAGCATCTCCTCGTCGGTCTCCCAGGCATAGACGGTGCGGGTGGTATCGGCGTGCTGGTGGCCGAGCAGGGCGGCGACCCATTCCAGCGGCATGCCTTCGTCGAGCAGATCCTGGGCGCGGCGATGGCGCAGCGAGTGGGGCGACGTGTTGTCATAAAGTCCCTGCGCACGGGCGGCCTCTTTGACCAGATGCCAGGCGTGGGCGGGCGTGATGGCCGTGCCCTTGCCGCGGCCATGCGAGGCGAACAGCGGGGCATAGACGTCGTCGTCGCGCTCGCGGACATAGGCTTGGATCAGGCGGCGGGTCTCGTCACGGCAAAAGACCGTGCGCGGCTTGCCGTTCTTGGTTTTGGTCAGGCGGATGCGGGCGGCGCGGCCATCGAGCACGTCCTCGCGGCGCAGGGCCAACGCCTCGCTGATGCGCATGCCCGTATCATAAAGCAGGGCCATCAGGGCGCGGTTGCGCAAGAGCGCCAGACGGCGGGCGCTGCCGCGCTTTTTCGGAAGCGGTTGGTCCAGATAGTGAGTGATCACCGCGGCGACCTCGGGGTCGACCTTGCGCTGCTTGTAGCCCTGACGGCGGCTGCCGCGGCCCTGGTCGATGCGGCGGAGCATGCGGTCGTAGGAAACGCCCGCGGGCAGCAGTCCGCGCAGGTCCAGCCAGTTCATCAGCCGTCGGCCAGCCACCAGGTACGTGCGGCTGGTGCGAGTGGCGCCACCGACATCGTCACGCGGTGCCGAGGGATCGGGATAGGCCTCGCGCAGCCAGCGGTTGAACCCCGCCAGCGTCTCCTCGTCGATGACCTCGAGCCCAATGGGCGCCAGGATCTCGGCGGCCTCGTCGTCCTCGCGCGCGATGTGAAGGTAGCGGACCAGGGCCTGCAAGCCGTGGCGGTAGGTGCGGCGCGACAGCGGGCTGAGCTCCAGGTCGGCCAGCATGGCGTCGATGGCGGCGTTGACCGTGGTGATCTCTTCTGGGGGGAGTGGTGCGTCTGGCGGATGGGGGGCTGCGGCCATGGCGATGAGCCTCCTTGCTGGCAAGAGTATCTTATTTAATGTTGCATAAATCATATACTATCTAGGACAACCTGTCAAGGGGAATTCGCCCCGAATCGCCCCAGACCGCCCCCGGCGAACCTTTACCAAACGCTATGATAGCAGGGAAACGGTTCACGCCAGGCCCCGAGCTTTGACATCTCCCCCAGGCAGAGCCTATAATAGCACATCGTAGTCAAGAACATCGACTTGCGCGCAGCCATGTCATGCTGCCGCTCCCTCTGCGGCATCGGATGCCAGCATGCGCCTCGGCGTGGCCGCGCGGTCTAGTCTCAAGCAAAAGCGACGACATGCCCATGGGATCCCACCTAGTGCGCTGCCCGCGCTGCGCCGAACCGAATGCCGCCCTGGAGACGGCCTGTGCCTCGTGTGGCGAGGCGCTGGCCTTTTCCTGTCTCCGCTGCGGCGCCCTGCGCGGCTGGCATCAGGTGGTGTGCCCTCAGTGTGGCGCCGACTTGGCGGGCACGCCCATCCCCCAGGCCAACACGCTCAGCGGTCCCGATACGGGTCGCACCCTAGATGGCCGTTATGTCATCTGGGAGCGAATCGCCCTCTCGCGGACCAGTAGCATCTATCTGGCCCAGGATGCCAACGATCCGAGCCAACGTTATGTCATCAAGCGACTGGAGACGGTGGCCCTGTTCCGAGCCGATGAGCGTCGCGAGGCCCAGCGTCGGCTTCGCGCGGCCGTCGACCGCTGGCGTTCCATCGACCACCCGGCCGTCGTCCAGATCCACGACCTGCTACTTTCCGAGCGCGCCTACTATATCGTGATGGATGCGGTGCCGGGCTTTAGCTGGCGCCAGATCATCGCATCGCCCCAAATGGCCGTCTCGCCGGACCTGGCGCGCAACCTGGGCCGCCAACTCTGCGCGCTGTTGGCCCACCTCCACGGCCTGGAGCCTTCCGTGCACGCGCCGTTTCTTTCGCCCGGCCACCTCATGGTGACCCTGAGCGGAACCGTTCGGCTGGTCGATCTCGGGGTGAGCCACCTGGTAGCAGGCACCGATCCCAGCTATGGCCCCTATGGTAGCGTACAGGGCTACGGGGCGCCCGAACTGGACACCGCCCCACCCTCACCGGTCTCGGACGTCTACACCGTGGGACGGCTGCTGTATGCGCTGCTGGCGGGCGTGTCGCTGGAACAGGGCGCCCGGGGCGCCCCGGCGCTACAGCGAGCCGTGCCCGGCATCTCGCGGCGGCTGGTGCGCACTATCGCCCGCGCCGCCCATCGCGACCCCACAGAGCGCTTTGCGGACGCCGCCGCGCTGGCGGACGCCCTGGCCGAGGGCGACGAGGGCCTAGCGGTGACGCCGATGGCCGACTGGCTGGATCGCGCGCGCCACGTAGCCACCCTGCGCGCACCGAGCGCACCCACGCGCGCAAGACGCGCAGTATCCAAGCCCCAGCGCGGGCGCGGCACCAGCATGGAGGACTTTGGGTTCTCCCGCGACGACCGCTTTGTCACGACTGACGAGGTGGCGACGGGCGCTGTACCAGGCCGGCCGAGCGCGGCAGAGCCCGTGGCGCCTACGCCGGCGCCGACCGAAGGCACGCCACGCCTCACGGTGCAGCCCACCGAGCTGCGGCTGTCCGAGCTGGGCCCCGCCGAGACCAAACGGGTGGCCTTGCGGGTGCGCAACGCCGGCGACGCCCCGCTCGAGACTCGCGTCATCAGCCGAACGGTAGGCATCAGCGCGCCCAGCAAGCCGTTCACCCTGCCGCCAGGTCAGCAAGCCCGGGTGCTGTTGACCATCTCGGCGCGGGATCTGCCCGCTGAGGAGCTGGCCATCCCCCGCGCGGTCGAGGTCAGCAGCAACGCCGGCAGCGTGGCCATCGGGCTGCGAGCGCAGATCAAGACCGCCCCACACCTCCATCTCGTGACCACCGAGCTCGACTTTGGGCAACAGAGCTCACACAGCAAGAGTCAACAGGTACTGGTGATAGAAAATCAGGGTAGACGAGTCTTGACTGGCCAGATCGTCTCCAACGCGCCGTGGCTGGCGGTGCAGCGCGATAGCTTTCAGTGCATGGGTGGGCAGCAGGCCCGCATTCCGGTCAGCCTGCGAGCCGAGGCTTTGCCGCGCGGGATGACGGCCCGTGCCGATGCCATCCTGGTGGATAGCGATGGCGGCCAAGCCCGCGTCACCGCCCAGGTCTATATCGCCGAGCCTGAGCTGACCCTGGACGCGGACGCGCTGCAGTTGGGGCCAGTGCGCCCCGATGACCGCGTGACCACCACCCTGCTGCTGCACAACACCGGCGATGCCGAGCTCCGCGGAAGTGTTCGCAGCGCCGCGGCCTGGCTGCGGGTGACGCCGGATCAGTTCGCGTGTGGGCCCGGCGAGGCCGTCGAGCTGGTGGTGGAGCTCGACACGGACGGCATGGCGCCCGGGCCGTTGCACCTCGATCGCGCCCTGCTGCTCCGGACCAATGCCGGCGAACGCGCCTTGCCCCTGCGGGCCGAGATCCGCGCCGCCCGGCTGGCCTTGGCCGATGATCGGCTGGAGCTGGGCGAGGTGCGGGCGCATCAGCGAGCCCAGGGCGAGCTACGCCTGCGCAACGACGGCAATGCGCCCCTGGCGGCCCGCGTGGATGCCCTGGTCCCCTGGCTTTACCTGGAGGATGGCAGCCGCTCGCGTTCGCTAGAGGTGGCGCCGGGTGCCACCGAGACGCTGAGCTTTGTGGCCAACGCCGACATGCTCCAGGCTGAGGGCGAGATCGACGCCCCCGCTGCGGTCCGCATCGCCGCCGAGACCGGGATTCGAGAGATTCCCGCTCGCGTCACCGTCCTGCGGCCGGCCCTCTCGGTAGAGCCCGAAGCGGTGGATTTCCACTATATCGAGCGATCCGAGACCGAGACCCGCCAGGTGACGGTTCACAACAGCGGCTCGGGAGCCTTGGGTTGGAGCGCCGCCGTGGACGCCGAGTGGGTCGAGCTGGATCGATCGTCGGGCGTGATCGACGCCGGCCGCTCGGACGTCCTCACGCTGACCGCCTATGGTTTGGCGCTGGGGGCCGAGGAGCAGGCTGCCGAAGCGACCCTGGCCATCACGTCGGACGCTGGCCGCGCCAAGATCCCCCTGCGAGTGGGGATCGCCGCGCCGTTGCTGGCCACCGATACCACCTACCTGGTGCTAGAGCCGAGCGTGAACCGGCGCCCGGTTCAGGGGCTCTTGCGCATCTTTAACCACGGGCTGGGGACGCTCAAGGGCGTCATCGCCAGTGACCGCACCTGGCTGGCCACGCAGCGCACGACCTTTGAGTGCCCCACCGGACGCTCGCTCTCGGTCGAGCTCTATACCGATATGGAAGAGTTCCCCGAGGACGCCACCGAAGATGAGGCGCTGGTGACGGTGCGCTCCAACGGCGGCGAGGTGACGGTGCGGGTGGCTCTGGCCGTGCTCTTCGAGGCCGACCTACAGGCCAGCAGCGAGGTGATTCGTCTGCAGACGGCGGAGGCGAATCGTCAAGGGCGACTGGTGCTTCGCAACCAGGGCTTGGCCGCGGCGCGGGCAGAGCTCGCGCCCAGCGTGCCCCAGTTGGTGCTCTCGCGCCACTTGTGCGACGTCAAGCCTGGAAAAAGCGTACGGATTGTCGTAGAATGGAGAGGGTCGCCCCCGGAGCCGGAAGCGTCCCCGTACGTGGAGGTGCGCAGCGCCAACCAAACGCTGCGAGTGCCGGTCGAATTCGCCGACTAGCGACGCGCCGACGCGGCGATCGCCCGTGAGACGCTGTTTGCAGGAGGTCCGATATGAAGCTACTGATGGCCATAGTGCGGGATGACCATGCGCCCGCGATCACGTCAGCGCTGAACCAAGCTGGCATGGCAGTGACGCACATCAGCAGTACAGGTGGCTTTTGGCGGCGAGGCAACACCACTCTGCTCATCGGCGTGGAGGACGACGACTCGCAAAAGGCCCTGGCCATCATTAGCGACCATGCCGGCCCCGAGATCCAGCCGACCGGGCAGCCGAGCGGGCGCGAACCGCATCGCGCGACGATCTTTGTGCTCAACGTCGGTCAGTTTGAACAGTACTAGGTTAGGCGAGCGATCCGCTGACGGATCCCGCGGCTAGGTAGCTAGAGAACGAGGTACAGGAGCGATGCTCACCTGCGGCTTGGTGGGCCTGCCTCTGGCAGGCAAGACCACCATCTATAACGTGATCACCCACGCCGGCGCAGCCACCAAGGCCTACGCCGGCGGTTCCGCGGATCCGAACCGCGCCGTGGTCCCCGTGCCCGACGCGCGCTTTGATCGGCTCGTGGAGCTGTTCCATCCCCGCAAGGCCACGCCCGCCTCGGTATGCGTGGTCGACCTGGCCGGCGTACAGGCGGGCAGCGCCCATGACCGGGGCATCGGCACCGATCTGCTCACCTTTGCGGCCGACGCCGCGGCGCTCATCCATGTGGTGCGCGGCTTTGACGGCGAGGCGGTTCCCCATCCCGAAGGCAGCGTGCAGCCGCTACGAGACTGGCGGATGATCGAGACCGAGCTGATTTTACGCGACATGCAGGTGATCGAGAACCGGCTCACTCGCATGGAAAAGGGCCGTAACAAGCGGTCGCCGGCTGAGACGGCCGAGGTGGCCCTGCTGGAGCGCTGCCAAGCCCATCTGCTGGAGGAGCAGCCGCTTCGCTCGCTGGAGCTGACCGCCGACGAGGTCAAAGCCCTGAGCGGCTATGCCTTTCTGACGCTCAAGCCACAGGTGGTGGTGCTGAACGACCACGAGAGCCAGGGCCACGACGGCGCCGACCTGAGCGCTCTGGCACAACAGCATCATCTCGGCTATGTACGCGTGTTCGGCCAGATCGAGGCCGAGCTGGCCGACCTGGCCCCCGAGGACCGCGCCATGTTCTTGACCGACCTGGGCATCGAGCAACTGGGGCGCGAGCGATTGATTGCCGAGGCCTATCGGCACTTGGGGCTGATCTCGTTCTACACAGTGGGCGAGGACGAGGTCAAGGCGTGGACGATCCCCGCGGGCAGCACGGCGGTCGAGGCGGCCGGCGCCATCCACAGTGACCTGGCGCGGGGGTTTATCCGAGCGCAGGTGGTAGCGTACGAGGATCTGATCGCGCACGGCGGCACCTGGGCCGGCGCGCGTCAGGCGGGGCGGGCCCGGCTGGAGGGACGCGACTATATCGTGCAGGACGGGGACATCCTCGAGATCCGCTTTAACGTCTAGCGCCAGAGACGGCGGCCGACGACCGCCCCACCGCTAGGGGCAATCGACGCGCCGCAGCAAGAGATAGCCGTCGAACTGCTCCTTGGGGACGTGGGTATAGCGCACCCCGCCATAGTCCACCTCGACGGGCGTCGCCGACCAGTGGGGGTCATCCAGCGGCAGCAGGGCCGCTTGCCACGCGACGTCACGCTCGCGAGCGATAGCGCCCAGGGTATTGAGTAGCTCCGCAGGGCTTGAGTGACGCGCGATGTCAAAGCGAATCGTGCGCCCGTCCTCCTGGTAGCACCCAACTGCCGCCGTCAGGTAGAGCAACAGCACGCGCCCAGCGGCCATCGGGCTCTCCTCGGCCAGGTAGCCGCCCAGCCAACGGTTCGACGCTCCCATCAAGTGCTGGCGCTGCACATGGTTGCCGCCCAGGTGGAGCAGCGTCTTGCCATCGGTCTCTCCCAGGCGGCGCTCCACCAGATCCATGATGAGCTCCTCGCGGGCCAACCGTCCCAAACCCTCATCCGCCGCATAGGCGCCAATAACCTGGATGGAACGCGCCTGCACCCAGGTCATCTCCAGGATCAGATCATAGGTGGCACGGCCCCAGGCGGCCACCAACTCGCTCTCGCTGGCCTCGAGTGCGCGGCAGACGTCGTCCACGTTGCCGGCGTCGGCGCCGGCGGTCTGCCGGCCGAGCACGGGCGCTAGCACGTCGATGGGAGCCCCCTCGCGGGCGAGGTCGGCCGCCACTTCGTTGAGGCGGTCGGTATAGAGGCTAAGCGCCCCGTTCATGTCGATGGCCCGCACGGCCACGCGCTCCTCGGGTGGCAGGCTCGCGCTGAGGGCGCGCACCGCGTCCAGCCGGCGACCGCTGTACTGTCGCAGGATCGAGCTGATGGCCCGGGTCTCGCCCATCACATAGGCGTTCATCTCGCGGTCATAGGCATGGGGCATCTCGAGCAGTAGCTGGCGGGCTCCCAGGGGTTGGAGCGCTACCGTTATGTCAATGACAGCCTGCTCATAGGCCGTGACCTGATGCCGCCCCTCGCCCAGGGCGATGACGTCGTACGAGGCCAGGTAGCGAGCCATCTCGGCCGAGATGATCTCTTCGGCGGCCACCAGCGCGTCACGCGAGACGATGGGGTCCAGGGCACGGCGGGCGGCGAGGCCGACAGAGAGGTCGGCTCCACGCAGGCAGAGCAAGACGGCCAGAGGCCCCAGGATCCAGCCAAAGCCGATCCTCAGGCTGCGCCGCCATCGCCGGCGACGCTCGGCCATCCGCATCAAGCCACGGGATAGACCTTCCCAGTGCACCAGCGCTCCAGCTCGCGCAACAGCGCCTCGCCCGCCTCGACCGACGGCACACCACCAACGCTCAGGTACACGCCGTGGGGATCCAGCGTCTCGATGACCTGCGGCACCTCGTCGAACGCCACGCTGACCTGCATCCCCTTGCCGGCCTGCTGGATCCGACGATAGACCGGCACCCAGCGCTCATAGCCCTCGTTGCCGGCGCCATAGACCCACTGGATGGCATGTAGCTCGGGGATAGCGAGCAGAGCATCCAGATGCCGCAGGGCGGCCGGGCCGTCCAGGTGGTATATGGAGCGATCCAGGTGTTGGCACTCGCGGCGGATGCCATCCAGGAAGAACTCGGCGAACATGCCGGGGCTGATCATGCAGGAAAAGTCGTTCTGCGGGATATAGTAGCGCCCCTCGTGCACCAGTGGGATCCATGAGGTGATCGGTAGGCCCGCCGCGCGCAACCGTTGGTAAAAGTGCTCATACACCCGCCAGTAGTCCTTCTCGAGGCGAACCAGGAGGCGCTGGACGTCATCTGGGTTCGTGATCAGGTCGACGGCCAGGCGCTGCGGGTCGCGCAAGGCGGCCACGGCGTCGCCGCCCGGGTGCCAGTCGGTCATGCCAGTGATCCAGAGCCCTTGGCCACGCTCGATAAAGACATCGGTGAGCTCTTCCATCTTTTGCAGATAGGGGCTCTGCCAATCGAGCGTCAGGTCGTCGGCATCGCCCCACTCTTCCAGGATCGGGTCGGTCCAACTGGTGCCCACGTCGCCAAAATGAATGGGGCAGCCGTAGAAAGAAGCAAAGATCTCGGGGCCGAGGTTGGGCATGGCCACGGGTAGAGCATCGCCCAGAAAGACAGTGTTGGCGATGCGGACGCGGTGCAGCTCCGCCTGATACTCGGCGTCCTGCCAGCGCTCGGCCGAGGTGGCGTGGTGTGAAGGCGGCTCAGGCAGGCGCTCGCGCGCCGGCTTGGCGACACCCATGGTGCACACGGGGCGATCCACGAGCTCGCCATGCCAGAAGGCGTCCATGCGTCGGAGGATCTGGTCATAGTCGGGGACATTTCTGAGCATGCGACATTCTCCCCTTGGTCCTGGGCGCGAGCATTCTCCCACGGGCTCGTTGGGGCCATGATACCCGGCGGTAGCCCTTCAGGCAAGCTCAGACGCAAGCCAACAACGGCACGTCTGTGGCACACTGGCGGCACACTCTCCCGTATCCACCCATTGCATCCGCGCCTCTAGCATGATAAGATGCAAGGGTAAACACGTATCAGTCCGTGAATCCACGGACTCTGACTGGACCGAGGATCAGCGTCGAACGCATGCGCCCTGGCAAAGCGGCCAGGATGCGCCTACGAACCGCCAGGTCCGTGGCAGCATCCTCGCCCGCTCCGCCAATGTCTCCTGTATCTCGCGTATGCCTACCCGCTGCGGCCACCGGGTCGCGTCTCTCGGTCCCGTTCGCTCAGTGTGCCCATATGCATGCGCTCGGCCCGACACGTACGGTGGCGAGCGCAGCGGCCAACGAGCGGATGCGCGAAAGGAGGTGCCACCGCGTTAGTGCAAGCGTCGGGTTCGTGCGTCCTAGTCGGTTACCCTAGAGATTAGGAGTGAGAAGAGATGAGTAGAGCCAAATGGTTTGTGATGGCGCTGGTAGCCATCATGCTGCTTGGCCCGGCGCTGGTAGCTTGCCAGCCCGAGGTGGTCGTGCAGACGAAGCTCGTCGAGGTCGAAAAAGAGGAGCGACAACGGCTGTCCGTAGCGGTCGGCGCGGTTGCTCTCCATCTTCAGATGACTGTGGAAGTGCCGTGCGTTGTAGAGGTTCGTGAGGCCGTCGACGATGCAGAGTTCCCTGTATTTCTGTTCGCTTTCCCTGAGCTCCTGCTCCATCCGTTTTCGTGCCGAGATGTCCCTACACACGCAGAACACCAGCTTTCGCCCGTTGTAGAGCGCGCCGTTGTAGCTGAGTTCGACGTCGATAAGCGAGCCGTCCTTGCGCCGGTGGCGCGCCTCCAGGGAATGGCCGGATTCGTCCGAAGATCGGAGATACCCCAGCAGTTTTTCT
>ERZ764778.3502-NODE-3502-length-12330-cov-5.278534_pt1 | contig 12330 bp, 2 predicted proteins | sample MGYA00374951_ERZ764778 | MGnify/ENA primary metagenome ERZ764778 (study PRJEB28918, sample SAMN05720193) | bioreactor metagenome | isolation source: Anaerobic biogas reactor | place: USA:Washington, USA | collected 2015-08-08 ...
CGGGCCCACGACTTCATCCACCCGCCCGATGAACTCTTCCGGATCCAGCGGTTCCGCATCGCGCCGCCAGTTGCCGTCGCCCTGCGTCCACCAGCGGCCGTTGCGAATGGCCGCCACGCGATGAACCCGGACGCGCCCGCCCCGGCGAAACGCCACGACATCGCCCGTCTCCACCTCGCGCAGTTCCACCGCCCGTACACGCAACCGCTCGCCGGGGGCGATGGTTCCGCGCATGCTCCCGCCTTCGGCCGGCGCCGTCATCGCGGGACAGCGGATCATCCATTCCCTGGCTGCCTCGGCACGCATTTTCATCGCGGCTCCGCGGGTTCCCGTTCCATGGCGATCCCGGTACACACCTGATGCAACCGCAAGCCGCCGGGCCCTTGACCGGACCGGGACGCCGACACGCCTTAAAACGCGCCGGGCGTCGTGATCCCGCCGGAGTCCGGCTCTCCGCCCAGCGGACTGGTCGGTTCGGTTCCGCCCAGAGAATCCGTTTCTCCGTCCAGAGAATCCAGGCCGCCGCCCAGGGTGGAGGGCACGTCGCTGTCATAGCCTGACGACTGGACACTGCCGAATCCGCTGCCGGCCAGGCAAAAGACCGCCGCCCCGGACCCGGTCGGCCAGCAGAACGTTCCGGCACTCGATCCCACCCGGCAATCGTTGTCGGCACCCGACCCCGACGGGACGCAGACCGCCACCATGGCATTGTTCATGCCGGCCGGGCAGTCGGCCGCCCCGTTGCCGACGCTGCACGTGTCGCCCAGGATCGGAGCCACCCGGCCCAGATCGATGCTCATCGGTTTTTCATATTTCAAACGCTTGTCAGACATAGAGGGCTCCTTGCGATCCGTAGATTAACATCCATTCATTCGCCTGGCAATCTAAGGCTGTTTCAGCAACACCTTGATGGTGCCGTACCATTCGCCGGACACATTGGTGGAAAGCGATCCCGTCCCCCCCCACCCCAAATCGCGCACCAGGCGCGGGCCGAACAGATTGGTGGAATAGTGCAACTGGTAGAAGCGGTTGCTGCTGACCGGGAACTCGAACTGCAGCGTGCCGTTTTCAATCCGGCTGTCGATCACCAGCATCTGGCCGTCATCCAGCGGATCGGTATCGGCGATGTACTCGTCCCACGTGGTGCAGAAATCGCCGTCCTCGTCCGCGTTTTCGGCAAAGCGGACGTCCAGGGGATTCAGGTTGCGCGTTTCGAGCCAGATTTCGAACGAATCGACGAGCTTCCAGATCGTCAGCGTGCCGCTGGCGGCGCCCGTGAAATTGACATCTTCGACGGTGGCCTCGACCGCATACCGGCCCGGTTCCGCGGGCAGGGAATGAAGACCGTTGTAGGTCAACTGCACGTTCAGGCCGGCGGGCGTTGTCGCAGCAGTCGCGGCCTTGGGCTGGCCGTCGTAGATCTGCAGCAAGTGACCCAGGGTGATGCCCGCCGTTCCCTTGGTCACCATGAGCGTGCCTGCTGCAGAGCCGGCGTAGTTGGGATCGGCAACGGTGGCGACCACGGCATATTGGCCTGCGGTCGCCGGTGCCGACGGAGATCCATCGTAGGTGAAATCCACTGCCAGGTTGGGCGGGTCGGTTGTCGCCGTCGCATGGATTTTTCCGCCGGTGCACGGCTGGAGCAAGCTGCCGAGTTCGATGCCGGCCGGCCGCCGCTCGATTTCGAGCGTTCCGACGGCCGCGCCGTCATGGTTTTCATCGGCGACGGCGGCGACAACCTCGTAGCGGCCGGCGGCAACCGGCGGCGAGCTGGAGCCATCGTAGGTGAGCTGGACGTCCAGGCCGGCGGGGTCGGACTGCGCAGCGACGTCCTGCGGCGCGCCGTCATACATCCGCGTCAAGCCGGCCAGCGTCACGGCGACAGGCGCCTTGGCGATCGTCAGGAGACCCGTGACACCACCGGCGTAATTGGCGTCGGCAACCGTCGCGACGACTTCATATTCGCCCGCCGCCGTCGGCGGTTCGGTGCCGCCGGCATAGCTCCACTCCACCGCAAGGCCGGCCGGCCGGGTGGTGGCGGTTGCCGCCTTGGGCGTGCCGTCGTAGGTATGCGCCAAATCACCGAGCGCCACGGAGGCCGCCGCCCTGGCCACCACGAGCATCCCGGTCGCGAACCCTTCGTAGCCGACGGTCGCGACCGAAGCGACCACCTCGCAGGTGCCGGCATTCACCGGGGGCTGCCATTGGCCGTCGTAGGCGATGCGCACCGCCAGGCCCGCCGGCACGGTCGCGGCGGACACGGCGCGCGGCGCGCCGTCGTAGGTTTGGGCCAGGTTCGACAAGCTGATTTCGGCCGGCGTCACGGGATCGTTTGCCGGATCGTTGCCCGCGATTTTCAGCGCCGGATCGCCGAGCAGGTTGTAAACCGCGATGGTGTCTTTCGCGAACAAAGAGGCCGGCAGCGAACGGCGCGCCTGGAGAAACGCGGGGCCGAGTTCGCCGGCGCCATCCTGGAGAATCGTGCGATAGAACGCCTCGCCCATTTCGAGGGCGGGCGCGTTCTGCGACAGGCCCGAAGGGCCGATGACCGCGACCGCGCCGCCGGCATCCCTCATCAGGCGTTCGCCGAGGCTGGCCAGGTTGGGCACTTCGTAGCGCGCCGCGAGACAGGTCAGCGTCGCCACCACGGGCGGCCGCGCTGCGTTGGTCAACGCGGCCACGTCGGTATCCCGCAGCAGGTTGGCCGTCGCGTTGTCCGGAAGCGTTTCCAGCGACAGGAAGCGGATGTCGCCGTGCCCGATGTAATTGACAAAACCAACGCCGGAGTTGACCCACCGTTGCAGATTGGTGCGCGCCTGGCCGATCTCCATCGTTTCCAACTCGATCCGTTCGGCCACGGAATACGGCGCGAGAACCAGATCCGCCAAGCGTCCGTTGGCCTCGGTGAACGCGCCGGCGGCATCGGGATTGTCGGCCGCCAGCACGATTTGGTTCTGCCATTCGGCGCCGAACCCGGCCTCGTAGGCTTTGATTTTGGCAATCATCGCGGTCAGTTCCGCCGCATGCAGCGCCGGCAAACGGCCGATGGCGACATCGGGAGCGTCGTCGCCGCCCGTGTCCGCCAGCAAGCTGTCCGAGGCGCACACGCCGGCCGGCATCTGGATCATCAGCGGCGGCAGGTGGTTGGCTTCGGCATAGGTGATGCCCTGATAGTCGTAATGGCCATTGCCGGCCAGCACGACCATCCGCGGCGCCACCGCCCAGGTCGCCGCGGCGTGCCGCAGCAGGGCGGGAACGGCCTCCGGCGTGCGCACGCCGCCGGTCAGCAGATCGCAGGCATCCTCGAAGGTCGCCAGACCGGCGCGCAACCCCTGCCCCGCGCGATAATCCACGAGTTCCTGCGCGGCCCCGGCCAAGTCGCGGGACGCGATCACGAGATAGTCGATTTGGCTGGTCGCCGAGAGGAACCACGCGTCCGCCGCGGCCGGCTCGGGCGCCAGCAGCGGAACCGCATCCGCCTCGACCACCGCATAGCGCTCGTTCGGATCGGCAACCGCCCAGGCCCTGGCCGGCAGTTTGCCGTTCTCATCGGCCAGCCACGCGGGTTCTCCCGTTTCGTCCACCGCCACGGCCAGCGGCTCGGTGAAAGCCGCAGCGGAAACCGCGGACGCCCCGGCCGGTCCGAACATCGCCGGAATCGGCCACGGCGCGAGCGTACGGTTGAAGGCGGCTTCGACCGCATCCACGAAGAAGAAGCTTTGCGCGACGCCTTCCTGCTGGACGCCTTCGATCGTCAGTACGTTGGATTTGGCCGCCACGAGGGACGCGGGCACGGTCAGTTCGGCCTCGGCGACGTCCTGGCCATCGAACGCGACGGAGCCCACCTCGACGCCGTTGAACGCGAAGCGCGCCAGATGGTCGGGAGAATCCGGGGAACTGGATGATCCGACCAGGCGGACCTTCAGCATCACGTCGCCGCCCGCATAGCCGCTCAAATCCAGCGGCACGGGATTCACCGACAGCTCCCCTGCACCGCTCATCACCGGGATCCAGAAATAGAAGTCGTCCGGCATCCGGTTCAGGTTCACCAAAAAGCGGTTTTCCTCGAACCGGAGCCTGGTCGGAAAGACCGAGGTCCCGAATGCGGCGGCGGGGTCGCGGCGCGCCATCGCGACGCCCTCGCCGGCGGAAATCAGGTAGGTATCGCGATGCACGTACCACGAGCGCACCGGCTGCCGGGCGTGGAAAAGCAGCCGTTCACGCGCCGGGTCCGCCAGCACCGGCACCGGCTGGCCCTGCCGCGACATCCGGAGTTCACCCGCCTGCGCCAGGGACTGCACGTCCGCCAGCGAGAGCCCCATGCCGTCCGCAATGGCCTGCCAGGTCACGCCGTAAAGCCCCTCCCGCTCCACCTGCACCTTGAGCACCGGCGAGGGGCCTGTCAGCCCTTTGGACCGGACGGATTTCACCGCCGGTTTGGCGGCCAGCGCCGAGCGCGAAACGACGGCGGGCGCGGTTGGCGCATCAAAGCGGATTTCATGCGTGCCCAGATCGAGCCGGGCGCCGGACAGTTCGACCTCGACCACCCGGTAGTTCCCCGTTTCGCCCTCTCCGGCGGCGGGTTCGGCCAGCGCATAGGTGGCGCCGCCTTCGTTGAAAGCCGAACTCACGAGCCGGTCGTTCAGACGCGTTTCGACGCCGGTTTCCGGGTCGGTGCGGTAAACGACGAATCCGGCGGTGCCGAATTCCGAATCCGTGCGCCAGACCACGCGGGCCGCGCCGTCCACCCACTCGCCCCAGACCTCCGCAAGAGCGGCGCGCGTGGGCGAACGCGTGGCAATGCCCAGATCAACGTTCAGGTTCGTCTCGCCGCCGGAGACGGAAAACAGCGTCGTCCAGGCGTAATCGGCCGTGTTTCCCGAAGCCCAGTCGTTGTCCAGGGCATCGTCCTCGCCCGCCTTGGACGGGCTGAGCATTTCATTCGTGGTGAAGCCCGACAGATCGTACCGGACCAGGTAGGTCCCCGTCGGCATGTGGGTGAACAGATAGCCGCCCTCGTCATCGGTGACGGTTTCGGCCACGACTTTCCCGTCGGCATCCAGCAGCGCCACGGAAACCCCCGGCAATCCATTGGTTTCACCGGGGTTCTGGATGCCGTCGCGATTCTCGTCGAACCACATCCGGTCGCCGATGGTGACCGGGGGGGCATAGCCGAAATCGACGGTGGAAACAAACTGGTCCAGAACCGCAAGTTCGACCGAGGCCGCGTGGGGCGTCCCGATGCCGTCCAGGTCGTAGGTCGGCGTGACGCCGGCCACCAGCGTACCGGTATCCACCACGATGGAATACGTCCCGGGGATCAGCCCGCCGATGCCGTAGCGCCCGTTTTCGTCGGTGGTCGCAGCCGGTTCGGCGGTCTGCCAGATGCCGTCGTCGTTGAGGTCCGCGAACACGCGCACGCCGGGGATCGGCGGCTCGCCGGCATCCTGGACGCCGTCGCCGTTGTGGTCGTACCAGACCGTGTCGCCAAGGCCCGCCAGATGCCAGAGATAATCCTCGACCTCGCCGTTGGCGGCGGTGCCGGCATAGGCCAGTTCGGGGAACAGCGGCGGTTCGGGAAACAGGCGGAACCGCGCATAGAGCGGCGTGGAGCTGGTCGTCGAAAACGTTCCGGCGGGAACGGTGAAGACGTTGGTATAGACCCCGCTGCCGTTGCCGCCGGTGCTCGACACGGCCGTGTCGATCACCAGCTCGCCCGCATCCGTGAAGTTGCCGTCGCCGTTGAAGTCAATGTAGCCCGTCAGCCAGCCGCTGCCCGCGCCGACGGTCACTTCGACGGAGCCGCCGCCGGTGCCGATCCGCCAGACGGAATCGACGATCTGGATCACGCCGTCTTCGTCATCCGTTCCGGCCAGATCGTCGCCGTCGGCGCCGGCGGAAGGCACGCCGTTTTGCTCGGCATCCACGCCCTGGCCCAGGACAAGAGTCGGCGTCAGGGGCACGATATGCCGCGCGCCGTCGGCCAGCAGCGTCTGATAGCTGTCCGGCAGGTCGCCGTAGTCGTAGGCCTTCTGGGAGGCATACGCGAAATCCATGTTGGTGATGTCCGCCGCGACCGCCACCGTGAGATAGGCCGAATCGGTGTAGCCCTGCGCATTGGATGCCGCGGACACCGTCACGCCCGCGATGGAGCCGTTGGTGGTGGTCAGCTTCAGATACGCTTCGGGCGCGGCGCTGGACACGATATAGCGGTCGCTGCCGTCGCCGCTGGGCAGATTGGTGAACGCATAGTCGCCGGTGGCGCCGGTCCGGGTGGTGCCGAGCAGGACGTATTCCCCGGCCTCCACCGCGCCGTCGCCGTCATCGTCCCACAGATAGGCGGAAACGGTAACGCCCCCGTAGGGCGCCTCGCCGGCGCCGGGGTCGGACGGATTCAGGCCGTTCATCAGGCCGTCGTAAGGCGTGGCGTCCTGGCCGATCGTACCGCTCAGGCGGTTGCCGCCCTCGTAGCGGTAGCCGAAATCGACGTTCAAATCGCACCCGGTGCAGGGATAGCCGCCAATGGACGTCACGGCGCCGCCGGACATCACGATGTTGGCGGCGTAGCTGTCGAACGTGAGGTCGGCGGCATAGGTGTTCGCCAGGCCCGCCGGGAAATCGGGGTCGCCGGTGTCCACCCCCACGCCGTACGTGCCGTCGGCCAGGCCGCTGAACCCGTAGTTGCCGTTGGCATCCGTTTCATTGGTGGCGATCGCCACGCCGTTGGAATACAGGATGACGGACACATAGGGGAGGCCCGGCTCGCCGGCATCCGGCATGCCGTTGTTGTTCGTGTCCACCCACAGCAAGTCGCCGATGACGCCGCTGGGCGCATAGCCGAAGTCCGCGCCCAGGAAAATCTGCCCGGGAGTGAGCGCCCAGCCGCACTGGTCGTCGCAGGGAATGGTCAGTTCAGGATCGTCGCAGGTCAGGCCGTCCGACTGAGGATCGGCGGTCTGGCCGGCGCCGGCGAGCGGCCCGCTGTCCGCCGCCACCACCACCGCATAGCGGCCCGGCAGCAGCTGGTCGAAGAGATACTGCCCGTCCGCATCGGTGGTCCGGGTGGCCAGCAGCGTCTCGCCGGCATCATAGAGGCCGTTGGCGTTCCCGTCCGCATAGAGCCGGACTTCCACGCCGGGCACCCCCGGCTCGGTATAGTCCTGGTCTCCGTTGCGGTTGACGTCCCAGAACACCGTGTCGCCGATCGCGCCGTAGGGGGCAAACCCGAAATCGGCGTCCGGATACGTGCTGCCGCCGCTGATCGTTGCGTCGTGATACGTGGCCGTCGTGGGATGCCAGACGTTTCCGAAGACATCGACGGGCAGGCCGGCATCCGCGTCGTCCACGACGACGCGGTACTGTCCGTCCGGCAGGGAACCGAACAGGTAGGTGCCCGCGGCGCTCGTGTTCGTGGTCCGCAGCGGCCACCAGGTTCCGTTGGCCTGGCAGTAGAGGGTGACGAGCACGTTGGAGATGCCCGTCTCCTGATAGCCGGACTGGATCCCGTCGGCGTTCACGTCTTTCCACACCGTGTCGCCGATCGCTCCGTTTCCGTAGGGCCAGAATCCGAAGTCCTGGTCGAAGTTGTCGGCGTTGACGATCGTCACGACGCTGCGGCCGTCCTTGGCACCCCAGGGATCCGCCGTCACGATGGAATTGGCCGGCAGGTCGGGGTCGTCCCGGTCCACCATGACCAGGTACGTGTTCGTCGCGAACAGGTTCGTGAAGACGTAATACCCGTTGGTGGCGGTGACCGTCGAGGCGGTGAAGGCATCCGTGTTGGTGTTCACCACCCCGTCGCCGTTGGCGTCTTCGTAGAGCCGGACCGTGACGTTGGAGATCCCTCCCTCGGATTCGACGTTCTGGACGCCGTTGCTGTTCCAATCGTAGAACAGCGTGTCGCCGATCCGGTACGCCCCCGAGCGGGCGTAGCTGAAGTCTGTCCGCCCCACCCCGCCGAGCGGAACCGTCACCGCGGAATAGTTCGCGGTGTTGGTTCCGTCCGTATCCCACGACGCTGCCCACGCCCCGCTGCCCAGCGTTCCGGAGTTGGTCGCGACATAGACCGTGTAGGTGCCGCTGAAATTGCCGGTGAAGCGGAAATAACCGTTGGAGGTCGTGACGTTGGTGGCGATGGAGGCGCCGGGGCCGCAGGGCGACGGGCCGGCGCACAGATAGACCGTCACGTTGGTCATCCAGTTTTCGCCGTCCTCGCGATAGGTCTCCTGACCCCCGTCGGCGTCGTGCCAGATCGTGCCCTCGATGGTGCTGGCCAGCGTGTAGCCGAAGTCGGTGGTCAGGTGGGTGTTGTTGGTGCCGTTGGTATAGACGTTCAGGTAGATGGCCGCGGTGCTGTCGTACGCGCCGCGTTCGTCGTAGGTGTTGACGCCGGTGCCGCCGGGCAGCGTGGCGGTGACCACGCGCACCGTGTAAACGCCGGTCGCCGGGATGGACTCGAATAGATACCTGCCGGTCTCGTCCGTCCAGTTGGTGACGGCGAGGCCCGCGCCCCGACCCAAATCGATGCCGGCCGGCGGCGTGATGGAGACGGCCACGTTGGGCACGCCCGGCTCGCCGGCGTCCTGCACGCCGTCGCCGTCGAGATCGCGCCAGACGTAATCCCCCAGCGTCGCCGCGGGCAGCAAAACGTTGACGACCTGGGCGGTCTGGTCGTTGGCCGGCAGGCCGCTGGTGAACATCGCGTTGGTCGTCCAGCAGATGTTGGTGACGGTCGCGTTGGTATTGTTGGGCGGTTCAAGCAGCTTGAAGGTGACGGCCACCGACGACGTGCCGCCGGGATACACCGGTCCGACGTTGTCCCAATAGAGCTGCCCCACCGTCAGCGGCGGCGTTCCGCTGGTCGAAACGCCGGTGATGGGCGGCTCGGCGCCGATGAACTGGAACAAATCGGCGTCGTAGCGGTCGGCCAGCGGCACGGGGTCCAGCGTGGTGGTCGGGCCGGCTTCGCCCACGGTGGCGTCGGTTTCGATTTTGAACCCGATGGCATCCAGCAGCATCCAGCCGGCCGTCGCGCCGCCGGCGTTCTTGCGCGCGGTCAGGGTCACGGTGCAGTTGGTCGAGAAATCGGCCCACGACCACGCGTAGGTGCCCGTCATCGGGATCGTCCAGACGCCGGTGACGTTGTTCGTCACCAGGAACGTCTGGTTGTAGCGCGTGGTGGCCGGCACGCCGGTTGCGACATCGATCGTCAGCGAATCGTCGTCGCCCATCGGGGGAACCACCACGATGGGCATCACCAGCGAGACGCCGGACACGGCGCCCATCTGCGCGTCGAAATAAAAATTCGACACGGTCATCACTTTCGAGGCGGCCGCGAAGTTGTTCGAGGCGTAGCGCCCGTCGGGCCCCGGCGGAATCCAAACGTTCGTCGCCGTGAACCACTCGTCCTGCTTTTCGTTGAAGCCGGATTCCGCCCAGGAATAGAACGTGGCCGGCGAACCGCTGCCCGAGCCATCGCCGGGCAGGCTGTTGGAAACGACGAGGTGATAGGTCGCCAACTGGCCCTCACGGAAGGCGTTGGTGCTGATCAATTCCTTCGTCAGCGTCAGCGCCGGGGCGAAACCGAAGTCGGCGGTCCAGTCCACGACGGGATTGACGTTGGTCCGGGCGGGATCCAGCGCGATGGGATACGTGGCCGGCGTTGTGGGCGTGTAGCCGAACGGCACGTCCGGGTCGGAGAGTTCGACTTCCACGATGAAATTTCCGTCGGGCAGATTGGTGAAGGCGTAATATCCGCTGGTCCCCGTATTGGTCGTGGCGAACAGATAGTCGGCCGCCCCGTCGCCGGTGGTGTCGTAGTACAGCCGGACCGTCACCCCCGTGATGCCCGCTTCGGCGCCGTCCCGGAGCTGGTTGCCCAGCATGCCGCCGCCCGCGCCGTCGTCCCGCCAGACCGTGTCGCCCAGCGCATTGTTGCCCAGCAGCAGGGTCTGGGCGTCCGCCGTCAGAAACGGCGCCGTGTTGCCCATGCTCAAGCCCGCCGTGTTGGGCACAATCGGGGACGGGAAAGGCCAGGGCGTGTTGACCGTCACCGAAAACCGCACCATCCCCGCCGCGCCGGATTCCAGCGGATCGCTCAGCCACCACTGGAGGTCCGTCACCGTCGCGGCGGCGGCCGGCTCGTTCAGCAGCCAGGTCGCCCCGCTGTTGGTCGAATAATAGACGGTGTACGCCGAGACGCCGGACGGAAGCACGTTGGCGCCCGCGGCGCTGCCCGGCACGTACACCGTGCCTTCCGGAATGGCATCCTGCACCACCAGCGGCAGGCCCAGTTCCGGCCGGCCGAGGCTCGCCGCGCCGGAATTGGTGAACGACACCGTGTAGGCGATGTTGCTCCCGGGGCGGGTTGCGGGCGGATCGGCCGACTTGGCCAGCGCCACGGCCGACGTCGTGCTGTAGAGGCTCTGCCCCGGCGCGCCGTAGTCGCCGTTGAATTTTTCGTTGTCGTAGCCCGAGGCGACCTCCTGGTAGGGCGTCAGCGTGCTGACGCACCCCGAGCCGATCCCCATGAACTCGTACATCACGTAGCCCACCGCGCCCCGGTTGTCCTCGGGAATCTGGGTGAAGTAGAGCTGGTCTTCCGCAAGAATCACCTGTTCGGTCCCGTCGTTGAGTTTGACAATGACCATGGCATAGGTGCGGATCAGCCGGTGGCAGGAGGGATCGAACAGGCCCGGATCCCCCACGGGCTGGAGCCAGGCGTTGCGATCGGGCACCAGGTCGTTGTCATTGTCGAACCCCGCCCCCACGTTGCCCAGGTCGTACCAGATGCCCTCGGTTCGCAGGATCCCCCCCGGCTCGGCATAGCTCGAGGTATTCGTCCACATCGGCGCGTACTGCTGCAGCAGATCCTGGTACTCCTGCGGCACCTTGTTGGCGCCGTTGGGCCAGATCTTGTTGGCCATGGCCGAAATCTCGTTGCGGCACGTCAGGGTGCGGGTGTCGTCCGCCTGGAGATAGGCGGCGCCGGCCTGCGCCGTGGCCCAGATGTCGGCCTCCATCCACAGGTCGTCTTCCGGCTTGACGCTCGTGCCCCACGTGGGAACGCCGTTTTCATCGAGTTGCGGATAGCTCACGAGCCAGTAGGCCGTGACGCATTCGCCTGGCTGGATCGTGCCGATGTAGCGCGTGGCATCGTCCGTCCCCATCGCCCCGCCCTCGTGGGTCAGCGCAAAGGCTCCGCCCGGCAGCGGCCCCGTCAGCCCCGGGTGCACCCGGCTCGGATAGATCCCCGGCCTCCCCGCCCCCAGATCGCCGATGTACGCCCAGACATTCGTCAGCGCCGTGTCCCCGTCATTGCAGAACTGCGCCCCGATGTAGGCCGATTCCGGCGCATAGGACGACGGGGTGCCCGCATTGGAGTCCACGATCAGGTTGTAGGCCGTGATGATCTCCACCCGCAGCGCCCCGTCCGGGTTCGCCGCCATGACCTCCAACGGCCAACAAGCCAGCAACAGGCCTATCGTGGCGGCCAGGCCATAGGATGTAAACGGATAACGTTTGCGCATTGCATGCATGAAAAAATATTGAAGCCCGCAACCCATCGTGTTTCTCAATGATACACAACGGGCCGATGCCTCCTTATCCCTTTCAATACAATGCACCGTGTCGTTTTGTTTGGCGAACGTTATAGTGTTAATTTATTGTTAAAGGATAGCCAGTTATGGCTATTTCTATGTGTTGTCAAACCATCCCCTTGCTCCGGAACTCCTGCCCTTCTTTTCCAAACCAGAGCCTTAAAAATGACCGGATCATCTGGAATCCGGCCATATCGTCGGCACATCCGCCTGTCTGACAGGCGCATCTTAATCTGCCGCATCTAGTTCTGAATTTCCGCGCCTCTGATTGCCTCTTCCATGCGGTGAAGAATCCGCCCGGCTTCCGTCTGTTTATCGAACCACAAATGCCAGCCCGGCACCTGCCGGGCGATCTCCGCCACCTCGCCGAACCAGCGTTTCCGCATCTGCAGGACAGCGGACTGAACGGCTCCGGCACCCTCGCCGGCACCCTGCCCCCGTCCGGCCTTCCGCTGCAGATCCATCTCCATCACGGCATCCAGTAAATGCCGGGCCAGTTCGATCGGCTCCATGGGTTCCACCCGAAGCTCCGGCGCTTTGTGCAGACGGCAGCAGGCCTTCAGCCGAACCGCCCCCGCGCCCGCCCGGCGGCTCAATTCCCGCGGCCACTCTTCCGGACGGCAATCGTTTTCGTACCGGAAACTGCCGTCCACCACGCGCCATTCGCTCCGGCCGCACCGGGTGACATGCACCGCATCATCCGCCAGCACCGGGCATTTCGTCCCCAGCAGAC
>ERZ764778.3515-NODE-3515-length-12303-cov-9.815562_pt1 | contig 12303 bp, 6 predicted proteins | sample MGYA00374951_ERZ764778 | MGnify/ENA primary metagenome ERZ764778 (study PRJEB28918, sample SAMN05720193) | bioreactor metagenome | isolation source: Anaerobic biogas reactor | place: USA:Washington, USA | collected 2015-08-08 ...
GTTTGGGTGCTTGTTTGTGTAAGGTTTATTCCGAGAGAGTAAAGCGCCAGGCGCAGAACCAATCTTCAGGATGTTCATCCGGCGGGCAGCCGACACATTCAGTATGGATACGATCATCTATTTCCCAGGCAAAGCGGCTGTATTCAACCAGACCGGCTGATTTGCAGGGGTAATCAGCCAGTCCCTTGCGTTTCCGGGCTGACTGCACCCGGCAGTCATTCATTTGAAAGACAATGCTGTTGGGGCTTTCGTCTATGATGGACTGCTTGTTTAAGCGGGCATACATTCTGAAGGCCAGGGCTCTTTTTAATCCTTCCAGCCCGGCTCTTTCCGGCAAGCCCAGGAAACTTTTGATCATGCGCCCTTCCACTTGGGAAAAACGGTTCCAGCAGGAATCGTTGCAGCGTTTGGCGTCGTTCATGCCGTATGTGTTTTCGATGGCTTGAAACCAGATGCCATCCATGGCCAGCCAGTTCTTGCCCATTTCCCCGGCCAGTTCGGCCAGCTTTTCTACCGGCATATCGAGCAGGGGACGGGGGATACCGTCAGTGACTTCAAACCCCAGAACTTTGCCCAGCCGTTCCATTTCCAGCCGGTTATATTTAGCGTTAACTTCTTCCAGCATGTCGAGGGCACGCTTCATCCCCAGCTGATGTTCAGTTTCTCTGAACCAGAGGGTACTGTGAATGGCCATACGTTGGGACATATTAAGGATTAGTCGGGCCAGATCATCATTATTAAGATCCTGTATCTGGCGATAACCTTTGTCTTCTGTTTCTTTCATTATATATTACCTCCTGTTGCTAAATATATTGCTTCGTTTTAAATAATCCGGCTGTCTATAAGTGCAATTCAGCTTGGGCTCCAGGGCCCGTTTATAGGGCAAAATTTGCCGCTTTGATTTACTAGGTGGGGATTTTGCATAATTAACTTTTTTCAATTATGGATGAAACTTTTAAATGTCATCTTGAGCGTTAGCGAAGGATCTATGGCACTTTCGGGACTCCCCCTACGGGGACAACATATATGACCTGACGGTCACGATTAAGGTAGGTTCGCTGTCTTCAGGGTGACATTATTACATGATATTTTGAATTATGCAAAACTCTCAGGTGTGTAATCTACATATAAAATTTTACCATAAAAAGATAACCGGGTGAGGCAGAAAGAAAGCAAGTCAGGGTTAAACTAAAATATGCCCTGCCAGGTAGCAGTTAAAAAGGGGAGCATATCAGATTACCCCTGACTCGCTTATTTATAGCGGGCTAGAATAAATTACTTCGTTGTGGGCAGCCAGGTTTTGACTAAATCCTGGTTTTCTTCCACCCATTGACGGGCGGCCTTTTTACTGTCACCACCATTTTCTTCAGCCAGAATCATAGCCCGGCTCAGATCGTCGCTGGTCCAGGCAAAATTATCAAATAATGCGTAAACATCGGGCCTATCTTCCTTCAGACCTTGCCGTACAATCGTATTGATGGTTTCTTCTTCACCAAAGGACTTTTTGGGATCTTCCAGAGTTTTGAGATCCCAACGGGCAAATTTCCAGTGGGGGATCCAACCAGTTACGACCACCCATTCCTGTTTGTCGATCGCACTTTTCAAAGCGGCCACCATGGTTGCATCGCTGCCTTCAATGAGCTGGTAGTTGAGATTATAGTCTTTAATGGCCTGATCGGCACAGCGCATAATGCCTGCACCAGGATCGATACCAATGATTTCGCCTTTAAATTTATCCTTGACATCATTCATTTCTTCAATTGAATCAATATCTACATAATCAGGAACTACCAGTGCCAGTTTGGCTCCATTTAGATTCGGCCCCAGGTTATCCAGCCGGGCACCCAATTTTTCCATATAATCCTTATGGGTCAAAGGCAGCCAACAACAGAAGAGGCCGTCACCATCTCCGTTAGCCAAACCTTCATACATCACTGCGGCTGATACCGGAGTCAGTTCAACCGGATAACCGAGTTCATTTTCTACAATGTCGGCGATCACGTATGACGTCGCCGTAGCACAAGCCCATTCAACATAAAGTACCCGCACGGGTTCTTTTTTGGTATTGTCTTTATTGTTTCCGGTGCCGGCCTGACCGCCGCAGCCGATGACAAAAAGACTTATGAATGCGGTGAGCAGCACCAATGAAATTTTTCCTCTATGTTTTTTTAACCACATAGAATAACCCCCTTCTTATTTATACTCTTTACTTCCGAAACTTTGCGTAATACGATCCAAAACGATTGCGATAATGACCAGAGCCAAACCGGCTTCAAAACCATTGCCGCTGTCCAACCGCTGAATCGCACGCCATACCTCACCTCCTAATCCTTTGGCTCCGATCATGGCGGCGATGACAACCATGGACAGGGAGAGCATAATGCACTGATTAATGCCTGCCATGATGGTCGGGCGTGCCACCGGGAGCTCAATTTTTATCAGCATCTGCCAGAAGGTTGACCCGAAAGATTTGCCTAATTCCTCTAATTCCGTCGGTACGCTTTTAATCCCCAGGTCGGTAAGACGAATGACCGGAGGCATGGCGAAAATCAGGGTGGCAATAATGGCAGGCACAACCCCCAGGTGGAAAAATGTGACCGCCGGCAAAAGATAGACAAACGCCGGCAAAGTTTGCATGAAATCGAGAATCGGGGTGATAATGCGATGGGCAGTCGAACTTTTGGCGGCTAAAATGCCCAACGGCAGACCCAATACAATACACCAAAAGACCGCGCCGATGACCATGGCCAAAGTTTCCATGGTCGGAATCCACAAGCCCATGTTTTCAATTAGTAATAAACCGATAACGGAAAAAAGAGCGATCTTTTTATTGACCAGATACCAGGCAATTACCGCCACTATAAGGATAAACAAAGCCGGGGGTATCATAATTAGTCCGTCCTGCAGGCCTTCGATCATGGCTTTTAAAAAACTGCTGAATTGATCAAAGGAAGAGGCCCATTTAAATTGTAAATACTCGATCGCACGGTTGGTCCAAATGTTGATCGGTATGCGAGGTATAAAATCCATCAGGAAACCCTCCTCTCCCCAGCAAGTCCGGCGATGACCGAACCGCGTACCAGGGTTCCCTGCAATTGTCCGTTGTCATCGACAACGGCAATGGGAATAGGGGTACGGGCCATCGTATTGAGCAGATCGCAAAGCAAGGTATCGGGTGATACCGTCGGCACATCCTTTTGCATATATTCACCTGGATCACGTTCATATTGCCGGATCAGCTGATCAGCATCTTCGGCACTTAGATAACCCAGCAGATGCTGGCTGCGGTCTACCACAAAGATGCCTGATATACCCAAACTTTTCATTCTGTGCAATGCCACCATGGGCCCTTCCCGGGGATAGGTGATCGTATGGGCACGGACCATGACCGCCGCGGCTGAAAGAGCTTTGCTGCGGTCAACGTTTTCTACAAAACGTGCAACATAATCGGTAGCGGGGTTTAACAGTATTTCTTCCGGATCACCCAACTGGACAATTTCTCCATCCTTCATCAACGCGATATGATCTCCTATCTTTAAGGCTTCATCAAGATCATGGGTGATAAAAATTACAGTTTTGTGCAGTTTTTGCTGCAGGGCGATAAGTTCGTCCTGCATTTCCTGGCGAATCAAAGGATCCAGTGCGCTAAATGGTTCATCCATCAACAGGATATCTGCATCGGTGGCCAGTGCCCGGGCAATACCTACTCTTTGCTGCATACCTCCGCTCAATTGATGTGGATATGAGTTGGACCATTCTTCCAGCCCCACCATGGCCAGTGCATTCTGGATCAAATCTATTCTCTTGGGTGCCGGCACGCCTTGGATTTCCAAACCGTAGGCAACATTTCCGGCCACGGTTCGATGCGGCAGCAGTGCAAAATTCTGAAATATCATCGCAATTTTGTTGCGGCGCAAATCAGTTATACCTTTTTTGTTAAGGTTCATTATACTTTGCCCTTCAATCAAAATATCTCCGCTGCTGGGTCGGTTGAGTGCGTTTAAACAACGCAGCAAGGTCGATTTGCCGCTGCCTGACAAGCCCATAATGACAAAAATTTCGCCTGGTTCAACCGTTAAACTGACATTTCTGATGCCTACCACCTGCCTGGTTTTTTTACGAATCGTATCGTTGTCATATCCCTTATTTATCATTGACAAAGCCAGTTCCGGGTTGTTTCCATAAATCATAGTAAGATTTCGTATCTCTACCGCGTTCATACCATACCTCCTTGGATAAAAAATAAAATGGCCAGATGAATCTAAAAAAGGTAAACAAAAATTAGGCTATGCATTAATAATTCCATGCATGCCTGAAGATCCAGATAATACACTATGCGCAGGGGAAAAAGAAAGAATTGCGAATGGTTATTATTGACAGGTAAAAACCATGATCGTGGAATGGGAAACCGGTATTATGCCATTCATTCTCTCCAGTACTTAAGTGCTTGCGAGGTTAGCTGTCGGATTCGGGCCTACAGGCAGCCCTACCATTAATTAATGGATTCACCCCAAATTTGGGTTCCCCGTTCCTGGGTAACCAGGATTCAGCGTAGAAAATGACGCATCAGTGCTTATATTATCCTTTATTATAATTATTCTAATGGAAATTCATTATGGGGGCAAAAGGCTCAGTTATTGTTGAGGCGGGTTTAAATGCCATAATCGGGGAAGAGGTCGAAATAACTAAAAATATCGTCTGTTTATCGCGAATGCGACATACCCACGCGGGATAGTTTTCTCCTCTGAACCTGTTTATGGCCAGAATATTTGCCCAGGATTGGGGTTATCTGCGTATGGAAAGTATGCAGATCATCGTTTCAAACGGATACGGCACCTTGGGCCGCCGATCCGTATTGGCAATCGGCCCGAGATCGTGGAGATATTCATTTCCTTCGAGGGGAATTGAGAAGGCCGTGCAGTTTGTATACAAAATTAGAAGGATATTTTAAATGTACAGAGAATAAGAATAAATTACCATATTATATTTGTTTGATTTTAAAGAATAACAGGGGGGTTGTTATGTTTTCACAGCTTAAATTTAATACGCGGTTAATTAGAAAGCGAAGAAGGATGGGCCTGTTTTTGGCAATGTTGCTATTACTGCAGGTCTTAACACCGGCACTGCTGGTGGCGCCGGCCCGATCTGCAGAATCGGTGCTAAATTTACCGGGCATGACAACGTTGTTTAGTTCAGGAACGATCCCTGCGTTTATTCCTGCGAGTAACCTATCTATACCGGGAGAAAATTCCCGTCAGCCTTACAGCCTTTCCATGAAGAAGGGTGAGCTATCATCCTCATCATACATAAACCCCGTCCAGCAAATCCTGCTCGCCGAGGGATCTTTTCAAGACGACCTTTCAGCAAAGAACCCATCTTTACAGGCTGTGGAGGCAACAACAACCGCTTATTATCCGGCCCAGGAAATCATTGTCTGTTATCATGGCGATGATTCTTCCGGTATGCGGATCCAGTCCTTGGAGGAAGAGAACGGTACGACGCAAGAGAACATTCGTCTTGCAGTTGTTCCTTTATCAGCAGAAGATGATCCGGTCAGTGTCATTGAACAGCTGGAAGAGAATCCGGCAGTAAAATATGCCGAGCCCAACTATATCCTGCAAGCCCAGGTTGCACCCAATGACCAGAACTATGCTGAGCAATGGGCGTTGTCTGAGATCAATGCCATATCCGCCTGGGATACAGCGGTGGAGGCTGAAGGTGATCTCACACCGGTGACGGTAGCGGTTATTGACAGCGGCGTGGATGGCAATCATGAGGATCTGGTGGGAAGAATACTAACCGGTTACAACACCATTGGCGGGGTCAACAACGCTGACAGTTCTGATGATTCCAGCAACGGACACGGGACTCATATCGCTGGCATCATTGCTGCGCAAACCAATAACGGGACGGGGGTAGCGGGGGCCAGCGGCAATCTGCCGGTCGACATCCTTCCCGTCAAAGTGCTGGACAAGGCCGGCTACGGAACCATGTATGACATTTCCATGGGCATTCGCTATGCAGTGGACTGGGCAGAGATGAACAATCGCAAAATCGTGATCAATCTCAGTCTGGGAGCACGCTTGCCCGATTACCCCATGACTTTGGCAGCGGCGGTAAAATATGCGCAAGACAAAGGGGCATTGGTAGTGGCGGCTGCCGGGAATGACAAGGGCGGCCTGGAGGGCTTCTATCCCGCCTGCCTGCCCGGGGTGCTTGCAGTGGCCGCTTCCGGCAAGGATCATCACAAGGCCGATTTCTCAAATTATGGCGATATTCCCGCTCCTGGTGTTGACATCTTGTCGACCTTGCCCGGCAACAATTATGGCCGCTTGAGCGGTACTTCCCAGGCGGCTGCTTTTGTATCAGCCACTGCTGCCATGCAGTGGTCAGCCTATCCGGATAAAAGTGCGGCGCAAGCCGAAGCAGCCATAATCAGCGGTCGCAGTGACTACCCGGAGGGGTGTAAAGTTTACTATTGGGGTACGGTTTGCAGTTACCACTATTATGTCCTCAATGCCAATAAAGCTGTCTACAATCTTGGTGAGGAACAAAACATCTACGATACCATTGAATTCGCCAACACCACCTATGATGCTCATTTGTCCGGTGAAATTCCCTTCGTCGCAAAAGTCAGCAATCCGGCCAAGGTGGCAGAAGTGCAATTCTGGCTGAATCCTTATGGGGAAAATATTCATTTGGGGACGGTAACCGGCCCGCTGGCCAGCGGTATTTACACTTACCAGTGGGACAGCACTGCTTTACTCAATGGCAATACGCTCCCGGACGGGGAATACACCGTGGAAGCCCGTTCCGTGGATGGCTCTGGCGTTCAATTGGCTGCGTGCACTTATGATTTCAAACTTGCCAATGAATCCAGCAGCGGCTTGCATCTTGCCGTTAAAAAACCGGATGCTTCCTTGGCTGCCGGAGCCTTGGTGGGGGTTTATCATCGTTATTTTAATGAAGACTATGGACAAATTATTTATGAACGCGTTTGGGAAGATGAGGCCGATTTCCAGGGTCAGATAAACATCCCCAACAGTATGGCCAAAGACGGCAATGACTACTTGGTCACAGCACTGGGCACGGAACCGAATTTCTTCTATTATGAAACGCTGCGGGCGCCCGGGACTTATATCCTGGACGGCACTGCCAGCCAGGCAGTGAGTCTGAAAGGATTGAAAACAGACGGTACTGCGCTGGGCAATGCCATTATCATGGCTGATCTGCTGGAAGCCAGTTTCGCGGATGCCAATCCTTCCCCTGGCGTTGCCTACGAGCTGCAGGAGAAAAAAGTAGCCGTACTCAACGCCGCTGGTGAAGCGACACTGAATCTCAGCCCGGGACGATACAATTTCCGTCTGCTGGATGAAGAAAGCACATATTACCTGGTGCAGCATGATGTACTGATTGATACAACAACCACGACGATCGATTTCACTCCGCAGTCGGGTGATGTAGCAACCGTAAAGCTGGCTTCTGACAGCGATTATTACAGTTCAACTTTGCTGCTCAAGGACAGCGGTGATGATTATTACGGTTTTAAGGAAATTAACAGCGACACTTGCCTGACTGTTACTCCGGGCAGTTACAATGCAGTTATAAAAGCAATCAAACGTGATGCGGAAAATAATAAAGAATGGAACTGGGGACTGGAATCTCCTAATATGGACCTGGCAGCAGGTGAGAATAAAGTATTGCAGTTTGGTACACCGCTCAGCGGCTCATTGAGCCAGTGGCCGGATGAAATGCCTGTCGCCGGGGAGAGTTACTGGATGAATCCGGCCTTTAATGATGCTTTTGGCAACACCACCACCGGGATTGCCTATCAGTCCTATACACCAGCATCTTTGCCGGCGTCTGCCCAAAGCAGCGGTTCTGTCATAGCCAGAATGGTGGCCGACAAACCGGCGGAAAAGACTGACCCATCTGGCAGTACACCGCAGGAAGGAACAAATCTATGTTTATGAACGCAGCCGAGGCGACTTCGTTTTAAGTACCCAGGCAGTAAGCTACATCCGTCCTGCGATAAGAATCTATGACCCTCAAGGGGCACAGGTCATGCCCCAAACTTCTTATGAACAGACCTGCCGTTATTATTTTGCTGAGTGGTATATTCCTGCGCAGCAATCACCCGGTCAGTATTCTGCCCAAGTATATCTGGATGCAGGCACTCTGACCAACGGTATCTGTGAAAGTCCACCTTTCCTCTTTACGGTGCAGGCTGAAGCGACATCAAATATCGAACCGAGCGTCAATGTAACGCTGCTGGATCGGCTGGGTGAACCGATGACAGGAGCCAGCGTTGACTTAATGCAATTGCTTGACGGACAGTACCGCATCATGGATAGCAATGCCTCTGATGAAGCGGGCCAAGCATTCTTCTATTCGGAAATTGTTGAAACCGGAACCTATGCGCTGAAAATTTCGGGGATGAGTGCCGATCCCCTGGTGATTGATTCAGTCAGCGAACCACTGGTTCTCCTAGTGCCTTTGACGCCGGGCACCGTTCCGCTGAATATTACAGTGGATAGTTCCCTGCAGGAACTGCATCGTATCAGTCTGGCAGCGCAGGATCAAGCTCTCCAACCCATTATCAGCGACAGCCTGTACTATTATGGTTATCGTTTGGATGGGCAGGGGAATGATACCTTGATTTTCAAAGCTCCCTATGAAGGTGAAAATGTTGCCGTTTGGCTGCCGCCAGGAGAGTATCGTTTTGAAGCCAGCGTAAACAACCAGTATTCGATTGCCACATCGCTGGGTGCGTCGGCACCAGCAGCGCAGGATCTGAGGGCGCAGTGGTATCTGGATCCGCTCTATTTGCTTTCACGTGAGGTCCAGGTAAGTGCTTCCGGGGAAGTCGTTTTAGGCGGCAGCGAACTGGGCAAATTAGATATTTTACTCACTGAATCAGGAGACTCCTATGACTATTATCTGGGCGGAGCCGCCTTTTACCGGCAAGGACAGAAAGAGGCAACGCTATTCAGACCTTTTAAGGATCAGGCCATTTATCTTACTCCCGGAGCATACCAGGCGGAGGCCGTACTGATCCGCAATCATTATGACGGACAATGGGATTATTGGTTGGGCAAACAACTGGACATTCAAGCCGGAAGTGTATCGACATGGGAAATGAATGACAACTTCACGGCCCAAATTAACCTCGCCGATGACAGCTATGCGCTGAATCAACCGTTGACCAGCAGCCACTTGATCAAGGACGAAAAGGGCAATCGGCTGCAGGCGATGGGTTTAAATTTTGAATTTTACAACACCTATTTGCCCAGCAGTTTGAGCGAGCGCTCAACCGCCGCCCTGACGGTGCAGAATCAACCGCTGGAAAAAGTGGCTCCGTTTTTGGTAATCAAAGATCCACAAGGGCAAGAAGTACATCGTTATCGTGATGCTGATCCCAATTTCAATTATCTTTATTACTGGTGCTGGAATGAAGACGGTCGCATTACGGCACTGAAAGAACAGGGTACCTTTTATACCGGTGAGTATCTGATCCCGGAGAATGCCACCGGCGGGACTTACACGGCAGCCCTGGAACTGGGTGTCGGTCCGCAGGGTCTTATCACTGCTCAAACTCCTTTCAGTGTTGCAGCAGTACCATCGGCACCGACCCTGGAGGCGTTTGCGTCTCCAACCAGAGCCGAGAAGATTAGCCTCTCCGGTAATGCTCTGCCTGCGGCGACAGTCTATCTGCAGTATCGATTCAACCATGGAAATATTGTAGAGCTGGGGAATGTCAGCACCGATGCAGAAGGAAAATTTACTTTTACTGATATCAGCCTGGCCGCTGAGGGAAGCTATGAGTTCAGTGCATACGCCAGCCTGAGTGGTCTGACGGGAGAAGCTTGTTTACCGCAGATACTGGTGGTGGATCGTACCGCTCCGGGCAGTCCGCTTGATTCTGTCACAGTTGGGCAGGATTTCAGCCATATCTTGATCAGCTGGACAGCGCCATCTGATACGGACATTGATCATTATCTGGTTTACCGGGGAGATACCCTCCTGGGAACGGTTGCCGCAAATGCTCTCCGGCAATTCCTGGATGCAGGACTATCCTCCGGAATCGATTACCGTTATGCGATCATCGCGGTTGACCAGGCCGGCAACCGGTCGGAGGCAACTGTTGTCAGCGGACGAACGGCATCCAGCGGAGATCAGATTAAACCCTCTGCGCCGGGTGAGTTGAGGACGAATGGTACCCCGACCTCTGTGAACGTAAAACTGACCTGGACAGCCGCTACGGACAATATTGCCGTTGTCGCCTACAAGGTTTGGCGCAGCATGGATGGATCAGAGCCGGTGCTTCTGGCCACCACAGATCAGCTGAGTTTCAGCGATGATAATCTGCTGGCGGAGACAACCTATGTTTATACGGTGTCCGCTCTGGATGAAGCCGGCAATGAATCTGCGCCCAGCAATCCGCTGACGGTTACCACCCCGGCTTTGCAGTTTACTTCCATTAGTTATTCAGTGCCGAGAAACATGAATGGGCTGATTAAAGAAGAAGCCAGTATTACCGTGAATCTGGCTGCACAGTTCAAACGCAAAGCCACGGCTGAACTGATCTACACCAATTGGTTTGATGAAACCGGAACGCTGCTGAATGAACCACAGGAACGTACACAGATTATCGAACTTCCCATATTCCAGGAATATACCTCCCTGGGAACAGCCTCCTACCGCGGGAGTTTTCAATTCCCGGCCGGAACAGAGCAATTGATATCGATCAAGGCGACGCTGCGTGATGATGCCAGCCATAGTGTTACCGCAGCAGCAGCCGGCCTGCCGTTGTTCTTTGCCGGCAATCTCGAGTTGATCATGGCTGATGAAGCCGTCGTTTCAGGCTTGTTGGATGACGCAACCGCGGAAATTTGGAGCGATATGAAAAAATGCGGTGCCAAGACAAGTATATCCGCAGAGGGCATTTTCACTTTACAAAACCTGACTCCGGCCGACGATTATACGCCGCGCATCGTAAACCAGGCAGGGCAATTATTGAAAGAGCAAAGCGGCTTGCACGTAATTGCAGGTCAAACCAGGCAGAGCGCAATGACGACAAGATTACCTGCTTCTCTTGATGTGCAGGTTATTGATGCCCAAAGCGGTGAGCCCGTGCCAGAGATCGCAGTCTTCTTTAACCATGCTAATGGATCACCCCAGGGCACTGGTTTAACGGATGAGGCAGGTTGGGTAAAAAACAACAAGGGCCAGCGCCCGGCCATCCCCTTTGCCTTGTCGGAAAGCGTCCTGCAGGGCAGAGTTCATCTCACTCCCGGGCAACAAGCGGTATATTCCCATGCCGGAAGTTTGGAGACAACTTTGGAGCCAGGCCTGAATCAAGCGATTATCCAGTTGCACAAAAGACCGGTGGGTATCCTGCAAGGAAAAGTGACAGATAATGCAGGGATTAATCTCGAAGAGGCAACGGTTACAGTGGTTCAGTTTGTGGGGGATAGAGCAGTCAGTAAAACCGCATTAACCGATGTCAGTGGCAATTATACGATGCAATTGTTATCCGGGATCAATGCTAAAATAAGCTTCAGTCACCGGCGTACCTGTGCGGTAGAGGGTCAGGAAATTCTTATTAACGAAAACACGGTTTTGAATATGGCGTTGCCTGCCCAGGCGGCAGTCACCCTGAACGTGTTTACCAAAACCGCTGAGAATGCAGAACCGGTACCCCTTATGCTGGACTGGCGGGTAGCGGTTCATTTCCGAATCAATATTAAAAACCTCAGGACCGGAAGCATTGCTTCATGGCACTCAACCTGGCCCAGCGTTATCCTGCCTGATGGGCAAGCCGGTGATCAGATAAAAATCACCGTCGACGGTTATGAGGGAGGTTATTCAAAGCAGGAGCAGATCGTTACGCTGGATGCGTATCGCTATGCAAAGGCTGATATTACCCTTACCCAACAGGGAAAATTACGTGCCAGCATCTACGACACAGACAAATCAAAGCACTATGGTGAACGATTAAATATGATACTGTATCGCTTTGATGAAAACGTCTGGAAAGGGGCCGGTTCGCTGTACGAGTATGGCGGCGGGGAAAAGACCTTTGGGCCGGCACCGGCGGGCATTTACCGGGCAGTTCTTTATTGGGGGCCGCGCTTGCCGGTCGTCCAAAACGGCCAGGATGAGTTCGAAATTAAAGGATCCAAGATTTTAGATAATATCGTCATTAAAGACGGGGAAATAACTGAACTGGGCAATATTGTCCTGCCTTTCATTCTGCCCTGGCACAGCCAGAGCGGCTATTTCAAAGGCCAGGAAGGCAAC
>ERZ764778.3516-NODE-3516-length-12300-cov-29.897999_pt1 | contig 12300 bp, 12 predicted proteins | sample MGYA00374951_ERZ764778 | MGnify/ENA primary metagenome ERZ764778 (study PRJEB28918, sample SAMN05720193) | bioreactor metagenome | isolation source: Anaerobic biogas reactor | place: USA:Washington, USA | collected 2015-08-08 ...
TGCGACGGTACATACGACCTGGACGGCCTTGTGGCCTCAAACAGCTGTACTATAGCCTCAATGGTATACTCCAACTGGGAGATGGTCTCCAAAAAGGAGGGCAAGAAACAGTTTCTGCATCAGATCGACGCGCCGAGAATGTGTAATGAATCCTCCGCAAAATATTTCAGCTGGGATCTTGAGGATCTGAAAAAAGCTCTTGAGGACTACACCGGTACGGAGATTACCAATGAAAAGCTCAGAGCCAGTGTGGACACCTATAACGAGGCAAGGCGCCTTGTTAAGCAGCTCTACGATCTGCACAAGGCGGACGAACCTGTAGTCTCGGGTGAGGAGACGCTTCGCCTGACCCTTGCCGCCACGGAAATGCCTATTGAGGAATACATCGGTCTGCTGAAGTCTTATCTCAGCTATGCCGCTGACCTCAAACCCAAAAAGACATGGCCCGTCCGCGTGATGGTCGTAGGCAGCGCACTGGACGACCCCGAGTATATCAAGGCGATCGAGGACAGCGGCTGCCTTGTCGTCGCCGATATGCACACTTTCGGCCTTAGATTTTTGCGCGACGAGATAGTCTATGACGAAAATGACGTCCTTGGCTCACTTTCGTCCTACTATCTCAACCGTAGCTCCTGCCCACGCATGGTAGACGGCAGCGACGCGCTCCACGAGTATGTCCTGAAAGCTGTTGAAGAATACCGTGTAGACGGGGTCATCCTTGAAAAGCTGAGCTTCTGTGACAAGTGGAAAACTGAAGTTGCCGTATTCTCCGACATCCTTAACAAGGCGGGCATACCCAATCTCCAACTGGAACGTGACGAGCAGATGTCGGCCCAGGGTCAGCTAGGCATCCGTGTCGAGGCTTTCCGTGAGATGCTTGAGAATTAGTCCGGCGTTTTGGAAAATGTATGAAATTGACGAATAACTGTTGATTTTATCAAAAAGCTGTGCTATACTACATCTAGTGGGAAAGATACGACCCAGCGCGGTAAACAAACATACATTTAGTCACTTATCCCCCGACTTTTTCGGGAGCTTCTACGCCAAGCAAAATATTCGGCCCGCCGAGAATTTCGGCGGGCATTTTTTTGTATATACAAAAGTTCTTGACGCTTAAGCAAAAACGGGGCGTGCCAAAAGGCGCGCCCCGTTTCATTGCGTATATAATCTGCCAGCTATTTGTTTCGTCCCTTACTGCCTATGGACAGTTTGCTCTCCGTTCCGTTCAGCAGTCTTTTTATATTCTCCCGGTGGGCGAAGATTACCACTGTGGCACAGAACAGCCCAAGAAGGCCCTCCAGCCCTGTGAAGCCAAGACTCCACAGCACAACAGGCAGGCTCAGCACAGCTATAATGGAGCCGAGGGAGACATATTTTGTGAAAATGACGACGACAAGGAAAATGATAATGCCGATGAGTCCCAAACGCCAGTCCACCATAAAGGCAAGCGCGCATGAGCAAAGGCTGCCTTTGCCGCCGCGAAAGCTGTAATACGGGGGATAGATGTGCCCCAGAATAGTACAGAAACCGGCAAAGAGCTTGCCGATATCCGCAAGGCCGAGACGCCCCATAAGCCAACCGCCAAACCACACGGCTATTATTGTTTTCACGACATCCACGAACAGCACAAGCAGAACGTGCTCCTCGCCGAAGGTGCGGGAAAAATTCGTAAGCCCCGCGTTACCGCTGCCAAAGTTGCGGACATCCTTTTTGAAATAGTTGACCGACGTTATTATCGCCCCGTTGATGCCGCCGAGACAGTATGAGACCAATGCGGTAAGGACTAAGAACAGGATCATTTGATTCATTATCCCTTGTCACCTTTCTGTCTTATAACCATACGGATCGGCGTACCCTCAAGGCCGAACACGCTGCGTATCTGGTTTTCGATGTAACGCTGGTATGAAAAGTGGAACAATTCCCGGCTGTTACAAAAAATCACAAAATTCGGCGGCTTGATGCCGGTCTGCGTCATATAATAAATTTTCAGGCGTTTACCCCTGTCGGAGGGAGGCTGTACTCTCGCCTGAGCGTCCTCCAGGACATTGTTGAGCATACCGGTGGTTATGCGCATGGTGCTCTGGTCGTTGACGTAGTTGACCAGTTCAAAAACACGGTCCACCCTCTGACCTGTCACGGCAGATATGAAAAGCACCGGGGCGTAGGACATAAAGCTGAGGTCTCTCAAGACGTCCTTTCGCATGGAGTCCATGGTTTTTGAGTCTTTGTCGATAAGATCCCACTTGTTGACTATGACTATACTGGCTTTGCCCGCCTCGTGCGCAAGACCCGCTATCTTTGTATCCTGCTCGGTTACGCCCTCTCGCGCATCCAGCATGATAAGGCACACATCGGCCCGCTCAATGGCGAGCTGCGCGCGCATTACCGAAAATTTTTCAATGCGGTCGTCCACTTTCGACTTGCGCCGTATACCCGCCGTGTCGATAAAGACATATTTGCCATATTTGTTGTCCACGCGGCTGTCTATCGCGTCCCGGGTGGTTCCGGCAATGTCGGATACTATGCAGCGGTTTTCGCCGAGAATGAGGTTCACAAGAGAGGATTTGCCCACATTGGGCTTTCCAATGACGGCGACTTTGATACGGTCATCCTCATCTTCGGTGTCTTCTGTCCTAGAAAACTGTGCAACACAGGCGTCGAGCATGTCGCCCGTACCGTGCCCGTGTGTGGCGGAAACGGCTATTGGGTCGCCCAGTCCGAGAGAGTAGAATTCGTAGAAGGCGGGGTCTACATCGCCCGTCTTGTCCATTTTGTTGACCACCAGCACCACTGGCTTGCGGGCTTTGAGCAGCATATTGGCCACATCCATATCCGCCGCGGTCACGCCGGTTCCGATCTCTGTGACCAGCACGACAACATCGGCCGTGTCAATGGCTATCTGTGCCTGTTCGCGGATAAAGAGCAGAATCTCATTCTCGGTGGTCGGCTCTATACCTCCGGTATCCACCACGTCAAATGTGACTCCGTTCCAATCGCACTCTGCATAGAGCCTGTCCCGGGTAACGCCGGGCGTGTCCTCAACAATGGACAGGCGCTGACCTACTATTCTGTTGAAAAGATGAGACTTTCCAACATTGGGCCGCCCCACAATCGCAACAAGCGGTTTCATTTTTATCTCCTTATTTTACCTCATCATGGCTTCGAAAAGTTCACCGCCGTCAGGCCGGATTACTTCAACCCGGACGCCCAGCTCCTTTTCCACCTGTCCCGTGGTAACGTCGTCCAAAAATACGTCGCCGCCGTCACGAATCATCGTGTCGGGAATGATGAGCCTTTCGCCATAGACCCTGCCTTTCAGCTGCGCAATCAGGTCGCCGCCTGTGACAAGGCCCGTAACATCTATTGTATGACCGAAGAAGTCATTGACAACTTCGAATATCTTTCCATTTATTTTAGCATACTTTGCATTGGCTGTCATCAAAAGGTTTTCCAAAAACGGCCTGGCTGATACACCGCATGCCATAGAAAACGGAGTTCCGGCACATTTTTCGTCTGTTGTCGCCATTGCGGCCTCGAATTCCACTGCAAGCAGGCGCAGTATACCCACACCGTTTTCATATTGGGCATAGTCCTCATAGTACTCGTCAGGAGGTATGGGGCGCTGTGCCTTTATGAAAAACTCATCGGAACAGAAGAATATGCGGCTGCCGTGCCCTTCAAAGCACTTTTTCGCAAAGTCCTCCACCCTGTCAATCGTCTCCCCCGCGCCGTCGCTGTCAAAGGGCACAAGCGGATAGAGGTGCTCGCGGTGCTTAGTAAGTCCCACAGGCACGATAGACACGGTTTTTACCTGCGGATATAGCTTTTCCAGATCCTCCATGCTCCGTGTCAGCGCTTCACCGTCATTTAGCCCGGGACAGCAGACAATCTGGCAGTTCATGACTATGCCGCCGGACGCGAGACGTTCCATAAGCTCGTAGCCGCGGGCGCCGTTGGGGTTGCCGAGCAGCTTTGCGCGCAGCTCTGGCTCGGTGGCATGTACAGACACGTTGATGGGACTGATATGCAGGTCTATAATACGCTGTATTTCACGCTCCGACAGGTTAGTAAGCGTTATATAGTTGCCCGTTAGGAAGCTCAGCCTCGCGTCATCGTCCTTGAAATACAGCGTCCTGCGCATACCGCGCGGCAGCTGATCTACAAAACAGAAGAGGCATCGGTTCCTGCAGGCCCTCGCTGTATCCATAAGATAGGTCTCAAATTCCAGACCCAGCTCTCCGCCCTCGTGCTTTTTTACCTTTACCGTCCGGAGATTGCCGTGCGGCGACTCAAGCACTACCTCCAGACGGTTTTCATAGGAGAAGTACTTGTAGTCCAAAACATCAGTGATCTCGTTGCCGTTTATGCTGACAAGTCTGTCGCCGATATGAGCCTTGTGCAAAAGCGGGCTGTTTTTATCAATTTTTTTAATGACCGAGCTCAAACTTCCGCTCCTTTAAAACAACAGCAAAAAGAGAGGGGGCGCGTGCCTCCTCTCTCCAAGCAACTCGATTATCTCTTTACGTCAACGACCTTATGTCCGTCATAGTAACCGCATGCCTTGCAGACGCGGTGGGACAGATGGTACTCTCCGCAGTTGGGGCAGACTGCCATACCGGGGAGCTCGAGCTTCCAGACGGAGCTGCGCCTCTTGTCTCTTCTAGCCTTTGAAACTTTACTTTTTGGAACTGCCATGGTTACACCTCCTAATGCAGCTGATATTACAGCCTATTCGTCCTTTTTATCCAGAAGCTGCTGTAATACAGCCAGTCTTGGATCTATTTCTTTACCGCAGCCGCATGGACCTTCGTTGAGGTTCTTCCCGCAGCGGTCACACAGACCCGCACAGTCCTCTCTACAGAGAAACTTTGTCTCTGTACCCAAGATGAAGCAGGTCTCAAGAAGATCGCTCAGATCAAGCCAGTCGCCGTCTAACAGGAAGATGTCGGGGTTGTCCTCATCCTCAAGCTTTGCGGCCAGTCCGACATCCAGTGGAAGCGACAGTTCGCGGGTAAATTCGGTTCCGCAGCGGTCGCATGCGCATCTCATACGGCATGTTATGCCGCCTGTCAGTGACAGGGCGCCGGCACTGTTTTTGATAAGCCCTTCCGCAACAGGCTCTGTTATAAACTCGACAATTGCCGGACAGGCTATGCGCTCCGTGTCAAGTTCACAAAAAAACGGAAAGCTGCTGCCGGGTATATCAATGATTTCACATAAATTTACTCTCATTGCGCACCTCACACAGTTGCCTAAGTATTATAAGAAATATATTTCTTATTGTCAATACTAAATTAATATATACTTTATATATACTTTTGTGTCAAATCTGTGATAAAATATTTTTTACCCTTCTGTGGAGGATTATACCCTATGAGAGAGCTAACTGTAAATAAGAACGACGCAGGGCAGCGGCTTGACCGTTTTGTCGGCAAGGCTGTTCCCCTGCTGCCGGAGAGCCTGCTCCAAAAATACATCCGCCTAAAGCGCATAAAGCTCAACGGCAAGGGCGCAAAGCGTGATGAACGTGTAAAGCAGGGCGATATTCTGCAGCTCTATATTAATGACGAGTTCTTTGAAGCGCCCTCGGATGAAAACGCATATCTTAAGATAACTGCGCCGAAGCTCGGCATAGTCTATGAGGATGAAAATATCCTGCTTGCGGACAAGCGGCCCGGTGTCCTCTGCCACAGCGCGGGCGAATGGAGCTATGATACGCTCATCGCCAACATTCAGGCCCACTGCTATCTAAAGGGCGACTGGAACCCACGCGGCGAAAACTCCTTTGCTCCCGCCCTGTGCAACCGCATAGACCGGAATACCGGCGGCATAGTGATAGCGGCAAAAAACGCCGAAGCCCTAAGAATTATGAATGAGAAGATAAAAAACCGCGAAATAGACAAATACTACCTCTGCGCCGTCTGCGGTACGCCCAGGCCGAAAAGCGGCACACTTCGGGGCTATATCTTTAAAGACGCCCAGAAAAATCAGGTATACGTCCGCAAGACGAGCTGTCCCGGCGCCAAAGAGGCTGTCACGGAATACCGCACACTCCAAACGAAAAACGGCCTGTCTCTGGTAGAGTGCCGCCTGCTGACAGGCAGGACCCACCAGATAAGGGCACAGATGGCGGACAGCGGGACCCCTCTGCTGGGCGACGGAAAATACGGTGCCGAGCGCATAAACAGGCAGTACGGCGAGAAGGGCCAGGCACTTTACTCCTACCGCCTGAGGTTTGATTTCCCGACCGATGCGGGGATCCTGAACTATCTCAAGGGCCGGCAGTTTTTTGTCCCGGATGTTGATTTTGTCAAAAAGTATTTCGATTTTGATTTTATCGTTGACATTTGATGATTAAATATATATATTAAATCTTGCGCTAATTTTAAATCTATTTTTAGTTTTTTAGCACAGTTATTGTATAAAAATCGGGAATTATACCGACCTCTTTTTGAGTCGGAATAAGGTATAAAGGGGGACGCCAATGGCAAAAGAACTGATACGGCTTGTGAACTGCCGCAAAGAATTTGACGGCGAAGTCGTACTGGACTCTATTAATCTCGATATAAAGGATAAAGAGTTTCTAACCTTGTTAGGCCCATCGGGCTGCGGAAAGACAACAACTCTGCGAATTATCGGGGGTTTCTTAAAGCCGGACTCCGGTCAGGTGATATTCGGCGGCGTAAAGATAAACGATCTTCCTCCCCACAAGAGGAAGATAAATACCGTTTTCCAGAAATACGCCCTGTTCACCCATCTGAATGTGTTTGAAAACATCGCGTTCGGACTGCGGATCCAGCGCCCGAAACTCCCTGAAAAGGAAATAGAGCGCCGTGTTCACGAGGCTTTGGAGCTCGTGGCCTTGAATGGCTACGAGAAGCGCTCCGTCACTCAGCTCTCGGGAGGTCAGCAGCAGCGCATAGCAATTGCCCGCGCCGTTGTGAACAGACCTCAGGTTCTCCTTCTGGACGAACCGCTAGGCGCTTTAGATCTCAAACTCCGTAAGGACATGCAGAGAGAGTTGAAGCAAATCCAGCAGCAGGTGGGTATTACTTTTATATACGTCACCCACGACCAGGAGGAGGCCCTCACCATGTCCGACACCGTAGTCGTCATGAACAAGGGCGAGATCCAGCAGATCGGCACTCCTATCGACATATACAACGAGCCAAAAAACGCCTTCGTGGCGGACTTTATCGGCGAGAGCAACATAATAGACGGAGTTATGGTCGCCGACAACATTGTGCGTATGTACGGCCGCAACTTCCAGTGCCTCGATAAGGGTTTCTCCCACAACGAGAACGTGGATGTGGTCGTACGCCCGGAGGATATCGACATTGTCCCCGTGGAACAGGGACAGATAGTCGGCACTGTCACTGAAGTGACCTTCAAGGGCATGCAGTACGACATCATTGTCGATTTTCAGGGCTTCAAGTGGCTCATTCAGACCACCGACCACTCCCCCGTCGGCTCCAAGATCGGCGTCAAGATCGACCCGGACGGCTTCCATATCATGAAAAAGAGCGAATATTCCGGTCTGTACGGCGACTACAGCTCTTACAGCGCCGAATACGACGAGCTCTCAGCTGATCCGGAGGCGGGGGGGCAGGAAGATGAGTAGTGCAGTTAACGAGAGCTTATCCGCTCTCTCCTCCCGCCACCGCAAGCAGGCCTTTGCCTATCCCTACGTCCTATGGATGGCGCTTTTCGTCGTAATACCCATTGTCCTCGTCGCGGTCTACGCCTTTACCAGCGTCGGCGGGGGGTTTACGCTTTCAAACTTCTACAATATGCCCGAATACACCGCCGTTTTTGGGCGCAGCCTTTGGCTGGCTTTTGTCGCCACCGTAGTCTGCCTCATCGTCGGCTACCCCGTGGCGCTGGCGATAAGCCGCACAAACCCCAGAACACAGCGCATACTAATGCTCATGCTCATGCTGCCCATGTGGATCAACTTCCTGCTGCGCACCTATGCGTGGATGTCTCTTCTGGAGAACACCGGACTGATAAATCGCGCTTTAGGAGCATTGGGCGTGTTTGACCTTATAAACAGCATCGGGCTCGCCCGCTCTGCAAGCCCCTCTCAATATGTCCCCATCGACCATTTTCAGCTCATCAATACCGGAGGAGCTGTGGTCTTGGGTATGGTCTATAACTATCTTCCGTTTATGATACTGCCGATCCACAGTGTCATAATCAAAATTGACCACTCCGTCATTGAAGCGGCACAGGACCTCGGCGCGAGCAGAGGCATCGTATTCCGCAAAGTGATTTTCCCGCTGAGCATATCGGGTGTGATAAGCGGCATAACCATGGTCTTTGTGCCCTCCGTCTCCACCTTTGTAATCTCAAAGCTTTTGGGCGGCGGAACGAACATGCTTCTCGGTGACCTCATCGAGATGCAGTTTCTCGGCTCGGCATACAATCCGCACCTAGGCTCGGCGATCTCCCTCATTATGATGGCCATAGTTATTATCTGTATGGGCGTCATGAATAAATTCGGCGAGGGCGAAGAACAGGCGGTGGTCATGTGAAGAAAAGGCCGTTCGGAGGCAGCTTTCTAACTGCTCTCACCTTCATTTTTCTCTACTTGCCGATAATAGTTCTCATTGTATTCTCCTTTAACTCAACTAAAAGCCGCACTGTCTGGTCGGGCTTCACTCTGGACTGGTACAGGGAGCTTTTTTCCGACAGCACTTTCTTATCCTCTCTGGAGATAACGCTTCTGGTGTCCGTCCTCGCGTCATTCATTGCGGCTGTCATCGGTACCTTTGCGGCCATCGGTTTTTTCAACATGAAAAAGAACTGGCGCTCGCCCCTTTTGGCAGTCAACAACATCCCCGTTATCAATGCGGACATCATAACAGGCGTTTCGCTGTCCCTGCTCTTCGTCTCGGCAGGCGCTGTTCTGGGCTTCGATCTTGGCTTCGGCACACTGCTCATAGCCCATATCAGCTTCAATATCCCATATGTCATACTCTCGGTCATGCCAAAGCTCTATCAGCTCGACAGGAACCTCTTTGAGGCCGCACAGGATCTGGGCTGCACATGGTTTCAGACTATATACAAGGTCATAATACCGGAAATAATGCCGGGCATAATAAACGGACTGCTGATAGCCTTTACCATGTCGGTCGACGACTTTGTAATAAGCTATTTCACGGCGGGCAGCAGCGTTCAGACCATGTCCATGACCATCTACTCCATGACCCGCCGCAGAATAAGCCCGGAGATTAACGCGATATCCACACTGCTCTTTGCCGTAGTGCTGGTGCTGCTTATCATTGTCAACATTCGAGAGGCGCGCCAGGAAAAGGCAGCGGAGAAAAAAGAAAAACTACTGAAAGGAAACTGAGAAATGAAAAAAGCAATCACTGTCGTGGTCAGCGCAGCCCTTATTCTCTGTCTGTTCGCGGGCTGCGGCGGAAAAAGCGAAGGCCCCAAAAAAGTCCTCAATGTCTACAACTGGGGCGAATACATTGACAAAGACCTGCTAGAGCAGTTTGAGGAAGAAACGGGCATCAAGGTCAACTACAAGAACTACGAGTCAAACGAGCAGATGTATTCCGTACTCAAGCAGGGCGGCGTGAGCTACGATGTTGTCATACCCTCGGACTACATGGTCGCCCGCATGATAGACGAGGATATGCTTGAGCCTCTCAATCTCGACAACATCCCCAGCTACTCTCTGATAAACGACAAGCTCAAAAACCCAGTATACGACCCTGAAAACAAGTACAGCATACCCTATATGTGGGGGACGGTCGGCATCATATACGACCCCGCCAAGGTGGGCGAGGTCACAAGCTGGGGAGCACTCTTTGACAAGGCCAACGCAGGACAGATCCTGATGTTCGACAACTCCCGCGACGCTATGGGCATCGCCCTCAAGTATCTCGGTCATTCGCCCAACACAACCGACGAGGCCGAGCTTAACGAGGCTTTTGAGCTTCTCAAGCAGCAGAAGAGCATACTTCAGGGCTATGTAATGGACCAGATCTTCGAGAAACTGGAGAGCGGCGAGGCCGCCATAGGGCCCTACTACGCCGGCGACTACCTCACAATGCTTGAGAACAACCCCAGCCTAAAGTTCTGCATACCAGAGGAGGGCACCAACATCTTTGTGGACGCCATGTGTATTCTCAAGGGCGCGCAGAACAAGGAGAACGCCGAAGCGTTCATAAACTTCATGAACTCCACAGAGGTCAGCGCCAAGAACTCGGAATTTATCGGCTACACCAGCCCCAACGTCGAAGTACGCGACGTGCTGGAGCTCTCGGAGGATGCCAAGGCCGTAATGTACCCCTCGGACGAGGTCCTGTCCAAGTGCGAGGCATTCACCAACCTGCCCCAGAAAACTCTGGACTACTACGACTCCATCTGGATCAAGCTGAAATCATAGGCCCATATGCAAGAAGCTCCCCTGTAGGGGGAGCTTCTTGCATGTCCGGACCGGTGTATCCGTCAATTCATCGGCTTATTTCTCTAAAATACTGAGATTTTCTGTGGAAAAAGCACTCAGGCTGTGTTAGAATGTTCATGAATATATATATTACACAAACTTGGGAGGGGTATTATGGCCGTATCGGACACCACGAAGCTCGCTCTGGCGGACGCGCTGAAAGAGCTGATGGCGGAAACTCCCTTTCAGAAAATCAGCGTGGTGGACATCTGTGACAGATGCGGCATGAACCGCAAGAGCTTCTATTACCATTTCCAGGATAAATATGATCTGGTAAACTGGGTCTTCTACAGTGAGTTTGTCATCCCCCGCAGGGGCACCTACTATGGGGTCGGCTGGCAGCTCCTTTCCGACCTTTTCAACTATTTTTACGATAACAAGGACTTCTACAAAAACGCCATGTCCGTGGAGGGGCAGAACTCCTTCCGCGAGTACTTCGGCGAGGTATTCACGCCCGTCGCCCGGGAGTATCTCAAGGACGTTCTCCCACACAACAAATATGAGGACATAACCACCGAGTATTTTGTCAGCGCACTTCTCGTTGCTACAATGACATGGCTCAACTCATACGACGACATATCCGGCAGCGCATTCTTCTCGCTTGTCAAAAACTTCATTGTCGGCTTTTCCAGACACGTTGTCAAAAGACAGGACGAGATAGAGAGCCGCTCATAACCTTATAGCCCCTAACAAAAAAGGGCGCTTGTCCGACTTGGATAAGCGCCCTTTCACTGTATCCTATTTTGGGAACGCGGTCTTCAAAATATCCCTGAGCTGGTTCTTGCTGAGGTTGAATTCCGCGCCTGCATAGCGGCGGGTATAGCCGTAAAGCTGACCGGAGGCGTCAAACATCACCGAGCAGTCGCCCTCTGAAACCGCGCTGTCAACATACAGCACGTCGGAGGGGATCTCCACGGGTACGGTGACAAACTCGGGCTGTGCGCGTCTCTCCCTGACATATTCGGTGACCTTCTCGCGCATGTAGTCGTCCGCGTCCCCGCGGGGCGCGAGCATGGAGAGCAGCGGCTCGAAGCCGGCAGCCGTTTTCATCCACTCACCGGAGAGGATGCTGTCTATATTGTCGTCGCCGTAGTGCCCATAGACCGAATAGAGCGCCCGCGAGTCCCTGAGCCTGCCGCAGGCGGCGGCGCAGCCAGGGGTCTCCGTGAGCACCGCGAACATCAGATTATGGCAGCGGGCAAGACGTGAAACAGCCGCATCGGACAGCGCTTCGCCGGAGACGAAGAGCAGGAACGCGCAGTCGTCGTTTTTGCTGATGGCCGGCAGCGCGGCGCACACATCGCCGCAGGTATGTATCAGAGCATAGGAATATATACCGAGCCTCTTGCCCTCGCCTATGACGGAGCAGAGCCTGTCCGGGCCGAGAGCGGCCCCCTGCCCATAGCTCAAGCCCACGATCCAAGGGATGTTGTAGCTGTATTTTTTTTCAAGCTCGCGTATAGTGCCGCCGCCGGCAGACAGGGCGTTGTAGCCCATGTTGATACCGAAGCCCTCAAGCGCGCTCTGCTCCGTCTGCCTGACAGTTCTGGCTGTCAGCTTGAAATACGGGCTGTCCGGATTTTCGAGCATTGCCCTTGCCGTCTCCAGAACCTCCGGGCGGAGCTTATCCCCCGCCTGCTCCCGCAGCTTGTCTATAAGGCCGTGTATTCCGCGGCGGGGGTCCTCTCTTATGTCCTTTATAGCGCGGCTCACGGTAATGTCGATGAGCTTTCTGGTGATCTTGTCCTTCATAGCCATGGCTGGGTCTCCTCCAAATCTATGCGTGGTAGGACAGCCGGTTTAAGGCTGTCATGCCGATAACTATAGAGTATAAATAG
>ERZ764778.3524-NODE-3524-length-12281-cov-17.667921_pt1 | contig 12281 bp, 6 predicted proteins | sample MGYA00374951_ERZ764778 | MGnify/ENA primary metagenome ERZ764778 (study PRJEB28918, sample SAMN05720193) | bioreactor metagenome | isolation source: Anaerobic biogas reactor | place: USA:Washington, USA | collected 2015-08-08 ...
GCGTCAGAACAAGACCTGGACCGATGGAAGGAAATCTTCTGATAGAGAAGCTGGATATTCGGACCGTCGTTCTCGTCGGCCGGCAGGATTTCGGACGTTGTCCGCTGGGGACCCGTCTGCCTGCGGCACTGTGGCCGCTTGCGGGCAAGCCTGTCCTTGAGCGCCTGCTTGGGCAATTGGCCGATGAGAGGATCCGTCGCGTCGTTGTCTGCTGCGAGGCAGATATCTCCGAACGCATCGAGCGAATCGACCTTGGCGGGCGTCTGGAAATCGCAGTGCTGGCCGAGGATCTGACCGGAGGCACAGCCGGGTGCCTCCGCGATGCGGTCGGGTCCGATTCCGGTGATCTCATCCTGGTCTTGTCTGGCGGCATTCCCTCGCTGCCTCCGCTGCAGAATCTGATCGAGAGCCACTGTGCCAGTGGTTCCGATCTGAGCGTCGTGTTTGACCCGAGCCGCCTTGATGCTTCGCGGCCGGGGTCGCCTGCCGAAGTCTATCTGTGCAAGCCCGACGTTCTGCGTCTGGTTCCCGCTGGCGGCTACTCCGACATCAAGGAGGGATTGATCCCGTCGATTCTTCGCGCCGGCGGAGTGGTCCGGCCGATCGTATTGCCCAAGGAAATCGGAAGTTTTCACGACCGCGAGGGCTACTTGCGCGCTATGGCAATGCACCTGGCCCCGGATGACGAATCGGGGAACGGTTGGGCGGCGAACGCTTCACCGGCGATTTCGTCGCACGCCGCGATTCATCCGTCAGCGCGGATCTGCGGCCCCGTCGAGATCGGCGAGGACGCGGACATTTCGGAAGGGGCGGTGGTGCTGGGTCCGGCGTCGATCGGCTCACGAGTTGTGGTGGGGCGTGGCAGCGTCGTCATCCGAAGCGCTCTGTGGGACGGTGCCCAGGTGGGAAGTCGGTGTGAAGTCTTCGAGTCCATTCTCGACAGCGGTACACGATTACCGCATGGGGCGGCAGTTCATGGGCGGACGGTCACCCCCGAGCATCGCGGGGAGCGGGCGTGGTCGCGCCGTGCGTGCGCGTGTGTGTGCGACCCCCTTGAGTCCGTGACGAACAGACTGCCTTCGTGGGTTCGGTTGTCGGCCAGACAGATGGGATATCTGGCCGGAGGAACGGTCCTGCTCGTCGCGTTGCTGTGGTCGTACTGGCCCACGTTTGTGGACCTCTACGGGATCTGGCGCAGGAATGACGAGTACTCGGCCGGTCTCTTGGTTCCGTTCCTCACCGCCTATGTTGTCTGGTCGTGGCGAGGGGACCTCAGAGAGGTCCCGGTCCATCCGGCCGTCGTGGCCGGGATCGTTCTGTTCGGCCTGGCCCAGGCGATGCGAGGCCTGGGGCTGATTCTGCTGCTTCGTTCGGCCGAGGGCGTGTCTCTGATTCTGTCGGTCGCCGCGATGGTCTTGCTGCTTCTGGGCTGGCGTGTCCTTCGAAAACTCGCGCCGGCATTACTGTTTCTATGCCTGATGCTGCCGTGGCCAAATCGGGTCCAGGCGGCGTTGGCCCTTCCCCTGCAACGGTGGGCGACCACCTCGGCGGTGTTCTGCCTCGAACTGGCGGGGTACGAAGTGGCCAGAGACGGCAATGTTATCAAGATTGGGGATACAAGCGTAGCCGTTGCCGAGGCCTGCAATGGGCTGCGGATGATCACCGCGTTCGTTGTGATCAGTGGACTGGTTGTGCTGTTGACCCGACGGGCTTGGTGGGAGAAGCTCCTTGTTCTGCTCTCCAGCCTGCCGATTGCCCTGCTGTGCAACACGCTGAGGCTCACAGTGACGGCAGTCGCGTTCACGTTTCTCAAGGGCGAACATGTGGAAAAGGCGTTCCACGATTTTGGCGGATACGCCATGATGCCTCTGGCGCTGGCGATGGTGGTAGGGGAATTATGGTTTCTGTCGCGGCTGACGACTCCGCCGGCCGAAGTGTCGCCGGCGGTCATCGCGCGTCGCCAACCACGACAGATCTCGCACTCGTGACACTGGAGATGGTGCAATGAACAATCTCGAGAAATATCTGGATCAGGTGATTGAGCAGAAGCCTGCCGTCCATGAGATGCTACCTCTGCTGGATTCTGAGCCGGAGTCGGGGCCGAGACCGAACGTATTGCGGGCGGTGATGAAGCGGTGGTACATCGCGCTGGCCGTGATGGTGATCGTCTGTGCGGTCGGTCTGGCGGCGGTCTGGTTTCTCGTTCAGCCGGAGCACACCGTGCGCGGCGCCGTGCGCGTCGCGCTGGTCACTGAGAGCGTTCTGACGGGCGAAGGCGATGCCCGAGGGCGCGGCAGCGCAGGATACCTCGAACTGGTCAACACGCAGGTCACCGTTCTGACCAGCGGTCCGATCCTTCAGAGGATCGCCGACGATCTGGCGGCCCGCAATCTGCGCCTGTTCAGTGGCGAGCCGCAGACCCCTCTGGCCAGGCTCCGGGCCATGTTCTCACCGAAGACGGCCAGGCCCGACCCGGCAATCGTCCTGAAGAACGCGGTGGCCGGCGGTGTGATCTCCGCCGGTCATGTCCCCAAAACCGAACTGATGGCGGTGACGATGAAGACGACAGATCCGGAGGAGGCGATTCAGGTCGTGAACGCCTTTCTGAATCACTATCAGGACAAGTACGGGACCGATTCGATCGAAGCCGAGAGTGCGAGGCTGCGGATTCTGACGAACCAGCAGACCCAGTTGCTCGGCAGGATCAGCGACCAACAGGAGACAATCCGCAGGCTGGCTGACGAATATGGGACCACCGTGTTGGACACGCGGCACGACATGGAACTCCAGATGCAGAACACGCTGTCGTCCCAGTGGATTGCGCTGGAAGCCCGGCGACTCGCGCTCGAGACCAACGTCGCCATGCTGACCCAGGCGGCGACGGACGTCAACATGCCCCCGGACCAGATTGTGGCGGCCAGGAAGGATTATGTCAACTCGGATCCGGAATTCCAGCAGTTGTCGCAGACGATTGTGGGACTCAAACGCGATCTGCTCGTGGCCATGCAGAACTACCGGCCGGAAAACCCGGCCTTGACGAAGCAGGAGGAGTTGCTGGCGCGGTTCGAGCAGGCGAAGGAGGAGAAGCGCAAGACCCTGGAGGAGGAATTCAACGCCGAACTCGATGAGCGCCTCCGCGCGGTCGCGCAACAGAAGCTCAAGAACGCTCAGTTGGAGCTGGAGCAGTTGATCGCGCATCAGGAGAAGCTCCAGGGAGAACTCCGGGACCAGGATACGAAGACGCAGAAGGTCGGTCAGACGAATCTGAACATCCAGGACCTGCAGTACAAGCTCTCGGTCGATCAGGGACTATACAATCAGATCACTCGGGAGATCCGACTGATGGAAATGGAGCGTCAGGGACGCCCTCGCATCAGTCCGGCCTACGCGGCCTATGTGGTCGAGACGGACGACCGTCGTCCGCAACTGGCAGCGGGCGTGTTTTTCGGGGGTCTGGCGATTGGACTGGCGTTTGCTTTCCTGCGTGAGAAGATGGACAAGACGCTTCAGACCCCGGAGGATATGACCCGGCATCTCGGCCTGCCCGTGCTGGGAACGACGACGAGTTCGCACACGATCAAGCCGGCACAGTTCGCCGAGCAGATCGCGAGCGATTACCAGACGATTCGCACCAATCTCGGATTGCTCGCGAGCGGCGGGATCCCTCACAAGCTGGCGGTTTGCAGCCCTCGCCCGCGGGAAGGCAAGACGACCTTCGCGGTCAATCTGGCGACGAGCCTGGCCAAGTCGGGAAAGAAGGTGTTGCTGGTCGATGGGGATTTGCGGAAGCCGGACGTCAGGTATATGCTGAACGTGCCGAATGGTTCCAGTGGGACTCAGGAGGTCCTTCTGGGGGAAGACCCGAGCAAAGTCGTCTGCATCGTGCCCGGCAGTGGTCTGCACGTGTTGGCTGCCAATCCTCGCTGTCTGGCCGACGCCTACGAGTTGTTGGCTTCGTCCACCGCGGCGCAACAGATGGAGAAGATGGGCCGGGAATACGATCATGTGATCGTGGATACCCCGCCGGCCCTGGCCTTCCCCGACGCCTTGGTCTGGGCCAAACTGACCGATGCGGTGATTCTGGTGGGGTTCGCCGGCCAGACCACGGCTCCGGATCTGGCGGAGACCAAGGAGAGGTTTGCCCGGATTCGGGCTCATGTGGTTGGCGCGATCCTGAGCAACGTCCGCGCCGAACAGGGACTGTGTCGCTATGATTACGGCTATCGGATTCGCAGCACATCACCCATACGCCAGGCGGCCAAGCAGAAGAAGCTGCTTCTGACGCCCCAAGGCCGCGAACGGGAGTCGAAGGGATAGAGTGGTCGTGCCGGCTGATCGGCTACCGCGGAGCGGTTGATCCGGGGCTTGAATACGCAATGAGGCTGATTGTTATCCGAGACGAGAATGATTCGGCCGGACGGTCCAGGACGGACCTGCTTCGGTCGGCGCTGGCTACGCATCCACTGTCGAACGCCATTCGGAGCGGTATGATTCGCGTGAGCGGTTCGACTGACGGCAACGGCAGTTTCTCCGAGCTGGTGGGGGACGCCGTCGGGGGCGACGTCACATGGGCTTTGCCCACGTCCTGGCCGTCGGATTCGTGTCAGGGCCTCGAAGAGCGTGGCAGGTCTGTCGTGACGGATGGGCTCGACATCGGACAGGGGGACATCCGCAGACATCCGTGGTTTGTTCTCTCCAACGGGCGTTTTGCGGCCCACATCAGCGACCCGCTGGCGTCGCTGTTCACCGATACATCCGCCGACGCCGTGGCCGTCACGGTAGACCCCGGACTGCTGGCCTATCGGGAACGAATCCGCCTGACCGAAGACGGAGAACTCGTCGGCTACCGGCGGCTCTACAGGGACGGCGCCGAGCCGACGCCGATGCCGATCGATTGGCCCCACCACCTCTTCCTCCGGTCGGAGCGCGCCGAAGCGATCCTCCGCGAGGGTCTGCCCCAGGCATTTGGCGAGATGATCGAACGCTGTCGATCGCACGGGTTGAGGACGGAGGCTGTCCTGCTGGCGGGCTCGGTGGCCGATCTGACCACTCCGCAGGGGCTCCTGACGTTTTGTGAAGCGGTGCTGGAGCAATGGCCGCCTGCCGGTGCGGTTCTCGATTCATCGCTGGGCGCAAAGGTGTATGTGCAGGGTGCCAACAGGAAGATCTCGCTCGAGGCGCGGTTTGTCGGCCCCGTGTTGATCGGCAGCGGTGTGTGCGTTGAGGACGGCGCTGTGATTGTCGGCCCCAGCATCTTGTGCGACGATTGTACGGTGCGCCGCGCGGCGATGGTCGATTCGTCGATTGTGGGACCCCGTGCCGTGGTGGAGTCCGAAGGGCTCTGCCGTCACGCGGTCACGGTGGGCCCGGACGGCGGACCTTCCGACCGTTGCGGTCTGGCGACGGATGGCCCCTGGCGCAGATCGGCTCGGCAGCAGAACGGGAGTGTCTTCCGGACGTGGCCGTGGTTCTCTTATGCCGGCGGATTCAAGCGAATCGCCGACGTCGTCGTCGCGAGCATTGTTCTAATCCTGTTCGCTCCCGTCGTTCCGCTGATCGCTCTGGCCATCAAGATCAACTCACCCGGGCCGGTGTTCTTCAAGGATAAACGTCAGGGACTTCACGGGCGGCTGTTCCACTGCGTCAAGTTCCGGACCATGCGCGTCGGGGCCGCCGAGATTCAGGACAAGCTGCGTTTTGTCAGCGAGGTCGACGGCCCGCAGTTCAAGATGGCCGATGATCCGCGAATCAGTACGGTCGGCCACTTCCTGCGGGAGACCTATCTGGATGAGATTCCGCAGTTCTTCAATGTTCTGTGTGGGCAGATGAGCATTGTTGGTCCCAGGCCGTCGCCGGAGACGGAGAATACGCTGTGTCCCTCCTGGCGCGACGCGAGGCTTTCCGTGCGTCCGGGCATCACGGGACTCTGGCAGGTGTATCGGACGCGCGAGCCCTTCCGCGATTTCCAGGAATGGATCTACTACGACACCAAATATGTGCAGGAACTCTCGCCGCGAATGGACTTGTGGGTGTGTTGGTGCACGTTCCGGAAGATGGTGGAGAATTTCGTCCGTCAGCTCTGATCGAGAACCTGTCCCATTGGCGGCCTCCAGGGACGCGCGGCGCAGATGCCGAGGCCGACATGAATCGCAAGGATTGAGCAGAAAGGATACCTCCGATGGCACAGCGATACTTCAACTGGACATTGGCGATCGTTCTGGTTGTGGGCGTGGTGGTTCTGGCCGTTGCCGCCTTGTCCCTGCACAAGTGGCAGAGAAGCGTGCTGGCAGAAGAATCGCTGCCTCTGGGCGTGCAGGCCTTTGAGGCAGGAGACTGGGAAGAAGCGGCCAAGCAGATAGGGCGCTACCTGGTCATCAACGGCAACGACGTTGAGCGTCTGCTGATGTACGGGGAGGCCCAACTCAAGACCCGGCCGAGCGCATCGAACAACGTTCACCAGGCGATATCCGCCTATTCGTCGGTCCTTCGGCTCGACGGCAGCCACACGGAGGCCGCCCGACGGCTGATCGAGATCTACCTGGGTCTCAGTGCGGCCGACCGTTCCATTGGACGCAGCCCGGGAGAGGCGGAACTCAAGGCCAGACGATTTCTGGAATCGCATGACGATCCGGTCGTCCGTCGGTTCCTGGCACTGGCGTTGATCCAGCAGAGGAATCTTGCGGAGGCGCAGAAGACACTCCTCGACCTGATCGCCGAGCATCCGGACCATGTGCCGGCCTATGAGCTCATGGGAATGCTGGCGGCGGAGAATCCTGAAGATGCCAACAAGCCCGCCAACTACTGGTTCGAGGAGGCCGTCAGCCGGAATCCGCAGTCGGCCTGGGCCCACATTCTGCGCGGTGGATTCCTGCGCCGCAATGGGGACCTCCCCAATGCGATGGCCGATTTCGAGCGGGCTGCCAGCCTCGACCTGTCCGACACCGGGGCGCATCTTCGGCTGATCGCCGAATTGATCCAGGCCCGGGCCTATGACCAGGCCAGAGAGCAGATCGCCGCCTTTCGGGCAAAGAAACCGACCGATACGGACCTATGGCGGTACTGGGCTCTGTTGGCCCTGCAAACCGGTTCCGAGCAGGAAATGGAGACCGTGGCCCGCGAGGGCCTGAAGGCACTGGCGACGTACCCGTGGGATTTCATGCCTTGGGCGGCGGAGCTGTTCATCCGGACCAAGCATTTCGACGAGGCCGCCGAGGGCATTCAACAGATGCAGGCGAAGAATGTGCAGCCGGGACGCTGTGCGTTTCTCGAAGGCTATCTGTCGCAGCAGCAGGGCCGGTTGCAGGAAGCAACGGCCTCTTGGAGAAGGGCGATCGCGCTGGGGTATCAGTCACGGCAGGACCTGGTCTGGCGGGGACACCCTCCGCTCGTACGGATGTCTCTGGCGTCCGCTCTCCGGCAGAGGGGCGATCTGTCCTCTGCGGTTGAAGAGCTTCGTCTACTGGTCTCCGAGATGCCCAACTACCCGCAGGCCAATCTGGCCCTGGCCCAGTTGCTGGCACAGACCGAGGACTGGCCCGGCGTTCTCGAACAGGCCCGGCTGGTGCAGCGGTACGTTCCCGATCAGAAAGAAGCCACGGTGTTGGAGCTTCAGGCCCGCATGCGGATCCTGGCCGGCCAGGGCGACTCGGCGGTGACGCGCACTGCCTGGCAGGACATCGAGGCGACGCTGGCCGAACTCGGCGGCAGCGGTGGGGACGTCGGGCAGATTCGATTGCTTGAGGCCCAGGCGGCCCTGTTCCAGGGGCGCAGTGCCGATGCAACGGCTCTGCTGGATCAGCTCCAAACCGACCCGGCCGTTGGACTCAGTGCGGTGTTGTTGCGGGCGCAGTTGTCTGCGAATGAAGGCGACATGGCTCAGGCCGTTTCCTTGTTGCGCGAGACGATGCAGCGGCATCCCCAGAGCGTCGAACCCGTCAGGCAACTGGCCTTGCTGTTGAACCAGCAGGGTGACCGCGCTGCGTGCGAGGCGGCCGTACAAGATGCGCTGGCGGCGATGCAGGGAGCGAACCGGCGCAGTCTGGGCATGCTGCTGGCCGAGTTGTATGCATCCTGGGGACAGAATGAACGGCTCTACGAGTGGTTGACCGAACTGGCGACGCAATTCCCCGATGACGTCGAGCCGAAGCGGCGTCTCCTGACGCTCGAACGCGTGATCGGTGATCCGGCCCAGGCACAGACCATCGTCGACCAGATCAAGGCGATCGAAGGGCAGGGCGGCCGACAATGGCGCGTTGAACAGGCCAGGGTATGGATTCTCTCCGACGATTTCCAGAGCTACTACAGTCAGATTGTCCGGCTCCTGCAGGAGAACCTTCTGGCCGGCCCGGACGATCGGGCCAGCCGTCTGCTGCTGGCCGCCGCCCACGAGAAGGCCGGCGAGCTGCAAATGGCCCTGACGATGTACCGTGAGTTGCTCCAACGCTGGCCGGATGACATGAGCGTCATTGCGCGTATGGTGCAGACGCTCTACAAAGCGGGCGACGACGAGGAGGCGCAGCGAATGCTCGATCGGGCTCAGTCGCGCGACCTCTACGATCCGGACATTCAGAGACTGCGGTTGCATGGGCATTTGCGGCGCGCCCTGGCGGCCGACTCGGATGCGCGACGGGACGCCCTGGCCTCGGCCTCGGACATCTTGCGCGAGCTGGTGCGGAAGGACCCCAACGATACGCTGGCCGGACTGAGACTCGTGTCCACGCTGGCAGCGCAGAAGAAGTACGAAGAAGCACAGGGTGTTCTCGATGCGGTCAAGGTCAGGGATCCGCAGTCCATCTCTGTGGTGGTCTCGCAGGTCCAGCTATATGTCGATCGCGGCGACGCCGAGGCGGCGCTTCGTCTTTGTGATGAGACGATTTCTCGTCGGGACGATGTCTTCGGTCGGATGCTTCGCGGCACGACCTACGTGACACTGAAGCGGTACGATGAGGCCCGGGCCGATTTCGACCGCGTGGTGGCGCTGGAGCCGGCGAAAGCGGAGGTCTGGCTGGTCCGATCCGACTTCTTCCGCCAGACAGGACGTCTGGATCTGGCCGTCTCGGACATCGAGAAGGCCCTGGAGTTGGAGCCGGAAAGCCTGCCCGTCCAGCGGCGGGCCCTGGCGCTTTTCCTGGACTCAGGTGACGCGACGCTTCTGGAGCGGGGGGAAGGCCTGCTCGACAAGGCGCTGCAGGCGAACCCGGGCGATATCGAACTGAAGCTGTCCAAGGCGCAGTCTCTGCTGAGACGCGAGACTGCTCCGGCGACCGAACAGGCCCGGAGACTCCTCCGGGAGATCACGGCCGAAAGCCCCAAGCTGCCGAGGGCGTGGGTGCTTCTGTGCACATTGGAGCTGCGCGAAGACGAAGTGGGCGAGGCGATGGATGCGGCCCTTCAGGGGCTGGCCCACAATCCGCAAAACAGGCAACTTCTGTTGCTCAAGGCCCAGGCGGAGGGGCGTCGATCACCGATGCTCGCGGTGCCGACTCTTCGAGGTCTGGTCGACGGCGACCCGAACGATACGAACGTCGTGACTCAGTTGGCGAACGCCTACGTGCGTTCGGACCGCCCACAGGAGGCCGTCCGGGTTCTTCGCCAGCATGTGGCGGCCTTGAAGGACCCCGCTCGCAAGCAGGGCGAAGTTGCCCTGGCGAGTGTCCTTTACGATGTCGGCGAGGCCGACGAGGCGGGGGCGATCTTCCGACGCCTGGTGCAGGCCGAGCCGGACAATGCGGCTGTCGTCCTGACGTGGGCCCGGTCGCTTGCATCCCAAGAACGATGGGCCGAGGCGAAGGCGGTCATCGCCGATTGGCGTTCGACGCGTCCCAACGACCTGAGCGTCTCGGCGACCTTCGCACGGTATCTGGTCGCCGGCGCGGAGAAGCCGGGGCTGGAGGTCGCCGAGGAATTGCTGCGGGCCGATCTTCAAAGCCATCCGCGTTCTGCGGGATTGCTTCATCTGCTGGCCAACGTGACCGCCACAACGGGCCGCCCGGAGGAGGCGATTACGTTGAATCGCCGGATCATCGAGATGGACCCGAACGACGTCTTCGCCCTCAACAGCCTGGCGTGGCTGCTGTGCGAGGAACAGAGCCAGTATGCCAAGGCGCTTGAACTGGCGAACCGGGGCCTGAAAATGCGGCCTGAGTACATCGACTTGATCGACACGCGCGGTGTCATCCACTACCGGATGGGGCATCTCGACCAGGCCCTTGAGGACCTGAGTCGCTGCATCGAGCTATACCCGGGCAATGCGCCGGCCAAGGCCTCGACGCACTTCCATCTCGCCAGGGTGTATGCCGAGATGGGACGTACGGCCGATGCGATCCGGCACGTGCAGCAAGCGCTGATGCTCCATCGTCAGAGCCGTCAGACGACTGATCCGACGCAGAGAAAGAGCGTGTTGTCGGAGAAAGATCTTGCCGATGCCGAGCGTCTTCTCGATCAGTTGCAGAAAGGCGTTGGATGAATGTCCGCTCCAGAGCAGATGAACAAGGGTGATGGTCGCAGACGCGACGGGACTGATCCGGAGGCTCTGCAGGTGCTTCTGGACGGCAGGCAATGGTCGTACGTGCGCCGTCGGTATGAGCTGACGCCGCGGGAGGTGCAGATCGCCGAGATGGTGTGCCGGGGCTTGAGGAACGATCGGATCGCCCGCGACCTGAAGATCCGTCCCGGCACCGTCAAGACGCACGTCAGGAACATCTACCGCAAGGTGAAGGTCAAGAGCAAGATCGCGATGCTCTTGCGGTTCGTCCACGAGGCCAACGGCCTGTCGCCCCTGTCGGAACCCCGTCGGCACATCTCCTCTCTCGACTGAGACCGACCTGTCGAGCCGATCGTGGCGAGCCGGTTTGCCTGGGCGCAACGGTTGCCACGGCCACTCCATATCTCCTGCCACATCCGGTCGGGCTGCGGAGTCTGCCCCGGGCCGTCCCGCGTTCTTTTTTTTTGCAAAGCGTCTACCACTTAAGATATACTCCATAAGTGGTATACGCCGGCCTCCCATGACTCCGCCGATATCACGCCGGTGTGTATTTTCGGATTTTATGCCAAATTGCTTTGACATAGACCGGGCGGACAGGTACAATAAACCCAATCGTGTGCCTCAAAGGAGGGGTGTACACTGCGTTTCCTTCACGTCATGGATTGACACCAGGAGAGAGGGTATTTCCTCTGACGGTTCGTTTGTGGTCGGCGGAGCTTCTTCGAGCTGGCCTGTCGGCGCATTCGGTGCCGTCCGTCTGAGAGGGGCAGTGGTGTTCGAGAGATGTGAGAGATGGACAGCGACGATTGCATCGCTGGTCCGTGCGACGAGGGGCAACGCGGCTTCGGCCGGGTCCCGCAGCGTGCGCGCGGACGCACGGCCGGCTCTCCAGCAAGACCTCGAACCGACGCGGGATAAGCCCGCAGAGTCGCTGCCGATGATTTCGCAAATTCCGACCTGTGTTTTTGGTTTCCCTGTTTTGCCCCGAAGTGTGAACGCTGGGCACGATTGCGATGTCGTGCCAGCCACCAGCGTCTCGCCATACGGATCGCAAGGATTGATCCGATGTCGGGCCTTTTTGGCCCGTCGGGGTGTCGTTCGTTTTCTGCGGCCGATCACGGTGGGGCCGGCGCTGGGACCACCGCGCATTCGGTGACGAGAGCGCTGCTACGGGCCTGTCCGAGATGGAGGGCCGGTGCGCGCAAGGCCTTCGGGTCAAGGACTCGCTCGGAAGGTATCGCTCTCGATCGGAGAGCGGCAACACCGCACATGGCGGCAGAGGCGATGAGGTGCGACAGAATCGTCGCGCGAACGTTGCGGCCATGGACGGCGGTAGCGGTATGATGTGAAGGCCGTCGATTCTGCGTGATGGCCAGACAACAAGAGAAAGTTAGGAGGAGACATGAGTATGAATGCGAGAAGGGTGTTAATGGTATGTGCTGCGGCACTGCTGACGGTCGCGCTGACGGCGCCGGCCGGCCTGGCGGCGTCCTCGACCGTGACGATCACGGGCGTCGGCGACTGGCAGGTCACAGGCACGGCGCTGCAGGGTGTTGTGCCTCCGTCGAAGAGTATTGCCGGGGAGTGGGTGTATGCGTCAGCCACTGACGCCGACACGACCGACGGCTTGTTTGTGACGGACAGCGACTCGGACAGCAAGTATTGGTCCGATATTCTCTGGACTCCTGAAGCCGGCTATAACTCGACGATCACCGCCAATTTCCTGGTTGATGCGGACCTGATCACAGCCAACGTCGGCGACTGGGCGACGGTGGACTACTGGGTGAAGCTGGAGTTG
>ERZ764778.3525-NODE-3525-length-12281-cov-5.735400_pt1 | contig 12281 bp, 17 predicted proteins | sample MGYA00374951_ERZ764778 | MGnify/ENA primary metagenome ERZ764778 (study PRJEB28918, sample SAMN05720193) | bioreactor metagenome | isolation source: Anaerobic biogas reactor | place: USA:Washington, USA | collected 2015-08-08 ...
AACGAGTCCGTTATTCGGGGATTTCGTAGAGGAACTGTCTCTCCGCGTCGCTCTGCGCCACGGCCAGGTTCAGGCCTTTGGCCTTCGCGGACAGCACGCTGTTCACCACCTGCTGCGCCGCCGCGTTGCAGTGCTTCTCCAGCTCCCCCGACGCCTTCAGTTGGCGGTACAGCTTCGGGGCGTTCTCCCTCAGGACCTCGGCTCTTATCTTGGCGAATCCTTGCAGCATGTGTCACACCCTCTCATTCTCCCCCCGTCCCTCTCCGCCTGCAACGCTGCACGATAATCGCGGGACATCAACCTTCCACAATGCAGGACTCGACGAGTTCGGCCTGTTCGACCATCTCGGCCAGGGCGTTCCGGTGTGCGGAGAGGGCCTCGATCATGCGGTCGGCTTCCTCAATGGTGGAAGGCATGCTCCTTTCGGCGGAGACCTCCACGGCGATTTCCTGCTGCGTTTTGTACCCGTGCTTGGCCTGCAAGACGAGGGTGGCCATTTTCGGATTCACGGCATAGCGGAGCTGGTTTGTGGCCATATCGGCGGGCCGGGTGGAGCCTTCCAGCAACCTGCTGGCCTGGAGGCAACCGCATCGCTCGAAGACCTCGCAGAAGTTCGGGTTCTCCTCGGCGATTCGGCGGACTTGACGCATGTGCAAGTGCTGGCCTGAGGCCCAAGTTTCGAAGTACAACGAGCTGGTTGCGTCGAAGTATTCTTCGAGCGATTGCGTGAGGGCCGCGACTTTCTCCGGCGTATACACGTCCGGCCGACGGGGGTGTCCGGGTTTTGCCATTAGGGTTCCTCCCGAAGGTGTGGCAGCATGCGCTCGGGGTGCTCCTTGCGTTGCTTCGCTTCCAGTTGCTCGACCGTCCGAAGCATCTTCTCCGCGTCGTAGCCCTGCTTGCGGGCCAGGTCCATCCACACCTTCTGGGCCGCCTTCGCCTCGGCGGGATTCCGTAATCCCCTGGCCGCCTGCAATGCCCCTATGAGCGCCCACTCCGACAGCTTGGGCGTATTCGCGCTGGAAGGTTTCTTGGCTCTGGACATTTTCTTGGCTCTGGTCATAACCGGGCCTCCTCGCCCGATTCTCCTAATTCGCGTTCGCGTCCAACAGCGACATGATGTGGTCGACCGGCGCCATGGCCGCGTTCGTGTCGGTCGTATGGCGTCGGACCAGCTCTTCCATATCACGGCGGTAGCGCCATCGCGCAACCAGCGCGTCCCGGCGGCGGTTGGGCAGCCGCTCGTACGCCTTCTCGTAGTTGAACGTCGTCAGAAGCTCCATGCTGTCCCTCACGGTTCCGCGTCAAAGGCGCCGGATCGCCACGTTCCGGCCTGCCGCCGGTGTGCGACGTCCGCGGCGACCTCGTCCAGCGAGCCGGCCTTGAACTCTTCCGAGTCCTCCAGATCCGTCACGGTCAGGCCGCGCGGGCCACTGTCGGCAGGGACGCTTTTCTGCTCGGCCTGGTGTTTGGCCGCCACCTCGGCGTAGATCTCCGCAATCGTGCGTTCCCTGCTGCGGTCCATCGCATTCTCCTTCGCGCCAGCCGAATCCGTCGCCGGCTCTACCCATTATACCACCAAACACCCTCCGAGCAAGCCACGGTGATGAGTCTGACGTCCTCTGCCTCATCACGATCCGCCCCATGATGGTCGCGTTCGCAGCAATCATGGTCCGCGCATGGCCCGAGAAGGAACCAGTGCCAGCAAACTGTCCGAAGCCCGAAAAGTAGTGGATTCGCCGGGGCGTCTTGGCCGATAACATGAATGGAGGCGGGTTGAGGGAATGTGCTGTCGAGGCGTTCACTGCGAGTTGCCTCGGCAATGGTGAGAAATCTCATAGCTGAAGACGCGTGCGGGTGTTTCCGTTCTTGATGCCCACCCATCGCTGCCGAGTGGATGGCAGATCGAGAGCGGACTATCGGGCACCCCAGAGGGACGGAGTACAGCCTGACCGTGCGACATTGAAGCGGACCATTGACATGAGGGCGAGATGACAACGAATTCTCAAGATGCGCTTGGCTGGAATGTGCTCACCGACCGGTGGCTGGAGGTCATAGGTTTCAATGCTGAGATTGAAATCTGTTCTCCACTGGAGGCCCTGAAGCAATCGAGCACGATACGCTGTATTGCTGCCGGCAATCCGCTCGACCTCTTCGCCTCGCACCGTTACCTCCTGACCCTGCTCTACTGGAAGGCAGGTGTGGGCGGAGGGGTGCATCGAGTGCGGGAGTCGTTGCTGAGGGGGGAGATGCCGTGCATCGTGCTCGACGCCATTGAAGCAGAGACGCCCACATTTCGTCTTTTTGACGGCCAATCACCGTTCCTCCAAGACCCTCTGCTGAAGAATACGAAGAAACAAGACTGGAAGTCCACTGGTTCCTTGTTTGCCGAATTTGCTTGTGGCACAAACATCGCCCATTTTCACCATGGCGATGACATGGCGATGCGCCTTTGCCTTCCCTGCGCAACCATTGGTATGCTGCGAATCGTTCCATGGAGCCAATCGGGTGGCTCTGGTCTGAGCCCTTCCGTGCATAATGCTCCGCCAATCGTCGCGATGGCGATTGGCGATAATCTGGCCGTTACATTGGGCCTCAATCTTGTTGAGCTGGGTGCCAAAGCAGGCGAGGCGACGTGGTCTGGGCACTTCAAGCCAAGCGACAGACACGATCCGATTCCATACATGGAGGCGTTTACATGGAACCCAAGACGCGTGCATCTTCGGTCCGTCGAGGCGAACGGCATCTGTTGGCGCTGTGGACGCCACGATGTACCTGTGGTCGGCCCGATCGCTTATAGTAAGAACGAGAACACCAAATCCAACAAGAAGGGTGGGAAGACCATCCCCTTTGTCTGGCAAGACCCATCAGCGTTCTACGATCCTGATGCGCCGTACGTCACGATCAAGAGCTACGACGAAGAACTCAGTGTTGACGGACGCGACTTGGCCCGCCTGATTGAGTCGAAAGACTCAAGGCCCACTGCGGTAGTGTCGCAAAGCAACCCCAGACATCACGGTTGGCGACTTGTCGTTCCGTGTACCAATCCGGCCAACAACAAGACCTACGATCATCGAGAGCTTGAAGTGGCAAGTCTATCGTCAGATACACTCCGTGCTCTCGTGCCTCCTGCGTCATTGCCCTGGCGACAGCAGGAGGTTGATGGTTGGAAAGGCCGTCGTACAGGTCGCGCACCGCATGGTATGACTGTCTTTGTCCAGTCTGCTGTACGCCTTCTCACTCACGCCGATTGGGCTGTTCTGGCATGCGCCGCATATCGCCCAATGCACGAGTCCCCGGCGGCATTTGATCTACTCAGCGGGTTGCTTTGGGCTCTGCGAGGTAGAAGAGTCTCAGGGCTTCCTTCACGAAACGTTGCTTGGCTCGTACTGAAGCTGATGAGCGCGGTACCTTCACGCGCCCGTACCGTACGCCCCAATGCGACGTTCTGTCCCCTCGACCTACTACCCAAACGTCAGCTTCAGCGACGCGGCGGACGTGGTGCGCGTTCGCCCTACCCGGTTTCCCTGCCGCGTGGCCAGCGATTGGAGGCCGCCCTTTGCAGTGCCATTGCCGAGAATATGGGAAAGCGAACGCCCGAGCCAATTGACTGGGCGGATCTCTGTCACGCTCTCGACAAATTGCTCAATCAAGAACGAAACCAATAAAGGAGAGTCTCATGTTCATCCAAATTCACATGCTTCAGAGCATGCCACCCGGCAATCTCAACCGCGACGAGACTGGTCAGCCGAAAAAGTGCATCTTCGGTGGCGTGACGCGCGGGCGCATCAGCAGCCAGTGCCTCAAACGAAACATCCGGCGATCGCAGCAGTTCAAGGAGGCATTCGGCGATGCGCTCGGGGAGCGCACTACATACCTTCCGCAAATGGTGGCTGACGAGTTGGCGAAGGATGGAATGCTCGATGTTTCCAAAGAGGAACTGGATCAACTCATGGCCGCCATTGCTGGTCGATTCAAGAAGGAAAAGAGTCGGAAGGAATCTGAAGAGACGGAAGAAGAGAATACACCGGCCGTCGATACAAGTGAGTCCGCAGGTGATGAGGTTGGCCAGACCGGCCAATTGGTGTTCTTTCCACCGCCATTTGCCAGACGCGTTGCTGAACTGTTGGCGCAGTTTCGCAAAGAGAAGCCAGCAGCGTATCACCTGTTCGTGACCGGCGAGATCAACGAGACCGCTGAACAACGGGCCACACGAAAGGCAAAGGGCAAGGAGCTGAAGGAGCGAAAGAAAGCAATCAGTGTTGAGAAGAAGGGCGCCACGACCGACGATGAAAAGGCAGCCATTAAGGAGAAAGAGGACGCGCTCATGAAGGATGAGCAGCAGTACAAAGAAGATTCGCAGAACGCCGTCAAAGCCCTCAAGAAAGAAATCGATTCATTGTTCGCGAATATCGCCAAGGCGAGCAAATCACTTACGGTGGACATCGGCCTGTTCGGACGGATGACTACCAGCGACCTGGTCGTCAATGTCGAGGCAACGTGCCAAGTTGCACATGCCATCAGCACCCACGAGACGGTGATTGAGAGCGACTACTTTACAGCCATGGACGACTGCAAGGCCGAGTATGCAGCCAGCCAAATGGACAAGGCTGGCGCTGCGTTCCTGGGATCGGGGGAGACGGAGACCTTCTACAGTGCTTCTGTGTACTACAAGTATCTGAACCTCGACCTCGACGCCCTCAGAAAGCACCTGAGTCAGAACAAAAAAGGGTGGCCCGACAGTGAAGCGTCCAAAACGGTTGGCATCTTGCTGATGGCTGCTGCATTGGCGAATCCAACCGGCAAACAGAACAGCTTTGCGAGTCACGGCATTCCCGAACTGATTCTTGTCGAACTCTCGAATGTCAAACGCCCGATCAGCTACGCCAACGCGTTTCTCGAACCCGTGGAGGGGCCGAATTACCTGGCGCGTTCGGCTGATGCACTCAAGACCTACGTGGAAGCGGTCACGCCAGCCTTTGCTCCTGCCGACATAGATCGCTACTTGCTCGCGGTAGGGCACGCCAAGACCGAAATCGGAGGCGCCGTACGTGTGGAGACCCTCGACAAGCTCGCGGAGACAGTTGGCAGGGCTTCCATTACCCCAAGAGTAGGGGCAACCCCATGAACGACAATACGCTTTTCCTTTGCCTTGCCGGTCCGATGCAATCGTGGGGAACATCCTCGCGATTTCAACTCCGGCGCACCGACGCCTATCCGAGCAAGTCGGGAGTGCTTGGGCTATTGCTTTGCGCCAAGGGAGTGCGCCGGGAAGACTCCGCTGTCGAATTGGGAACCTTGTCGTCGCTCACCATGGGCGTGCGTGTGGACCGACCCGGTATACTCGACTGGGACTACCACACTGCCGGGGGAGGTCACGGCAATGGACCACAGCGTGCAATCGGCATCCGCAGCGCTGACGGGAAGATCAAGAAGACGGCCTCGACCGGCGAATATGAAACGCTGCTTTCACGACGGCAATATCTTTGGGATGCGTCGTTTCTGGTCGCCCTTCATGGCGATCCTGCCTTGATCGGTGAGTACGCCCAATGGCTGGATGATCCTATCTGGCCGGTGTTCCTTGGCCGCAAGTGTTGTGTTCCTGCCGAACCCGTGTTCGCGGGGACGGGCGCGTTCGACTCGCCACTGAGCGCCCTTGTATCTGTTCCATGGCGCCCGCGAACTGCCATGATTGATGGCGACGGTCACTCCGCAGTTTGCCGGCTCGACTGCTATATCGAACATCGGTCGGGATCGCCACCACCAGATGGTGCCAGGCTCGTCCATGACGTTCCGCGAGGATTCGGTTACTACAATCACGCTGCACGCTTTGTCGTGCGCTCTACGATCACCGTCCCTATCGGCAGGCCGCTACACCCGCCAGCAGCGACTCGGACGTGGGTTGATCCGTATGGACCTGGATGGGATGAACTGAGACGGAAGCGGCTGAAGTTCGATCACTATTGTTGTGTATTCTGCAAGTCCCAGGCCGTCGAGGTACACCATCTGGACTACACTGACGTACGACTGGAGACAGTGCGGTCTCTTTGCAGGCTTTGTCACGAAGCGTGTACCTCATTGGAATACGGCAAGGACATGCATCACCGCCGAGTAGATCCCGCAGACCCTCAGCAGCGTCCGCATATTCTGCGACAAATCCAGCGGCTGCTGCGAAACCGGCGTTTCAGCCGGCGGGCGGAGTTGCTTGAAGCTGGCCGCGTCCAAGACATTGCCTTCTTCGATGATACACTGGTCTCCTGAGACGGAAGGATTCTCAAATGTATCTCTCGCTGTTGCCCGTAAGGGTTGACAATTACCCGAGCCGTCAATGGCTCGGCAAGCTCTACCGTGTTCATCAGCGGTTGTGGATGGCGTTCCCCGATGCCCAGCGTCGTCAAGAGGACCCATTCTTCTTGGGCACATGGGAGGGACCAGCCGCTGCCGACCAAAAGCCCAAGCGCTGCCGCGCCGGTTTTCTGTTCCGAATTGAACGAGACGGTCACCCCAGGATTCTTGTGCAATCGGCACAGAAACCGGATTGGGGGTACGCATTTCAGAACGCTCCATACTTGCTTGCGGACGAACCCCGAATACGTCAATTCGACCCGGCTCCAAGCCGTGACAAGAGCTATCGTTTTCGTCTGCTTGCGAATGTGGTCAGTTCTAAGAGCGTCGCCCACCCGAATGGCAGGATGCGAACTACAGGGTCCGGTCTGACCATCCGTTGCAGAAAACGGACGGAGATTCCCGTCTTCCCTGAACCTATCCCAGATCCACTGCCAACAGATCCACTTGAGCGTCGGCAGGTCCTCCTCGCCCGCTGGAACCCATGGCGGATGTGGCTGGGACGGATAGCCAGTGGCCGTGGGTTCCGCGTTATTGACGAAGAGGCTTCCCCATTACTGATGGAGGCCGTACACACAATCGTGCGCAATCCCGGCAAAGGTCGAGCTGACGCAAATCAAGATGAGCCAACCCAGAAACGTTACAACGCAGGGCTGTTTGAAGGTGTACTCGTCTGCACTGACTCGGACCTGCTGCGGGATGCACTCATCAATGGTGTTGGCCATGGCAAGGCGTTCGGCTTCGGTTTGTTGTCCATCGCGCCGGTCAGGTAAAGTCTCGCGGTCGGATGGCCGATGGGTGTAATGCGGATGGCGTATCTGCCCATTGGACAACGCTCTCGGGCGTCCAGTACGAAGGGATTCTGGAAGTGACGGATACGCAGAAGCTCTTTCAGACGCTCTGCTCTGGCATTGGCCCGGCCAAGGGACTGGGGATGGGTCTGCTAAGCATTGCAGGCGCTTAGGAGAACCTATGGCTGATCTACACGAACTGCCGAAGTTCGAGGACCGCTGGACGCACCTCTACCTGGAGCGCGGCGGCCTGGACAAGGACAAAGAAGGCTTGGTCTTTCGCCAGGGGGAGGGACGAACGCTGATTCCAATAGACCAGTTGTCGCTGGTCATGCTGGGGCCGGGCACGTCGATCACCCAGCAAGCGGCCAAGGCACTGGCGGGCAACAACTGCCTGATGTGCTTCGTCGGCGAGGAAGGGGTGAAGATGTACGCCTTCGGCACCGGAGGGACCCATAGCGCCCACCGGTTGTTGCGACAGGCTGAGATGTTTGCCTCTCCCGAGCAGCGCGAACGTGTCGCCCGGCGGATGTACCTCAAGCGATTTCCCGCGCCCATAGCAGCCGATGTGACCATACAGCAGCTCAGGGGTATGGAAGGCGCAAGGGTCCGCAAGACGTACGAGCAGATGGCGCTGGAACACGGGGTCATATGGGAGGGCCGGGACTACGACCAGAGTAGCTGGTATTCCGCCGACCCGCTGAATCGGGCGCTTTCTGCGGCCAATTCCTGTCTTTACAGCTTGTGCCACGCCGCCATTCTCTCGGCCGGTTACAGCCCAGCCATTGGCTTCATCCACACCGGCAAGGTGCTCAGCTTCGTGTATGACGTGGCGGACCTGTACAAGACCGAGGTTACGATTCCCGTGGCGTTCCGAACGGTATCCGAATCGACAGAGCACGTGGAGAGACGGACCCGACTGGCCTGTCGAGACGTGTTCAAGCAGACCAAACTGATACGGCGTATCTTGCCGGATATTTCGGAGGTGCTGGATGCTCGTGATGATGTTGGAGAACGTGCCGACGAGCTTGAAGGGCGAGCTATCTCGTTGGCTGATCGAGCCCAAGGCTGGGGTTTTCCTTGGAAGTCCGACGGCCAGAATACGGGATAAGCTCTGGGACAAAGCTGTCAAGAAACGCAAGGGCGGTTATGTCCTTCAGATATGGTCCGATTCCAGCCCACAAGGGTACAACTTCCGCTCCGAAGGTGAATCCTCGCGGCAGATGGAAGACTTCGAGGGCATTGCCCTGGTGGCCTACAGAGACAAGCGTAAGCCAAGTCGAACCTCTACATCTTGAGGTCCGACCATTCACGGCATACAATGCCGTGGTATTGTCCCCACGCACGTGGGGGTGAACCGGAGCCCGCCGCCGGGAGGCGTCCCGGCGGCGGCATTGTCCCCACGCACGTGGGGGTGAACCGAGCGCCAGGAACGACTGCCGCTCGGAATACGTCATTGTCCCCACGCACGTGGGGGTGAACCGGACGCCGAAGCGCGGGCGACGTACACGCATTCCATTGTCCCCACGCACGTGGGGGTGAACCGAGAGACGGCCAAGTCCCTGCTGACCTTTGCAGATTGTCCCCACGCACGTGGGGGTGAACCGTATTGCGGCCCCCAGTGGTTGATGTACTCCTTAATTGTCCCCACGCACGTGGGGGTGAACCGGAGAGAGCGGCCCGCCAGCATGCGCGTCGTCCAATTGTCCCCACGCACGTGGGGGTGAACCGATCCTACAGGCCAAGATCGTCGGGGTCTGCATCATTGTCCCCACGCACGTGGGGGTGAACCGGCCGCCCAATCGCTGTACATCTGTTCTCGATTATTGTCCCCACGCACGTGGGGGTGAACCGTCTGGGTAGAGAAGGAGGCTTTGGCCGGCATCATTGTCCCCACGCACGTGGGGGTGAACCGGCCGTGTCCCTGCACTGCAAGCCCGCCGAAAGATTGTCCCCACGCACGTGGGGGTGAACCGGAACGACACATCCTACTGGAATCGCTTCTACGATTGTCCCCACGCACGTGGGGGTGAACCGTAGGAATCGGCGTCGGCGTCCAAGAGAGCCTTCATTGTCCCCACGCACGTGGGGGTGAACCGGCCTGGTGGAGTTTCTCGGTCTGATCGGCGAGATTGTCCCCACGCACGTGGGGGTGAACCGCTGAATCCCGTTGGCGACCGTCACCGCGTTCATTGTCCCCACGCACGTGGGGGTGAACCGTTCCGATCGCGCGGCCGGCTGGACGAGATCGAGATTGTCCCCACGCACGTGGGGGTGAACCGGCGAAGACGAAGCGGCGGCGGTCCTGGCCGTGATTGTCCCCACGCACGTGGGGGTGAACCGCAAACGTTGCGTAGTCATAAAATCCCTTCGTCATTGTCCCCACGCACGTGGGGGTGAACCGGACCGTGATTGCTACCGCGTCCAGCGCCGCCGAATTGTCCCCACGCACGTGGGGGTGAACCGAGAGGCGGTGCGCGATGATTGGACCCGTGGAAATTGTCCCCACGCACGTGGGGGTGAACCGGCTTTCGCCAGGTCCTCAACGGTCGCGCCGAAATTGTCCCCACGCACGTGGGGGTGAACCGGCAGCGCGGGCGCTGAATGAGTTCCAGGCGGCATTGTCCCCACGCACGTGGGGGTGAACCGGACCAGACCCATGACAGCAACGCAAAGCTACACATTGTCCCCACGCACGTGGGGGTGAACCGGGAAAAGTTCACAGGAGTTCGACGTGTCTGCCATTGTCCCCACGCACGTGGGGGTGAACCGTACCGGCATCGGCCGCACCATCGGACCTCACGGATTGTCCGCACGCACGTGGGGGTGAACCGATGTCGATTGATTCAAACCCCTCTCTGAACCCATTGTCCCCACGCACGTGGGGGTGAACCGGAGACCGACGCGGAGTTTTTCGCATCGCATCCCATTGTCCCCACGCACGTGGGGGTGAACCGAACGAGGGAGCGGGGACACTGGTGCGGGATGCATTGTCCCCACGCACGTGGGGGTGAACCGCCTCCCTGTCACCATGTCACTGTCCCTATCTAATTGTCCCCACGCACGTGGGGGTGAACCGGGAGTTGCGATGGGCGGCAGCCGATCGAGACCATTGTCCCCACGCACGTGGGGGTGAACCGAAAATGCTCGATTGCCAGGAGAACATCGTCGTCATTGTCCCCACGCACGTGGGGGTGAACCGCACGATGTCGGGACTGAGCGCACGCAGGAGGAATTGTCCCCACGCACGTGGGGGTGAACCGGCCGGCGGCGGGTGACTTTCCCGGTCGCTGCCATTGTCCCCACGCACGTGGGGGTGAACCGTCAATCGGGGTCGGTGTGGGCGGGCCAATGAAATTGTCCCCACGCACGTGGGGGTGAACCGAAGGGTTCTGTTCCACGGTGCCTGCACCATATAATTGTCCCCACGCACGTGGGGGTGAACCGGATGATCCATGGATAAGAAGAAGGGGAAAACAATTGTCCCCACGCACGTGGGGGTGAACCGAAAGTCACTCGAATCAGGGGGAAGGGAAAGAATATTGTCCCCACGCACGTGGGGGTGAACCGCGTGGGCGCAACACAGGGGCCCGATCAACAACATTGTCCCCACGCACGTGGGGGTGAACCGAAACAGGAGCAGAAACTTTCTGGTGCTCGTACATTGTCCCCACGCACGTGGGGGTGAACCGACATACTGGCCCGTCCCACCCGTCGCCGTGCGATTGTCCCCACGCACGTGGGGGTGAACCGCGGCCAACGGCTGGCCCTGGACTACCGAATCGATTGTCCCCACGCACGTGGGGGTGAACCGGCCGGCGGCGGGTGACTTTCCCGGTCGCTGCCATTGTCCCCACGCACGTGGGGGTGAACCGTCAATCGGGGTCGGTGTGGGCGGGCCAATGAAATTGTCCCCACGCACGTGGGGGTGAACCGATCACCATCACCATCGAAACCACGTAGACCGAATTGTCCCCACGCACGTGGGGGTGAACCGCAGATGCGGTCAAAAGATTTTCTCAAGTTTTTCATTGTCCCCACGCACGTGGGGGTGAACCGGTCTATCGTGTCTTCGAGATTGTAGGGCTGGGATTGTCCCCACGCACGTGGGGGTGAACCGTGGGTCCGCCCCCGTGCCAAACCGAAGGCCAGTATTGTCCCCACGCACGTGGGGGTGAACCGTCCATTCACAACCCGTGCGAGTGTCGCTCATCATTGTCCCCACGCACGTGGGGGTGAACCGACGAGACCTGGCCGGTGGATCGGCTCTATTACATTGTCCCCACGCACGTGGGGGTGAACTGGGCCTGCACGTCACCGAGGAAATGCCCGCTTACATTGTCCCCACGCACAGCCTCAATTCCACTTCCCACTCAGCCTATGTAGAACCCCATCACTCCATTTCGCATGTCTTCGAACGGCCCGTTGCCGCACGGGTACTGCATGGGACCCGCTCCACACGGACCGTCAACCATCGCCACACAGGCCCGGCTCCTACCCGTAACACGGATCTTCTGTAACCGGCACCTTCCTGCCCCGTACAGGGGCCTTCTCGGCCTTCTGGCGGCGCCTGTCGGACCGCCTTAGACTGCGTCGGTGGACGTAATTGTCCAGGGTCGCCTTGCGACGCCGCTCTCGGCAGGTCGCGCAGCACTGCTTGAATCTCGCCATCGGTCTTCCGCACGAGCACTGCCGCTTGCCCATGATGGTCATCGGTGGTTTCCGTGCCGGGACCGGCGTCCTCTTCATCGTCGCCGCGGGTTCGCTGTGCCGCTCTCGCGGTCTCTTGCGGCCGTTCATGCGTGACGACGGGAAGACTTGCCCGGTCGGTTCGCCGGGCATGACGTCGGGCAAACGGTTGAAGTCCAGGCAGAGCAAGTACCTTCCATCCGGCGTCTTGATCGGCTGGTTTGCCGGCCAGGCGTCGCAACCGCGTTCACCATGTCCCGGCCCGTAGAACTCGGCACAACCGCAACAGATTTCATGCACCCCGAAGGGACGGCGCAGCTCCTGGCCGAACTCGGGGAACCGGTGGAACTCGAAGCGTGAAGATCCCGTCATGGTGTTCGATCTCCTACTCACCGTTTCGTGAAAGGGGCCCGACGCCCCGTGTCCGTCGTTTCTGTTGATGTCACTGGCTCTCGT
>ERZ764778.3532-NODE-3532-length-12257-cov-3.980331_pt1 | contig 12257 bp, 9 predicted proteins | sample MGYA00374951_ERZ764778 | MGnify/ENA primary metagenome ERZ764778 (study PRJEB28918, sample SAMN05720193) | bioreactor metagenome | isolation source: Anaerobic biogas reactor | place: USA:Washington, USA | collected 2015-08-08 ...
CTCTTGTACCTTATGACGGTTGTTCGATGCGATCACAAGCTTCATCGGCAGCCGCTCCTGACCGCCTCCAGCTGCATGTGCATGATGCGCTCGATGCCGCTTCCTGCAAGCTCCAGCATAAGATCCATTTCACTGCGCGAGAAGCTCCTGCCCTCGCCCGTTCCCTGTATCTCGATGAACTCGCCTTTCGAGTTCATGACGATATTCATATCAACCTCCGCGCCGCTGTCCTCGGCATACGGCAAATCGAGCACAGGTTCGCCCCCGACGATGCCGGCCGAAACCGCGGCCACCTGGGACAGCATCGGGTCCCGGCTCAGCCGGCCTGAAGCGAGCGCCTGTTGAACCGCAAGGTGCAGCGCCACATATGCGCCTGTAATCGAGGCTACCCGCGTGCCGCCGTCCGCTTCGATCACATCGCAGTCGATCCATGCCGTAAACCCCGCCATTTTAGCCATATCCACAGCCTGCCGCAGGCTTCTGCCGATCAGGCGCTTGATTTCGGTAGACCTTCCGTCGGGGGTCAGCGTTTCACGCTTCTTTCTCCTCGGTGTCGATGCGGGAAGCATCGCGTACTCGGCGGTAAGCCAGCCCCTGCCCTCTTCGACAAACAGCGGAGTGCCCTCCTCGAGCATGCAGGTGCAGATCACCCTCGTATTGCCCCATTCGATCAGCGCCGAACCATCTGCCGTCTTAATAAAGCCCGGGGTGATACGGATCTCACGCAGTTCGTCATTCTTCCGATTGTCAAATCTTGCCAAATCAATAAGCCTCCTGACGGTATTCTTACCATGATTATATAAAAAAAACCGGGGTTTTGAAACCCCGGCGGTTAAGCCTTCTGCATTTAGTCCAATATATTGTAAAAACTCTGCGATGTGGAAGCCTGGACCGAGGGCTCATACTCTCTGCCTTCGACCATGATGGCCACCTCGTCGACACTATCAAGCCCGAGTAAAGTATTGGTCAGCGCTGTAACGAGCATCCTTTCCCTCTCGGGCATCGTGCCGAGCTCCGTGAGCTCCGAGCTCATATTGACCGTCGCGATGCCATCCCGAACATCGACATTCAACACGTCAACATTCGGCGGAATCACCGATACGAGGTCGGTCGACGATGACGGCGTGCGCAACTCCTCGACCAATCCTGCCGCCGACAGCTCGTCGCCGAGCAGCCGCCGGACCGGCACAAGGAACGCGCCCGAAGCGCTGATAAAAAACAATCTTGCAAAGCGTTCCGGGTTGCTCTCCTCGATGCCTTCGGGCTCTGTATTGTCCACGAGCTTGGAATAAACCTCGAGTACCCTTGCGCCGCCCTCCATTGCGTCCACCTTGAGCCCGTCGATGTACACTTGTACCCTGTCGACGGTCGGAAACTCCATCAGCGTATTGACGATGCAGGCAAGCATGATCTCCTCCTGGTACTCGCCCTCCAGCTCTGCGCCGTTGAGCAGTATATCCACCGTGGCAAGGCCGCCCTCGATGTCAAGATCGAAGCTGACATCCTGCGGCACGGGCGGCACGAGCCCGAGGGCTGCAAGCTTTAAATCATCCTCCCCGCCCGCTTTCAGCTTCAAAAGAGCGGCCTTACCGATTCCCTCCTCCCACGGTATGTTGCGCAGGACCGGAACCGAATACCCGTTATGGTCGGCATAATAGAGCAATGTCGGGCGCAAATCGGTATTGTCTGATATTGCCGTCACATCCTGCTGTACTTCATTCCCTATATCCCCGGGCGCTTTTTTCGAGCACCCCGCCAATAAGCCAATCACCAGAATGATACCCAGTATAACTGCAATGCTGCGGCGCATATGTTTTCTCTCCTTCACATAGCTTTTATAGTAAATACTATGACTGCAGCTATAAATGTATGTATCAATCATTACTCAAACACAATTAATACTTATGCATTCTTGGAATTCCGGTACATTTCATATATAATTAGCCTTTGAAGCTTTAGTATTGCTTATATGTTTTTCTGTTGAAAGCGGGGCGATCCGATGCCGCTCGACGGCGCAATGTTGAGGCCCGTATGCATGGAGCTCGATTCCATGCTCGGCGGAGCCCGGATAGAAAAGATCTCACAGCCCGAAAAAGACGAGCTGGTTTTTGCGCTGCGCAATAATCATGTTAATTACCGGCTCATACTGTCGGCTTCGTCGGCAAACCCCAGGATTCATCTGACCGCGCACGCAACCACCAATCCATTGAATGCGCCGATGTTCTGCATGCTGTTGCGGAAACGCCTGATCGGCGGCAGGATTCTGTCCGTCAGGCAAAAAGAGCTTGAGCGCATCGTGGAAATCGATATAGATGCGCGCGACGAACTGGGACGCCCGGTCAATTATACATTGTATCTTGAGATCATGGGCAAGCACAGCAACATCATATTGGCAGGCGGCGGAATCATTGTGGACTCGATCAAGCGGATCGACGAGGATATGAGCCGCGTGCGCCAGGTACTGCCTCAGCTTCGCTACGAATACCCGCCCGCGCAGGACAAGCTGTCCCCGCTCATGATGGACGTGGCTGCCTTCCATGACATGATATTATCGCTCGGTGCTGCGCCGCTATCCCGGGGGCTTTCGGAAAACCTGCTCGGGCTGTCGAGAAACACGGCAAGACATCTGGGCTTCGGCATCTGCGATATGGAATCTTCCGCGCAGAGTCTGAGCGGCGCGCGGACCGAAGCGCTGGCGGCAAGACTCAGCGATTTCTACAGGGGCCTTGGAAAAGAAAACGGGTGTTATCTGCTGTCGGACGAGGATACCGCGGAAGACTTCTTCATAGGCAGCTTTGCACCGGCATCGCGTGGTCGTTACAAAGAATTTGGCTCTCCGAACGAATTGCTTGATGATTTTTATTTCTCCCGTGACCGCGAAGCGCGCCTTAAAGAGAATACAAACGCGCTGTCGCAGTCGGTGAAGAGCAATATGGAAAGGCTGTCAAAAAAAATTGTCAAAATACAGGATACGCTCGACGATGTTGCCGACATGGAAAAATACAGGCTGTACGGGGAATTGCTGACCGCATACCAGGGCAGTGTTCAAAGGGGTGCTGCAAGCGCCCGGGTCATAAACTATTATGATGAGTCCGGCGCGGCAATCGATATACCGCTCGACCCCGAAAAGAACGCGAACATCAACGCGCAGAATTACTATAAGAAGTATCAGAAGCTGAAGCGCGCCAAGGATTATGCTTCGGCGCAGCTCGAAGAAGCGCGTGCCGAGCTCACCTATTTGGAGGGCATACAGCAGCAGCTCCAGAGTCTCGACGACGAGGCGGCGGCGCAGGAAATAAGGCAGGAGCTGGTCTCCGGGGGGTATATCCGCGACAGCAAACGCCGCAACCAGAAAGCGGTCGCCGAATCCAGACCGCGGCATTATCAGTCGGACGACGGCTATGATATCTACATCGGCAGGAACAACAAGCAGAACGAAGCGCTGACGATGCGCTCGGCAAAAGCCGAGGACATGTGGCTGCATACCAAGGATATTCCGGGATCGCATGTGATTATTCGAGCCGACAGCAATAAAAAAATATCGCAGAATGCGATCAACACAGCCGCGATGCTCGCGGCCTGGTATTCCAAGGCGCGCGGCTCATCGAATGTTCCGGTGGATTTTACACTGAAAAAAAATATCCGTAAACCCGCCGGGGCAAAGCCGGGGTATGTGATTTTCCTAACCAACAATACGATCCATGTAACATGCTCGAGCGCGGATATCGCAAAGATCAAGAGGATGGACGATTGATCGCCGCACAGGCAGCGTAAGTTCAAATATGCCCTTGCCTGCTACGGAAATGGTAGGGTAAGGGCCGGCTGCAGAAATGCTATATCCTACTTCAAACCCCTGCTGCCCGGCTTTACGGCGGTGGATCCCTGTTTGCACAGCGGGCAGTCCGCCGCATCCCAGCTCTCGACCTCCATTGCAACGACCGCATGCTTCCTGCACCCGAAATCGACCTTGCCGCCGGATCGGTCCACAACAAAGCCGACGCCGGCCACATTCGCCCCGGCCTGTTTTACGATGTCGATGACCTCCATAACCGAACCGCCTGTTGTCACAACATCCTCAACGACCAGCACATTCGAGCCGGGCTCTATAAAAAAGCCCCGCCTGAGCTCAAGCCTGCCATCCTGGCGCTCGGCGAACAGATTGCGCACGCCCAATTGCGACGCGACCTCGTAAGCCAGTATCACGCCGCCCATCGCGGGCCCCACGACCAGATCGATATCATCTTCTTCAAACGCATCGGCGATATCCTCCGCGATGATGCAGCTAAACTCCGGGTACTCGAATAATCTCGCGCACTGCATGTACCGGTTCGAATGCCTGCCCGATGTCAGCAGAAAATGCCCCTCCAGCATGACGCCGGACTTTTTCAAAATATCAATCGCTTTACTGAAATCCATTATGAGACCTCCAACGTTCCTATGATATCCTTAACGCATGTTATATTCTTCCTGTCAAGAAAGCTGTTGATCCCGGCTATCACCTTCGGGCATGCATCGGGGTATACGAGGTTCATCGTGCCGACCATGACCGCCGAGGCGCCTGCCATCAGCATCGCCACGGCATCGTCGCCCGATGCGATGCCGCCCATGCCGATCACCGGTATTTGAACCGCAGACGCGGCCTGCCAAACCATGCGAAGCGCTACCGGGAATATCGCCGGGCCGGAGAGCCCGCCGATCACATTGCCGAGTATCGGCTTCCTCGTGTTGATGTCGATGGCCATGCCGATCAATGTATTGATCAGCGATATGCCGTCGGCCCCGGCCTCTTCGGCGGCCTTTGCATTTTCCTTTATATCTATGGTATTCGGTGTCAGCTTGACGAAAAGCGGCTGGGAACTGTGCTTTTTCACCTGCTTTGTTACATCGAATATCGTCTCGGGCCGCGCGCCGAACGCCGCACCGCCCTCCCGGACATTCGGGCAGGAAATATTGAGTTCCAGAAAATCGACCGGCGTATTTTTCAGCTTTTCGGCAACAGCGCAGTACTCGTCGACCGTGCTGCCCGCGATGTTGGCAAACAGCACGGTGTCAAGGCTCGAAAGCCACCCGGCTTCCTCCTGAAGGAAGGTGTCGACGCCGGGGTTCTGCAAGCCGACGCTGTTCAATATGCCCGAAGGCGTCTCGGCGATCCTCGGCGGCCTGTTGCCCTTTCTCTCCTCGAGCGTCACGGCCTTCAGGGCTATGCCGCCAAGCGCCGACAAATCATGGTACAGCGAATACTCGCGCCCGAACCCGAAGCAGCCCGAAGCTGCGATGACCGGGTTTTTAAATTCCACGCCGCAAATCGATGTCCTCAAGTCCGCCACTTAAAACACCACCTTTGAAAGTTCGAACACCGGTCCGTCGGTGCATACCTTCCGATAATCCGACTGTCCCTCGAGCATTATTTGGCAAACACACACCTTGCACGCGCCGATCCCGCAGCCCATCCTCTGCTCAAGCGAAACCTCGCACGGTATTCCGCTTCCGTCCAATACCCTCTGCAGCGACTTCAGCATCGGCATCGGCCCGCACGAAAATATGATGTCGTATTTTTCCTTTATAAGCTTTTCCCTGAGGCATTCCGTTGCAAAACCTTTCGCGCCCGCGCTGCCGTCGTCGGTCAGCAGATACAGGTTTTCCGAAAGTCCGGCAAACTCCTGATGCTGGTATACAAGCGACGCATTCCGAAAACCAATGAACGAGTCGTATGAGACATGATTCCAGCGCTCCATGATATACCGCAGCGGCGCGGCTCCGATGCCGCCGCCAACGAGTGCGGCTCTTTTAGCGCCCTCCGGCATGGTAAAGCCCCTGCCGAGGGGACCCAGCACATCGAGGCTTGTCCCGGGGAGCAGTGAACACAGCTCCTTTGTGCCCGCACCCTTTGCCTGTACAATAAAGGACAGCGTACCCTTTTTACGGTCACATGTGTTGATGCTGATCGGCCGCCTGAGCAGCAGTTCATTTCTGCCCGGCACCTTTATATGGCAAAACTGCCCGGGCCGGACCGGGCCGAAGGCCGCTTCGGTTTCGATCTGCAAATAGTAGGTGTCCTCGGCCACCTTTTGATTGATGATAATCTTTGCAATACTATATTTTAACATTTTGCTTCAGTTCATGGAGCCCGATCGGCTCGATGTCCCCATCCTCCTTGCCAAGTTTCAGGCTGCGCGTAAGCGCGCCGAGTGTATCGATCGAAGTGATACACGGAATTCTATACTCGACAGCTTTGCGCCGCAGCTTAAATCCGTTTTTCTGGCTGTCCCTTCCCCTTGTCGGCGTGTTGACGATCAGCGCAAGCCTGCCGCTTGAAAACAGATTCTCCATGTTCGGCGACGGGTCGGAGAATCCGCCGATCACCGAGGCCGGCAGGTATGCCGCGCTCAATGCGTGGGCTGTGCCGGGGGTCGCATAAATGTCGTAGCCCATATGGCTCAAGTCTTCGGCCATCGGTATGACGCCCTGCTTGTCGTTGTCGTTTACGGACATAATAACGCCGCCCTTGTGAGAAATCTTGGTTCCTGCGGCGATCAGCCCCTTTAAAACCGCCTCGTCGAAGCTTTCGGATATGCCCAGGACCTCGCCTGTGGACTTCATCTCAGGTCCCAGCGAGACTTCAAGGTTCGGCAGCTTTTCAAATGAGAAGACGGGAACCTTGACCGCATAGATCCCGCGGGACGGACAGAGCCCTGTGCCGTAGCCCATCGCGGCGAGCTTCCCGCCGGTCATGCAACTGGTCGCAAGCTCGATCATAGGCACGCCGGTCACCTTGCTGATGTAAGGCACGGTGCGCGAGGAGCGCGGATTGACCTCGATGACATAGATGTCGTCGTGGTAGAGTATGTACTGTATATTGATCATGCCCAGCACATGGAGCGCTCTGCACAGCTTGTTTGTAATCGAAACGATCTTTCCCGTTATTCTCCTTGACAGTGTATAGGCCGGGTACACCGATATCGAATCGCCCGAGTGCACGCCTGCGCGTTCGACATGCTCCATGATGCCGGGTATCAGGACATCGTGCCCGTCGCAGATTGCGTCGACCTCGATTTCCTTGCCGATCAGGTACTTGTCGACGAGTATCGGGTGCTCCATGACACCGTAACGGTTGATGATGCTCATGTACTCGCTGATGTCGCCGTCGTTGTACGCGATCTCCATGCCCTGGCCGCCCAGTACATAGGACGGCCGCACCAGCACAGGGTATCCAAGCTTGCCGGCCGCCTCCAGCGCCTGCTCGGCGGTATAAACGGTCGTTCCCTTCGGGCGCGGCACCGCGAGCTTTTCCAGCAGCGCGTCGAAGACCTCCCTGTCCTCGGCCGCATTGATATCGGCAAGCGAAGTCCCGAGTATCCGATACCCCATCTGCTCGACATATTTGGCGAGCTTGATCGCGGTCTGCCCGCCGAACTGCACAACAACACCGTCTGGCTTTTCAAGTTCCAGCACATTCCACACGTGTTCCGGCGTCAGCGGCTCAAAATATAGCCTGTCGGATGTATCAAAATCGGTCGAGACCGTCTCCGGATTGTTGTTGATGATGACAGTGTCGTAGCCGCTGTTTTTCAGCGCCCATATCGAGTGCACCGAGCAGTAGTCGAATTCGACGCCCTGGCCGATGCGGATCGGCCCGGAACCGAGCACGACCACCGTCTTGTTTCCGGAAGTGCACGCTTCGTTCTCATCGTCGTAGGTCGAGTAATAGTACGGGCTGACCGCATCAAACTCAGCGCCGCACGTATCGACCATTTTAAATGTCGGCGTGATACCCCACCCGGCGCGCATGGCCCGGATTTCCGTTTCGCTCTTGCTGCATGTCCTTGCGATGAAGCTGTCGGTAAAGCCCATCCTTTTGAGCTTGCGCATGCCGGCGCTGTCCAGAAAGGCGCAGCCTTCGCTTTTCAGCTTTTCCTCACAGACGACGATGTTCGCGAGCTTGCTCAGGTACCACCGGTCGATTTTGGTGATGTCAAATATCGTATCGATGCTGATTCCGCGCCGCAGCGCTTCGGTCACGACGAAGATCCGCTCATCGCTCTTAAAGTCCAGGAGTTTTTCGATTTCGGTATCGGTGTATTTCGCGGCATCCCGGAACAACAATGAATCAAGCCCGAGCTCCAGGCTTGCCACGGCCTTTAAAAAGGCCGACTCGAAGTTCGCACCGATCGCCATGACCTCGCCGGTCGCTTTCATCCTGGTGCCGAGCGTTTTTTCCGCCTTTGTGAACTTATCGAAAGGCCACCGCGGGAATTTGACGACGACATAGTCGAGTGTCGGCTCGAAGCTCGCATAGGTCTTTCCGGTTACCGAGTTCAGTATCTCATCGAGCCCGTAGCCGATCGCGATTTTGGTTGCGACCTTGGCGATCGGGTATCCTGTCGCCTTGGAAGCCAGCGCCGACGAGCGCGAGACCCTCGGGTTGACCTCGATGACGTAATACTGCATGCTCGATGTATCCAGTGCGAACTGCACATTGCAGCCGCCCTCGATCCTGAGCGAATTGATGATGTTGATGGCCGCGGTGCGCAGCATCTGGTATTCGCGGTCGCGCAAGGTCTGCGAAGGCGCGACGACGATCGAGTCTCCGGTGTGTATGCCGACCGGATCGATGTTTTCCATGTTGCATACGGTGATGCAGTTGCCCTTGGAGTCGCGCATGACCTCGTACTCGATTTCCTTCCAGCCCGCCACGCTCTTTTCGATCAGGCACTGCGTCGCTCTGGAATAGCGCAGGCCGTCGGCGCAGATGCGCGCAAGCTCAGCGGGATTTTCCGCGATCCCGCCGCCCGCGCCGCCCAAAGTGTACGCGGGGCGCACGATGACCGGATAACCTACGACCGAAGCGAACTCGATTGCCGCAGGCACTTCGTCCACGATGACGGACTCAATCACCGGCTCGCCGATCTCGATCATGGTCTGCTTGAAAGCGTCCCTGTCCTCGGCGCGGTAGATCGAGTCGACATTGGTGCCCAGGAGCCTGACGCCGCTCTGGTCCAGATAGCCCTGCTCAAAGAGCTCCATCGCAATATTCAGGCCCGTCTGCCCGCCGAGCGTCGGCAGGATCGAATCCGGTTTTTCCTTTTCAATGATATTCCTGACCACCGCAGGCGTGAGCGGCTCCAAGTAAACATAGTCGGCGATATTCCTGTCGGTCATAATGGTCGCCGGATTCGAGTTCACGAGCACGACCTCGATTCCTTCTTCCTTCAGCGCTCGGCAGGCCTGGGTTCCCGCATAGTCAAACTCGGCCGCCTGGCCTATGACGATGGGCCCGGAGCCGATCACCATGACTTTTTTTATTTGCTCATTCCTTGGCATTAATGTCTCCTTATTTAAGCGCCCATCATACCGATAAACTCATCAAACAGGTATCCTGTGTCGCGAGGCCCCGGCGAAGCCTCGGGGTGGAACTGCACGGTAAAGCTGTTGTGGTCGAGGTACCGGATGCCCTCGATGGTCCTGTCATTCCAATTCCTGTGGCTGACCTCCATATTCGGGGGCAACGAGTCCTCGATTATCGTATAGCCGTGGTTTTGCGACGTGATATAGACCCTGTCCTTCTCGAGATCCTTGACCGGGTGGTTCGCGCCCCGGTGCCCATATTTGAGCTTTGCGGTATCCGCGCCGCAGGCAAGCCCCAGCAGCTGGTGCCCGAGGCATATGCCGAATATGGGCTTTTTGCCTACCAGCTTTTTCAGCTCTCCGATGATCCCGGGGTTGTCCTTCGGATCCCCCGGCCCGTTGGTCAGCATGATGCCGTCCGGCTCGTCGAAAAGTATCTGCTCGGCCTTTGTCCAGCTCGGATATACGACAATATTGCATTTTCTGTTGCGCAGCGAGGTCAGTATGCTGGCTTTGAGACCGTAATCAATCAATGCGATCCTGGGGCCGGAGCCCGGGACTTCGAATACTTCATCGCAGGTCACCTTGTCCACCGGATTCCTGATTTCATATGCCTTGACCACGGCCATGTCGGTATCCGACGGCTTTTTTGCCGTAATCATGCCCCGCAGGGTTCCGTAGCTGCGCAGCTTTCTGGTGAGCGACCGGGTATCAATGCCCTGTATGCCGCAAATGCCGTGTTTTTCCAGATAGCTGTTCAGACTCCCCTCGCTGTGCCAATTGCTCGGAGCCTCGCAGACCTCGCGCACGATGAAGCCTCTGATCTGCGGGGCCTTTGACTCGGGATCCTCCCAATTGATGCCGTAGTTGCCGATCAGCGGGTAAGTCATCATGACAATCTGCCCGTAATAGGAAGGGTCTGTCAGCACCTCCTGGTACCCGGTCATGCCCGTATTGAACACGACCTCGCCCGCAGACTCGATGTCGGCGCCGAATGCCTTTCCTTCATAAATTGTGCCGTCCTCAAGCAGCAAATATGCCATTTCATCTCTCCTTACCGCCGGTCGCCCGTCAGGCGTTCAAATCATCTATCATTTCCTGCGCGGCTTCCACTGCGGCGGCCGCAAAATCCGCGGTATTTTTAGCTTTCCATGCCAGCAGCAGGGCCCTGGATGAGTTCACGATGCCGCCCATGCCGTCCCGGTCGAGCATGCTCCTGACATCCTGCGCCGAAGCACCCTGCGCACCGTACCCGGGAAGCAGGAAGAATGTATGCTTCATATTCTTCCGCAAAACCGCTCCCTCCTGCGGGTGAGTCGCGCCGACCACTGCGCCGACCGAACTGTAGCCATGCCTGCCTATGCATTGCCGCCCCCATTGATCCACAAGCTCCGCCACCTTTTCATAAACCCTTCCTCCGGATTCAAGCTCCAGATCCTGCAGTTGGCACGAGGACGGGTTCGATGTCTTGACCAGTACGAATATTCCCTTTTGATAAGCGATGCAGTCATCGATGAAGGGCTGCAGCCCGTCTATGCCAAAGTACGGATTCACAGTCATGAAATCCGAGTCAAACGCCCGCTCGCTGTTTTCCCGCAGCACCGTCAACCCGATGTGGGCGGCGGAGTAAGCCGCGGACGATGAGCCGATATCCCCGCGCTTAACATCGGCAATGACGAACATACCCTTCGACCTTGCATATTCGATTGTTTTTTGATAGGACTCGATGCCCGGAATGCCGTACATCTCATAAAATGCATTTTGTATTTTTATGCACGGTACAATCCGGCACAGCGCGTCAATCAGCACTCTGTTAAACTCAAATACGGCGGCTGCCGCCCCGGTAAATCCGGATAAATCGTATTCTTTGGCAAAGCTGTCGGGGAAATATTCTATCCTGGTATCAAGCCCTGCGCACACCGGGGCTTTCATATCGGCAATTTTCTCGATCAATCCATCTATTATCATATACGCCTCTCATTATACCAAATGCATATTTATATCGCAATATGTATATTATGCACTCTCTTACAACAGGGTTCCATCCTGCATGACAAGCCTGCCGCCGCAGAACAATCCCACTGCCCTGCCTGATACCCGCCTCCCGGTAAACGGCGTGTTCTTTCCGGCAGATATAAACCTCGCAGGATCTATCGTGTATTGCGCGCCAAGATCGAACAGTGCGATGTCGGCGGCCCCGCCTTTTTCCAGCCTGCCGCCCTCGATGTTCAGAAGCTCCGCAGGGGTCAGCGCCATAAGCTTGATCAGTTGCATAAAGCTCAGGAAGCCTTCGTTAACAAGCGCCGTATAGCACAGCGAAAATGCCGTGTCGAATGCGGATATGCCGTTTGCCGCCAGCATGAACTCGACATTCTTTTCATCGATGTGGTGCGGCGCGTGGTCGGTCGCAATCGCGTCGATCGTGCCGTCGGCAAGGCCCTCAATCACAGCCTGCCTGTCATCCTCGGTCCGAAGCGGCGGATATACCTTTGCGTTTGTGTTATATCCCTCGACAAGCTGTTCGGTACCGGCTATATAATGCGGGCAGGTTTCACAGCTGACGCTGACACCGCGCCCTTTTGCCCGGCGTATCAGTTCGATTGCTCCCCTGGTCGAAACATGGCTTAAGTGCACCCTCGCGCCGAGGCTCTCTGCCAGCAGCAGATCCCTGCTTACAATGATCTCCTCGCCTGCCCGGCTCACGCCCGGAAGGCCGAGCTTTGTCGACAGCACGCCTTCATTCATTCCCCCGCCCGCCGACAGACTCTTGTCCTCGCAGTGGTCCATCACAAGCGCGCCGAAGCCCTTGGCATACCGGAGCGCCTTGTACATCATACCGGAGTTCGCGACAGGCTGCCCGTCGTCCGAAAATGCGACACAGCCCGCCTCCGCCATCAGTCCCATTTCGGTCA
>ERZ764778.3550-NODE-3550-length-12212-cov-20.635436_pt1 | contig 12212 bp, 10 predicted proteins | sample MGYA00374951_ERZ764778 | MGnify/ENA primary metagenome ERZ764778 (study PRJEB28918, sample SAMN05720193) | bioreactor metagenome | isolation source: Anaerobic biogas reactor | place: USA:Washington, USA | collected 2015-08-08 ...
ATCTTCTAACACAAAGTTAACCAACCTCCTGTATCCTTTTCTTGACGAGTAAATTAGCGCGTGGTAACATTAAAAAGCAACTTTTAGCACTCTCGGGCTGAGAGTGCTAATCATGAGAAAAGATGAACGAATTAACTGACCGACAAAAAATCATTCTCTCCCTGGTCGTGCATGAACACACACGCACGGCTCAGCCGGTTGCGTCCAAAACCCTGATCAGCGCCTACAACCTGAAAATCAGTTCTGCCACCGTGCGGAATGAGATGAACACCCTGACTGAGCTGGGCTTCCTGCGCCAACCCCACACTTCTGCCGGTCGCGTCCCAACTGAAGATGGTTACCGTTTTTTTGTCAGCAACCTGGTTCAGCATACCGCCCTTCCGACTGCTACGCGCAACACTATAGCCCACCAATTCTATCAATCCCGGAAAGGGCTGGAATATTGGCTTCCACTGGCAGCCTCAGTGTTGGCTAATCAATCCCAGGCGGTTTCGATCGTCACCGCCCCCCACAGCGAGAAGGTGACTTTCAAGCACCTTGAACTGATTGCTACCCGGGCTTCCCAGGTATTGATGGTGTTGGTTTTGGTTGGTGGAGAGATCCAGCAGCAGATCCTTTCGTTGGATAGTATCCGCAGCCAGGAGCAGCTCTCCCAGATCGCCGCACAAATCAATCATCTTTTTGAAAATGCCAGCCTGGAACAGATCAAACGAATGCCTCTCGCGTCCGATCCCCTCGTCAATCAGGTGATCGCAGCCGTGGCTGATCAAATGAACATAGCCAGCAAGCTGGTTACCGGCGAGCTCTATCTGGATGGGCTTACCAACGTTTTAGCGGAGCCGGAATTTGCTGACTATAGCCCCATAAAATCACCTTTGCGACTGCTGGAAGAGCGTCCTATGCTCGATGACCTGATCGCACGAACGGTCTTAACGGAAGAAATCGGCGGTGTTCAGGTGCTGATCGGCGGTGAGAATACCTGGCAGGAACTGCAGAATTGCTCTGTCATCCTGACCCGCTATGGCGTGCCCGATCAACTTTCCGGTGCCCTTGGCATCCTGGGTCCCATGCGCATGCCTTACAGCCAGACCATCAGCACACTCCGCTATGTTGCCGAGTTGATGTCCGGTTTGGTCTCAGACAATTTGGTAAATTAACCAACAATAAACATATTGAGGATTTTATGACTGAAGAAGAAAAACAAAACATCGAAAACCAGGAAAACGAAGAATTATTCGAGGAAGAAACTGGCGTTCAAAATGAACTTGACGCCGCCCTTGCCAAGGCTGATGAGTACCTGGATAGTCTCCAGCGTGAACGCGCCAGTTTTGCCAACTATAAACGCCGCATCGACCAGGAAAATGCAGCCCTTGCCGATCGGCTGCTTGGCGATCACATCAAAATTTTCCTGCCCGTGATGGATGACCTGGAGCGCGCGCTGAACCACACCCCCTCTGATCCCGATTGTGCCAACTGGATTTCCGGCATCGATCTGATCCGTAAGAAATTGGTCAAGACGCTGGAATCCAGAAACGTGACCATCATCGACCTCAAACCCGGTGATCTGTTTGATCCACTCAACCAGGAAGCCGTCACCCATGAAGAAAACGACCAGTATTCAGACGGACAAATTATTGAAGTCGTCCAAACTGGTTACCAACTCAAAGATCGAATCATCAGACCTGCCCTCGTTCGGGTCGCGAAATAGGAGAAGCAATGTCAAAAATTATTGGTATCGACTTAGGAACAACCAACTCTGCTGCCGCAGTCATGATGGGCGGCGAACCGGTGGTGATCCCTTCTGCTGAAGGTGAACGTCTGGTTCCGTCTGTAGTGGCAGTCAACAAAAATGGTGAACGGCTGGTAGGTCGCGTTGCCCGCAACCAGGCGATCATCAACCCCGAGAATACCATTTTCTCGATCAAACGCTTTATGGGTCGCAAAACGGACGATCCAGAAGTGCAGAGAGCGATGAGCATTGTGCCCTACAAGATCAACAGTGCCTCCAACGGCGATGTGCGCGTCTCCCTGGACAGCAAAGATTACACTGCTCCTGAAGTTTCTGCCATGATTCTGGGCAAACTCAAACGTGATGCCGAAGCCTATCTTGGTGAACCGATCAACCAGGCTGTCATCACCGTGCCTGCCTATTTCAACGACGCTCAGCGCAATGCCACCAAAGACGCCGGCAAAATTGCCGGGCTGGAAGTGCTGCGCATCATCAACGAACCGACCGCCTCTTCGCTGGCTTACGGGCTGGACAAGAAAGACCGAAACGAAATTATTGCAGTTTATGACCTCGGCGGAGGAACCTTTGATATTTCCGTCCTGGAGGTTGGCGAAGGTGTGTTCCAGGTGAAATCCACCTCAGGTGACACCTTTTTGGGCGGGGACGATTTTGACCAACGCATCATCGATTGGCTGGCAGATGAATTTAAGAAGGAAAACAGCATCAACCTGCGAGAAGACCGCCAGGCACTGCAGCGCCTCAAGGAAGCCGCGGAAAAAGCGAAAATCGAGCTCTCCAGCACCATGCAATCCGAGATCAACCTGCCCTATATCACTGCTGATGCCTCGGGTCCCAAACATCTTGTCACCACGCTGACCCGCTCCAAACTGGAACAACTGACTGGTGATCTGATCCAAAAATCGCTTAAACCCGTTCAACAGGCTTTGAATGATGCCAACCTGAAACCCAGCGAGATTGACGAAGTGGTGATGGTGGGCGGCATGACCCGTATGCCGGCTGTGCAGGATGCCGTACGCCAGTTCTTCAACAAAGAACCCCATAAGGGCGTCAACCCGGACGAAGTGGTCGCCATTGGGGCTGCCATTCAGGCAGGCGTTTTAGGCGGCGATGTGAAAGACGTGCTCCTGCTCGACGTGACTCCTCTGACGCTTTCGATCGAGACCCTCGGCGGCGTTTCAACGCCCCTGATCAAACGCAACACCACCATCCCAACCCGTGACAGCCAGGTCTTCAGCACTGCCTCGGACAGCCAGACCTCGGTCGAAATTCACGTGCTGCAGGGTGAACGCACCATGGCAGCCGATAACAAATCGCTGGGCAAGTTCACGTTGGATGGCATTCCCCCGGCTCCACGCGGTATTCCTCAGATTGAGGTGATCTTTGATATCAATGCCAATGGTATCCTGGAAGTGACCGCCAAGGATAAAGCCACCAACCGCCAGCAAAACATTACCATTACCGGTTCCTCTGGCTTGAGTGAAGAAGAAGTGGAAAAGATGCGCCGCGACGCTGAAAATCATGCTGAAGAAGATCAGAAGCACCGTGACCTGATCGAAGCCCGTAATACCGCTGACAACGCAGTCTACACGGCAGAAAAGACGCTGAAGGACCTCGGCGAAAAAGTTCCTGCTGAGGCAAAAAGCAAAGTCGATGACGCGATTGCCAGTGTCCGCTCAGCAAGAGATCAAGACGAGACCAGTGTGATCCACAACGCAGTGGAAGAACTGATGAAAGTGCTGCAGGAAATTGGTCAGGCAGCTTACGCCCAGCAGGAGCAGCAGGCAGAAGGTGCCGAAACCTCTGAAGCGAACAACACCGATCAAGCTAACGACCCGGATGTGGTCGATGGTGAATATACGCAAGCGGATTAGTAGGTGGTTTTCCAGTAGAATATGAACACCTGGTGCTTGCGTAAGTTTACACCAGGTGTTTGTGTGAATTTATTCGAAAAGAAGGTTTATGGCAGAGAAAAGAGACTACTACGTGGTGCTGGGAATACCCAGGAGCGCCAGCCAGGATGACATCAAAAAAGCTTTCCGCGATCTTGCGCGGCAGTATCACCCTGATGTCAACAAAGCGGCGGATGCAGAAGAAAAGTTTAAGGAAATCAACGAAGCATACGGCATTCTCAGTGATCCTGAAAAAAGGGCTGCCTATGACCGTTATGGATTTTCGGGTGTCAACACCCAGGGTATGCCTGATTATTCCAATATGGACCTTTCTGATCTGTTTGAGACGCTCTTTGGCTTTGGCGGAATGGGCGGTTTTGGCAATATGGCTGGCTCACGCCGAAGACAAAATGCTCCCCGACGGGGTGCCGATATCACCGGAAACGTGAAACTGACATTTGAAGAAGCGGTTTTTGGTGTCGAAAAAGAAGTGGAAGTCACGCGCAGCGAACGTTGTTCGGTTTGTGAGGGCTCGGGTGCCGAGCCAGGTACCCAGCCCGTCACCTGCCAGACCTGTAAAGGTCAGGGTGAAGTACGCCAGGTGCAACAAACTTTTCTGGGTTCCATGGTCCAGGTAGCCACCTGCCCTACCTGCGGTGGACGCGGGAAGATGGTGGAGAGCCCCTGCCGTAATTGCCGTGGAAGCGGTTTGGAACGCAAGACGCGCAAAATGAAAGTGAATATTCCGGCTGGGGTGGATAACGGTAATCAAATCCGCATGGTTGGAGAGGGTCAACCGGGCGCCAATGGCGGTCCAAACGGCAATTATTACCTTGAACTGGAAGTCGCCCCCCACAAGTTCTTCCGACGAAAGGACAGCGACATTCTGCTCGACCTTGATATCAACATGGCGCAAGCTGCCCTCGGTGATGAAATCACCGTCCCAACTGTGGATGGGGATGTCAAGCTGCGCATTCCACCCGGCACGCAACCGGGACGCGTCTTTCGCATGAAAGACAAAGGCGCGCCCATCCTCAACCGCAGTGAACGCGGTAGCCAATTGGTGACTGTGAATATTCAGATTCCCACCAATCTGACCAAACAGCAAGAGGAATTGCTGACATCCCTGGGCAAAACCATGGGTACTGACATCAAAATTCAGGAACGCAGTTTCTTTGATAAGTTAAAGGATGCCTTCGGTGGCTGAGATCGAGAATTGGCTCGAAGCCTCGCTTGTTTGTTCCGGCGAATTGGCTGAGGCAGTTGCTGAGGTCTTTTCACGTTACGCGCCTGACGGTGTTTTGATCAACAGCCTGACCAGTTTTGACCAGCAAGACTATGAAGAGAAGCCCACCGGCGACACCCAGGTGGTTGCCTATCTCCCGATGGACGACAAGTTGGAACAGACTCGCCGCCAGCTGGAAGAAGCGGTCTGGCACCTGGGGCAAATTGCACCTTTGGGTCACCTGGAATACCAGATCATTGCCGATCAAAACTGGATGGATTCCTGGAAAGAACGCTACCAACCGCTGGAGTTGGGCAAGAATATGATCGTACTCCCCGCCTGGGTCGATCCGGCACTAGCGGAGGGTAAACTGCCCATCATCATTTCGCCGGATATGGCGTTCGGTACTGGCACACACCCCTCCACCCAACTTTGCCTGATTGCGCTGGAAAAATACGGCTGCCAGAGTAAAGATGTGCTGGATATCGGCTGTGGCAGCGGTATTCTCTCCATAGCCGCCGTCCGGTTAGGCGCGGAACGCGTTATGGGAGTCGACTATGACCCCATTGCCATCCCTTCCTGCGAGCGTAATGCTGCCTTAAACGGCATGGAAGGTCGTATCCTCTTTGAGGTCGGTACACACTCCGATGTTCTTGCACGCACAGACGAGTTAAAGCAAGCGCCGGTGGTTTTGGCGAACATTCTTGCCCACATCCTGATTAAGATGCTTGAAACTGGTCTGGCTGACACTGTTGCACCGGAAGGCATCCTGATTTTGGGCGGGATCCTGGACACCCAGGCTGACAACGTCATCCAGGCAGCAAGCCAAAACGGCTTGAACCTGATCGATACACTCACCGAACAGGATTGGGTGGTTTTGGTCCTTCAAAAAGCCTAGTTATTCCGAGAGTATCAGCGGGAGCATTACCCCAAAAGCACAGGCATCATCGACATTGATGGTTCTGGGCGAGAGCATGCTGGTGATGTTGCCTTCATGATCCCAAATTTTTAGTGCTACCTCCAGGGGTCCGTTCAGGTCTCCAGCCTTGCAGAGGTTGACATCCCAGTCAAACACTCCATTAGCGCTCGGGTTGGTGACCCGTGGAGCAACCTCTCTCCAGCTGCCGTTGATCTTGGCGATCAGAACCGCCCTGACCACCCGCACATCGTCGCTGGTCTGAGCGGTCACATCCATCAGGGGGTTAGCTCCAGGGGCGACGATCGCTCCTGCGGCTGGACGGGTGAGGTGACCGGTGGGCGGGGATGCGCCTACATTGCCCGAGATATACCAGTCATTCAATGGGCTGAATGGTACCGCAGGGTTACCATTACACAGAGTAGCGCCATCATAAATAGGTAGGTTGGTTACTTCATAGCATGTGCGCGGGATGCCATTATTGATGGTCACATCGGTAAAGCGAATGTCGACTGAAGCGCCCCAGGGGTAGTTACTTGCACCATACCACCAGCTGGTTACGACCATGAAATGCACATGTTCTGAGGTGCTGTAACCAGTGTCGTCGGTATCCCCGATATATTTGCCCCGGTCAACGAACGTGCCAGCAGTGAGATAATCCGGGATGGTATTGTATGCCAGGTGCAGGTAAATTTGGTAGGCACCGCCCACTGAATCCTGAAGGATGATGTAGTTGGTACAGCTGGTATTACCATCATAACAACTGTCTCTTGAGGATATGACCACACCAGCTTTGGAAGCAACCAGCGGAAAGTGCCCTGCATCTGTAAAATCGTAAGCGTAATGGCAATAGTCAATAGCGCAGCTGGGGTATCCCAAAGGAGGGTAATCGTGAAAATGCAATATCGACCCTTCCAAACGGTGCTTTGTGCCTTGCACATAAGGTAAGTAGTAGCCTGACAGGTAATTGATCTCAGCCTGATCTGTTGCGCTCTCTGGTGGGGCTTGAAAAGATGCCGGCAGAAAGTCCGCAGCCAGGCTGGTTTTGATTTCCGTCCATTCCTTGTCCGATGAAAACACAATTTGCCATGTGTCAGCCTGGCGTTTAGCAAATACTACGCCTGGTTCGGTTGCCAAAATCCGTCCGGTGGAATCTTTGAGTGCCAGCCAGAGCACACCCGTCTTGCCATCCGCGCTGATGAAAGCGGTATCCAGCACCGGTTCGAACAAATCCGCCAGTGGGTCATCAGCAAAGAGGGTCAGTTGTTGCTGGTAGCGTGCCTGGTAAGCCTGCCAGAGTGCTTCCGATTCTTCTGCAGAAGCAAGTGATGGCGGGAGCTGCTGGTCATTGGGCGCGGCAGATACCGAAGAGAAGATCAACAAGGCAATAATCAGCCCGCTAAACTGCAAAAAAAATTTGCTTGATAAAGAAAATTGAGGGAAAGCAACCCGAGCTTGTCTCATGCGGTAATTTTAATCAATTACTGGCACTGACACAATAGTTGTATAACTATTTGGGTAACTAAGGACAGTTTTCTTGAACCAATTCTTCCCCTGGATGCACACCTGCCATTAGCAAGCCCAGGTCTTCCTTGACAGCGCTTGCTCGGGGCAACACATCCATGATCTTGCCCTCATAAATCACTGCAATCCGATCTGCCAGCGCCAGGATCTCGTCCAGATCTTCTGAGATCAAGAGTATGGCTGTGCCCTTCTTGCGCTGGTCGAGCAGCTGTTCATGCACGTATTCACTGGCACCGATATCCAGCCCGCGGGTAGGCTGCGCCGCCACGATCGCACGCGGAGAGCGCGACAATTCCCGCGCCAGCAGTACTTTCTGAATGTTACCGCCAGAGAGGTTCTTTGCCAGGGTCGCTCTTGAGGGTGTTTTGATGCGGTATTGCTTGATGAGCTTATCGCTATGCTCATAGATATATGGCATCCGCAGGAAACCCTTTTTCGAAAATGGCCAACGATGATGTTCACGCAAAACCAAGTTTTCTGAAATGTTGAAGTTACGGATCATGCCGTCTTTCATCCGTTCCTCAGGCACATACGCCAACCCTTTTTCGGTGATCTTGCCCGGAGGATATCCAGTGACGTCTTCCCCATCCAGGAACACTTGACCCGATTGCAAAGGTCGTAATCCGGTGATTGCCTCCGCCAGCTCCAACTGACCATTACCCGAGACGCCAGCCAGCCCAACGATCTCTCCGGAATGGATCTTCAAATTGACATCGCATAAGCCTTCTGTGCCGCGGTCACTTCCACAACAAGCGTCGCGCAGCTCGATCCGGCATTCTCCTTTTTCGATCACTTCATTGCTGGTGATGAAGGTGATCTCACGTCCTACCATCCAGTTTGCCAGTGTCTGACGCGTGACATTGCAGGTCGGCTGGGTGCCGATTTTTTTACCATCCCGTAAAACCGTGATGCGATCGCTGATTTCCACCACCTCGTGCAATTTGTGGGAGATAAAGACCAGCCCATACCCATCCCGGGTCATTTGACGCATGATCAAAAACAACTCATCCACTTCCTGGGGGGTCAGAACCGCGGTTGGTTCATCCAGAAGCAGCAGGGATGCTCCCCGGTAGAGCGCCTTGATGATTTCCACGCGCTGCTGCTGTCCAACTGAAAGCTGCCAGATCAAAGCAGAGGGGTCGATTTTTAAATTATAGGTGTCGCCAAGCTCAACAATGCGGTCCGAGACGACATCCAGATCAGTCAACGGTCCTTTGCTGCTGGGCAGTCCTAATGCCACATTTTCAGCCACACTCAAAGTAGGCACCAGCATAAAATGCTGATGGATCATGCCAATCCCATGATTAATGGCTGACGTTGGTGTAGGAATTGAAATTTCATTGCCGTTTAGGAAAATTTTTCCTTCATCCGGTCTGTACATGCCATACAGGACTTTCATGAGGGTGCTCTTTCCAGCGCCATTTTCACCCAAAAGCGCGTGCACTTCACCACTGGTCACGTCAAAATCGACATGATCATTTGCCAATACCCCGGGGAAACGTTTGGAGATATTTTGCATCTCAAGCGATTCAAAAGGTGTTCGCACGGTTTCAGTGGCTTTTCTTTGCATGGTTACTCCCAGAGATACTCTGGATGGAGATGCCATCCAGAGTATCTGTAAGATCGAATGTTTAAGGGATGGTGACTTTTCCGTCGATGATTCCCTGGATGGTCTCGTTCGCCTTATCCAGGACAGCCTGGTCAAGACCCAGTCCATCGTTGATTTTGATCACCTGACCGCCATTTTCAAGGTTGGCAGAGAAAGTCTTTCCGCCCATAACACCTTCGCCGCGCAGGGCAAAGATTTCCCTCAAAATGACTTCCCAGTGATAAACCTGGCTGGCTACCACCACGTCAGAAGCAAAGGAGGTCTGGTCAGCCTGGGTGCCAAACCAATAAGCTCCAGCTTCCTGGGCTTTACCGATGGCACCGATCACCATCTGGGCAGAGCCAGTCAAAACATCTGCACCAGCAGAAAGGTGCGTTGTGGCAGCTTCAGACGCCAGGGCAACGTCCGAGAATGAACCAATATAGGTCACGCGCACATCGATGCTGGGGTCTACAGAATGGACGCCAGCCACGAATCCGTCGATATAGAGCTTGGCATCACCGGTCTCGATCGGACCAACCACACCGATCACCTTGGTTTCGGTCAACAATGCTGCCATTACGCCGTTCACAAAACCGCCCTGGTCGGAAGCTGCTTCATAGGCATGCACATTGGGCAGACCAAATGTGTCCACCGTTGTACCCCAGGCAAACACCGTTTCCGGGAAATCGGGCGCGATTTCTTGTACTGAAGAGCCGTACTGGGAACCATGTGCAATAACGATATCGTAACCTTTCTGGGCATAATCCCGGATGGCTGCAGCAGCATCGTCCACGACAAAAAGATTTTCCGAGTAAACATATTCCAGCTTGTCGCCCATTTCTGCTTTAAGAGCGATCATGGCGTCTGAAATACTTTGCGAGAATGCCAGGTCATTGATGTTACTTGGCGTTACGATAGCGATGCGCAGCGGCTCATCTGCAACCACCGGCTCGCTGGGTTCTGGTTCTGCGGGGGTACAGGCAGCCAAAACCAACCCTAAAACTAACAGAACGGACAGCACTTTGAAAAGATTCTTCATTTTTCTCCTTTTTTCTCCGGTATTCACCGGGGTAAATTTTAACCCTCCCGTTCAAACGCTTTTGTGAGCGCGGAAGGGCCCTTGCCTTTGGAAAGAGATAAAGTAAGTACCAGGATCGTCAAAACGTAAGGCATCATTACCGCCAGTTCAGAGGGAATCGGGATACCCAGCACCTGGATCCATAACTGAAGAGCATTGACCATGCTGAACAACAAGGCTCCAGCCAGGATACCAAAGGGTCTCCAGCTTCCAAAATACACCAGGGCGACTGCGATAAATCCCTGCCCAGCAGTCATGTTTTGCTGGAAAACGTTCAGCAGTGCTACAGAAAGCGCTGCCCCTGCGATACTGGATAGAATTCCACCCAATATCACAGTGAAATAGCGCACCCCGACCACACTCACACCCAGCGAATCGGCAGCTTCAGGGTTTTCCCCAACCGCCCTGATTTTCAACCCAAGTGTGGTCTTGTTCAAAACAAACCAGGCGGTCGGAACCAATAAAAATGCCAGGTAAACCAGCAGATTTTGTTGGAATAGAATCTCACCGATCACCGGAATGTCGCCTAGCAACGGGATTTTGATGATCGGGAAACCGTTGATGTTTTCAACCACACCAATCAGCTTTTGGAAAAGCAGATTGCTCATTCCCATCCCAAAAAGGTAAAAACCGATACCGGCAATGCCTTGGGTAGCCTGCAAACGAATGGTCACAAAACCCATCGCAAGGCCCATCAACGCGCCGACAGCAATGGCAGCCAGAACCGCCAAAAACAGGTTGCCGGTCCTCAAAACAACAAAGTAAGCGGTGAAAGCACCCAACAGCATCTGCCCCTCAACGCCGAGGTTGAGCACGCCGCTGCGCTGACCAAACATCTCGCCGATACCGGCAAACAGATAGGGAGTTGCCAGCCTGATGCCGGATGAAATGATGCCCATAATGACGGTTGCTGTGAAGAGGTCAGAAATCATGCTGTCACCTCCCCCAGGTTTTCACCAGGACGATCTGGTGGTTCGTTATCAGCGCTGGCTTCCAGCGCAGCCATGCGCTTGCGTTGGTTGCGCTTTCTAAAATATTCGCTGCTCACCACAAAAACCACCACCAAGCCATTCAACCCCGTGATCAGGGCGGAAGGCACCTGCACGACCCGCTGCATGGCATTGGCACCCACTAGCAGTCCTCCAAATAAAATGGAAGCGGGGATGGTGATGATGGGATGCAGCTGACCAAACAAGGCTGCCACGATCCCATTAAAACCGGCATTTCCAGTGAAACCAGTGGAGGATCCATCGGTGATCATGCGGTAATTCACGCCGTAAACCTGCATCATTCCAGCCAGACCAGCAAAGGCACCACTGAGCAGCAGTGCCAGGACAATATGTTTCTTTACATCGATCCCGCCATACTTGGAAGCCGCCTGGTTTTGCCCGACAGCACGGATGCGGTAGCCCAAGGTGGTACGCCAAAGCAGGATGTATACTGCGACAGCCAGCAAGATCGCAATTAAAAGACCGATATGCAACCGGGTAGGAGCTAAACGCGGAAGGCGATAGGCTACTTCAAGTCGGGCTGTCTGTGGGATCTGCGAGGCAGCTTTGGCTTGTTCCGGGTCGATCATCGGACCACGCAGCATATAGTTCATGATTTGAACCGCGATGGCATTCATCATGACCGTGCTTAAAATTTCATTGACATTGAAATAAGCTTTCAAAACACCAGGCAATCCGCCCCAAATTGCCCCACCCAAGCTGCCCGCCAGCATGGCGATGAGGATCATCAGCCAGCCAGGCAAATTAGTGAAGGATAGCCCGATCCAGGTCGATAGCAATGCGCCAACGATCATCTGCCCCTCGCCTCCAATGTTGGTGACGCTTCCCCGGTAGGCAATGCAGGTCCCCAAACCAATCAGGAGCAGAGGAATAGCTTTGACCAAGGTCTCAGCCAAAGCATTGAAACTGCCAAATGCCCCTTCAATCAGCGCAGCATAAGCGGTTATCGGGTTTGCGCCCAAGAGTAACAAAAAAATCGCTCCAACCAGCAGTGCGGCAATGGTGGCAAAGACAGGCATCAAAGCATCAAAAATTGCAGACAGACGGAACCTGGGCGGTGAACTGATATTCTTGGTGCTTTGACTCATAGGCTAATGCTCCTGGTGGAGTAGATTGGTCTTGAATAGTAATACGTGCACAAAGATAAATACGCAAAAGATACTGAATTTTACCAGTCTTTTAATTTACACGAATCGATTCCAGCAATTCGTGTTGGTCCTGGCAATTTT
>ERZ764778.3556-NODE-3556-length-12208-cov-4.246935_pt1 | contig 12208 bp, 10 predicted proteins | sample MGYA00374951_ERZ764778 | MGnify/ENA primary metagenome ERZ764778 (study PRJEB28918, sample SAMN05720193) | bioreactor metagenome | isolation source: Anaerobic biogas reactor | place: USA:Washington, USA | collected 2015-08-08 ...
CATGCCGGCACTCAAGTTCCTCAACGCCCCCATTAACCTCCTGGTAGAACAGGACAGGGAGGATATCGATATCCACTACCTCGAGCACGGAGGGGAAGGTTTCCCTTGCACCATCATCGACCCCACGGATTACATGGCGGCCGTTATCGAAATGATCCAGGCGCTCAAAAGATCCGAGGTGGTCTGCATCATGGGTGACAGGATGGCAGGCAGCCCGAAGGGGGGTGTCAGCGTGGAGTTCCTGGGGGAAAAGGCGCTCTTCCCCCTGGGTCCCTTCAAGATTGCCGCGGCTATGGGCGCACCTGTCGCTGTATTCCTCACTCACAGGTCCGGATTGTCCGAATACACCATAGCCATTCCCGAAACGATCCGTCCCGAAGGGACGAAAGAAGCCCTCGCCGCCGGCGTTCAGCGTTACGTCCGCGCCCTCGAGGCATATACCGCGGAACACCCTTACCAGTTCTTCAATTTTTACAATATGTGGTGAAGAACCGGATTCGTACAAATCAATTCAAATAGTGGAAAGGTGAACCAAATGACATTTCAGGAGCGGCTGAAACACCTCCTCGTTAGTGAGTTGAACCTCGAAGAGATCACACCCGAGGAGATCGATGACGATATGCCACTTTTCGGGGAAGGGCTCGGTCTCGATTCCCTCGATGCCGTCGAGCTCGTCGTTATCCTCGAAAAACATTTTGGCATAGAGATAAAAAGTCTTGAAGAAGGCCGCGTTGCCTTTCAATCGATCAACACGCTGGCCGTGTTTGTTGAGGAGAGGACCGCATAATGAACGGGTGCCCCCGTGTTGCCATAACGGGAATCGGCTGTATATGCGCTCCAGGCAGGAATCTTCCGGAATGCACGGATACTCTTTTCGCCGGAAGGACAAAGCCCTTGCCGCCCAGGGGTTTTCGCCATGGTCATTCCATATCCTATCCGGTTTTCGAGGTGCCTGAAGACTGGATAGCCCCCGGGTCGGGGACCGCCGGCACGTCGCGTACCAACAGGCTCGTTCTTGCCGCATCCATGGAGGCCATGACCAACGCGGAACTTGACAGGGAAATCCTGCGCTCCCCGCGCGTGGGTGTGTGTGTGGGGACAACGGTCGGCAGCGCCATGAACGACGAAGTCTTCTATCGCCGCTACAGCGAGGGCGAGAAGCCGGACATGGCGCCCATTACAGGTTTTCTTAACGGCAATCCCGCCGCGGCAGTCGCCAGGCAGTTCGGTCTTACCGGTCCCTGCCAGACAATCGTGAATGCCTGTTCTTCCGGCACGGATGCCATCGGGGTTGGGGCGCTGTGGATTCGGTCCGGTCTGTGTGACGTCGTTCTGGCTGGAGGAGCGGATGAACTCTGCCACGTGAGCTACAATGGTTTCGTGTCCCTTATGATCACCGACAGCTCCTTCTGCAGGCCTTTCGACCTCCATCGAAGGGGTCTCAATCTGGGGGAAGGCGCCGCAATGCTGGTCCTTCAAGCCGCACCCCTCAGGCACGGCGCCGCAAGACGCCCTCGTGCCTTTGTCCTTGGCTATGGTGCCTCCTGCGACGCGCATCATCTTACCGCCCCGCATCCCGATGGACAGGGATTGAGGCGGGCTATCGGGGAAGCCCTCCGCACGAGCGGCATTTCCTCCCACGATATCTCCTTTGTCAACGCCCACGGCACGGGTACGAAAGACAACGATCGTGTTGAGTCCATCGTGCTGAGCGACATGCTCCCCGAGGTCCCCTTTCTGTCCACAAAGGGATGTACGGGGCACGCTCTCGGTGCAGCGGGTGCCATCGAAGCGGCTTTCACCGTGGCATGCCTCGAGGAAGGCAGGATACCGCAAAGCATCGGTTTTGAGTCGCCGGACCCGGATCTGCCCGCATCTCCCGTGCGATGCGCTACAACGCTCAAAGGCACCGTTGCCCTGTCGGAATCCCTTGCCTTCGGCGGTCACAACGCCGCCCTGGTGCTGTCGGTGGAGGAGGGGACGTCATGAAACCCGTTATCCGCGGGGTCGGTGCAATCGGCGGTTTCGGGTGCGGCATCGATGCCCTGGCGGCGGCGGCGACAAGGGGAGAGTGCCTGCCCGGGATCGTTTCCGTCAAGACGGAGACGGGGCACGTTGATATGCCCGCTTTTCTGGCAGATACATCGACTCTCGAGGATTTTACCGGCAAAAAGGCCCTCAGGCGAATCGGTCGTTATTCCAGGATGGCCCTCCTGGGGTCATTCCTGGCACTTCGGGACGCCGGCATAACCGATCCCGCAAAGGAAAGGATGGGCGTCATTATTGCCACCGGTTACGGCGCAAGCCGTACCACCTTTACCTTTCTCGATTCCTTCATTAAGGGAGGCGACAGTCTTTCTTCACCTACCCACTTCTCAAGCTCCGTTCACAACGCGGCCGTCGCGCACGTTTCCATGCTTCTCGGCATAACGGGGCCGGGGCTTACCGTCAGCCAGTTCGGGATGTCTGTTCCGTCGGCGCTTCTTACGGCGCGGTGCTGGCTCCAGGAGGAGATGGTTGACTCCGTTCTTTTCGGCGCCGTGGATGAATACTGCGATGTCCTGGGGTACTGCCGCTATCGCTTTTTCGGGGATACGGCGGGGGTCTCCGGGATGAACCCCCTTGATCTTGATGTTCAGAGCGCCATCCCGGGAGAGGGAGCAGCATTTTTTGTATTGTCCCGCGGGGATCGCGTCCCGGGTTATGCCCTCATAGAAGATATCCATTTCGACAAGACCAGGGATGCTGCACGTGCGGCGGGTAGGGAAACAATCCTTTTTCTCGCTGCCGATGGACACAGGGAGTGTGCAGCCTCTTACGGACGCTTCCTTTCGGGGCCTTCACCTATCGCCTGTTACACTCCGCTATATGGAAGCCTTCCCACGGGTCAAGCCTTTGATATGGCGATAGCCGCCCTCGCCATGAAAAGAAGAAGATATTTCGCTTCCCCGGGTCATCATGTCAAAGGACCCGGAGCAAAGATCATAGGCAATGAGCATGTCCCTGGGGGGGAGCGCATTGCATGTGTCAAGAGCGATGGTTCAGGCTGGTCTGGATTCGTCACAATCGGCAGCAGCGATGGGGAACACGATGGGGTGTTCAGAAATACCTGATAAAGATGCAGGAGGAAAGTGGATGAGAAAGATAAGCGTGGTACTATGTGTCATACTGGTCGTGTCCGGCTTCTTTCTTGCCGGTTGCGCCGGTTCCAGCAAGTACATGAGGCTGGCCCAGGAGAGGTCCGATCAGTACCGGCCGGACGAGGATCAGTCGCTTATAGTCTTCATGCGTCCGTCCGGTCTTGGTTACGCCATAGACTCGGCCGTTTTTGATATTACGGATAGCGAGAACAAAGTCATCGGTATCGTTTCCGCAAAGAAAAAGGTACTCTATAAGACCAATCCGGGCAAGCATATGTTCATGGTAACCGGTGAGAGCGGCGACTTTATGAGAGCTGACCTGGAATCCGGCAAGATCTATTACGCGCTGGTCACCCCGAGGCTTGGGGTGTGGAAAGCCCGGTTCTCCTTGCGGCCTGTCAGCAAGAGCCAGCTCTCTTCGGAGGAGTTTAAAGAATGGTTCAGTAGTTGTGAACTCGTTGAAAGCACACCCGACACTCAAGCCTGGGCGAAGGACAACGCGAGGAGCATTCAGTCCAAGAGAGTAGAGTACATCGAGAAATGGAACGCAAAACCTGATTCTGAAAAGCCATATCTCGGGCCGCAAGACGGGCAATAGCGGGCATCCTTATGATGTTGGCCCGGAGCGCACCATGAAGTTGGTCAGGCTGATCCTCTGTATAATGTTTGCTTTGGCCGTAACCGGTGGGCCTCTTCTTGCCGACGACATTTCGGCGGCTTATGAGCCCACCCGTTACGGCCTTGCCGTCACCTGTGCGAATACCTTCAATCCCAACTCCGAAACCTCATTCCTTGCCCTCACCGGTATCGCCCTTTTCGACTACGACAGGGTTTGGCCCCACGCAGCACCCGAGCAGCTCCGGTTCAAAATAGAGTTGAGCCCGGGCATCACCACACGGCCCAACACGCGGGCGATCATTTCCGGCGGCATGTTTGCGCTCTATTACCTCGATACGCTGACGACCGCAACTGTAAGGCCTTACGTCGAAGGCGGCATAGGCGTCATTTACACGGATTTCAAGGTTGAAGACCAGGGATCAACACTGAATTTCAATCCTCAACTCGGGATAGGAGCTGAATTCTTATCGGGCCCGTTCAAGGACTATTTCATCGCCGCCCGATTACACCACGTCTCGAACGCTGGTCTCAACAGACACAATCAAGGAATCGATTCAGTCACTTTATCTCTGGGGCTCTATTTCTGAAGCATATTACCGGGTCCCCGGGTCCCTCCCGCAAATCTCGCATCTCTTCCATGTTTGCCTGAAACATTCAACTGCTGGGTCACAGACCGCACTCGCCAGGTCTTGCGGTCGCCGATGGATTCCGTTTTCGCCATGACACGCGAGAGAAGCGATCCCTCGTGAATATGTGGTGGTTTCCTCGCCTCTTGATTTCTGGACTGGGCTTGATAACTTCGCTTAGAGGTTCTCAATCTGACACCTTGAAGGCGGCTAACTATGCCGGCGAGGAGACCCTTCGGAACAGGTCAGGCGGGGCCGGCTATCCCTTCGCAGTTTGTCGTTTGATCACGAGAGGGCCCTTGAAGGCGTCCATGATGCGTGAGGCGGGGAGGCCGTTTTCCAGGAGTTGGGTCATGGCGTGGCAGTATTTCCTGATGTGAAGGAAGAACTTCCTGTACCCTTCGCAGAGATAGTGAAGCCCCGGTTCACCGTAGAAGGTGGTCGCGAAGCGGTGCTTGGGGCAGGCGCCCCTGCATGCCGCGAGGACCTCACATTCCCTGCACCAGCGGGGCAGGGCCGTCTCTTTCCTGGTCCCGAATCCCGACTGGAGCGATCGGGCCGCCATTTCCGCCAGCGTGTCGGTCTTGATGTTACCGAGTTTGTACTCGGGATAGACGGAATGATCGCAGGCGTAGACATCGCCGTTGTGCTCCACGACGAGCGATCGGCCGCACCGGTCGGCGTGGACGCAGACGGGTGAAGGGTTCCCGATCCAGGCGTTCAGCGCCCACTCGAAGTTCATGACAAAAACCCTGCCCACATCATTGCGGACCCATTCCTCGTAAATGGAGATGAGAAAGTCGCCGTATTCCCCGGGGACAAGCGTCCAGGGGGTGACCCCGGTCTCGCCTTCTTCTTTGTCAAGCGATGCTGGCCCTGCGAGGCGCAGACCAAGCTGTTTGCTGTCCTCGCCAGGCATCCGCTCGACGATCGGCGTGAACTGGATGAACTCGACGCCTTCATTCCTGAAGAACCGGTAGACATCGAGGGGATGCTTCGCTGTCTCCCCGGCAACGCAGGCCATTATGTTGTAGTCGACCCGGTGTTTTTGCAGTAATCTCAATCCCCGCATTGCCCTGTCGAACGTTCCGTTCCCCTCATGGTCGCGACGATACCGGTCATGGATCTCTCTCGGGCCGTCGAGGCTGATGCCCACCATGAAATCGTGTTCTTTCAGGAAGGCGCACCATTCGTCAGTGAGGAGCGTCCCGTTGGTCTGAAGTGAATGGGTTATGGTCTTCGTCCCGACGAAAGGCCTCTGAAGCTCAATGACACGTTTGAAGAAGTCGACCCCCGTAAGGGTCGGCTCTCCGCCCTGCCAGACGAATTCGACGAGAGGGGTTGGCTGCGAGGTGATGTAGCTCGTGATGAAGCGGGACAGGACCTCATCGGACATCCGGTATTTCTCGCCTGCCCCGAACAGCGCCTGCTTCTCAAGGTAGAAGCAATACTCGCAGTTAAGGTTGCACAGCGGCCCTGTGGGCTTTGCCACCACGTGGATGCCCGCCTCAGGGCTCACATGGGACGCTTCAGTCTTTGCCTTGTACGTGCTCATGGTACTCTATACCATATCCCCCACCCCCGGGTGAAGGGGGTGGGGGATATACCGGGGAAAAAGGGTCGGAGTCTCAATCAGCTTTTATCTTTGCCTCTTTTGCCCGCACTTTCTTCCTGTCGCCGGCGGAGAGCCTGGATTCACCAGGTCTCACGACCACTTTCTCAATGGTGCCCGTGAACCTGAACGGCACGTCATAGGAGAGGCTGACAGGCGTGCCCGTGTCTTCGCCCACGTCGAAGGTCTCGTCCAGGGACAGGCGGAAGGGAACGGTCTTTTCGATCCGCCCCCGGGCGACCTCTTTGCCGTCCACGCTGAGCGTTCCGGTGCCGCCCTTGCCGACGCCTCCGCCGTCATGCAGGAAGTCGAAGACAACGTTGTGCCTGCCCGGTTTCAGGGCTTCCCTGCCGCCAATGTTGTAATGCTCGATGTTGGCGAAGTTGTAGTGAAAGACCGGCTTGCCGGACTCGAACATCAACGCGTACCCCGCGCTGATCCCCCCATGAGTGACGATGATCCCCTCTTCGTTGCCCTTTTGGAGGACGACGTCGGCGGTGATGCGGAATGACTTGTTCTTCAGATCCGGCGCCGCCCCTTCCGGGATGCGCGTGATCGTTCCCGAATACGTGAACTCCGTACGTCCGCGCGTGAGGCTCGGGCGGATGGACACGTCCATCCGCGGCAACCTGGCGTTATCCAGCGGCAGGACGTTGTATTTTGCGGCCTCCGCGTAGAACAGCAACTGAAGGTCGTGAAGTTTTTCGGGATACTCGCCGGCAACGTTGACCGCCTCGCTGAAATCCTTCGCCACGTTGTAGAGCTCCCAGTTATAACCGTTGATGACGTCCTGCTTCGGGTCACGTGAATCACCGAGGGGTGTTACCGGGGTGGTGCAGGCCACCCAGCCGTCGTGGTAGATGCCGCGCATGCCGAACATCTCGAAGTACTGGGTCAGGCGCGTGGAAGGCGCTTTGGCATTGTTGAAGGAGTAAAGCATGCTTACGCCTTCGATGGGTTTCTGCGCCACTCCGTTGACCGCGGAAGGCTGCTCGATACGGGTTGCCTCCAGTATCGTCGGCACGATGTCGATGATGTGGTGCCATTGAGACCGGATGCCGCCCTTGTCCTTGATGCGCTCAGGCCAGGAGATGACCATGCCGTTGGCGGTGCCGCCGTAGTGCGAGGCGTATTGCTTCGCGTACTGAAAGGGTGCGTTCATCGCATGAGCCCAGGCCACCGGGTAGTGATTGTGCGTCTTCCACGTGCCCAGGTCGTCCTTGCGCTCCAGCATCTGTTTCAAGTTCTCAGGGATCCCGTTCAGGGAGGCTATCTCGTTGAATGAGCCCCCGATATTGCCCTCAACACTGGCGCCGTTGTCGCCGCAAATGTAGATGACCAGCGTGTTATCGAGCTGCCCCATCCGCTCAATGGCGTTAAGGACACGGCCGACGTTGTGGTCTGTCTGCGAGAGAAAGCCTGCGTACACTTCCATCATGTAGGTAAAAAGCTGCCTCTCGTCGGCGCTCAGGGAATTCCAGGCCGGCAATTCGGCGTGGCGTTTCGTGAGCTGGGTGTCGGCAGGGACGATGCCCAGCTTCTTCTGCCGTGCCAGGGTCTCCTCCCGTACCCTGTCCCAGCCCTGGTCGAACTTGCCCTTGTATTTCGCTATCCATTCCTTTCTCGGGTGGTGCGGTGAGTGGGTGGCCCCGGGGGCATAGTAGAGAAAGAACGGCCTGTCAGGTGCAACGGCCTTCTGGTTGCGTACCCACTTTATGGCCTGGTCCGCCATGTCATAATCGAAGTTATAGTCCGGGTTTGCGAGGTACGGCTCGATGGGCCTCGTCCCTTCAAAGGCTGCCGGTCTCCACTGATCCGTTTCGGCGCCTATGAACCCGTAAAAGTGCTCGAACCCGAGCCCCGTGGGCCAGACATCGAATGGTCCGGCCTGACTGGTCTGCCAATCAGGCACATTGTGGTTCTTCCCGAACCAGGAGGTGTTCCAGCCTTTCTGCTTGAGGACCTCGGCGATCGTCGCGGTGTCCCTGCCCATCAGGCTGTCGTAGCCGGGGAATCCCGTCGCCGTCTCCATGATGGTCCCGGTGTGGACCGAGTGATGGTTGCGGCCGGTGAGCAGCGATGCGCGCGTGGGCGACGAGAGTGCCGTGGTATGGAACTGTGTGTAGCGCAGGCCGTTTTTCGCCAATCGGTCAAGGGTAGGCGTGTCGCATGGCCCTCCGAAGGTGCTGGATGCCCCGAAGCCCACGTCGTCAAGGATAATGAGAACGATGTTTGGCGCCCCCTTTGGTGCATGGACCGGTACTGGAAAATCGGACTTCGAATCTTTCGTGGTGAGTCCTATCTGCCCCTTGAACTGCTGAGGCGGCGCTGGCAGAACTTCCTGTGATGACGCGATGCCGCCGAACAATGTCCCCAGCGCCACCACGGAACTGACTGCCACCAGGGGACCGCTGCCCCGCGCTTTTGCTATCTGCCGTACACATTCCTTCTGTTTCATGGTCCCTTTTCCCTCCTTCTATATTCTTTGCCCGTCCACATGACCGGGCCGATCCTCCACTCGCCATCCGGTTGGCCTCAAAAGGCGAACTGGATCCCCGTTATCGGGCCCTGCATCGTCACGTTGAACCTCGGGGAATGAGCGGTCTTGTAATCGAGGTAGAGTGCCCTGTAGCCCAGGAAACCGGTTATGCCCGGGGTGAAACGGTATCCGACGAGGGCCGCGGCGCTCCAGCTGAAATCGGAACCCACACCGAAACCCCCGATATCGCCCCTCAGGTTGAGGACCACCTTCTCGGTGAGGTTCGTATTGAAGGACAGGCCGATCATCGGGTCCGTAAAATCCACGGAGCTGGTGGGGTTTTCGGGCCCGCTCGTGTCGAGGCTGCTGTGCATGTACCAGTAGCGGCCGCCCCCGTACACGTCAAGAGAGGCCGACCTGGCGCTGTCCCTATCGCCCAGCTGCCACTTGCCGGCCTGGTAGATGACCCCGAATTCGACGAGCCACGTTTCCACGGTGGCGGTGATATCTCTCGTGGAAGGCTGTGCCGAGCCGCTCGATACCGCTGTGAGCGTCTTGTCCTCCCTCATCTTCAGGTATATGGGGTCGGCAAAGAACCCGAGCCTGCCCTTTCGCGCTTCCATGTGCATCAACCCGCCGACCTCAAGGTTCTTCATGATGTCCGAGAAGGACATGGAAGATGACGTGCTGTAATCGCCGACGGTAACCTTTCCGTGCATGCTGACGGCCCACATGTAAGGCGCTACGGTGAAATTCCATTCGCCGCCGCTGCCGCCTTTTGCGGGTTTGCCCGCACCGGGCGCGGTTGTCTGCCCGTGAGCCAAAGGACTCAGAAAGGTCACACATACAAGAAATATCATGGATACTGACGACAAAATGCCTGTTATCTTCATCACCCTATTCTCCTTCTTGCCGCCGGGCCGTGTTCGAGTTTCCCCGGCGCTGATGCATCGATCATGATCTCTGCCGTTTGATCTCTTGCGTTTTCTTCCTCATTTTTTTCAAGGCCTCGATTCCCTCCCACGACAGGTCCCTGCCCATGGCAACCCTCGACGTTTCGCTGAGCAGTTCAATGGCCCCGAGAAGCGCGCTTCCGTCTTCAGATCCCACATACTGTTCAAGGTCCTCCCGGGCATCCCAGTCGACCGCAAGGGTGAGGACCTCCTCATCTTCAATGTCCCGGCTGATCCGGCAATCCCGACACCCCTTCTGCCCGCGTATCATGGGGAGGAGTGCCTCGAGTGTCTGGTGCAATTCCTGGAACTTGCCCGGATTGGCCTTCATCTCGATCGTAAGTTTCACAAATGTGACCCTCATCGTGCGTCCTTCACACTGGCAATACGCGTGCCGGAAAGCCTGGCCCGGTCACACCGCGGTCAACGTCTTGATTCCATGGGGGTATTGTTGAATATCGATAAATGGTGCTGAAAGGCAAGCTCTCAACATATTGAGGTTTCCGCAACATGTTGAGAGCAATGTATTGAGGTTTTGCTCTTTACGGACGCTTGATCCCCAGTTTTTTCAAGCGAAACCGCAGCGTACTCGGGTGAAGCCCGAGAAGGGAGGCGGCACCGCCCCGGCCGTCTATCTTCCAGCCGGATTCGCCGAGTACCTTGAGGATGTGCTCCCGCTCTATCGCGTCGAGCCCCTTAAGGGAATCCTCTCTCTCCTGGAAAACCTGTGTTTCGAGCCCGTCCGCAAGCTGCAATAGCGGACCGGGACTCGTGATGACGGCCCTCTCGATCGCGTGTTCCAGTTCCCTCACGTTCCCCGGCCAGGACTGGTTTTGCAGGGCCTTCATGGTATTCTTCGGGATCGTCTCGAACCTTCTGCCGATCTTCCGGGCATGCTTGTCCACGAAGTGCCGGACAAGCAGGGGGATGTCGTCCCGCCGCATCCTCAGGGGCGGGATGGAGATGGGAAAGACATTGAGCCGGTAGAAAAGGTCCTCACGGAATCGCCTGTTCGCGACATCATCCTTGAGGTCGCGGCTCGTCGCGGCGATCACCCTGACATCGACCTCAATGGTTTGAGGGCTGCCGAGCCTTTCGAACTTCCCGTCCTGCAGGACCCTGAGGAGCTTCGTCTGCAGCTCCAGGGGCATCTCACCGATCTCGTCCAGGAAGAGCGTCCCGCCGTGCGCGAGTTCGAAACGGCCGACCTGTCTTGCATGGGCCCCGGTAAAGGCCCCTTTTTCGCGGCCGAAGAGTTCGCTCTCGATGAGATTTGCCGGAAGGGCGGCGCAGTTCACGGTGATCATCGGGCGTTCCCTGCGGGCGCTCATTTCGTGGATGGCATGGGCCACCATTCCCTTGCCGGTGCCCGTCTCGCCCAGAATGAGCACCGTCGCGTCCGTCGGGGCTACCTGCCTGACCTTGAAAAGAACGTAATTGAGCGCGTCGCTTTTCCCGACGATCTTCTCGAAACCGAGACCCGCCTTTATTTCTTCCCGGAGATAGAGGTTTTCTTTCTCCAACTGGAGCTTCAGCCGCCCGATCTCTTCCAGGTTCGCCCGGAGCTCCGCCTCCATCTGCCTGCGCTCCGTCACGTCAACGGACGCACCCATGAGAAGCTGCGAGAGTCCCGACCCGTCCGACGACAGGTTCCCCCGGGAAGATATCCAGGAGAAGCCCCCGTCAGGACGCACCACCCGAAAGTCTATTTCGAAGGCCTCGTTCTTCTCGAAACTTTCCCGTATCCGCTCGCTGATCCTTCGCCGGTCGTCGGGGTGTACCGCATTGAGAAGCCCTTCAAACCCCGCGTTCTCATCGGGATCAAGGCGAAACAGCTCCCAGAGCTTTCGGGTTGTCCAGATCAGACCCTTCTCCTTATCGAGGACCCAGAGCCCCGCTTCGGCGGCGGATGCCGCAAGGCTCAGGCGCTCCTCGCTTTCACGCAGGGCCTGCTCCGCCATGCTTCGCTCGAGGGCATTCACAAGCAGCTCCCCCAGCATACGCAACCGCGGGACGTATTCCTCCGGGCATGTCCGGCCATCCTCGCCCGAGCTTATGCCGAGCGTGTACTCCGTGGACGACTGGAGGGAAGCTATCGGTATGTAAAGACCGGAGCGGACATTCCACTCCTGGAGCCACCGTTTATCGGGGGCGGCTTCTTCCGGAAGGTCGTCGAGGCACGAAAAGGCGATTATTTCCCGCTCCACTGCCAGTTTGCGGTTAAAGTAGGGAAAAAGCGAGGTAGGCAGCGGGGCCGCGACGGGATACGGCGAATCACCCGAGACATCGGCATTATGGGTGACCATGCATAGCGTCTTGACGGGCAGGCGCCGCAGCAGGGAACACCGGTCGATCCTGAAGAACCGTAATATCCCCTTCAATGCGTTGTTTATCTCGTTGTCGACCTGTTCAGGGTGGAGGGAAACGAATCTCGCAGAAAGATCGGCCAGGAATCTTTCGAATTCCAGTCGCTCTCTCGATGCCGTCTGCTCAAAAGGGTCAGCACACTTTCTTTTGTTCACGAAGGTACCTGTTTCACATGATATCCGCGACCAGTGACCATGTCAATATTGACCTGTTCCGGTGAGACGGTCCACTTCCGCTGGTGGCAGCAGGCGCCCCTGCAAAACCAGAATCTCCTTTATAGACGCTCCCTTGTTGCTTAAAGGAGAAGACACCCTGTTTCCCGGAACGGCGATCATGCCCCATCAGGGCAAATGGGCACGATCTCGATACGTTGACAGATTAGCGCGCGACCTGACAGATCAGGTGGCATCTCG